>Ga0255336_101863_pt1 | contig 12711 bp, 22 predicted proteins | sample MeOH1_35cm_T3_17_FD_189102 | JGI IMG/M metagenome (GOLD analysis project Ga0255336, IMG submission 189102) | Sandy soil microbial communities from University of British Columbia, Vancouver, Canada - MeOH1_35cm_T3_179 | ecosystem: Engineered > Artificial ecosystem > Sand microcosm > Unclassified ...
GTTGCAAAAGATGTAAAAAAGGAGTGGTAGTTCAGTTGGTTAGAATACCGGCCTGTCACGCCGGGGGTCGCGGGTTCGAGTCCCGTCCACTCCGCCAATTGCAAGTCTCAAGTAGTCTCTCTAAATCTCCCAAGAAACCGCGCAAGCCCGCCCACAAAGGGCTTCGGCATATTCTATTGTCTTGTTAAGTCTCATGCGGTCCCATATAATCTACGCACAAAGTATGGGTAGAGGGATGGGTAGATATGAGCGTCAAATCTTCGCGATCGTTGCACCGTCTCTCGGCTCTCGCCGTCGGCCGGCTCGCTGCGCCTGGTCATCATGGCGATGGTGGCGGGCTCTATCTGCAAGTCTCGGGCGCCGGCACGAAGTCCTGGGTGTTCCGGTTCAAACGAGGTGGCCGCGCGCGCGAGATGGGTCTCGGCTCGCAGCAAACTATCACGCTCGCGGACGCGCGCACTAAAGCGTCTGAGTGCCGCAAGATGCTCCTCGATGGCATCGATCCGATCGAGGCACGCAATGCGGTACGGTCACACGCGCAGCTCAAAGCCGCTAAGTCGCAGACATTCGACCAGTGTGCAGCGGCCTACATCAAATCCAACAAGAGCGGCTGGAAGAATGCCAAGCACGTGAGCCAGTGGGAGAATACCCTCGAGACGTACGTTAGTCCAAAGTTCGGCCGCGTGGCAGTCCAGGACGTCGACACGGCGCTCGTCGTCTCGGCGCTTGAACCCATATGGCAGAGCAAGCCGGAGACGGCTGGGCGCGTGCGTGGACGCGTCGAATCAATCCTAGACTGGGCTACCGCGCACAAGTACCGCTCGGGCGAGAACCCGGCGCGCTGGCGCGGTCACCTGGAAAAGATCCTGCCGTCGCGAAAGAAAGTGCGTGTCGTCGAGCACCATCCGGCGTTGCCATACGTAGAGATCTCTGATTTCACAAAGGCCGTCGCCAAGCAACCGGGTTCGGCCGCTCGCGGACTGCACTTGCTGATCCTGACGGCTGCGCGCACGCAGGAGATCATCGGCGCCCGGCGGGAAGAATTTGATATGGAAACGAAGACATGGAACGTGCCACCGGAGCGGATGAAGGCGAAGCGTCCGCACCGCGTTCCCCTATCGCCGGCGGCGGCCGCTGCCGTGCAATCGCTGCTCGACACAGTGAAGGGAGAATTTCTGTTCCCAGGGGCAAAGACTGGAAAGACGCTGTCCGACATGGCAATGCTGTCGGTTCTCAAGCGGATGAAGCGATCCGATCTGACGGTGCACGGGTTCCGGTCAACGTTCCGCGACTGGGCCGCCGAGTGCACTGACTATCCGAACGAAATGGCTGAAATGGCGCTTGCGCACACGGTGGGCGACAAGGTCGAGGCGGCATACCGGCGAGGCGACATGTTTCAAAAGCGTAGAAACATGATGGCCGACTGGGCCAATTACTGCGGCGCCGGCATTGCAGGTTGAGATGCGATAGCCGGCTGGATTTGCTGCGTTATCCACGCATCGATATCGCTCTCTAGCCAACCTGCGGCTCTGCCATCACCGATCACAAAAGGCTTCGGGAAGGCTCCATTCTGAATCTTGCGGTAGATGGTTGCTTTCGCGAGTCCGATCTTTTCGGTCAACTGCTTCATTCGAAGGATGTTCATCTCTTGCTCAATCCGTTATTTGCGAGCTCGCGCGGGCGGTCTGCGCGCTTCTTGGGCGGAGCATATCAAGCCTCACGTCGAGACTCAAGTCATTGTTTTAAAAGAGAATTTTCAACAGAATAAAAGTGTGTTGGAGTCGGCCGCAAACTCAAGCCGGTAGTGCTTTCCTCGTGTCGGACTCTCGCTAGGGCGCAAGTTAGGGCGCAAGTTAGGGCAATATCCTCGAGCCCCGGCGTGCATCAATGGGTCACAATGCCGCCAGGAGCGCGCCCGCATCCTGCGCCAGGAGTTCATCCGCCATGAGGGGACCGGTATGTCCGTATTTCAGCGGCTTTTCAAGCCCAGGGAAGTCAAGGCGGTCTTGTTGGCGCTGGACTTCGAAGAACGTAAGCTCTGCGACGCGATAGACCAGCCGCTGCTTGGTTCATATGCCGGCTTCAGGCTCATTCGATCCGACATTCGCGGGATTGTCTCCTCGCATCCGGCCGACGTAGTGCTGAAGGTTAGAGAAGGCGTGGCGCCGCGCACTGTTGCCTATCTACTCATTGCCAATCGCACTGCGCAGATGCTTCGTTCAGGCCGATATCACATCTACCGGGGCACTCTTTCGATGCCTGGCCAAAGTCTCTTTTCCCTATGGAGCGTGGCGACTGGAGAACTGGAAGCGGCGGGTATGCATAGCCCCGAGGAAGGGGTCGAAGGCGAGGTAGATTTCCGACAGCAGATTAAGGACGTTGGCTAGAAAACAGCCCCAGCCGCCATCGAGACGTCATGACGGCCGGGTGTTCGCGCTGTCGGGTCATTATGCAGATAACGCCGTGCAGGTGGCCGCCGCACTCGCGGGCGATCTGGCGTAGACGGGCTAACTCAGTGAGCCAAGCCCGACTTGTCCGTCGCCACTACGCCGTGCGGTCCGAGTTCGAAGAATGACTGCAAGGACGCCTGATAGCTACGTGCAACGCACGGCACCCGACATAGTCGCGACCGCGCCGGATCCTACACCTAGCCGCCAATGGCATAATGCGGCCTCTCTCAGGTTCTGGCTCGGCCCTCGGAATAGGCCAGAATCATTTAGCCGACCGCAACCCGGTCGGCCTTTTTTTTGTGGGAACGTTCTTCAACGGAACCCAGCATTGTCTTTTGATTCTGCTCAATTTTTATTGGCAGGCTTGACCGTGCGTCTCAGTTTTTGAAAATTTTTCAGCTGCATTCCCGATCACAAGGAAGTCGGCTTGCTGGTGGCTGGAGGAAAGGGGCGCGACGCTTGGCTGGTGCGTATGTGCCGGTGTACCTATGTACCGACGTGCCCGTGTACCAACATACGGATGTACCGATGTACTGCGCGCGCGGTCGGTACAGGAGAATTTGGGTATGCGGGCCAGCACTGAAGCGGGCCGGCAAACCACTATGAGGTTTGAAATGGCAACGAAGACAGAAGGCTTGTTGGTGGCGCTGACTGCGGCGCTCGCGGATGAAAATGCACGGCTCGTTACCGCAACGTCGGCGGGCGTCAACACGGCGCTGCTGAAACGCAAGATCGCGCAGATCGAATCGGATCTGGCGACGGCGAAACGGCGTGCGATGGAGGAATTCCACGCGGTTCCAAGAAATCCGGCCGCATAACAGCAGACGAGTGTCGTCGAGCTGGACATGCCAACTCGGTGCCTCCGACGCCAGCGGATACGGACAAGCGCGTTCCGTAACGGGAACCTTTCGTGCTGAAGCTTCCGAAACCGAGGAGCCCGCCATGACAATGTCCTTTCCGGAATTCGACGCCCGGCTCGCCGTGCTACTTCGCGACCACATTCCCGGCATTTCCGCCGAGCTTACTGATTTCGCCGTCGCCTACTGGGATGGACATCAGGTTGTCTATTGTTTCCTGCGCGATGACGGCGACGGCAAGATCGACGAAGAGTTCGATCCGGCCCACTACGTTTGGGCAGAGTGGCACGACGAGTTCGTTGCTTGGTTAGCCGATCCGCGATACAGCGCGCGCGCCGAGCTGCTCGGTTGCATGAACGATGCGCCGCCGTTCGACGGGGGCGCCTGATAGCGGCCGATTCACCACACGGCGACGAGAGCTGTCGAGGCTAGCAGGCGTTACATAAATCGACAGTCAATTCAAGGATGATCTGTCTTCGTCTCACCTAATGAAAACCTCCCGCCTGAAACGTGAAAAAGCGCCAGACCGCGAAGGTCTGAGCGAAGCCATCGGGAGAGCCCGACAGCGGAGGTATTCGAAATGGAACTGGCCCGCTACCGGAGCGTTTCCGTAATAGCGGGCCAGTTTTTTAATGGGGCACGCAGGGGTGCTGCGCGCTCAGACTGCGATGCTCGGGCGAGATACTTTTGGCAGCTGCCCGTGCGTCCGGAATCAGCGCATTAATGATGGTTGTACATCGCGTTTCGGTCGGCCATCGACACGGCCGGGCGTCCTGCTTCCGACGAACCACTTACGACGCCACCGTAACCACTTGCCGCGCCGTTCTGCGCAGCCACCTTGGCTTCGGCAGCTTGGATGCCGGCCGGGTAGTACGGGTTGTTACCCATATCCATGGACGGGCTCCAGCCCGCTTTTTCGAGCTGGACCAGTTCGGCGCGCACTTGTGCACGCGTCACCGGCCCGTTCGATTGTTGAGCGAACGATACGGCCGGCGCGGCCAAGGCCGCAGCGAGAGCAACGGCGGAAACGATCGATTTGATGTTCATGGTGAAACCTCCTGTATCAGTTGTCAGGTGCGAAACCGTTCATTGAGTTTCGAAAGCGCCGTCGCGGTGTGACTGGGTTGCTGTGCTGCGACGTCGATTGAGGTAAGTATATACCCTTACTATTGAGTTTATTAGTTAATAGTTAGCAACAATACATTTTCCGCCTCAACAACAATCGGACGGAAGGGACCGGATGGGATCGAAACGGTGCAAGGAAGCGGTGTGATTGAGGCGTTTCACGAGGTACCAGCAAACCCGCATGACGTGCCGAATAGCAGGAGGGCCGCCGTCATCCGGTGGCATTTTTCGTTACGTGACTGCGCGTTACGGTAATTCGACTCTGTTCGCGCGGGGCGGGCGGTGTTGCGCGTGGTGGTGCATGCGCTGGAGGTGATCGGCGGGCATGAAAAGCAGTCGCCAGGAGGAGGGCGCGACGCTCGGCTGGGCTGGTGCGTATGAACGTTTTTACCAATGTACCGGGCGCGTGTCGTGACTCGAACATGGCAGCTGATACGTACCTTTTTCGAGAGATTCCATGCAGACCGAACAAACCGCGCCGGACGATACATTCGACGACGATCTATTGCTTGAGGCGGAGCAGCAGTGGGAGCGCGACAACGCTGCTGTGCGGGCGGAGCTCCTACGTCGCAGGCAGGCGGAGATCGAAGACCGTCGACAGTTCGGAAAGCCGATCGCCATGCTCGACATGCAGCGCATCATGAGTCTGTGGGTCGAGTACTCGCTGGCGTCCAGCGCGACATACGAGAAGGCGCCGCCGGTGCCGCGTGCGTCTCGGGTCGCGGACTCGCTGGAGTCGCCGGCATGAGCACGGCGGGCGGCGGAGTAGGGCGGTAAACAACACAACACGCGGCGTCGGGAGCCAAGAAGTTAAAGAAGGTGGGTTGTCGGCCGTTAATACAGTCTTCGACTAACCCCGGTTCAAGATGGACCGTTCAACTCCCGGCACATCGATGAAGAACAAAAGTCTGGCCTGCGCCCTCGGACTCGCGTGCATGTTGCTCGCGGGATGCTTGTCAACGGTCCCAAGCATTGACGCGCAGCATTCCGGTAGCGTCCAGACAAAACGATTGATTTCTGACGGAATCCAACCGCCGAAGATCGATGCGAACGGGCATTTGGTGACGGCGTGGGTACGCAACTCGATGATGTCGGCGTTCTACATGCGTGCAGCTCACCTCGGGCTTAAGATCGATCCTAACGGTGTACCAGTAACTATTCACATTACGGGCGTTAGAAGTCGGTCCGACACCGCTCGCATACTTTTCAATTTCTTCGACGGCGCCGATTATATTAGCGGCGTTGTCAATGTAGGCGACGCGAGTTTCAGAATCGACGAAGACACATGGCTATATTGGCAAATCACCGATTGGCGTTCGATCGAGGAGGTTTCCAATGCGGTAGGCAAGCAGGCGGCGAACGGGATCGCACTGATCGCCGGGATGCCAATTGATGACTGACCCGCGCTGCACGTCACTATATCGGCCCAGGCGTAACAGACAGATGGCGGAACGTTGAACGCATTGGTTGGTCGCTAACTGCAAGCACATCACTATCGTTCTTCCGCCAGCCAAGTGCTTTCCTATAAATGATAATGTCCTTTATCAAATATATCGAAAGGATATGACCTGTGGACTTGCAGAGCTCCGTTACCACTGGCGTTGCCCTTCTCGGCGCAGCGCTCGGTGTCATGAACACCTGGAATACGATTAGTCAGCGGCGCCCCCGCCTTCGCGTGCGTCCGGCATTTGCCATCTCATGGCCGCAAGGACGTCACGGGTTTTCCATTGAGGTGCTCAATCTCAGCAGTTTCGCCGTGACGGTATCCGAAGTCGGGTTCATGCTGCGGGAAAGCGAGAAGGACCGCGGAAAAAGATTCGTGATAACGAGCCCCGAAATTTTCGATGGTAAGCCTTGGCCTCGCCGCTTGGAGGCTCGCGAAGCGGTGTCCATTTATTTCGCGATCGAACCTGTCATCAAGCGCTCCAAAAATCTCGGAAAAGCCTATGCACGCACTGCGTGTGGCGAACACATCAAAGGCGATAGTCCCGCGCTTGACCAGATCCGGAAGGAATCGTGGGAATAGCACTGCAAGGCGCACTCGTCCGTCGAGCAACCGCGTTGCCTTTGCTTGTTTCGGCCGCCTCGCGCGGTTGGCGTGGCGGAGTAGGGTAGGTCCTAACACAGCGGTGGGCTCGACGTCCATGCCGGCTAGTCACGCGGCCCTATTCAGTGCGGCAGGCCATCGCTTCATTCGGCGAAGCTGTCCGGTATCAGCGCGCACGCGAAACACTGCTAAAGTGGCGCCGTCTTTGCGCAGCACGACGTATTTCAGGCCGTCGATCTCCTGTTCGCCGGACTCGGATTGCTCGGGCATTTCGGCGGTGCGGGCGGCTTTACGCTCGGCGTCCAGATACGCCACTGTGGCGCGCATGTACAACTCAGACATGGGGCATCCTTCGATTAGCAACCTTCGCATGATACCGCAAACATCGTTTCAAAAACCTTGTTTGCAAAACATAGTTTTTGTTGACGGCTCGGAACGCTCTGAGATAGAGTTCGCCTAACGGTGCTTGATCACACCTTCTCACAGCGGTTCCCCACGGCCGGATGCGTGGTTTTGACGATCATAGGTTTTCCTATGGCCGGGTAGCGCGCGACGATACAAGACCTGAGCGATCGGGGAAAGTCGCGGGCCGACTGTGAGCGGTGATCAAACCTGACCCGGCCGCCTCCTTTGATCAGGGGCGCCAATTGATCGAATCTCACAGGATCCATCGAAAAATGCTCTCGCCCACACTCGCGCTTGTCTCTGTCCGCGCTCCTCTGCAGTCCTCACCGATTCCAGCGCCGGCGGTCGCGCGTCCTTTCATCCTCCGCTATACGATCGACGGCGTGCGCTGCGAAAACGCGTATGCATTGGAAGACGAGCGCGACGCTGCTGCATGCGATTTTCTGGTTCGCGGTTATACCTGCGCTATCACCTGCGTGCGGAGCTCGGTATGAAGCCGGTCCTTCACGTAACAAGCGGCATCCTGCACGACGTCGAGGCGACACAGCGCGCCATTGTTGCTGTGATCCTTCGCGCCCGTCGCACGCGTGCTATCTCCGCCAAACGCGCGCACGCGGCTTTCTATGATTTCCTCGAGCTGGACTACGACGGGCTCGCTGAGAACTGCGGTTATCTCTTGGCGAACCGAGACGTATTCGGCGTCGAGTGGTGGACCTACATTCGCGGCTGCGTTGTCGATCGCGTGCCGGGTCAGTCCGTACTGTTCCGCGATGCCTTGCTGGCTTTCGTCGCAGCATATCGTGTCGACTGGGGCATGCTTCCCGGAGAACCTTTCCCGCCGTATCCGCCGGAATCGCTTGCCGGCCACCTTCAGGCGCGAGGTTTCCATTGAATCGCCTATGCGGTCGTGCAGCATGAAGGCGCGGCGGGAAGTTTCTCTCCTAGCCATCGCGCGCAAAGACTGGGATCCAGCGACGCAGAGGGCATTCGCGCGCGTAGGTATCCATCATCTGTTGGTGTGTGCGCCGACTGACGATCTGCTCGCGGATGATGTCGATACCTCCGAGCTGGCGCACCGCTGGAATGCTTACCCGATTTTAGCGGAGGCACTGAAGCGGATTACCGCTGCCGACAGCTTGCATCGCGCGCGAGCGGCGGCGAACGATGCGCTGGGGTTCATGCCAGGGGGCACGAACAGTCGATCCGGTAGGTGACGATACAACGCAGGCGCTTCGGCGCCTGGTTTCATTCCTGACACGGCGCACGTCCGGAGCTGCGCTGCATGCGTAGCGATGATTTCGCGAAGAGCCTTAGATGCACTGTTCGCGAGGTCCGCGCAATTCGCTGCGCCGCTTGCCGGCCAATCAGCCGTTGATGTTTTTGATAGCTGCTTCCCAAGCAGACTTCGATCATGAGCTTGCCAAGCCATATCAATCGAGCCTATCGTGGTTGGAGGTTCACATGAAGAGAGATTCGTGGCGGTTGCTTTCTTCTTTTCAAGCCAACGTCTGCGCACCTCAAAAGAAAAGGAGGTGACTGCTCCTCTCAGCTTTTACTGGATTTTTAAACTAGTATGGTGGCCGCGATGATCGCTATAAAGCGCTGGGATGTCGAAGCAATAATCAGGCTTGGCAATTTAAGAGTGAAGATGGATCTTCAGCTTGCCGCCGGACGTTCAACCGCAGTATCGCGATCTATATGGGAAATGAAAACTAGGCGCGACGATCTGATTGGTGCCTCTCTGAGAAACGATAGTGCGTTCATCGCTCCGATCGTTAGCTTGATTCAACGTAATCAGAGCAGTGAGGCTGAACTCGAAAAAAACAGCGATCGCCAGACGCGGATTTTGCTATCCAAGATAGAACACCTTAGTGCCTTAGTGGGAGACCTAAGGGAGCAGCTCGACTTATTGACCGGCTTTGGCGAAGATATCCCGTTGAATTGATACCGCTGAAGGCTCACGATTCACGGAAAACGATAGCGAACCTCGGGACTGCGATCATCGTATCGGCCGTCTCAAGAGGGCAGTTGTCCGAGATGTAGCCGCTATCTCCATACGGTTACCGGTTCCGGTTCGGACGTTTACCGTTACGCAGCGCGACCAATCTTGACGGAGATCAATAAGGCAGCGCAAGCGAGTAGGCAAGTTCCGCAGGCGGTCAAGCAGATGTAGGACAGTACAAAACTCACCTTCGCAAGCGCTCGGCTAAATCGTGGCCAAACTTGGTCTGCGCTTGCACTTCCCAGGACTAGGTCCTGAATTGTCGAGGGCTTTGGTTCACCGGAAACAAGACAACGCTTTGCTTCGTTCGTAAGCCAGAATCCACCAATAATCTTGATGGACTTGACAGTTTTCTTCGATATGGCTATGGGTTTTTCGTAGACATATGTTGCTACTAATAGTGAATAGACGATGAGTCCGATCAGCGTAGCCAAGCCTAAGCGTTCTATATACCCAATCAGATCGTGGTCGTTCAGTGCACCCGACACTGTGACCTGATACCAAAAAACAGCGATAGCTGCTGCGGCAAATAAACCAGCGGCGTGTTGCGCGGAATTAGGAATATCCTCCTCAACAGGCTCCCACGCAGACCGTTTTTTCCACGCGAACCCAATCGCGCCGGCGACGGCGATTAGAGACCCGGCGCCCGCAACCAGATTAGCGAAAACGCCATATTGTTGAGACATAGGCTAAATGACCAATCCTAAGTTGAAAGACGGGGGAATGTCAAAAACGCCTGGATCGATAGTCGGCTGACCCTTCGGCGTAGAAATTTTGAAAATATAGCGCCCGGGGCTCAAATAGCCGGTTGCTGGCGACGTAGGTCCGCCAAAAACAATGAAATTTTGAAAATACGCCGGCGACGCAAGTACTCTTGCACCAGAGGTGACGCTGCTCACTAGCACCTGCAGCCTAGCGGTTTGCAGGCCCATGCCGCCAGATACCCAAGACGGCAGCGCTTCATCCGTTCGCCAAAAGTGATCCAACCGCACGCGAACGAACTGCTTTAACTCGTCCCTGAAGCCGGGTTCCGCGTCGTCTATGTCGACTAATTCGATTGGGCCGTCTGATCCAGCGAGCCAAGCATCGAACCATTGGAAAAAAGAGAACCTGCGCCGATAGGACGCTCCCCAAAACGGAATCCCAATTGGCACTAGCCCCTCACGTATTCTCATGCAAGGCAATTTTCCAATGTATCGCCTGAAGAGATACACCTGCCGCGCCAATTGCTCACAATTCGCTTCGATATCTGCACTTTCTATTCCGTACTCGCGCAATATCGCAATGTCCGACTGAGGCTGGTCAGTCTTGAATACCTGGGCCGCAACGTGCTCTGCAACGCGACCCGCAACCAGTTCGTTATTATTTTCTTCGTCGGCTTTGGCTTCTTGCTCTTGCATTTCTGCCCCCCTGTGGAAACGAATGCGACAAGCCACGGTGCTGAGGATGATAGCGCACTTATTATCTGCGAACACTTTTTGATTCCTTGGCCACGACCGCAACGCTTGTAACGATGAACGTACTACAGCAAAGCTGTCGGCAGTCGCAGCTGGTCCGTCAAGCGCCCGTCGTTCGGCACTGGAGACTCCTGCGCATCAGGTCTACTCGCGGTGACGCAAAAAATGTTCGGGCGAGTTCGTGCGAACGCGCCCGGTCGTGACAATACGATTTGGTCATGGATGAAGCGAGCCCTAACCCGGAGAAAATTGTGACGAAAGATGTTGAATTGATCGGCCTGGCGGGACTGATAAAGATGACTGGCATCGGCAGGACCAAAATTTTTGAAATGGCCAAATCTGGAGCGCTACCAGCTCAAGCGAATCTCGGCGGCCGTGAGTCGAAGTGGTGGCGGGCCGACGTCGTGGCCTTTCTGGAGGCACGGCGCGCTGAGCACCAGGCACCCGCCAAGTAACACCAGACGCACCGAAAGGCGAACATTTAACCATAAACATAGTACTCCTTATAGAATTTTGAAAATGAGCAAGTTTAAAGAATTGTGTGCTTTGCTGGCGTTGTATGTCGGCTGTGTCTCGCCTGGCCTGGTGCTGTTCGCGGCCGGCGTACATCATGCCGTGCAGACGGAGGCGGTATGAACGCGGCCGGTTTCGTTAGCGATGAAGCTGAGGCGGAGCATTACCGGCGGTTCGATGAGCTGAACCGTAACAACGGAGGTCGGTTTCAGATTATCGGCCACGGCTCGACGGGCAAATACATCCTTGTCAACAACCCGCGCCGGCTACTCGTGAAGGCTGCGAACCAGTTGCGCATGCCGGTTTTCCTCGCGATGGCGCCAGTCGAATGGTGGGCGGCGCACTTCCCGCCGTGCAAGCCTGGAACGCCGTTCGACAAGCGCCAGGCCGTCAATTTCATCTTGCGCGTGGCGGTGCGCGTCGGCAATTTCGATCTATTGACTGCGACGGACCCGAGCGAGATTTAACAACAACCCGGCCGCGCAGGCGGCCGATCAAAGGAAAGCATCATGAGCAAGATTGCACAAATCGCGTGCAGCGAGTCGCAGGACGCGGAAGGCAACCAGAGCAGGAACGTGTATTCGTTGAGTGATGACGGGCGCGCGTTCCAGCTGCACGATCAGGAGAAGGCGGCGGATACGAGCCATTACGGCAACGTTGGCATATGGACGGCATTCTGGCGGCCGCTGCCGGATCTCAATGTGACGATGCCGACGTTCGTGCCGACTGTCGCGGGCAAGTCAGACCGCGACGTGGCTCAACACTGGTATGTCAAGCGACTCGCGGACGCTGCTAAGGCGAAAGCAGCTCAGGCGGCGGCTGCTGCGAAGCCGGCTCCGGCCGATGTGTTCTAAAGACAACCCGGCCGCCAGTGGTGGCCGATCTGCTGTAACAGCATCGCCAGCAAAACAACCAAGGCCCCGCACGTCGCGGGCTTTTCAGCATCGGTTCATGCACACGGAATTCGACGCGCGGGCGTGGCAAATCTAGGCGCTGGCGCGCTGGCGATAGTAGGGCGGGGGATTGGGTAGGCCTAGAAACCAAAACGCCCTATTGGACCGTGGCAACGGTTGATTCCAATAGGGCGACTGCATTTGGCTAAGCGGCGGCTTATGTGCTCGGCAATGAACACAACTAGTATACCTAAATCATCGGCGTGTGCAAAGCGGAAAGTGCACGGCTCAAACAACGAGTTAAGCGCGGTGTATCCGCGCCATTTGTTCGTCAGGGCGTACATTCGATTGTTCGTCCGAACGCATATTCAATTGTACGCGCGGACGTATATCCGGTTATTCGTTCAGACGTACAGTAACTATTTGATTATCTGCTCGGGATCACCAAGTTTTCGTATTTTGAATTGTACGCACTGACGCATATTCTTTTTTTGATTAATCGCATCTAGCGAGAGCCTTACCTGGCGTGGCTTAGGCGGGCCCGTCACGACGCGATCACGACTGGAGGGTCGGTCAATTGATTTATTGACTTCGGCGACAAGAATATAGTTTGGGTTCTTCATGTGTCTTATGGATAATCTAGGTATGGCATACGGATATTTCATCCGAAGTGCTTAAACCAGTCGATCTCTACCGTTGGCAAGCGGCAAGGCGACACTTTCAAAAGGCTAGAAGTGCAAGGCAATTTAAACAACCCGGCTGCGGCCGGAGAGAATACCCTTTCCTCCGATTTCTCGGAGTCGAAAGCGGCCGAAGAAATTCGCAACGATGCGCGCGAAGACGGATTCACTGAATGTCCCGATGTAGTCCCGAATGCTCCGCTGGCCCGCTTTAAGCGCGCCGGCGAAAAAGGCTCGTCCAAAGACTGCTGGGTGGTCATGCACGTCGTCGACGGTGTGGCG
>Ga0255336_101864_pt1 | contig 12710 bp, 11 predicted proteins | sample MeOH1_35cm_T3_17_FD_189102 | JGI IMG/M metagenome (GOLD analysis project Ga0255336, IMG submission 189102) | Sandy soil microbial communities from University of British Columbia, Vancouver, Canada - MeOH1_35cm_T3_179 | ecosystem: Engineered > Artificial ecosystem > Sand microcosm > Unclassified ...
CGGCCGGGCAGAGACTAGAAAGGACTTATCGTTCTGAAGGATCTCGCCATGCACGGAACCCTCGATCCCGCCACCACCGGTCCCAATCTGCGCCCGGACGCGGAAACCATGCCGGACCTGCCGGTCTATCGCCTGCCGCTGGTCCGTGGCACGCCGGAGAATCTGAAAGGCTATGGCGAGATCATCGAGCATCCCGATGCCCGCAAGATCGACATCACCCGCTGGCCGTCGCAGGGCTGGCGTCAGGTCGAGGTGGGTACCGGCGATCAGGGCGGCACCACGGAAGGCCCTTTCGCCTTCCGCTGGCAGGGTGATGCCCTGCGTGCCCGCAACGACGCTGTGGACGACAACTATGTGCTCGGCTGGAGTCAGCTGCCGTCAAAGGTCAATTACGAGAAGGCCAGCGGGCCGCGCAATGAATTGCTGATGTGGCGGGCCAATTATCATCCCGATGGCGGCCAGATGTTCTTCCCGACCGAGCCGGGGCCATTCGTCGTCACCCTGGCGCTACCGGGCGACGACATCACGCCGGAGAGCTTCACCACGTTTTGGTTCGATGGTGGGCAGGGGCTCTATATCCACGCCAATATCTGGCATGAGGCGCTTTGCCCCATCAATGACGCGATGACCTTCTTCGGCCGCCAGGGCAAGGTACATGCGCGGGTCGGCGCAAACTTCCCCAAGGAATTCGGCTGCTACCTCGCCTCGCCGCTGCGCCGCGAGGAACTGCGCGAGCATCTTTGATCGGCGTTATATGCGGAACGTGACGGCGCGGGTCAGGAGGCCGTCACCGCCACCGGATGCGCGCGCCGATGCAGATAGACGGCAAGCACCAATGCGATGGCGACGCCGATTGCCGCGCTGAGATAGATCGCGGCATAGCCGAAGCTGCCGATGATGAAGCCGGCCAGCGGCCCGGTCGCCCCCAGCGAGACATCGGCAAAGACCGAATAGGCACCCAGGGCGGCACCGCGGTTGGGGGCGGGAACCAGGCTGACCGCTTCCACCGCCAAAGCCGGGAAGATCAGCGAGAAGCCGAGCCCCGTCAAAGCGGCGCCGAGCTGGGCCATGAAGGGTGTCGCCGCCAGCCAGAGCAGGATCAGGCCGACGATTTCCACCGTGAAGGAGACGATGGCGACGCGGTGCCCGCCATAGCGGTTGATGGTGCTGGCGAAGACCAGTCGCGCGCCGATGAAGCTGGCGCCGAAGATCGTCAGGCACCAGGCGGCATCCGGCCAATGCCGGCTGGCATAGAAGAGGGTGATGAAGGTGGCGATGGTGCCGAAGCCGCTGGCGCCGAGGGCGAGGCTCATGCCATGCGGCAGCACCCGGCCGAAGACCTGGATGAATTCCAGCTTCTCGCCGCCGATGATCGGCGTTCCCGCCTTGAAGCGGCTGAGCAGGATGCCGCTCAGGGCCAGCAGCAGAATGCTGGCACCAATTGAAACGAACCCCCAATATTCGACCAGTTTGACGCCGAGCGGCGCGCCGATCGCCAGCGCGCCGTAAGTGGCGATGCCGTTCCAGGAAATGATGCGCGCGGTATGGCGCGGTCCCATCTGGCCGATTGCCCAGGTGATGGAGCCGGTGCCGACCAGGCTTTCGCCAAAGCCGAGCGTCAGCCGCCCCGCGAGCAACACGCCATAGCTGAGACCCGGCATGTCCTTCAGCAGGGCCGCGATCATCATCAGGATGCCGCTGCCGCCGCAGGCGATGAGGCCCCTGAACACGGCTTTTTTCGGCCCGATATGGTCGCATATATAGCCGGCCTTGGGCCGGGTCAGCAGGGTGGCGGCATATTGCGCGCTGATGACAAGGCCGGCGAGTACCGTGCCGAAGCCGAGCTCGTCATGCACATAGACCGGCAGGACGGCGAGCGGAATGCCGACGGTCATGTAACAGATGAAGGTGAAGAAGACGGTGGTGAGGATCCGCGTCATCTGCGCAACGCCAGTCGGTTGATGGTCAGCATCGGTGCACGCGCAGCCAGGAGGGAATGAACACGGCGCCTAGCTCATGCACTCTATGCTGCACTGCGTCAACGCGCGTTGGCGCGGGCGAGGGCTGCGCGGATGGCGGGGCTGGGGCGTGATGACACACGCATGCGATCAAAGGAAAACGGCCGACGATCTTGTGATCGCCGGCCGCGCTCTTCCCCTGCGCAACGCAGTCCCGTCACCTGTCGAAGACAGGTGACGGACGCGCTACGGTAATCCGGCGGTTAGGCCGCCTCCGACTTCCGGTGATAGGCAACGTGGCAGTGATTGGCGCAATAGGGCCGACCGGGCTCAGCCGGTTCACCGCAGAAATGGAAACCTGGCTGTTTCGGATCGCCAACCGGCCAGGAGCAGCTCTTGCTGCCGCCATGGGCGCGGCTCGGCTGCGGGTTGCTGGCAACCGGCGGCCGCGGATTGGCAGCAGGCTGGCTGGCTGGCCGGGCTTGGGCGGCCGGCGCGGTGGCTGGCGCGTTGACGATGCCCTGGTGTACCGGCTGGCCGGCAGGCTGCGGGGTGCCCGAGGCCATCATTGCCGGCCGGGCCGGGCGCTCGGTGCGGGCGGCACTGGTCTTCCGGCGCGCCGGGGCGGCGGAGCTTCCGGCCTCGCGCTTGATTGGCGAGGGCCGACCGGTCAGGCCCAGGCGATGGGCCTTGCCGATGACGGCGTTACGGGTGATTCCGCCGAGGATCACGGCGATCTGACTGGCGGTCTGACCCTGGCCCCAAAGTTTCCGCAGGGTTTCGATCCGTTGTTCGGTCCATTCCATAGCATGCCTCCTGGTTGTCACGGGTGGCCCGAGATGTTGTGTGTGAGGACCATTTCACCCCACAACATGCTGAGAGGCAAGACCTCCTATGCAGAATCTTGTGGATAGCTCTGCACTATCCGCAAGATTTTGACATAAACGCCAGGGATTGGGGTGAATGGCTATTCGACGACCGCCAATTGACGGCTGAGTGTTTCAATCACATCTGTCAGGTCCCGGCTAGAGGCTAACTGCCGATTCCGGGAAAGGAGGATGTAATTGGCATCCCGGTCGCCCCTCAGGAGCACTTTATTAATGGCGAAAAGGGGCTGTTCCTGGCTGTGACGATAGATCGAGAAGATGGCCATATTGCTGCGGTGATCGATCGCATAATCCCGCCATAACCCCCGCCCGACCTGACGGCTATAGATGGCAAGGAGCAGGTTGAGGTCGGTCCGGTTGAAGAAAACGCGGCGACCTTTGCGTTGATAATCTGCCAGAAGGACCAGTTGGGTCATCAGCCTCCGACGGACTGTGTAGGCCGTGCCGGTGGGTCCAGAGGATGAACCCCTCAGGAGACGAACCGGCGACTCGGCTCCGCTTCCTTAACGTCTCAAGTGTTCCGCAAATCCCCGCTTCCGTCCAGTTCGTTAAAATTTTAAGTCGCGCCAATCAGCCGAGGAAACCGTGTTCAATGGACCCGGGTTTCGCTGCTTGCCGCGGTATCGGGCTGGGTATAGCAGACCACCTGGGCCAGATGCCGGTAGCAATAACCGAAATTGTCGCGCTTTTCCGCTGCCGCCATTTGCGCCAGTTCGGCCGAGCTCAGGCAATATCTGCCGGTTTTCTGGTAGCGCAGAATGTTGCAGTCCTCGCCGGTGATCGAAGAGATCAGGTGATCCGAGGCGGTTTTACCGGTCTGGTTGAGGCTCGAGCCTTCGACCATGCTGTAAACCGCGCCAGCCGTGGTGATTTCGCAGCCCGGCAAGGCGAGCAGCAACGCGGCAGCGAGGGGGATCAAGGCCTTGGCGGTCCGGCTGGTTTGCCGTCGCCGGCATGATCCTTGCCGGTCGATCTGGTGGTCATTGAAGAGACGCATCCCCGTCCTCGCTCCGCTTTAGGTCCTGTTACACAGCTTACAAGCAATTACCGTTCCAGATTCCAGGCGGTATTCCGGAGGCCGGGATTATACCGGCCGGAGCAACGGCCAACCGGCTGAAAATTCGTCCGATTCGGCCGCCTTCGGGACCGCCTCGCGCTTTGACGATGGCGGGCTAGGTCGCTATGGTAGCGCGCAAATTTTACCCCGGTAGGGCGTCGCGCAGGGTTGCGCGGGCGATGCCGGGGACGGATCGGCTGCCGGTTGCAGCCGCGAGAGGTTTGGCGTGGCTGATATCTTTAACGAAGTTGATGAGGAATTGCGGGCAGACCAGGCACGCCAGTTCTGGAAAAAATACGGTAACCTTGTGATCGGCGGCGCCCTGCTGCTGGTTCTTGTCGCCGCCGCCTGGTGGGGCTGGCAGGTCTATAGCCAGCGCCAGCAGGAAGAGCAGAGCGTTGCTTTCGTGAACGCCGTGCAGGCGGCGGACAAGGACGGCAAGGATTCGGCGAAGCTCGACGAGATTGCCGGCCAGTCAGGCGGCTATGGCGCCCTGGCCCGCTTCGAGCTGGCGAACAACACCGCGGCCCAGGATCCCGCCAAGGCCGGTGATCTGCTGGCCGCCGTTGCCCAGGATGCCAAGCTGGACGGCGCCATGCGTGGCATGGCGGCGATCGAGGCCGGCCAGTTGAAGCTGCAGGCCAACAAGCCGCAGGAGGCCCTCGACGTGGTGGCTCCCTTCACCGTGGCCGGTAACGCCTATCGGCTTTCGGCGCTGGAAATCACCGGTCTCGCGCAATTGGCCGCCGGCGATAAGGCCAAGGCCAAGGAAACCTTCACGCAGCTTCAGCAATTGGCGGCGGCACCCAGCGGCGGCAACGCCAATGCTGCCCAGCGCGCGCAGCAGCTGCTCGATCGGTTGCAATAACGTCAGGTTGCCGATGGCGGCGCGGTATATCCTGCCGCAAGGCAACGAAAAGACCAGGAATAAGACCAGGGCGACTGGGCAGGCAGAGAGTTGATGGACGGCGTCATGACAAGACCGGAATACCAAGACGACATTGGCGCGAACGGCACGGGTGCAAAGAAGGTGCGGGCGCGATCCGTGGCGGTCGATCCGTCGTGCCGCAGCCGGATGTTGCGCCGGGCCTTGATCGGCCTGGTTGGTGTGCTGGCACTCGGCGCCTGCGACAAGACCAAAGTGCCATTGCCCGGCGAGCGCATCTCCGTCCTCAGTCTCGATCGTACCCTCGATGCCGATAGTTCGCTGGCTGACGTGAAGGTAAGGCTGCCGAAGCCCTATGCGAATACCGACTGGTCGCAGGTCGGCGGCAACCAGACACATGCCATGTATCACCTGCAGGTGGCCAGCGACCAGGCGCTGCATGAGGTCTGGTCGGCCGATATCGGCTCCTCGGCGAATGACCAGAACAAGCTGCTGGCCGAGCCGGTCATCGCCGATGGCGTCGCCTATGCGATGGATGCGGATAGCCGTATCTCGGCTGTCGATGCCAATAGCGGTAACCATCTCTGGCAGGTCGATCTGACGCCGGATGACGAGGATGACAGTCTTTTCGGCGGCGGTGTCGCCGTGGCCGAAGGCAAGGTGATCGTCACGACGCCTTTCGCCAAGGTCTTCGCGCTTGATGCCAAGAGCGGCAAGAAGATCTGGGAAGCGCAGGCACCGGCCGCGATGCGGGCGGCACCTGCCGTCAGCGACGGACGCGTTTTCGCCGTTACCCTCGACAACCAGCTGGTCGTCTACGCTTTGGATGACGGGCGGCGGCTCTGGTCCAATGCCGGCGTCGAGGAAGCTGCCGGCCTCCTGGGCGGTACCACGCCGGCCGTGCAAGGCAATGTCGTGGTGGCGGCTTACACATCCGGCGATCTGCTCGCCTTCGACGTGATCGCCGGCCGCAGCCTGTGGAGCGACAATCTTGCCGGCAAGGCGCGCGGCGATTCCACCGCGACCCTGACCGATGTCCGCGGCCGGCCGGTGATCGACCGCGACCTGCTCATTGCCGTCAGCAATGGCGGCGTGATGACGGCGATCAACGTCAAGCGTGGTGGCCGGTTGTGGGACGCCAGCATCGGTGGCACGCAGAGCCCCTGGGTGGCCGGCGATTTCGTCTATGTGCTGACCAACCAGAGCGAAGTCATCTGCCTGCAGCGCCAGGATGGCCGCATCAAGTGGGTGCAGAACCTGCCGCGTTTCCAGGATCCGGAAACCCATAAGGAGCCGATCTACTGGTCAGGCCCGGTGCTGGTCAGCGACCGCCTGCTGGTGACGGGATCGGAGGGCCATGCGGTCTCGATCTCGCCCTATGACGGCAAGATCCTGGGCCAGATGGAACTGCCGGCACCGACGCATCTGCCGCCGGTGGTGGCCAATCAGACGGTCTATATCCTGTCGGATGATGCCCAGCTGATCGCACTGAGATAAGCGCGGCGATCTTAACGGACCAGCGAAAAGGCTTCGCCGGTCCAGCTGATAACGTTTCAGGCCATCGGCAAATGCCTTGCCGGTGGCCTGATCATTGATGCCGATTGCCAATCGGTGGATATTGGAACCATGACTTTTACCGTTGCCATTGTCGGCCGACCCAATGTCGGCAAATCGACCCTCTTCAATCGCCTGATCGGCAAGCGCCTGGCGATCGTCGACGATCGTCCCGGTGTCACCCGTGACCGCCGTTACGGCTCGGGCCGCCTGGGCGATCTCGACTTCACCGTGATCGACACGGCGGGGCTCGAGGATGTGCGCGATGACAGCCTGGAAGCGCGCATGCGCGAACAGACCGAGCAGGCCGTGGCTGAGGCTGATGTCGCCTTGCTGGTGATCGATGCCCGCGCTGGCCTCACCGCGCTGGACGAATATTTCGCCCGCCAGCTGCGCAAGAGCAAAACGCCGATCATTCTCGTCGCCAATAAGAGCGAAGGCCATGCCGGCCAGGCCGGCGCCATGGAAGCCTTCTCGCTCGGGCTCGGCGCGCCGATCGCCATCTCCGCCGAACATGGCGAAGGCATGGGCGATCTCTTCGATGCGCTGGAACCCTATGCCAAGCGCGATGCGGCGGAGCAGGACGCGGCCATCGCCGCGCTCGATGCCGAGCTGGAAATGCTGCCCGCCGACGATGTCGAGGCGCCAACCCATCTGCAGCTCGCCATTGTCGGCCGGCCCAATGTCGGCAAGTCGACCCTGGTCAATCGCCTGATCGGCGAGGATCGGTTGTTGACGGGGCCCGAGGCCGGCATCACCCGCGATGCCATCGCCATCGACTGGCAATGGCGCGACCAGGCGATCCGCCTCATCGATACCGCCGGTCTGCGCCGCCGTTCCAAGGTGGTGGAGAAGCTGGAGCGCCTGTCCGGCGCCGATACCGACCGCGCCATCCGCTTTGCCCATGTCGTGGTACTGGTGCTTGATTCCGCCGACATGCTGGAGAAGCAGGATCTCACCATCGCCCGCACGGTGGTCGAGGAGGGCCGCGCCCTCATCATCGCCGCCAACAAGTGGGATGCGGTGGAGAATAAAAATGAGGCGCTGAAGAAGCTGCGCGACCGGCTCGATCTCTCGCTGCCGCAGGTGCGCGGCCTCCCGGTCGTCACCATTTCCGGCATGACCGGCCGCAATCTCGACCGGCTGATGGATGCGGTGCTCGATGTCTACCAGCGCTGGAACAAGCGCGTGCCGACGGCGCAGGTCAATCGCTGGCTCGGCGAAGTGCAGCAGATGCATCCGCCGCCCCTCGTTGGTGGCCGGCGCGTGAAGATCCGGTACATGACGCAGATCAAGACCCGGCCGCCCACCTTTGCGCTGTTTGCGCAGATGGCGGATGAATTGCCGGATTCCTATCACCGCTATCTGCTGAACGGCATTCGCGATACCTTCGGCCTCGATGGCGTGCCGCTGCGGCTCTATACGCGCCGCGGCAAGAATCCGTTCGACAAGGATGATCGCTGACCGCGGGCACCTGCCATGTCATGGCAGGTTTTGCGGGGTCGTTGTCCTTGCTGCCGTGCCGGATATTGCTTTAGCTGGTGCCGGTTTCAGCCAGCGAGGGCGGGATGCAGATCGTTCGTGCCAGGGATTTCACCGCCGACCGCGCCTGGGCCGCGCGCGATATCGCCATGCTCGACGGCACCAGCGTGCGCCTGCACTGGACCGACCAGCCCTATCGCTGGCATGTCAATGACGGGCAGGAGGTCTTTGTCGTGTTGGATGGTGTGGTCGACATGCATTATCGCGATAGGACGGGCGAGCATGTCGCGCGTATGCAAACCGGCGATATTTTCCATGCGGAAGCCGGTGACGCGCATGTCGCGCATCCCCTCGGTGCCGCGCGCATTCTCGTCATCGAACGGGCGGGCAGCGCGTAGCGGCGCTGCACCGCTGTCTCAGCCGAGCAGCTTGTAAAGCTTCACGGAATCTTCTTGAAAGCCCTGTCGCGCATAGAAGGCGCGGCCATGTGTGTTGCCGGCGAAAACGTCGAGGCTGAGACAGGCGAAGCCTTGCTCGCGCGCCCAGGCTTCGGCCGCCTCCATCAACAGGCGCCCGATGCCGTATCCTTCCGCCCCCGTCGCCACCGAGAGCATGGAGACATAGCCGGCCGGCGCTTGCGTCAGCGGGTCGGGTGCCGGTTCCAGATGAACGAAGCCCAGCGGCTTTTCCGGTGCGGTGCACGCGATCAGCGTGCGGCTGCCGGCCGGCGGCATGGTCAGGGCTGCTTCGATCAGGGCGCTTTGAAAGGCCTCGATGGCTGCCTTCGGCCGACCCGGCAGATGGGCGATCTCGGTCAGCCGCGGCGCCTGCGCGCGGATGAAAACGTGATCGGCAGGACCGGCGATGCGGATAACGACCTTATCGATCTGCACGTCATGAATTTCGATCTCGGGCATGTGGGAGCTCTCGTGTAGCCGGGCGGCTGACAAACAGGGATGGCAAAGAAAAAAGGCCGGCAGTGATCGCCGGCCTTTCTCACGAAAGAGGGGCGGCGCTTATTTGAAGACCACCTTGGCGATCTCATAGCTTTTCGAGCCGCCGGGTGTCGTCACCTCGACGGAATCACCGACCGATTTGCCGACCAGCGCACGCGCCAGGGGCGCCGTGATGGCGAGACGCTTCGCCTTGATGTCGGCTTCGTCCTCGCCGACGATCTGGTAGACCGTCTTCTCGTCGGTATCCTCGTCGATCACCGTCACCGTGGCGCCGAACTTGACCTGTTTGCCGGACAGTTTCGAGACATCAATGATTTCGGCCCGGCTGATCTTGTCTTCCAGCTCCATGACCCGGCCTTCGATGAAACTCTGACGCTCGCGGGCGGCGTGATATTCGGCATTTTCGCTGAGATCGCCATGCTCGCGCGCTTCGGCGATCGCACGGATGATGGCCGGGCGCTCACTTCCCTTGAGGTGCTTCAATTCCTCTTCCAGACGGACAAAACCTTCCGCCGTCATTGGGATCTTCGACATGCTTTCTAACCCAAAACAGCAAAACAAACCCCTCGGGCGGCTTCGAGCTTCGCGGGCGAAGCGGAAACAGCACCCGGTGGGGCCAAAAAAGGGCGGGCTTTCAATGGTTTGGCAGCCCGTCCCGGCTGCACTGGCAATCCTGGCTCTCAGGACGCCTGTTTAAAGTACGACTGAAGCGGGGCAACTTCAAGGTCCCCACTGGCCAGGGCGCCGATCGCCTCCACCGCCGCCAGGATACCTGACAGGGTGGTGTAATAAGGAATGTTGCCCATCAGCGCGGTGCGGCGGATATCGAAACTGTCCTCGATCGCCTTGGCGCCGGCCACGGTATTGAGGACCAGCTTGATCTCACCGCGCTGCATCGCCTCGACGATATGCGGGCCGCCCTGATGCACCTTGTTGATGGCGCGGACGGCCAGGCCCTGGTTGCGCAGGAAAGCCGCCGTGCCAGGCGTTGCCAGCACGTCGAAGCCCATTTCCAGGAGCTTTTTCACCGCCGGAATGATCGCCGCCTTGTCCTTGTCCTTGACCGAGATGAAGACGCTGCCGCTCCGCGGCAGCATCAGCCCGGCACCCATCTGCGCCTTCAGGAAGGCGCGCGGGAAATCGGCATCGAGGCCCATCACCTCGCCGGTCGATTTCATCTCCGGGCCGAGGATGATGTCGACACCGGGGAAACGGGCGAAGGGGAAGACGGCTTCCTTGACGGCGACATGATGTCGCGCCCGGGCATTGAGATCGAAGGTGGCGAGCTTCTCGCCGGCCATGACGCGGGCCGCAATCTTGGCAATCGGCGTGCCGGTCGCCTTGGCAACGAAGGGCACCGTGCGGCTGGCGCGCGGATTGACCTCCAGCACATAGATATCAGTGCCCTTGACGGCAAACTGCACATTCATCAGGCCGACCACATTGAGGCCGCGTGCCAACGCTTCCGACTGGCGGCGGATCTCGGCGATCACCACCAGCGGCAAGGTATGCGGCGGCAGGGCGCAGGCGCTGTCGCCGGAATGAATGCCGGCTTCCTCGATATGCTCCATGATGCCGGCGACATGCACGTCCGTACCGTCGCAGAGCGCATCGACATCGACCTCGATCGCATCCTGCAGATAGGAATCGATCAGCACCGGATTGTCGCCGGAGACCTGCACGGCCTTGCGCATGTAGCGCCGCAGCCCGGCCGGTTCGTGGACGATTTCCATGGCGCGGCCACCCAGCACGTATGAGGGGCGGATGACGACCGGATAGCCGATCCGCTCGGCAATCAGCTCGGCTTCCTCCGATGAGCGGGCCGTGCCATTGGCCGGCTGGCGTAGTTCCAGCTTGTGCAACAGCTTCTGGAAACGCTCGCGGTCCTCGGCCAGATCGATGGCATCGGGCGAGGTGCCGAGGATGGGGATGCCGGCCTGTTCCAAGGCATGCGCGAGCTTCAACGGCGTCTGGCCACCGAACTGCACGATGACGCCGAGCAGCTTGCCGGTGCGCTGTTCCACGCGGGCGATCTCGACCACGTCTTCAGCCGTTAGCGGCTCGAAATAGAGGCGATCGGAGGTGTCGTAATCGGTCGAGACGGTTTCCGGATTGCAATTGACCATGATGGTCTCATGCCCGGCTTCCTTCAGCGCATAGGCAGCGTGGACGCAGCAATAATCGAATTCGATGCCCTGGCCGATGCGGTTCGGGCCGCCGCCGAGGATCATCACCTTGTTGCGGGCGCTGGGATCGGCCTCGCATTCGGCGGCTTCGATGCCGTCGCCTTCGTAGCAGGAATACATATAAGGCGTGGCCGAGGCGAATTCGGCGGCGCAGGTGTCGATGCGCTTATAGACCGGGCGGACATCGAGCTTATGGCGATGCGCCGTCACATCGGTGGGCTTGCGGCCGACCAGTTTGGCCAGCCTGGCATCGGAGAAGCCCATCTTTTTCAGGCGCAGCATCTCGGCCCGGGTGGTCGGCAGGCCCTCATGGCGGATGGCCGCCTCGGCTTCGATGATATGGGCGATCTGGCGCACGAACCAGGGATCGTATTTGCTGATGGCGCAGATATCCTCGACCGAGAAGCCGCGGCGCAGGGACTCGGCGATCACCAGCAGGCGGTCGGGCGTCGCCTTCGCAAGCTGGGCGCGAATCTCGCTCTTGTCATCCGGCAGATCGACTTCATCGAAGCCGGTAAGGCCGGTCTCCATCGAGCGCAGGGCTTTCTGCACCGATTCCGCGAAGGAACGGCCGATCGCCATCGCCTCGCCGACCGATTTCATCGAGGTGGAGAGAATGGGCTCGGCGCCGGGGAATTTCTCGAAGGTGAAGCGCGGCATCTTGGTGACGACATAATCGATGGTGGGTTCGAAGGAGGCCGGCGTCACCTTGGTGATGTCGTTATCGAGTTCATCCAGCGTATAGCCGCAGGCGAGCTTGGCCGCGATCTTGGCGATCGGGAAACCAGTTGCCTTCGAGGCAAGGGCTGAGGAGCGCGAGACCCGCGGATTCATCTCGATGACGATCAGGCGGCCGGTTTCCGGATGCACGGCGAATTGCACGTTGGAGCCGCCGGTATCGACGCCGATCTCGCGCAACACCGCGATCGAAGCGTTGCGCATCAGCTGGTATTCCTTGTCGGTCAAGGTCAGCGCCGGGGCGACGGTGATGGAATCACCGGTATGGACACCCATCGGATCGATGTTCTCGATCGAGCAGATGATGATGCAATTGTCGGCGCGGTCGCGCACGACCTCCATCTCGTATTCCTTCCAGCCGAGCACCGATTCCTCGACCAGCACCTCGCCGACCGGCGAGGCCTTGAGGCCGCCTTCGACGATGCGGATGAATTCCTCGCGGTTATTGGCAATGCCGCCGCCGGTACCGCCGAGGGTGAAGGAGGGGCGGATGATGGCGGGCAGGCCGACCATCGCCAGGACGTCCAGCGCTTCTTCCAAGGTCGAGACGAGATCGCCGCGTGGGCTGGCAAGGCCGATGCGGTCCATGGCCTCGCGGAAACGCAGGCGGTCTTCCGCCATGTCGATCGCCTTGGCATTGGCGCCGATCATCTCGACGCCGAGTTCGGTGAGCTTGCCGGATTTGTGCAGGGCGAGCGCGGTGTTGAGCGCGGTCTGGCCACCCATGGTGGGCAAGAGCGCGTCGGGTCGTTCCTTCTCGATGATCTTGGCGACCACATCCGGCGTGATCGGCTCAATGTAAGTGGCGTCGGCGAGATCCGGGTCGGTCATGATGGTGGCCGGGTTGGAATTGACCAGGATCACCCGGTAGCCTTCCTCGCGCAAAGCCTTGCAGGCCTGGGCGCCGGAATAGTCGAACTCGCAAGCCTGGCCGATGACGATCGGTCCCGCGCCGATGATCATGATGGATTTGATGTCAGTGCGCTTCGGCATGATCGTCACTCGT
>Ga0255336_101866_pt1 | contig 12690 bp, 12 predicted proteins | sample MeOH1_35cm_T3_17_FD_189102 | JGI IMG/M metagenome (GOLD analysis project Ga0255336, IMG submission 189102) | Sandy soil microbial communities from University of British Columbia, Vancouver, Canada - MeOH1_35cm_T3_179 | ecosystem: Engineered > Artificial ecosystem > Sand microcosm > Unclassified ...
CGTTTTGATCGGGTGATTGGGATCGCCATCAATAACCACCACTGCTGCGCGCTGAGCGATCTGCGTTGCCAGCGCTAACGCGGATGTGGTTTTACCCGCCCCGCCCTTCGGGCTGACGAAAACAATAGTTGGCATAGACAGGACCTCAAAGGTTCGGATGGTCGAACATTACCCTACGGATACCAAAAAGGAATTCCATCGGAATTCATCATCGGAATCATAGTTGATACCTTCAAGGAATTCCACAAGAATCCAACCAAGAAAGCTACATTGGTACCCAATATGAATTCCACGTAGAGATGGCTCTATAAAACACAGGTACAACAGCCGAATCTCCCATGGTGCGCGGACTTCACCAGATACCATCAACGGAACCATTAAAGAATTCCAGTAGGAATTCCTACTGGAATTCTTTTTAGAATCCAAAAAAGATATCCATCTACTGCGCGCCGGGAAGACTCGCAAGCCCTTGCCGCCCATGCAATCACTGTATATATTCACAGCACCTGTTCATCCATACAGCCTCGCGAGGTCGATCATGGAACATCTGGTGCGCGTACAGAACGAATCCGATCGGCAGATTCTTGCGTGGTTGCTCAGTCGGGTAGGGGAGGCGGCCATAGAGACCGCAGTGCGCGACTGCGCAGGCCGGGGTAAGCCTTACCTGTCGCAGGTGTGTCGACGACTCGGCGTACGGCCACCGTGGACGGTAAGAAGCGCACGACTACGTGGCGCCGCGCGCGAAGTGCATGAGGCGATCGGCGAACAGCACCTCGCAGCGATCCGGCAGATCTTGGCACGCGCCCGGCCGGCCACGTCGTCATCTGTCGGCCGCGGTCACGTCGGGTAGTATCAGTATCGTCGCTTGACGCGGCGGCTCAAGATGAGCACCTACCCGGCAATCACGGCAATCCCGTGAAACATCAGCCCTTTTGACAGAAGAGTCGCCGAAACGTAATACAGGAAAGGACTCCAGCCATTTTTGCAAAATTGTTCCACGGCGATCGTGCGTCGAGGCGCGATCTTGCCGCCTAACTTTCGGGCTAAAGGGTGATTTTTGATGGCCACCCCGCCTGCCGCTCCTTCGACGTAACAACAGCTACGTAAAATGTATTGGCTGACACAGGTCAGCAGAATCCGCGCCTTCGGTCATGATGCAGCGGCGCAGCCAATAGGGGAGTTCAACCACATGTGCTATTCGGCTCAAATCGTGGCGGACTATCGCAAGTACGTAAAGATGTTCGGCGCCCACATGAGCATCAAGGAGTTCGCGGAGTTGTACTGGGAACATGGCGGGCGGGATCTGAGAGCCCCGCTGGCAATGGAGGCAGCATTTTCGGATGCCCAGACCGACGATGAGCGGCGCATTCAGGCGCTGATTGCCGAAAACAACTCCGTGCGGGCAACAAAGCTCGAGCAGGAGGTTTTCGAGCAGCGCACGCGACTCGCCAAAGCGGAGCGAACTCTGGAGACGACGGCGACAAAAGCGGCCGCCGAAAGCAAACGGATCGCCTCCAACAAGATCGACGCCGCGGTGCGCCGGTTGGCAGACCTGAAGCGCACGACCTTGAAGGATGCCGATTCTCGAATCTACCCTGGCTGGTATGCCCCAGTCATGATCGTTCAGGACGGTCGACGCGTCGTTGTCCCGATGCGTTATCGTTGCCGGTTACCAGGTTGGACCGATGAGATGGAAAGAGAAAAGCCGGGGACGTACAACGCCCGCCGTGACAATCTAAAGCGGGTATGGGGGAAGCTGTTCGGCCACAACCACGGCATCATGGTCGTCAATCGTTTTTACGAGAACGTTGATCGCGATGGGAAGAATGTCGTTTTGCAATTCGACCCGACGCCGCCACAGCAAATGCTGATCGCCTGCCTGTGGTCGCGGACACCGATACCCGGTGAGCCCGATCTATGGTCTTTTGCCGCGATTACGGACGAACCTCCACCAGAAGTCTTAGCGGCCGGACATGACCGATGCATTGTTCCGATCAAGCCAGAGCACGTCGACGCATGGCTCAACCCAGATCCGTCCAATCTGGCGGCGTTGTACGCCATTCTCGACGACCGCGAGCGGCCGTACTACGAGCATCTGATTGCAGCCTGAGTTACTGGTCATGCTGCGGAGTTCGCAGGCCTAATCCAGCATTTCATCGGGCCATAGCTGCGCGCCGTGCAACACACGCAGGATGCGCACTATATCCCCCGTGATGCGATAGGCTGCGATATACGGTGTCCGGCCTATAACCAGTTCACGCGTACCTTCGATGCGCCCCGGACGGCCAGTCTCGGGAAACTGCAGTAGCTGCCTGACTTGCACACGGATCCGATCATCCACGAGGACGGCCGCGTGCGGGCTGTCCTCTTCGATGTAATCAAAAATCGCGTCGCGATCCTCTATTGCGAAAGCGGACCATTCAAGTCTCACGCGTCACCTTCGCCGGCTTTGCGAAGTGCCGCGGCGCGGCGCCTGGCGAAATGAGCTTCGACCTCATCGTCCGGGGTAGCGGGGCGGGGATCGTCCAAAGCTTCCTGCACCTTCGCGCGGAACCAGGCGTCATATACGGCTGGGTCGGTCGCGAAGGCGAACGGCAACGCACCTTCGTTTGCAACGCGCGTCAGCAGGATACGCACTGCATCCGAGACAGTCAGTCCCATGTTGTCGAGCACCGCCGCCGCGCGCTCCTTTAGCGCAGGGTCGATGCGTGTTTGCACCAATGCAGTCGCAGCCATAGCGATTACTCCCACGTTTAGTCCAGATTCTATATTGTAATTCATTTGAATTACATGTGTCACTATTCACAAACCGTGCGCCGGGTGGCATCAACAGTTCGGGGGCCGGTCAATCGCGACGCATCACGCCTCACCGGCGCCTGGCGATCCACGCTCGGGCAGCCCATCCAAACCAAGCGCGATACGTGCGGTCAACCCATGTTGTTCGCGTTGTGCAGGTTCGGCCGACACGATAACCCCGGCGCGCGCTTTCTCGACTTCGAGGCGCACCCGCAGCTCTTCCAGTGCAACCAGATCGCAATCCGTTTCCGCACGCCAGCAGCGCTCAATGACAAGGCGCAACGCTTCCACACGCAGGACGAACGCACGCGCGTGCTCGACCTCTTCAATCAGCGTCTGCACGGATTCGTCGTCGGGATAGTGCTGCGCGAGTGCGCGCAGGTCATATCGGGATGGGGGTGTGAATGCCGGCAGTGGGCGCGGTCTCGGTGCGTCGCTGACGACGCCGGCGCGGAAGAACTCCGCCTGCAGCTCAGTGCGCAGACATTCCAGCGCGACCAGCTTACTGCCCGTCTCATCGTTCCAGCAGCGCTGGATGACTCCTCGCAACGCCTCAACCTCGCGCACGAATCCGCGCAAGCGCTGAATTTCAAGGATCAACCTTTGGACGACACCATTGCCACGATAGCGACGCCATAGCTCGCGCAGTTCGTAGATGGTTGGCGGCTTGCGCGCGGGAAAGCGGGGCATGTTCGGGGCAGGCTTAATACTGTATAAATATACAGTATAGCCATTGGGCGGAATGCCGGATGTTCTGTTTGCAAACTCCTCGCTTGCGCTATGCAACAACCGCGCCGGCAATGCCAACCATCGCGGTCACGACGCACGTGATGATGGCGACCCTTGTTGCTCGCGTCGCGATTGCCGATTGCTTCGCGACTTCGCGCGCCGAAGCTTCCGCCGCTGCCGTTGCCCGTTCCGTCGCAGTTATTCCGCGTTCTGCCCGCTTCAAGGTTTGTCTTGTTTTTATTCGTTGCGCTTGATCCATACTACGAAAGAAAAAGGACTGAAAGCTCTTTGCTCATCAGTTCTTATTGCGCCTCTTCATGTTCCCAACAGGAACATTAGACTTCCATGTGCGACGTTCTGCATGGTACGCTGGTTACCACAATGACACCGAGCGAGGAAGTTTATGTCCATCGACGAAACCAAAGTAACCACTTTCGCCACGATCTGCCTGGTCCTCTTGCGTGAGGTCCGGCAGGAGCGCGGGTTCCACCAGGCGCAGGTGGCGGATTGGTTGGGCAAAACCGCGAGCGCGTGGACGAAAATCGAAGCGGGCAAAAGTCCCTTGCAGTTCGACGTGTTTGTCCGCGTATGCACGTCTCTGGGACTGCCCTCGTCATACGTTATGAGCGCGGCCGAGCGCTACGCTTCAGTGTTGAGCAACAACTGGATGGGTGACCGCTACGCGGTGCTTACCACGGAACTCGATGGCGACGACGCGCTGCTACGCTTTGCGCAAGAGTATTGGGCGACGCCAGGCTTCCGCCTGCCGGGCAACCGCTGGGGCAACTTCCAGACGATCCTCAACTCGCCGTACATGGACGGCAACGGCGGCAACATCAACGCTCCCGTCTTCGAATACGCGATCAATCCGGCGTTTCGCGAGCAGATGAAAAACGCGACGCCGATCGCCCCGTCGAGCCTCCCCTACGGTGGGACGTTGAGTTTCTAAGTCCTAGTCTTGCCGATCCCCGACGGCCGAACGCCGTCGGGGAAAAATCTTACTGCCTCGTTACGCGCCCCCTTAAAATAGACAAAAGTCCCAACGGCTCAAGGACATGACAACAAACGAAGCGTTTTCCCGGGTGATGATCGACGCCCTGCTGGCGGATCAGGGTTGGAAGACCACCGACCCGACGCAGGTGCGGTACGAGGTGGTGATGTCGGACGGCACGCGTGCCGACTACGTTCTATGCGACCGGCATGGGCGTTCGCTGGCTGTCGTCGAAGCCAAGCGCTTCACGATGAACCCGGCAGACGCGGCGGCGCAGGCGAAGCGCTACGCGGAGCACCTGAAAGTCCCGTACATCTTTCTGACGAACGGCGCCGAAGTTCTCTTTTGGGAATGGCAGCAGCAAGCCTATCCCCATCCGGTGAAGACGTTCTTCAAGCAAGACGACCTTGAACGTCGCTTTGCGAGCCTGACCGTCCGCAAGGAACTGCTGTCCGTGCCGATCGACCAGAAGATCGTGGAGCGGGATTACCAGACCAAGGGTATCGACAAGCTCTGCGTGGAAATGCAGCAGGGCCGGCGCAAGTTGCTGGTCGAAATGGCGACCGGAACCGGCAAGACGCGGACGGCAGCCGCCCTGATCAAACGGCTCTTCGAGGCCAACGCGGCGACGCGCGTGCTGTTCCTGGTGGACCGCATCCCGTTGGCGAAGCAGACGGAAGACGCGTTCGCGGAACACCTGCCGGACTACCCGGCGTACGTCCTGCGCGCGGGACGCCGGTTCCAGGACGAGAAGCGGATCACCGTGACGACGTTGCAAAGCATGATCAACGTCTACACCGAGTATTCGTCCGGCTACTTCGATCTGATCATTTCGGACGAGTGCCACCGGAGCATCTATGGGCAGTGGTCCGGCGTTCTCAAATACTTCGATGGCGTGCAGATCGGCCTGACGGCCACGCCCTGCGTCGCCAACCTCGACGACGCGCAGGCCGACGAGGAAGACAAGCAGTTCGTGCGGGACACGCTGCGGTTCTTCGAGGTCGATAAGCCGACCTTCTCGTACAAACTGAAAGACGCTATTCAGGACGGCTGGCTCGTGCCGTATCAGGTCTACGCGGCGAAAACCGTGAAGACCGCGGCAGAAGGCGGGTTCGAAGTCCATCGCAAGGACCTCGACTGGTCCGCCATGGAGGACGAGACCTCCGCCGAGTTTGAGCAACTGTTCGCGAGCCGCGACCCGATCATGATCGACCCGGCCGCGCTCGAGCGTCGATTCACCATTCCCGAACGCAACCGGGCGATCGTCCGCGAGTTCCGCGAGGTGTTGCAGAACGGCTTCACGGACTACAAGGGCGTGCTGCGAATGCCGCTGATCGGCAAAACCATCGTCTTCGCCGTCAACAAGAAACACGCTGAGACGCTGGCGAACCTCTTCGACGCCGAGTTCGCCGACAAGAAGCCGTCGCCGGACGTGCGCATCGCCGATTACGTGGTGTCGGGCGCAGGACCGGACGATACGGTCGACGCGATGGCGAAGATCAAGCGGTTCAAGAAGGAGCAGTTCCCGCAGATCCTCGTGTCGGTCAACATGCTCGACACCGGGTTCGACTGCCCGGACGTCGTGAACCTGGTGTTCGCACGGTTCACGCGTTCAGCGATCCTGTACCAGCAAATGCGCGGTCGCGGCACCCGCAAGGCGAAGAACAAACCCGTCTTCACGATCTTTGACTTCGTGGGCGTGGTGGCGTACCACGGTGACGAGGATCCGGTCGGCGAGGGCGGCATCGTGGTGTCGAAGACGCCGCAAACGAAGAAGTATGAGCCGACACGCCTGCTGTCGCTGGACGTGGACGATCACATCGACCCGACTACGCGCGAGTGGATCACGGTGGACGAGGACGGCAACATGCAGTTTCCGGAAGCTTCGGAGCAGCGCGCGGAAGAACTGGGTGCCCGCTTCGAAGGCTGGCGACTGCAACAAACGGTCACCGCGGAACAGGATCGCTGGCTGCGTATCCTCGGTGCGCAGATCCGCGCCAACGCGGACGACCTCACGGAGTTGTTCCCAGAACATTTCGCCTATTTCCACACCTTTTCACAGATGGGCGGTCTGCGCGAAGCAGAGCGTGTTTTCGGATCGAGGGAAGCCGTTCAGAATCTCATCGGCTCGCTGAACGCTGCGCTTTTTCCCATCGACGATTCAGGCGCTCCTGACGCGCCAAGCGATCAGCCGGTCGCGCATTAACTTTACGATTACGCAAGGTAAGACCTATGCCATTAACGCCGAACATGCGGCGGTCGATTGACCAGATTCGAGACTACCTGTTCGGAGGCGGTTACCCGGATCCGGTGTCAAACGCAGAACAACTGTCGTTCCTGTTTTTCTTCTACCTGATCGAGGGCATCGACGCCGAGAACACGATGAAGGCTCGGGTGCATAAGCGCCCGTACCAAAGCTTGTTCTCAGGCGAATGGTTGGTGAAGAATCCGCTCAACGGCGAACAGGGCAAAACCATGATCCCGCGCGAGCGGTTCAAATGGTCGGTGTGGGCGAAGGCGATGTCGGGAGAGGCTCTGGTGAGGTTCGTCCGCGACGAGGTCTTCCCGTTCTTTGCCGAAATGAGCGAGAACGCCGCGCACAACTTCATGGACGGCGCGCGGCTGAACATCACGGACCCGACCGTGCTCACGCAGGTGATCAACTTGGTGGACGGGCTTCACCTCGATGCGGCCGACGCCGACACGAAAGGCGACCTGTTCGAACACGTTCTGCGCCAGATCAAGCAGGCTGGTGAACTTGGACAATTCCGCACACCCCGGCACATCATTCGAACTATCACCGAAATGGTGGATCCGAAGATTGGCGAGACTGTCTACGATCCGGCGGCAGGTACGGCAGGCTTTCTTGTCGCCGCCTACAACCATATCCGCGTAACCAACTCCTCGCCCAACGCGATCGAAGTCGTCGAAATGGACGGCAAACCGCAAAGGCGGGGTGCCGGTGACAGGCTGTCGATTTCTCAGAACATAGCGCTTCAAGGGGCAACGTTTTTTGGAAACGATGTCGATCCGAAGATGGTTCGCCTTGCGACGATGAACCTTGTTTTGCGCGGGTTACCGAACGTTCGGGTACGCCTGCGCAATGTCTTGACGACGACAATCGATCGCGAGCAGAAGGAGGCCTTTGGCCTACCGGTGGAAGGCTTTCACGTGATCCTCGCCAATCCCCCGTTTGCGGGCCGCGTGGACAAGGACCGGGTGGTAGACGACGTAAAGGTCGGAACCAGCACAGCCACCGAACTGCTCTTCTTAAAATACATGATGGACAGTCTTCGGACCGGCGGCCGATGCGGGGTCATCGTTCCCGAAGGTGTCTTGTTCGGATCGACGGCGGCGCATAAAGAACTGCGACGGCAACTTGTCGAAAACAACCGCGTCGAAGCGGTTCTCTCATTACCCGGAGGCGTGTTTCAGCCCTATTCCGGCGTGAAGACGTCGGTTCTCGTCTTCCGCCAAGGGGGGCGGACGGACAACGTGTTGTTTTTGCACGCGGACAACGACGGCTACAAAATGGACGCGAACCACGACGTTCCCATCGGCGCCGACGACTTGCCGGACTTGCTCAACGTCTACCAGAACCGCGAAACCCGTATCGCGGAATGGGCGCGGCGTGACGCAGCGGCTGACTGGACGGCGAAATGGTGGGTTGCCGACGCGGCAATGCTGCGCACGAATGCCTTCAACTTGGCATCGGCGCGATATCGTCCGAAAAGCCAGGCGGCGGCAAATCACCGCGACCCTAAGGAACTGCTCGACGAACTTGCAGCGATCGAGACCGAGGTCGTTGAGGAAATCGAAGCCCTTCGGGCTGCGCTCGCGGAGCATCGAGCATGAGCGATTGGCCGACAGCACGGCTCGGTGAAGCTTTGGAACTGGCGTACGGCAAGAGTCTTCCGAAAGGCCAGCGTGTCGATGCGGGACAGATCCCGGTGTATGGTTCCAACGGTATCACGGGTTGGCACGACGAAGCCCTGATAGAAGAGTCCACGGTTATCGTGGGACGAAAAGGAAGCGCTGGGGCAGTGCAGTACGTTGATGGTCCGTGCTTTCCAATCGACACTACATACTTCGTACGTGTCAGGGATGGATTCGAGTTCAACTCCAAGTTTCTGTTCTACATGTTGCGACGGCTGGACCTAACACGTCTCAGAACCGCCACCGGCGTGCCGGGCCTCACACGCGATGATGCATACCGGGAGACGATCGTTGTTCCCCGGCCTGACGAGCAGGACGTCATCGTCGATTTGCTTTCTAGGGCGGACGGCATTTTGCAACTTCGTCACGAGGCGATGGCGAAGGCAGATGAGCTTTTGTGTGCTACGTTCATCGACATGTTCGGAGACCCTGCGACCAACCCAAAGGGATGGCCGATGCGCAAGGTGTCCGAGTTCGTCGAGCGCTTCGAGGGCGGCAAAAATCTGCAGGCGGGTTCCGGCGCTGGCAGCCCGTTCAGGATTCTCAAGGTGAGCGCCGTGACATCTGGGTCTTACTTGGAAAGCGAAAGCAAGCCGATACCCGATGACTACGAGCCACCCGATGGTCACATCGTTCGCGTCGGAGACATGCTGTTCTCTCGGGCGAACACCGAACAACTTGTCGGTGCAACAGCGATCGTCGAACAGACAAACGGGACCACGCTGCTGCCAGACAAGCTTTGGCGGATGGTGTGGTCTGAGTCGGTGGAAACCAACTACATGTACGCCCTGTTTCAATCACCGTTCGTACGTCGCGAGTTGAGTGCGATCTCGTCGGGGACCAGCGCATCCATGCGAAACATATCGCAAGGAAGGCTGTTTGACTTGAAACTGCCTGTTGCTCCACATGAAGAGCAGGTGGCTTTCGCTGATCGCGTCGCGCCGATCAGATCCATCCAAACCCAGCAGGCGTCTGCGCTCATTAGGGCTGAGGAAACATTTGAATCGTTGATGGCCTCCGTCTTTCCATTTTGACCAACTGCAAATAGAAGCTCGGTTAGCTTATGACCTCGAGCGCAACGACCACGTGAACGGGACCAACCTTTACGCCGGGCTCACCAGCCTGCACCTGCCGCCCGACCACGACGAGGTCGACCTCGGTCAGGGCCTCCTCCTGCGGCGCACGTATGCGCACCTCATGAGTTCGTACATGATGGCGTTCAACCAACCCGAAGTGCCGGGCAGTCACCACTCAGCACCTTGGAAGGCGACGACGCGCCACGATGGGTTCGACGTTCACGTGGAACTGGTCATCCCCAACGGCTACAAGCCGCCGGGCGACATGACATCCTACGACGTCGCGCGTACGATCACGAGCGTGCTGCGGCTCTGCGTCGACCCGACGATCAGGTTCCTCGTGCAATCGACGCATTCCCTCTCCGAAGTGGCGTCGATCCCGAATGAGGAGATCCAGATCTCCCCGGTCGAGGCGACGGAGCAATACATTCGCTTGGCGACGATCGGGGAGGCGCCTGTGCTCGATTCGCTCGGTTGGGTGCAGGAATACTGGTCGACCGCCGTCGCGCTCATGGCATCGCACGCGGATTTCCGCCTGGCGATGGAAGCGTTCGGACTGTCCACGTTCGTCCCGCACCACGCGCTGACGCTCGTGTCGTTGTGGGGCGCGCTCGAAGCGCTGTTCTCGCCCTCCGCGTCTGAACTGCGGTTCCGCGTGTCGGTGCTCATCGCGTCGTACGTGCACCCGCCCGGTGAAGCGCGGCTGGCCCTCCAACGCGAGATTTTCGACCTGTACGACAAACGGTCCGCCGCAGCGCACGGGAAACCGAAGCACAACACCACGCACCTCGTTCAGACGTTCAACATCCTGCAACGGGTGCTCGTGCGCATGATCGAGGAGGGCGAGGTCCCCAGCAAGACGGCGCTCAACAACATGTTGCTGGGCGCACCATAAGTGGATCGGCGCTACGCGCCGTGGCTTCGGTTCGCAACCAACGAGTGAGAAAACGGGCGCAGTTAGTGTCTGCACGAATGAAGGTGGCGTGCTGTTGTCGCTGTGAATTGACGCAACTGTTTGCGACGTACTTTTTTTGCCCTTGACTCCGGCCGGCTAATGGGCGTCCGCTAACTACAGTTCAACGGTCGTTCAGCCGTAGCACCTAGATGGCCTCTTGTGGCCGCACAGTGTCGGACGACGATTGGCTCAAGTCGACCCTGAGCCGCCATTCAGATCACTGCACCAGCAGCGACCGCTCACAAGTTAGTATGAGACGTCCGACTGCGCATGTCGTCTGCTACCTGCGGCCGGCGAGGACGTAATAGCGCCTGCCAAGCAGCGGGGACCTGTCAGACGGTAGCGCTCGAAGGCTCCGCAACCGCAGGGTCTTCAGTCGGCTTCACAGGTATCTTGTCTTTAAAATCGCCGAAGTACGGTCGCACGGCTTCCCGAATTGCGTGCACGCCGTCACCGCTCGCCATTCGCAACACGAGCGCCGGAAGCTCCTTATTTGCGAGGCCAATCGTGGCTCCGATTTGCGAGGCCAACGATTTTCGATTGTAATATTTAAGTAATCCGTTGTAGTCGTTTCGGGAAATCAACGAGACAAACAATCCCTCTGTTTCGGAACATAGAACGGGAACATGAATGTCCGCTACCGTCTGCTTGAGCGCGTTGTCGAGGGCATCCGGGCCCTTCGCCTTCAGGTCGAAAAGATTCAAACGATATTTGATCTCGGCGGCGACGCGCATCGAAACCTGCGTCTCGAGTTCCGAGTTCAGACGTTCGAAGGCGAGTTTGGCGATCTTCTCGAAATCGGTCTGTGCATCTCTTGCCAAGCGCGTCGAGCAGAGCGCTAAGACTTCACGGGTGCAGAAGAGATTTTCGACTTCGGCCACGTCGAGCACATGGATGCCGTCCTCTCCAAGTGCCTGTATTTCTTCATCGCCTCGCCGGTCACGGTCTATAACGCCTACTATGTCGAGGTGATGAAATTGCTTGTTATCTCGAAGCGCACGGACGCCTGCGATAACGGCACTGCAACTGCCCCGCGGCATCACAAGGTACTCAGGTAGAAGGGCACGATACAGAGCAACGTCGTGGCTGCCGTTGTCGCCTTCGACGAACACGACCGGCTTGCGACTTCCCATAATCTCAAGTAGCAGGTCTTCCGGCATGTCGTTAACGTCGTCGATTGTGGCCCAGTCCCAAGACGCGCCGTCGAAGCCTTTCAGCCAGAGCTTCGTTGCCGCAACCTGCGAAGCAGCAAAGTCAACGTCGTGTGTTATATAAACGAAAAGGCAATCTGCCCGCAAGTTTTCAATCGCATTCCATAAGGGCGATTGCAGCGATTTGTGCAGATGAACTTCCGGCTCGTCTACGACGATGATTCCGTTCTTTGGAGCTGCCAGACATTGACCAACTAAATAGAAAAGAACGCGCTCGCCGTCGCTCATCTGAGAAGCTTTGTAGGGCGTGCCGTCAGAGTTTGCGACCTTGGTATGTAGTTCTGCTCCGCCGAGTACCAGTTCGCGATGGGGTAAAAGCGTCTCCCACAAAGTTTTGATCTGTTCAAGCTTCGTAACTGGTGGGGGAACTCGTTTTTCAGATATCCGTGAGTCAGCAAGGTACTTTGCGCTCACGTCGGCCTGCTCGGAAAACAGGTAAACCATTAATTTAGGGAAGTCGTTGAGCATGTGAACCGGCCCACTGCTGCCCCAGCGGTTGACCAATTTGTATCCTGCGGGATTTTGGTTCTCGGTCGCCTTGCCAAAGCCGTAGATTAAATCGGACTCTGCAATCGTGAGAGAAATAAGCTGCGAGCTATCGGGCATGGTCAACGATCTTTGTGCAGACACACGAAGCGTTGATTCCTTCTGCGGCGAATATAGATCGATCCACGTGCCCAAACGGGTCTTCCCGCTACCGTTCGCGCCTACAATCACCACCGACTTCTGTATATTAAGGGCCGTGCACTTATCGGCAGGCCATTTACTGTTTTGGTCAAACGCCACACCGGCTTTCGGCAAGACGAAGGTCCGCGATTGCATCCGTATCTCCTCTGTGCTGTCTCGCATGGGCAGGAAAACTCTGGGGGCTTCCAGTTAGAAGCTGTTGCGAAATTAGTTAAACCAAGGCTTGAGGCGCGTCCAGCAAATCAAGGCGCAAGCTAACGAGAGGAAAGCCTCGTGGATATGGGCGTAGCGTTCATAGCGAATCTTCAG
>Ga0255336_101867_pt1 | contig 12677 bp, 8 predicted proteins | sample MeOH1_35cm_T3_17_FD_189102 | JGI IMG/M metagenome (GOLD analysis project Ga0255336, IMG submission 189102) | Sandy soil microbial communities from University of British Columbia, Vancouver, Canada - MeOH1_35cm_T3_179 | ecosystem: Engineered > Artificial ecosystem > Sand microcosm > Unclassified ...
AAATCGAACAACCGTTTCGGAACACCAGCGTCTTTGTTCGACTTCAACCGAAACGCGTGTTCATCTTCCAGCGAAAACCCTGTTCGACATCAACCGAAATCTCCGTTCGGCTTCGCCGAAATACGCAACTTGATGATGAATTTGTACGTAGGTTGGGCGGAGGCTTGCTTAATCTGATTGCTCTTGGGCAGCCGGAGATCAAGCAATACACGACCTATACGCAGCACCCCATTGACGAGCTACCTGAAGGTTAACTAGCTAGGCGCCTGGTGCTGCGATCATCGCGATTCTGGCCGCAGCACCGGTTAGCCAGCGAGTCCTACGAATCCAAGTCAGCCTTAAAGCGGTCTTCTCGTCACGGCGCGCCGCCGCGGAAGCGGTGGCGTGAACCGGAAAAAATCATGGGGTGTGATTTATGACCTTGAGTTTCCGGCCAGGCATGAGCGCCTGCGCCTTCATCACGGAAGGTCTTTACCGGTATCTGAAAGAGCACCGGGGCGAGGAACCTGTCGAGCTGGTTCTTCACCCCGACCACAAGCGCATGCTGTGTGATGAACTGCACATGCGACGCCACTGGGACCGGTAACCAATGGACAGTTGGTGCACGCTACGATTCGGCGAGCCGCCTTCTGTCGGCTGCCATCACACGGAATGGCTCGAAGCGTGAAGACTGGACCTACACATACGATGTACGGGGCAATGTCGAGTCAGTGCAGGATGCCGTATCCGGCTGGTCGATGCGAACGCTCTCCCGCAATGCTGAGAATCGTGCAACGCAGATAGCTGGTAATAGCGGTCAGGCGAGCATCGGGTACGATGAGCGCGGTCGCGTAAAGTCCTTTCAGTATAGCGAACCGGCAAGTTCGTTAAATGGTGGACTTGCCCGTGTACTGGCAGTCGATTACCGGTACGGTCTAGATGGTTCGGTGTCCTCGCGCACGGCTCAGGTTTCAACGAATGGAGCCTGGTGGAAACCGATTAGTGATGCAGAGCTGGGTGTCTGGCTGACGAACTGGGAACTCGGGAACGACCCGGTTGCGCCACCCGCGAACCTGACAGGACTCCAGTCGGATGCTCCAGCATTCGTTCCTGACATGTGCGTCGAATGCTACATGGCCTGGAAGGCGTTACCGACAGGTAAGCTATTCGGGCATGAACTGGGCGAACCACTACCGGCATGGCGTGAAACCACCGAGTTGATGGTCAGCGATCAGGCGCAGGTTCCTCACCCGGTGCTTGTGCCCGATCTGACGAGTTCTGCGAAGCGGTCAACGCTTTACAGTACGCTTTTTGGTGGCGGGAGCGGGGATGGGGGAATGGTAAAGTGCGGTGGCAGGGAAACTCACGAGTCTGAATGTTTCGCGCAATACGATGCTCAAATGAGCATGTGTAATTCAATTGCCCCTTACATGGGTGGCGCGCGGGCAGTTGCGCTGTGTAAACAAAGGGCATTCCAGATTTATCAAGAGTGCAGAGGGTATTAATGAGCAAGCATCCGCCGTATTCAGTGGTTTTGACCTACCTCGAAGACCGTCAAGAGTTCGCTCTGCAAGCAATCGATAGAGCCAGATTGGCCCCTGCCGTGGCAGGGACGCTTGAAATGCCGGTCCTGATGGACGAACACGAATTCAGACTTGACGACGCGTTCGCACGGCGGCTTGGTGGAGCAATGCTCAGTCTGATCTCGCTTGGCCAACCCGGCATCAGGCAATACATGAGCATCACGCAAGACCCAATCGACGAACCACCGGAGGAATAACTGGCCAAGGCGCCCGGCGCTGCGACCAGAATTGCGATGGTCGCAGCGCCGGGTAGCGCGCTCGTCCCGTGAATCCGGCCACCCTTCAGGCGCGCTTCTCTTCACGGCGTTCCCGCGGAAGCGACAGCGTGAACCAGCAAAAATCATGGGGGTGTGATTTATGCCGTTGAGTTTCCGGCCAGACACGAGAGCCTGCACCTTCATCACGGACGGGCTTTACCGGTATCTGAAAGAGCATCGGGGCGAGGAACCTGTGGAGCTGGTTCTTCGTCCCGAGCACAAGCGCATGTTATGCGATGATCTGCGTATGCGGCGTATTGACGTCACGTACGACGGGTGCTGGTTCAAAACATTCCGGTACTTGAAGACCCGTGCTGCCGTGCGCCCTGGCTAGTTACGGAAGACGGGCAGCGCTGGGAGCTGTAGCCCTATCATCGCGCGGCGTGGGAAATGCTCAATTTCCCATCACGTGGCGCGCAAAGCCTTATGGCGCAGGTTCAGCGCTGTGGGGAGAAACTTATCCACAGGCTTGAGCACAATTTCTGTGGATAAATGCGTCCGGTGTCGCATCGGGTCTGCAGCCACCTGCTCCGCTGCTGGCGACCATCGCGACGTTCCGAACGACGGCACGGGTTTGTCCGGCAAAGTTTACGGCGGAGCGAAAGGAATGGCGTGGCATGAACCCTCAGGGCGACTTCGGTCGCCCTTTTTTGTTGTGCGGAATCTTCGTCGCAATGCGATTCTGCTGGCGCGCAAAAGGCGCCTCCCCATACCTTAAATAGTTATCCGCATTTTGGTCTCAATCAATCATTTTCATATTTATGCGGGATACCTATCTATTTATCGGTTTGACCAATTTTTACACGGCTCCTATATACACCCGACAATCCCAATTCGATAATGGAAATAGAAAACCTTGGGCAAGAAAAAGCGCGTGACCTGCTAAGAAAATCCACCGCATCAACCTGATTCCGCAAGGGGCCTTGCCTGGCTCCGGTCCGCCATGCATCCAGTGCGCGTCGACGTGCCTGCACGCCTGATCCGACGCAGCCGTAACGATCAAAACCGGAGCCGTCTTCATGCCTTTCCCACTTTGTGCGTCATGTCCTGCACCGCATATTTCCGCAGCACAGTCGCCCGATAAGTGACGGATTCCGACATGGCGAGTATGGACCCGGAATTACCGGCGTATTACCAGGGCGAACTGCGCTACATCCACGAACTCTTCCAGGAGTTTGCACAGCAGCACCCAAAGATTGCCCGCAGGCTCGGCGCGCAGGCAGGTGAAGCGGGCGACCCTTATGTCGAGCACCTGCTCCAGTCCTTTGCGATAACGGCGGCGCGCTCGCAGATGCGTATCGATCGTTTTTCGCTGGACATCCCGTTGCGCAAGCTGGATGGCGTCGATCTGAACCTGACCGCGCCGCTGCCATCGCTGGGCGTGGCGCGGTTCTATCCCGATGCAGAGGCACCGCATAGTCCGCAGGGCCTGACATTGGCGCGTGGCACGAGGCTCACGGTACACGCAGCCGAAGATGCAACGGAGTGCGCGTTCCTCACGAGCCAACCGCTCAGGCTCTGGCCGGTTGCTATCACGCGCGCGAAGCCGACTGGCATTCCCGCCGACGTTCCGGCGCTCTACCGCTACGTCCACGACGGCCAGGACGCGTCGCGCGTGCGTGGGGCGCTGCGCCTGAGCCTTGCTACCGTCAACGGCATGGCGTTCCGCGGTCTTGAAGCGCTGGACGAACTGCCCGTGTACCTGTGCGGTGAGGAGAAGATGGCCTCCCAGCTCTTCGAATTGATCCATACCAGCGTGGTCGGCATCGTCATGGGTGTGCCGGGTGAATTCAAAAAGGGCGATCTGTATGGCGCAAAGCTACCCGGCATGCCGTACATGCAAGTGAAGCACGCGGGGCTGGAGCCGCATGAAAGCCTGTTGCGTCCAGTCGCCATGAAGTTCCACGGACACAGGCTGGTCCATGAATTCTTTGCGCTCCCGTCCAGATTCGGCTTCTTCACGATCACGGGGCTGGCTGCGGGGCTCAAGCATATCCGCGGCCCTGAGGTCGAAATCGTGCTGCTGCTCGCGCGCGAGGCGGCAACACTGGACCAGCAGATCGGCGTGCAGGATTTCGCGCTGTACTGCACGCCTATCGTCAATCTGTACCCCGCGACGAGCGAGCGGCTCACCATCCACCCGGAGAAGCACGAGCATCCGCTCACGCCGGTGGCGGAGCGGCCGGGCGACTACGAGGTTCATTCGGTAGATCGTGTCAGGGGGCAGCTGGAAGAGGAGTCGGAGAAGTTCCTCTTCCAGCCGCTCGGCGCCGCACTCCCCGACGACACCCGCCGCAACTCGCGGTATTTCATGCTGCGCCGCGAGCAGCAACTGGTGGCGGATAACGAACGGCGATATGACACGCACCGTGAGTTCGTGCGCACGCATACCGCGATCACGCTCCTTGGCGAGAACCGCGAGCCGGATGAAACAGGCATGCGGTTTCTTACCTTCGACGCCTGGTTGACGAACGGAGATCTGCCCTGCGTGCAGCCACGCAACGGCGTGAACGACCTGACGATGGCGGACGCGAAGGCGGTTGAGAGCGTCGGCTTCGTGCGCGGGCCGACCGCGCCCAGGCCGCCGCTCGCGCTCGGCGCACAGGGCGACGCGGCCTGGGAGCTCGTTCGCCAGCTTCATCTTGAGCTGGCCGTCTTTGACGACGAATTCGACGAGCCCAATCCCGGCGAGGGCCTGCGGCTGATGCTCCGCCCGTATCTGGCAGCCGGTGATCCGGCAATGGCCCGTGTTCTCGACAGCCTGGTCGGGGCAACGGCCGGCGCGGTCAATGACATGCATCGCTGGGGCGGCGAGCTGCATCTCGCGCGCGGCATCGCGATCACGCTCACCTTTGACGAGTCGCGGCTCGACGGCTGGTCGCCCTTTGCGTTCGCGCTGGTGCTGGAGCGCTACGTCGCGCGGCACGTCTCGGCACATTGCTTTACGCGCACCACGGTACGCACCACGCAGCGTGGCGAGATTTTTACGTTCCCGACGCGTGGCGGCACGCGCGGTGTCTTCTGATGGAGGTTCACGGTGACATGGAATACCCAGTCGCGCACGCTGGAAATCGTCAGCGACGCGATTCCGGAGCACTGCGGGAAGAAGATCTTCGAACCCGTGCGTTGCAAGGGCACAGACAAACTCGGCCGGCTGTTCGACTACCGGATCGACGTGCAGACCATCGAGGCGAATGGCCTTCACGTCAACGACATGGACAGGCTGGTCGACGTCAGCAAACTGGTGGGCAGACGCCTGACCGTGAAAATCGCCATCGAAGGCAGCGGTACGCTGGAGAATGGCGAGCCAAACATCGGGGCCGATGTTCGCGTGATCACGGGCGTGATTGCCGAAGTGAAGTGCATGGGTGCGGACGACCGGCGCATGTTTTACCGTCTGCGTCTGAGATGCCTGCTCTGGCTTGCGTCGTTGAACCGCGACAACCGGCATTTCCGGGACGGGACGGTAAGGGAAATTTCCGACGAGATCCTGAAGAAGTATCCGTTCAGTGTCCGGTGGAACCTTATCGGTGCGGGCAATGGAAGTCGGAACTATCCGAAGCGGGACTATCAGCGCCAGTTCTGGGAATCGGACTTTTCCTGTTTGAACCGGCTTTGGCAGGAGTGGGGCATCACGTTCTATTGGGATGACGACACCCTGGTGCTGATGGACAGCGCAGGCTACCCCGCCCACGGTCCTGCCTGCAAAACGGTGCGTTACCTGGAACGCGGCGGGCAGCGCATGGACGAGGAGCATATCCACAAGCTGGAGTATTCGCGTGGGCTGACCACGGGCAAGGTGGCCGGGATTGATTACGACTACACGCGCGCAACGAACCGGCAGTTCAAACGAAGGATCTCGAACCACCGGGACGCCGCGCACGACAACGCCGAGGAATATACCTGGCTCGACTACGCGCAGCCCCAGCAGGGCGCGATGGGACTGAATGCCGAACCGAACGACTACGAGTTCGAAGGCGACCATCTTGCGCGCGTGCGCGCCGATGCGCACCGCAACAAGTCACTGGTCATCAAGGCCACGGGAAATCTGCGCGGCGTGATGACGGGGCACCAGCTCACGGTTGCGGATCATCCGTTCGCACCCGTCAACCGCAAGTACATCGTCACGGGTACGAAGACCGAAATCGTGAACAACGATTCGGTCACGCAGGGCGGGACGCTACAGCGCGAGTACACGTGCAGGACGAAGTTCACGGCGATCCCGAACGACCACTACTACCGCACGCCGCAGAAGGCGAAGAAACCGCGCGCGTTTGCGGAGAAAGCGGTGGTCACCGGCCACGACAAAAAAGGCGTCCACACGGATGCGATGGCGCGTATCCGCGTCAAATTCATCTGGGACCGGGTGAGCCAGGCCGATGAGGAAGCGTCGTGCTGGATACCGCTCATGCAGGTGTGGCAAGGGCAGCGCTACGGCATGAACTTCGTTCCGCGCGTGGGCGATCACGTCTATATCGGGTTTCTGAACATGGACCCGGACCGCCCGTTCATTCTCGGCAGCCACACAACCGATCGCAACGAGGCGCCGTGGGACCTGTACGCGAACCACGCTCTCTCGGGCTGGCGCAGCCAGGATCTGGACGGCTACGGCAAGGGATCGAACACGGTGGTGACCGACGACACGCCGGGCCAGCTCCAGGTGCAGGTGACCAGCGACCATGCCAACTCGAGGTTCGTGGCGGGCTGCAACGTGCGCATCGACGGGAACAAAGGGCGCTCGCAGGCGCGCGGCGAAGGCATCGAGATTGCGACCGACGCAAATGCGGTCATGCGCGCGAACCGGGGCATGCTCATCACGACGGAGGCCCGCGAGGGGGCGACGGCTCCCATGAAGGACATGGGCGAGACGATTGCGCGCCTTGACGACGCTCGTACCTTGCACGACAGGCTGGCGGGAGATGCGCAGGCAAACGGCGCGCAGGATTCAGGCGGAGATCAGAAAACCGCTGCCGCAGCGATCAGGGCGCAGAACCGTGCGCTGGCGGGCAAGGTCGGGGCGGGCAAATTTCCTGAATTCGCCCAGCCGCACCTGACGCTGGCAAGTCCCGCCGGCATCGAGTCCACCACGGCGGGCAGCACCCATATTGCGAGCGGCGAGCATCTCGCGATGACGAGTGGAGCCGACGTTGCGATTGCGGCGGGCGGGTCGTTGTTTGGGTCATTCGGCAACAAGTTGCGCATGACCGTCCAGAAAGCCGGGATGCGGCTCGTTGCAGTGTCGGGCGATATCGATCTGCGCGCGCTGAAAGACAGCATCAACCTCCTGGCCAGGCTCAATGTCACCGTCACGGCCGAGAAGATCACGATCAGCGCGAAGCAGGAAGTCGAAATCCGGGGCGGCGGCAGTTTCACGCGATGGAGCGACGGAAAGATCTACCACGGCACGCCGGGGAAGTTTGAAATCCATTCCGCGGGGCGCCTCTTTACCGGACCGGATTCGACCTCCCTTCCAACTCTTCCTGAATCGGCGCCTGGCCAGCAGGAGTTGCATTTCGCGCTAGGCGCGCTCGCGAACGGCGCTGCTCACCGGTACGTGGAGGAACCCTATGAACTTTATCAGGGCAACGCGCTGATCGACAGCGGTGTGACCGACAGCTACGGGCGCGTAGTGGTGAAAGACCATCAGCCGGAGACGACGGAGTATTGCGTCAAGCTTTGCTATGGCGGCCAGTTCAGGATGAAGGTCAAGGATGCGCTCAATGCCGATGCCGACCATATCGATCAGCGCAGCAACCGGGGCGACCGTGCAGTCTGATAACTCATTTGAAAAACCGGAGACGGATCAGTCATGTCCAATCTGAAAACACAGAATCCCGTCGACGTCGCCATTGCCGAAGTGGGCGGCCAGGCGCAAGGCTCGGTCCAATGGCTGCTCGAAAAGAAGACATGCCCGGATGCGCCCGAGATTACCGAAGGCAACGATCTCCAGTTCTTCATCTGCGGTCAGGAGGGTTTTGGTCAGTTATCCAAAGATCTGCGCGCTGCGAAGTCGACGGTCGATATTGTCTGCTGGGGCTTTGACCCGGGCATGGAAGTCGAGCGCACAGGCGAAGCGTGGCCGCGCGACCTGCGATACGGCGATCTGCTCGAACAGCTGGCCAAAGCTGAAGTGCGGGTCAGATTGCTACTCTGGTTTGATCCTCGCGCATCGAGAAAGCAGAACAGCATGCCGGGCTATACCGATGTGCCGGTTTCCCTCGCGACGAGCCCCATCCAGCGGATGGTCCAGGGGGATGACCCCTACGGCAATCCGGTGCGTCACGACTGGTGCAAGGCGTGGTGGAAACGGCATGGGCTGGAAAATGACCGCATTGACTCACGCAAGGCGCTGTACCCCGATCATCTTCAGATCGTGCTGCGCGGGATTGAAAAGCAGGCCGTCAAGGGTCTGCTGGCCGCGGACATCGCCGAGGAGGACCGGCCCGATTCGAGCTGGCTTAGTCCGGTTGACGAATCCGCGTTGCTGTGGAATTACCCGACGCATCATCAGAAACCCGTCCTGATCGACTATGCACACGATGGTGGCAGTAAGGCGGTGGGTTTTGTGATGGGACTGAATTCGGTCACGGACTTCTGGGATACGGCGGAGCACAAGATCGAAACGGGTCTGCGCGAAACGGGTGCGAGGTCCACGTGGGAAGGCGAGATCGATCACGAATACAGGAGCGATTTTGGCGGCGGCGATCCAGGCGAAGCGCAGAAGGTGGCGGCGATTCATGGCGGAAATTACACGTCCATCCGCCCTTATCAGGACTATGCCTGTCGGGTGGTGGGGCCGGCGCTGAGGCGGCTGCACGAAAATTTCGAGAACGGCTGGAATGCGTTTGCGCCTTCGCAATGGAAAACATCGGCGAAGGATGGCGATTCACTGCCGCCGAAGATTCCTACGCTTGCGAAAGACTCGGCGCAACGCGTGCAGATAGTCCGGACTCAGGCGGCGGAAGGGGAGAAGACTATCAAGAAGCTTTATTTCCAGGCTACGAGTATTGCGCGTAATTATATTTATATTGAAAACCAGTACTTTTTTTATCCGGAGTTTGCGCGTCATCTGAAGAATGAGCGAAGAAAGTTCTGCCGGGCATGGGCGAGGTTGGCGAAAAAGCCGATGACGGCCGTGCCAAATCTTCATCTGTTCATTGTCATTCCTCATCCAGAGGATGACGGAATGGTTCCCCGGACGTTCGACACGCTGACCGAACTGGGAAAGAGCGATGCAATGCCCGCGCAGGCGGGCTATGTCGATGAAGGGAAGGCCGATCAGCAATACGGCAACCATTCAACACAGGCGACTTACACCACCACATTCACGGACGAGTCGGGCGAGCCGGTCAGCATTGCTCGAACTCATCCAGTGCTGGATCGGCCTAGTCTGGAAACACTGGAACGGACGTTGGGGCTGAAGGTGAGCGTGGCGCGGCTATGCACGAGCGACTCGGTGGAAGGAAAGATGGCGTATCGGGAAATCTATATCCATTCGAAGTTGATGATCATTGACGATGTGTTCCTGACGCTCGGTAGCGCAAATTTGAACCAGCGCAGTATGTCGGTGGATAGTGAGATCAATATTGCGGCGACGGGGGCGGAGCATGCGGCCAGGTTGCGTGGTGCCGTGTTCGGGCTGCATTCTGACAATACAACTACTGGTGACGGCGGTCGGGAGGCAATGCCAGATGTTTTTGAAAGTTGGGAGCGCCTTGCAAACACAAATCTTGATAAATGGAAAGCGGGAAGGGAAAAATTGAAGGGATTCCTGATGAAATTCGAAGACCGGCGGTCTACCAATACGAAACATGCCATGAATACCGTACCTTCCTCCACGGACGGTGAAACCGCACTGACATGAAATTCACCCCCGCTCGATATCTGTTCAGTTTTTGCTTACTTTTCGGTTTGATACAAGTCGCGCTTGCCGGATCCCCAATTCACCAACTCGTGGCCGCCATGTCCAGTTCCGATTCGCCTCGTTATACGAAACTGCCGCTGTTTGCTCCGCATCGCAAGGATTTCACGTGTGTGTATCAGGAACAGCATCTGCCGCCTGTCGATCCGCAGGCCGAACTGTGGTTCCAGCAGGCACTCGCATCGGAACTTGATCCCAACATCTATTGGGAAGACAAGGACTGGAGAAAGATCTACCAGCTTTACTTGCAGGCTGCGGAACGTAACCACTGGAAAGCGATGCTCAACCTCGCCGCATTGATATTGAGCGGCTACCCGGTTCCCGTGAGGGACCCTGAGACGGCGATCCGCTGGGTGGAGAAAGCGATGCAACTTGGGGTGCCCGATGCCTGGGACACGATGGGTGTCTATCACATGAAGGGCATCGTCAAGGGCGGAGACGCTACGAGCGCGTACGCGTTTTTCCAGAAAGCGGCGGACATGGGTAGCCCGTCGGCTCAATCATTCCTGGGTGCGGCGCTTGACGCCGGTTGGGACAATCCGGGCAACGGGTTCTGGGCTAATGTTCCCGTTGCGACGAAGATGCTGGAATGTGCTGTTGCCCAAGGCTATGGCGACGCTGCGTATGAGTTGGCGTTTCTCTATGCTGATCCCGGAACGCCTGAAGCTAAGTTTCGCGCACTGAAACTGCTTCAGGAGGGTGCAAAGCTGGGTAGTGCAAAGTGTGCGGATAAATTGTCTGTTCAATTTAATGGCTTCGAATTGGCAAACGGTGGGAGTCTGGTCGGTCATGTCGATGAAGCCCGTGCAGATCGCTACAGCAAAGTCGGCGATATCCTCAAGTGGTACGAAGGCACCCTGAAGCTCCCCAACCTCGACAAGGTATTACCTCTTCCTCCGGCAGCATTGCCGAAATGGGACGGCGACGTGAAAACACTGATCGATGCCGCCAAGGCCGTTACTCCACCGCCACCAACATCTCCAGCACACCCTTCACAGTCCGAACCTCACGCGGCTCTGACGAAAGCCGGGTTGCTGCGACAACTCGCGGACCGACCCGAACCATTGCGCTGCAATGGTGGGCTCAAATGTCCGCAGTCTGGCATATGGGAGGCTCGCGTGGCCACAGCGCATCCGCTTGCCGCACTTTATAACCGATGGGACCGGCAAGCGTTCGTCGAGAAAGAGGCCAGCTTTCCCGATCCGCGACAGCAGCATCTGGACATATCGGCTCACGACGTTCGCTGGACCTGGCTGGGCAGTCCCAATCGGTTGCGCGTAGCGGATGTGTATGACATTGCATTGTAGGACTTGTTTTGTGTTTGTCGCGTCGCGAGAAAGAGTGGCACGTCAGGGTATCGCTGCCGCTCTCTATCGGGAGTTTTCCTGCCATCTGAAAAAGGAGAGGGAGAAGTTTTTTGCGACGTATCGGCACAGTTGGTAGAAAGGGATTGCCAATGAAATTAGAAAGATGCTTAAGCCACACTTGCATGAAATTTGCACGCGTTCGATATCTGTTCGGTTTGTGGCTTCTTTTCGTCGTGGCACAAACCGCCCTTGCCGAATCCCCAATTCGCCAGTTGATGACTGCCATGTCCAGTTCCGATTCGCCTCGTTATACGAAACTGCCGCTGTTTGCTCCACATCGGAAGGATTTCACGTGTGTGTATCAGGAACAGCATCTGCCGCCTGTCGATCCGCAGGCCGAACTGTGGTTCCAGCAGGCACTCGCATCGGAACTTGATCCCAACGTCTATTGGGAGGACAAGGACTGGAGAAAGATTTACCAGCTTTACTTGCAGGCTGCGGAACGTAACCACTGGAAAGCGATGCTCAACCTCGCCGCATTGATATTGAGCGGCTACCCGGTTCCCGTGAGGGACCCTGAGACGGCGATCCGCTGGGTGGAGAAAGCGATGCAACTTGGGGTGCCCGATGCCTGGGACACGATGGGTGTCTATCACATGAAGGGCATCGTCAAGGGCGGAGACGCTACGAGCGCGTACGCGTTTTTCCAGAAAGCGGCGGACATGGGTAGCCCGTCGGCTCAATCATTCCTGGGTGCGGCGCTTGACGCCGGTTGGGACAATCCGGGCAACGGGTTCTGGGCCAATGTTCCCGTTGCGACGAAGATGCTGGAATGTTCGCTGGCGCAAGGTTACGGTGATGCGGCGGATGAACTGGAATTTATTTATGCCGCAGACGGAACGCCGGAAGCCAAGCTTCGCGCGCTGAAGGTTCTACATGAAGGGGTAAAGCTCGGAAGTGAAAAATGCGCAAGCTTTCTTAGTACTCAGTTGGATGGCCTGGATCTGAGCAATGGCCGGAGTGTTACGGGTCATGTCGATAAAGCACGGGCTGAACGCTACGGGAAAATCAGCGACATCCTCGCGTGGTACGAAGGCACCCTGAAGCTCCCCAACCTCGACAAGGTATTACCTCTTCCTCCGGCAGCATTGCCGAAATGGGACGGCGACGTGCAAACACTGATCGACGCCGCCAAGGCCGTTACTCCACCGCCACCAACATCTCCAGCACACTCGCCACAGTCCGAACCTCACGCGGCTCTAACGAAAACCGGGCTACCGCCACAACCCGCGGCCCGCCCCCAACCAATGCGCTGCGACAGCGGGCGCAAATGCCCAGAGTCCGGCATACGGGAGGCGCGTGTGGCCATCAGGCATCCGCATGCCCCACTTCACAACCGCTTGGACCGGCACGCATTCGCTTGACGTAGCAGCGCAGCCCCAATCAGCTACGCGTACCGCGCTGCCCACAACACCGTATCGCACGACATATTCGCCCTTTCCCCGTCGAGATAAAGAATGACACGTCAGATTATCGTCACCGGTGACACATTGGCCCCCTTCGGTGGAGAAGTTATCGAAGGCTCAGAGATGGACAACATCGACGGTCGCAAGATTGCCCGCAAGAGCGA
>Ga0255336_101868_pt1 | contig 12667 bp, 10 predicted proteins | sample MeOH1_35cm_T3_17_FD_189102 | JGI IMG/M metagenome (GOLD analysis project Ga0255336, IMG submission 189102) | Sandy soil microbial communities from University of British Columbia, Vancouver, Canada - MeOH1_35cm_T3_179 | ecosystem: Engineered > Artificial ecosystem > Sand microcosm > Unclassified ...
ATCCCTGTCACAAAGAAAAGCGCTTTAACGAGAAGGTCAAAGCGCAAAGGTATATAGGCAATCAGCTATCTAACGGCGGCCATGCCATCCATCGTGATGTCGGTCATTGTGGCTTTCACGATGTCGATCATCATGGCGGTTTTCATGGCGATAGTTGTCATGTTGTCGATCATTGTGCCGCCCTTCATTGCGGAACCCGTTATGGCGGCCTTCATTCCCATATCCATCGTGACGGCGGTCGTTGCGGCGTCCCTCGTCGCGATATCCATCATGACGGCGGTCGTTACGCCAACCTTCATTGCGATAGCTTGTCTGCCGATAGTCGTTGCGGCGGCCGTCGGAGTGATTACCTGCATAGCTGTAACCGCCACGGCGGCTTTCAGCGCCATACCCGCCGTAGCCGTATCCGTCGCGGCGTGCTCCGTTGCGATAGCCTGGATAGCGGTAGGCGCGAACGCGCCCATCGTTCCGATAGCCTCCATCACGGCGGTAACCGTCATCGTGCCCATCGTGACGGCCGCCGCTGCCGTATCCATACCCCGTACCGTACCCATAGCCGCTGCTATAGAATTCGCCGCCGCCGTAGATCGGAGCCGCGTACGCATACCCAGGTTCGTAGTACACCGGCGCGTAGCTTGGTGCGTAATACTCAGGTGTGTAGTACTCAGCTGCGTAGTACTCAGGCGCGTAGTAGTAGGGCTGGTAGGTGTCGTATGCCGACACTCCCACGCCGATATCGACGCTCACCTGCGCGGTAGCTTTTGCCGGACTTATCAAGGCCAGTGCAATGACCAGACCGAACAAGGCCACAACTATGTTCTTCATCATGCTCCAGCCCTCATCTGCTGTCATAACCCAGAAACCCCAACAGCCGGGTAAGTTTCGGTTCAACTATCGATTTTGCAGATGAGATGGAGTCGATCCTCCAGGTGCGGGTTGCCCCTTCCCCCTTCTTTTGGCACAGCCCCAGGGCGATCCTATATGTTGTACAAACCCGAAAGCTCCGACGGGCCTCATTTCTCACTCATTCTCGTCTCGCTCAAATCAAGTTCCCGCTGGAGTTTCTTCAGCACCGAATCGCTGATTCGGCCCTCGTTGCGCAACGCTACAGCGGCTGCGCGTTCTATTTTCAATAGATCAAACGACAACTCCGTGTAGCGTGCAAACTGTCCTGCGTTGGCGCTTAAGGGATCGTGGCTCATCAGTTCAGCGAGCCGGTTCTGGTGATGTTCCGCGAGATGTTCATATATTCCCGCGAACTCCGGCTCATCTTGTTCGCGCATCTTTGCGATGTGTGCAAGCGCCGCCTCCAGCATCAATCGCCGTGCCTCCCGTTCTTCGCGATCTGGCCCCGTCTCACCCGTCAGTCCCAAGGCCCGAATCAGCGGTGGCAACGTGAGTCCCTGCAACACCAGCGTCACTAGAATAACGATGAACGTGAGAAAGATAATGAGGTTCCGGCTCGGAAACGGCTGGCCATTCGCCAGGCTTTCTGGCACGGAGAGCGCCGCCGCCAGCGCGACCACACCTCTCATTCCCGTCCACCCCGCTACAAACATCTCCTTTGCTGGAGGCATCGCTTCAGGCTGCTTCAGGATGTGTGCGCGTATGAAGTATGCAACGTGTGAACTCGGATATACCCACAGCAACCTCAGCCCGATCACCAGCCCGCTGACGCCCGCCGCATAAACCAGCAACGTCATCCTGCTGTAGCTCTGTAATCCCGCAAGAACAAATGGCAGTTGTAATCCGATCAACACGAATACCAGGCCATTGAGAATGAAATCGATCGTGTCCCACAACGCTGCAGCCTGCAGTCGCACTCCTGGGGAAAAGAATGAGGTGCTCTGCCTGCTCAAATAGAAACCGCAGGAGACTACCGCCAGCACGCCCGACGCGTGTACTTCCTCGGCAGCGATATATGCCACATACGCAGTCACCAGGCCAAGCGTAAGTTCAATCGGCCCATCGTCGATCTGGAGTTCAATCCAGTGCACGAGCCAGCCCACAGCCAGTCCTACACCGATTCCTCCCAGAACCAGGTAGCTCAAACGCATTGCTCCAGCAGCGAGCGACGCACTCTCTCCGCTCACGATCAGTGCTATTGCAAATTCCAGCGCAAGCAAGCCCGTCGCGTCATTCACCAGGCTCTCGCCCTCCAGAATCGCAGTGATGCGTTGTGGAAGACCAAGCCGCTTTGCGATTGAAGTGGCCGCAATCGCATCCGTTGGCGCCACGATTGCTCCCAGAACCAGACCGCTCTTCCAATAGAGAAACGAAAACAGCCGCTCTCCTGCCAGAGCGACACCTAGCACGGTAAAACCCACCAGCCCGAATGCCATTAGCAGAATGGAAACAATGTTGTATCGAAACTCGCGCCACGAAGTTTGCCACGCGGCGTGAAACAGAAGTGGCGGTAACACGATCAGGAAGATGGCATCGGGATTGAGATTGATCTTCGGTAGTCCCGGGACAAAACTCAGCAGCAGGCCCGCCACTACCAGCACTATCGGATAAGCAACTTTCAGCCTACGGGCGACATAGCCAAATAACACCACAAAGAGCAGCAATAGCAGGAAAACCGCTTCTAAATCCCGGATTCCCCCATGCATCGAAGAGCTCATGACGTCGCCTCCCGTTCGAGACAGTACTCATAAATGATCCGTGAGTGATAATGGCCCGTGACAATCTCCGAGTTTGACGGTCGCCAGATCAAACATAGCTTGAGTGGCGGTAGCCAATATTAATAAGAAGTGTTGCCCGGCAAACTCAACACCAGCAAACTCAACAATAAAGGGAAGTGTTCGCGGAGGCGAGGGCAGTTGCTTTGTTTCTGCTCGCTTCTAGGTTACCGAACAGAGTTCCCCGGGGTAGCCATTTTCCCCCGGAATTAAATCTTTACCTTCAGGCAGTCGATGAACTTTGGCCAGCGACTTGCATCCAACCTCGTGCAGGTGCGGCTATCTCTGCAGTTCGACCTCTCTTCTAATGGTTGGGGTTGATCGCGTGGCGTGGGAATGTCAGCGTTATTGCCTGCTCCTCTATGCAATTGTGAATTCTGTTAATCGCAATCGCTGCCCAGTCGCTTGTTTTCCAGTTCGGAGCATCGGCAAATGACGATGTTGAACGCCATCATGCGGCATAAACGGACATTGTTGTACTTTGCCGCAATTGCTTTTCCTCTGGCTGCACTGCTTTTGCAACTGGAGCCTGAACGTGCGTTTGGAGCGTTGCCACATTACATAATCCTGTTCCCAGTGGTGTTTCTGGTGGCCATGCTTGGCGGTGCGAGGCCGGGTTTGCTGGCAACCACAATTGCCGCGGTATCGGCCATCTATTTTGTGGTTCCACCAAAGGGACAATTCAGAATCGAGCGTGCGGCGGATGTTCTTGGCTTATTGATTTTCTGCGCAACAGGCATCGGTTTCTCTATAGTGGCCGAGCATTATCATCGCAATCGCCAGAAGTTGGCAATCTATCAGAAGGAAAGAACTATTCAGGTTGAGCGCAGGGCTGCCGAGGGTCGCTATCGCATGCTGTTCAACTTGATTGATGAAGGCTTTTGCACAATCGAAGTGCTATTTGATCAAAACGGGAATCCGCACGATTGGCGATACATTGAGGTCAACCCATCCTTTGAGAGGCATATCGGATTAGAACACGCTGTAGGCAAGACCATGCGGGAACTGATTTCGAACATTGAACCTAGCTGGCTAGCTATATACGCCAAGATCGCTGTCACCGGAGAGGCGAGTCGCTTTATCGAGTTCTCTCAAGCTCTAAATCGCTGGTTCGATCTTTACGCTTTTCGGGTTGGAAACCCAGAACAGCACAGAGTGGCCGTTCTTTTCACTGACATCACCAAACGCAAGCTTGCGGAGGAGGCACTGCTGCGTAGCGAGAAACTGGCGTCCGTCGGTCGGATGGCCGTGGCCATTGCCCACGAACTCAACAACCCGCTTGAGTCGGTGACCAATCTGCTCTACATCACCAAGGAGATTGAGGGAATACCTGAACCAGCACGCCAATACCTGGAAACGGCCGACGCAGAATTGAGGCGAATGGCGCATATTACGAGGCAATCGCTGGGCTTCTATCGCGAATCCACTACGCCCGCGCTTATGTCGATTGATCTCGTATTGGGTTCTGCGGTTGATTTGCTTAAGAGCAAGATCAAAGCAAAGCACGCCATCGTGCAGCAGCAGTGGGATGGCGACGTGAAGGTGTGCGGCGTTCCCGGGGAGTTGCGACAGGTTTTCGCCAATCTTCTGGCCAACAGCCTGGATGCCATCGAGGAGAGGGGCACAATCAAGCTACGCGTGCGTGCCAACCAGCGCCATGTAAGAGTGACCGTAGCCGACAATGGAAAAGGCATGAGTGCGAACTTGCGGGAGCACGTCTTTGATCCGTTCTTCACAACGAAAGGGACAACAGGCACCGGGCTTGGACTCTGGGTAAGCAGGGAGATCATTAGCAAGCACGGCGGCATCATCCAGGTGCGCAGTAAAGTTCAGAGTGGGACGGTTTTTTCAGTTCTGCTGAGGTTGCCCTCCAAGTCGGCGCCCGTCGATCCTACGCCTGTGGTATAACAAAAACAGAAACTCACTTTTCTGTTCCCAGACCGTGGTTCGGAGGCTGTATGTTGGCCCGCTGGAACTATATCCCTGCTCTCGGCCAGGTTGCCTTTGCCTTGTACGCCTTGATCATCTTGTTCGGCGGAGGGCTTGCGGTGACCTCGCGTAGCCTCGTACGGGCTATGGTGGGTCTGGTCATCTCCTTGTTCGGCGTAGCCGGTCTCTATCTACTGCTTCTGGCAGAGTTCGTAGCCCTGATGCAGATTCTTATCTATGTTGGCGCCGTCAGCGTGCTGATCATCTTCGCCATCATGCTAACCCGAGCTTCGGACGACGGTGGCGAGGCCGCTGGGCCGGATCGGCGCGGCATCCTGCGCGCCATGCCGGCTTTCCTGTTTCCGACCGTCCTACTGGTGATGATGCTGCGCAAATACGGGGTGACCGGGGCCGAGACGCCCAAGGACATCCCCGTAGCCGCCTTAGGCGCCGGACTGCTCGGGCCCTACACCCTGCCATTCGAACTCATTTCAGTGATACTGCTTGCCGCCATAGCCGGCGCGGTGCTGCTGTCCTTTGAAAAGCGAGGCGTCGATTGAATCCGCTTGTCTATTATCAGACCGTGGCCGTGCTGCTCCTGGGGATGGGGTTCTATGCCCTGGTCTCCCGTCGTACCCTCGTCGGCATGCTCATCGGCGTGGAGCTGATGCTCAATGGCGCGGGGCTGTCCATCGTGGCCGCCGCCCAGCTCACCCCTACCGACGCCATTCTGGGTCAGCTCGGCGCACTGCTCGTGATGGGCTTGGCCGCCGCCGAGGCCACCCTCGTCCTTGCCATCGTGCTTGTTGTCTCCAAACGCTTTGGGAATGCCGACGCCGACGGCCCCCGGGAACTCAGAGGATAGTCCATGGCCGCCGCATCCCAGACAATCGAAAGCGCCCGTGTGCTCATTCCCCTGGGCATCACCTTCTTGGCCCCCTTTGTTCTGTGGTTATGTCGCAAGAATATCAACCACCGCGAGGCCGTCTCCTTCTTAGCCGCCGCCCTGTCCTTTGCCAGCGTCCTTTCCATGGTGCCCGCCGTGCTGCGCGGCGCGGTCTGGACCTGCCACCTGGTGACTTTTTTCCCCGGTGTCTCCATCCGCTTCGCCGTGGACGGCCTGTCGCTGATCTTCGCCCTGGTGGCCACCTTCCTCTGGTTTTTCGCCACCTGCTACAACATCGGTTACATGCGCTCGTTAAACGAGCACGCGCAGACCCGCTATTATTTTTGCTTCGCTTTGGCCATCTTCGGCGCTGTTGGTGTGGCCTTCTCGGGCACTGTCGTGACCCTCTACTTGTTTTATGAGGTGATCACGGTCTGCACCTACCCCCTGGTCGCCCACCATCAGGACGAAGAGGGATATCGGGGCGCGCGAAAATATCTGGTCTACCTGATGGGCACGAGCAAGCTCTTTCTGCTGCCGGCCATGATTCTGACCTATGTCCAGTGCGGCTCCCTGGACTTCAATCTGACGGATATCTCCAAGGGCATATTCCCGGCGAATGCCAATCCGACGCTGGTAACCATCACCTACTTCCTCTATCTTTTCGGCTTGGCCAAGGCCGCCCTTATGCCCGTGCATAATTGGCTGCCCTCGGCCATGGTTGCGCCCACTCCGGTCTCGGCTCTGCTTCACGCCGTGGCCGTGGTCAAGGCGGGCGTGTTCTCCGTCTCGCGCATCATGCTCTCGGTCTTCGGCGTGGAGTTGATGTCGCGGCTCGGGCTTGGGACGGTCACCGCTTATCTGGCGGCCTTCACCATCGTGGTAGCCTCCGTCATCGCGCTGACCAAGGATGATCTCAAGGCCAGGCTGGCCTACTCGACCGTGAGCCAGCTCTCCTACATCATCATCGGCGTGGCCATGCTCACCCCGATGGGTGTCACGGGAGGACTGCTCCACATAGCACACCACGCCTTCGCGAAGATCACTCTTTTCTTCGCTGCCGGTGCCATCTACGTGGCCACGCATACCAAGAAAATCCCGCTTATGGACGGAATGGGGCGCAAGCTGCCTTGGACCTTCGGCGCTTTTGCCGTGGCGTCCCTCTCCATGATCGGCATGCCCCCGGTTAGCGGCTTCGTCACGAAGTGGTACCTGGCCAACGGTGCCATCGACATTCACAACAACATCCTGCTCCTGGCCCTGTTCGCCTCGACGCTCCTTAACGCCGGCTACTTCGTGCCTGTAGTCTACCGGGCCTTTTTCCGGCCGCCAGCGCCCGGCGTGGACCATTCCCATTTCAATGAGGCCCCCATGGTCATGGTAGTGCCGTTATGCCTGACGGCGGCTATTTCCGTGACACTCGGACTTTTCCCACAAATCTTCACGTGCCTCGTGAACGCCTTTGGGCGGTTCTAGGAGAACGCCATGCAGGAACCCAAGCTAATGGGAAGTTGGCTGGAAACGGCCGGGGAGAGGGCAGGAGCCTTCAAGATCTTGCTCTATTTCGTGCTGGCCGCCCTGGTGGTGCTCAATTTCTTCATCGTGCCTCACGAGGCCGAATTCGCCGCCGAAAAGCTGCCTGGGTTCTGGGCGCTCTTCGCCCTGGTCGGCACGGTGGTCATGGTCGTTGTGCTCAAGAAAATCGTTTACCCCATACTTGCTCAACCCGAGGAGGATTCGAATGACCGGCCTTGAGCACCTCGGCATCCATTTTTTCCTGCATCCCGCGATCGGCTTCCTTTTCGTTGCATTGATATTGGCTTTCCTTAACAACCGCCATTACCAGACTTGGCGCTGGTTGCTCCTGGTTCCGCCGGTCATGGCCGTCGTATCGGTAGTCTCCCTGACCCTGAGCAACTCGGGACCCCGCGACCTGGCGACCCTTTCTTATCTCGGACAGACCTTGCATCTGGGCCGGGTGGACACCCTCTCGCTGGTCTTCGCCCACGTCTTCGCCATACAGTCGCTGATCGCCTTCATCTATGCCCTGCATGTCCCTGACCGGGCGCAGCACATGGCCGCCTGCCTCTATGTGGCCGGAGCCTTCGGCAGCGTGTTTGCCGGTGACTACCTGACGCTATTCATTTTCTGGGAACTCATGAGTATCGGTTCTGTGTTCCTCGTGTGGCTGCGCGGCACCCCGGCTTCGACCGCCGCTGGTTTCCGGTACTTCCTGTTTCACATCTTCGGCGGCCTCTTCCTCCTCGCCGGACTGCTCCTGCGCCACGGGGCGCTAGGCACCTTCGCTTTTACGGCCGTGGTTCCCGATGCCGCCCGCTACTTCGACTACCTGATACTTGTCGGCTTCCTTGTGAACGCCGCCTTCGTGCCGTTGCACGCCTGGCTGCCTGACGCGTACCCGGAGGCCACTGTTACCGGCGCCGTGTTCATGAGCGCCTTTACCACGAAGACTGCGGTTTATGTTCTGGCCCGGGGCTTTGCCGGCTTCGAACTGCTGGCCATCGGCGGCTGCGTCATGTGTCTCTACGGCGTTTTTTACGCGACGATCGAGAACAATGCCCGGCGCATCCTGTCCTACCACATCGTTTCCCAGGTGGGGTACATGGTCTGCGGCATCGGCATCGGCACGGCCATGACGGTGGACGGAGCCTGTGCCCACGCTTACGCCCACATTCTATACAAGGGCCTCCTGTTCATGGGCGTCGGCTGTCTGTTGTATTCCGCGGGTTCGGCGAAGCTCACCGAGCTGGGCGGTCTGGCTTCCCGGCTGCCGCTGGTCATGATCGGCTACATGGTTGGGGCTGTATCGATCTCGGGAATGCCGCTCTTCAACGGATTCGTCAGCAAGACCATGACCATCGCCGGTGCGGGCGAGGCCCATCACCCTTGGCTGGCGCTTGCCATGGAACTTGCCGCCGTGGGCACCTTCCTTTCCGTCGGCATCAAGCTTCCATACTTTGCGTTCTTCGCCAAGCCGAAGAACGACATGCCATTGAAGCCCATTCCCTGGAACATGTATCTCGGCATGGGCATCTCCTCGTTACTCTGTCTGTTGATTGGGTTGTTCCCCGAGAGTCTGTATAAGCTGCTGCCGTTCCCCGTGGAGTACACCCCCTACACGCCCTGGCACGTGCTCCAGTCCTCGATGCTCCTGGCGTTTACGGGGCTCGGTTTCTACCTCATGCGCCGGATTATTCCGCCGCATCCCAGCCGCAACCTGGACTTCGATTTCCTGTACCGGGCCATCGGTCGCGGCTTCGTCAAGCTGGTGAGCGTACCGGCGGCGGCCCTGGACAACATCTGGACCGAGGTCTACGCCCGAATCGGCCTGCGAGGGTTGCTTAACATCGGGCGCGTTACCAACTTCTTTGATAGCAAGGTAATCGACGGGATATTGGACGGCTCTGCCCGGGCCGTGCGCGAAGATGGCGGTGCGGCCATAGCCCGTACCGAGACGGGCCGGCTGCAGGATTACATCGCCGCCGCCGTGGCGCTGGGTTTACTGATTTTCGCGATTGTCTGGTTTGTAAAGTAAATTGCCGAAGCTTTGAGGGATCGATAAATGACGATGCAATTCGGCTTTCCAGTGCTGACGGCGCTAATCGTCCTGCCCTTAGCGGCGGCCGGAGTTCTGCTGCTTCTGCGTCAGGAGAGCACCGTTCGCCTGCTAACCTTGGTGGTCGGCGTTCTGGAGTGCCTGCTCTGCCTGAGGCTCTTCTCCTACGCTCCCCAGGGCGCCGCTTTCCAGTTCGAGGAGAAGGCCGATTGGCTACCCGCCTTCGGTATGACCTACCATCTGGGCCTCGATGGCCTAAGCCTCTACATGGTTCTTTTGACCGCGCTTATGTTGCCGCTGTGCGTGCTCGGTTCCTGGACCTACATCAGTAAGCGCGTCAAGGAATTTCATTTCTGTCTGCTGTTGATGACCTCGGCCTGCATCGGAGTGTTCGCGGCACTGGATTTCGTTCTCTTCTACGTCTTCTGGGAAGCCATGCTCGTTCCCATGTACCTCCTGATCGCCGTATGGGGCGGACCCCGGCGCCGTTACGCCTCCATTAAGTTCTTCCTCTACACGCTTGCTGGCTCCACTCTGCTGCTGGCCGCGATTGTGGCGTTTCGCCATGTGGGCGGATCGTTCTCCATTCCCGAACTCATGGCCCAGAGCTATTCCTTCAAGTTTCAGATATGGGCCTTTCTGGCTATGGCTCTGGCCTTTGCCATCAAGGTTCCGATGTTCCCCTTCCACACCTGGCTGCCCGCCGCCCACGTGGAAGCCCCGGCTGCCGGCAGCGTGTTTCTGGCCGCCATCCTGCTTAAGATGGGTGCCTACGGTTTCCTGCGCTTCTGCCTGCCGCTGACCCCGGCCGCCTCGGTTGTGGCCGCGCCGGTCATGATCGCCATCTCCATCGCTTCCATCCTCTATGGCGGCTGCATTGCCCTCGCACAGACCGACATCAAGAAACTCATCGCCTACTCATCCGTGGGACACATGGGTTTCGTGACTCTGGGCATCTTTCTTTTCAGCGTGAACGGCATCTCCGGAGCCATTCTCCAAATGCTCAACCACGGCATCACCACCGGCGGCCTGTTCATGATGGTGGGCCTGCTCTACGAACGTAGCCACAGCCGGGAGATCGCGGATAACCAAGGCTTGGGCAAGCATATGCCAGCTTTCATGTTCCTCATGGGCCTGTTCTCCTTCTCCGCATTTGCCTTCCCCGGCACCAGCAGCTTCGTCGGCGAGATTCTCGTCCTCATCGGAGCCTTCAAGGGCAGTGTCTGGGTCGGTTTCGCTGCCGTGCCTGGAGCTATGCTGGCAGCCGCCTACATGCTGCGGTTGCTCCAGCGAGTGACCTGGGGTGCGCCCACTTCCTTTAAGCCGTCTTGGAGGGATCTAGGTGCGCGGGAATGGGCAACGCTTGTACCCTTGGCCGCCTTGGTTCTCTACATCGGATTAGCTCCGTCTCTGGCCATCAAGACCATGGAGCCATCGATCGAGCGCGTCCTCGCCACCATGAAGACCAAAAACGCCGCCATGGGGCTCACCGAGGACAGGCACCTGGCCCAGCGCTTGCACCTGCCCGATCTCACCGTCCCTGACGGCCCGGACAAAATCCAGAAGGAGCGTCCGTGACCATGATCACGACCAAGCTTTTGCCGGAGCTATGGCTGCTGGCCACTGTCTGCGCCCTGTTCGTCGCCAGCGTAAGCGGACGCAAGCGGTCCGTCCTGTCCTGGTTGCCGTGGGCGGCCGTTCTTGGCATCATCGTCGCCGTTCTGTCTCTAGGCGTTCGCGGCGAGATATTCTACGGTGTTTACCGCTTGGACGGTCTGTCCCAGTTTTTCAAACTGGCCATCGCCGCTGGCTTCGCCATTGTGACCGGCATTGCCGCTTGCAAGCGCGACTCCGAGGACTTCACCCCCGACTACTTCATGCTGCTCGGCTTGTCCGCCTGGGGCCTCATGCTGCTCTCTTCGAGTGTGGAGCTCATCACGCTCTATCTGGCGCTGGAGCTATCCTCCTACAGCCTCTATGCCTTGATTCCGATCCGAGGCAAGGACCGGAGGGCCGCCGAAGCCGGCATCAAGTACATCCTCTTCGGTGCAGCCGTCACCGCTATCGCTTTGTTCGGTCTGTCTTACATCATGGCCGCCAAGCACACGACCTATCTGGCCGTCATGGCCTCCTCGTCCTGGCGCTTTGCCGACGCGCCTCTGGCCGTCATCGGCCTGACCCTGTTTCTCGCCGGGTTCTTCTACAAACTGGCGCTTTTTCCGTTCCACTTCTGGTGCCCGGACGTCTACCAGGGTTCCAAAAACGAGACTGCGGCTTACGTGGCCACCATTCCGAAGCTCGGCGCCGTTGTGGTGCTCGTGCGCTTGGCCGCCATGTTCCATCCGGGCATGGAGGTGACAAACCTCTTTGCCATCCTCGGAGCCGTGTCCATGACCGGCGGCAACCTGGCTGCCCTCGTCCAGCGCGATCTCAAGCGCCTGCTCGGCTACTCCTCGGTGGCCCACGCCGGATACATCATGCTCGGCCTGGCTGCCGGTTCGTCCGCCGGACTAGCCGCCGCCACTTTTTACGTCCTGGCCTACATCCTCATGAACCTGGCCTGCTTTTACGTCGTGTGCGCCATTTCCAGGGACGGCGAAAACCCAACCTTGGACAGTTTGGACGGTCTCTATCGCCGGGGACCGGGCTTGGCGATGATTCTGGCCGTGGCAGCCTTTGCCTTGGTCGGCCTGCCGCCCACAGCTGGATTCACCGGCAAACTATTCTTACTATCGGCAGCCTGGGATCAGGGTTACCATTGGCTCGTCATCGTGGCCGTACTCAACACCGCCATCTCCATCTACTACTACCTCGGCATGGTTCGACACGCCTACACTGGTGAGTCCGAAGCCCCGGCGCTGACCGTGTCCAAGGGCCACATCGTGTTTGGCGGCGTGCTCGCCGTGATTGTTCTACTCGTGGGCATGTTGCCCGCTTCGCTGTACAGCCTGGCTGCCAGAGCTGCTGCGGCGTTACGTCCCTAGGGCGTTGTGGAGGCGTGAAGGGAATATCGTTGGGGCAGGGAACTGATCGTTGGCCGAACTGCAAATGTGACAAAGATCACATGAGCATGTGACTAGAATCAGTGTTCATCGGCCCCGTGGGTATCACAATCTTTTGTGATACGAATCAGTGGATACGAATCACTGCCGGGTGAGGCTTGATGACGTTCCGGCACCCAAGGTGCCAGCGGCAAAACGCCGCAAGAAGGAAGGTCGTATGGTGTTTAGCTGGTTTCAGGCGGCGATCCTGCTCTTTTTCCTGGGCGGGTTGCTATTTGCCGGTAGCACGTTGGTCGGCGGAATACTGTTGGCCCCCCGGGCTAAGGGCGGAGCGATGGGCGAGCCCTACGAATGCGGCGTTCCCACCCATGGCCAAGCCTGGGCGAGGTTCAGCATCAACTACTATGTTTACGCCCTGATCTTTTTGGCCTTCGAGGTCGACATCCTCTACCTGTTTCCGGTCGCTGCCTCTTATGGCACGCCCCAAGGTTTGGGCTCCGCTATCAAGCTGCTGGTTTTCATCGCGGTGCTGGCCGCCGCTATCGTCTATTTCGCGCGCAAGGGAGTATTCACATGGCCCCGCAAGATCCAG
>Ga0255336_101870_pt1 | contig 12641 bp, 9 predicted proteins | sample MeOH1_35cm_T3_17_FD_189102 | JGI IMG/M metagenome (GOLD analysis project Ga0255336, IMG submission 189102) | Sandy soil microbial communities from University of British Columbia, Vancouver, Canada - MeOH1_35cm_T3_179 | ecosystem: Engineered > Artificial ecosystem > Sand microcosm > Unclassified ...
TATACTTTTTGATTTAACCTTAAATTAAGGTGGATAAGGGGTTCGCAAAATGTAGCTCTGAAACTACCGTTAATTCAAGTTTTTTATTGTAAGCTGTCGCACCCCGTGCGGGTGCGTGGATTGAAACAACAACCAAGCGATACCCACACTCATAGACCTAAGTCGCACCCCGTGCGGGTGCGTGGATTGAAACAGGATCTCTGGCGCTGTTACACCTGCAGCTGTGGGTCGCACCCCGTGCGGGTGCGTGGATTGAAACACCTTCTCCAGCTGGGCGTCGGCGTTTGCCTTGTGTCGCACCCCGTGCGGGTGCGTGGATTGAAACTCCTTCTGTGCCTTGCGGTAATAGAAGCCTGTCGGTCGCACCCCGTGCGGGTGCGTGGATTGAAACATTGCACCAGATATTGATGGTCATAATTCCCGACGTCGTCGCACCCCGTGCGGGTGCGTGGATTGAAACAAGCAGGCACATATCACGGCGGTAAACGGAATCCCGTCGCACCCCGTGCGGGTGCGTGGATTGAAACCCTATTGACAAGATATTTCCCTGCTTTTCGACAGTCGCACCCCGTGCGGGTGCGTGGATTGAAACTCTGACGTTACGCTTTCCTCCGTTTGGGATTGCAGTCGCACCCCGTGCGGGTGCGTGGATTGAAACTGCTCAGGTCGGTGTCTTTGGCAAAAACAGTGATGTCGCACCCCGTGCGGGTGCGTGGATTGAAACTCCCATCTGATTCTAGCCGATTCACCTGGGTTGAGTCGCACCCCGTGCGGGTGCGTGGATTGAAACTCTCATGGCATTTCTGTTCAGACGAGCCGTTTCGGGTCGCACCCCGTGCGGGTGCGTGGATTGAAACGTTAAGGTCGGAGGCTAGCTTCAACCCTTGTGTAGGTCGCACCCCGTGCGGGTGCGTGGATTGAAACAAGCATAACCAATACGGATGTTAGTTCGGGTGGTGTCGCACCCCGTGCGGGTGCGTGGATTGAAACAGATAGTCATCATCAATCTTCTGACTATCGATGGTCGCACCCCGTGCGGGTGCGTGGATTGAAACAGCTTCATCCAGAATTACATGCTTACCGAAGAGATCACGTCGCACCCCGTGCGGGTGCGTGGATTGAAACTTCAAATACTGCTTCGCGGTTTCAATCGGCTTCTGGTCGCACCCCGTGCGGGTGCGTGGATTGAAACCAATTTCAAATCGCTTTAAGTGCATCAATACCAAGGTCGCACCCCGTGCGGGTGCGTGGATTGAAACCTTGTTTAGCATTTATTACGATGAATGGAGGCGTGTCGCACCCCGTGCGGGTGCGTGGATTGAAACCGAATCAAGATAATAGGTAAATGTGATATCATAAGTCGCACCCCGTGCGGGTGCGTGGATTGAAACTCCATGCGGAAGGTGTAAGCGTCCTGCCTTGGTCGTCGCACCCCGTGCGGGTGCGTGGATTGAAACGCTTTCATCGTTAATATCTGAAATAACAGCCATGGTCGCACCCCGTGCGGGTGCGTGGATTGAAACAATAGCTGGTACAATCTTTGCTATTTCGAATTTAGTCGCACCCCGTGCGGGTGCGTGGATTGAAACTGAGATATTATGCTGATTGTATCAGTCTTGTAATGTCGCACCCCGTGCGGGTGCGTGGATTGAAACTAAAAACGTTTTAGGGTCATGCTTTACGATAAAAGTCGCACCCCGTGCGGGTGCGTGGATTGAAACAGAGTGATCATCCAGATTCCGTTAAAAATCAAATCGTCGCACCCCGTGCGGGTGCGTGGATTGAAACACCTTAATCGTCTCTCAATATTACCATTCGAGGCGTCGCACCCCGTGCGGGTGCGTGGATTGAAACAAAAACGTCTAGTGCAAAACTATTTCATCGGTGCGTCGCACCCCGTGCGGGTGCGTGGATTGAAACACCTTAATCGTCTCTCAATATTACCATTCGAGGCGTCGCACCCCGTGCGGGTGCGTGGATTGAAACCCTTTATCTTTCTTGGCCTTCCACTCAGCATCCATGTCGCACCCCGTGCGGGTGCGTGGATTGAAACGTCAGCAATCGGATGTTGATGCAGGAGAGATTGCGGTCGCACCCCGTGCGGGTGCGTGGATTGAAACTGTTTTCAAAGAAGAATAATTTATTTCACATTTCGTCGCACCCCGTGCGGGTGCGTGGATTGAAACATCGACTTTATGCAAACTTAATCGACGCACTCGAAGGTCGCACCCCGTGCGGGTGCGTGGATTGAAACCTCCAAGTCCTGACAAACCTTGGTATGGTTAGCCGTCGCACCCCGTGCGGGTGCGTGGATTGAAACCGTAATGTCGGGGTCAATGCCGTTGACAAGGTTAGTCGCACCCCGTGCGGGTGCGTGGATTGAAACAATTACAGGGTGAAGGGGGTGATTATGGAACAGCAGTCGCACCCCGTGCGGGTGCGTGGATTGAAACAGCAAATTGCATACAAAAACGGAATCGATATGAGCGTCGCACCCCGTGCGGGTGCGTGGATTGAAACACGGAAGTTTAACTGGCTACCACGAGCAATCGACGTCGCACCCCGTGCGGGTGCGTGGATTGAAACACCAGATCCACGAGGCAGTAAAAGGGACTAGGGACGTCGCACCCCGTGCGGGTGCGTGGATTGAAACAAATTTAACTTCACAGTCAGTGCATGTCACCCTTAGTCGCACCCCGTGCGGGTGCGTGGATTGAAACTCCTCCCGATAGGACCGATAATTTTTAACTTCCAGTCGCACCCCGTGCGGGTGCGTGGATTGAAACCTTAATCTCGAAAAGCTTTGGCACGTACTGAGCATGTCGCACCCCGTGCGGGTGCGTGGATTGAAACTCGGTAGGCCTTTGTAACATTTGGATCTTTCCAGGTCGCACCCCGTGCGGGTGCGTGGATTGAAACTTACAGGATTCTCCTCTTTTGTGTCGAAATTGGGTCGCACCCCGTGCGGGTGCGTGGATTGAAACATTGATTTTAATTAAGACGTTCTCATGGTCTGTTGTCGCACCCCGTGCGGGTGCGTGGATTGAAACTGGCTATCAATGGTGATGTCGTTATATGCAGCTCGGTCGCACCCCGTGCGGGTGCGTGGATTGAAACCATTCATCTTTCCTGCACTGCCTATCCACATCAAGGTCGCACCCCGTGCGGGTGCGTGGATTGAAACTATCTGTTTTTTGCTTAGTTGGCGCAACGATGTAGTCGCACCCCGTGCGGGTGCGTGGATTGAAACTTTACTTACCTCCCTCAATGCTTGTCCACTACCGTGTCGCACCCCGTGCGGGTGCGTGGATTGAAACGCAATGCGGGCAAATCCAGTCATTTGAAGTGTCTGTCGCACCCCGTGCGGGTGCGTGGATTGAAACATCTCCTTTACCAAATAACAATTACCTTACCGCTGTCGCACCCCGTGCGGGTGCGTGGATTGAAACTTATCCTATTTGTCAGTCGTTGTACTGGTATTCCGTCGCACCCCGTGCGGGTGCGTGGATTGAAACAACTTTCGTTATGTGCTCAAACTCCTGGTAGCTAGTCGCACCCCGTGCGGGTGCGTGGATTGAAACCAAATAGTAGTGCCTGATTTGTCATTGCACCAAGGGTCGCACCCCGTGCGGGTGCGTGGATTGAAACATTAAAGTTATAGAACACAATCAGCCTGTCTTTGGTCGCACCCCGTGCGGGTGCGTGGATTGAAACAAAAATCGACTGAATAAAGCACTTGATGTTAGAAGTCGCACCCCGTGCGGGTGCGTGGATTGAAACTCTTTGAAAATCTCCATCATGTACTCAAAACGTTGTCGCACCCCGTGCGGGTGCGTGGATTGAAACATTGAGGAGAATTATGACGGGCGAGGGAATGTCGTCGCACCCCGTGCGGGTGCGTGGATTGAAACTGGTAAGTTTCGTCATCTTCGCCAGGACTCCTGGGTCGCACCCCGTGCGGGTGCGTGGATTGAAACCTGATGTTTGCCAGTTTGTCCAGAGCCGCCTGATTGTCGCACCCCGTGCGGGTGCGTGGATTGAAACTATAGACGATGCGATAAGGCCGTAGAGTATATCTACGTCGCACCCCGTGCGGGTGCGTGGATTGAAACTTTGTTAGCCAGCAAGATAGCGCAAGGATTGGAGTCGCACCCCGTGCGGGTGCGTGGATTGAAACTGTTCTACTTTTACGTCGTCGCGGTCCCACGGTTCGTCGCACCCCGTGCGGGTGCGTGGATTGAAACTTAATCCTGGACCCACGGGCGCGCAGGGCGTCCGTCGCACCCCGTGCGGGTGCGTGGATTGAAACTCCCGCAGTAGGTTAAATAGCATCGTACCTAGTGGTCGCACCCCGTGCGGGTGCGTGGATTGAAACTGGCTGCTTGTCCGCGTCTTCGTAGGCTAGGTCTGTCGCACCCCGTGCGGGTGCGTGGATTGAAACCAGCAGGGCCTTAAGTTCTGGTATAAAGCCGTCCCGTCGCACCCCGTGCGGGTGCGTGGATTGAAACGATAATTTGCGGTATTTCAAAGGGCGTGTCTGCGGGTCGCACCCCGTGCGGGTGCGTGGATTGAAACTTGGAAGTTAATCAGTGAATCCTTAACAACTGAAGTCGCACCCCGTGCGGGTGCGTGGATTGAAACTACACCAAGCATGGAAGGGGGGTGCTGTGACACCGTCGCACCCCGTGCGGGTGCGTGGATTGAAACAATTTTGTAATCTTCTAAGGAAACTTTGATATTAGTCGCACCCCGTGCGGGTGCGTGGATTGAAACATCTTGAACTGAATCTTGAACCATCTTGAACCAGGTCGCACCCCGTGCGGGTGCGTGGATTGAAACCTGGATGCTTGCACCACCAATTTTGAACTGTTTGTCGCACCCCGTGCGGGTGCGTGGATTGAAACTTTATACCAAGGATGGAATGGAAATCACTGAACCGTCGCACCCCGTGCGGGTGCGTGGATTGAAACCTTCAACCCATCCTTTGTGGTTTCTTGTCCTGTGTCGCACCCCGTGCGGGTGCGTGGATTGAAACACTTCAAACCCAACTTACACAGGCAGTTATTAGAGTCGCACCCCGTGCGGGTGCGTGGATTGAAACTGCATCACAAAGAGATACTTTTAATGCATTGAAGTCGCACCCCGTGCGGGTGCGTGGATTGAAACTTCTTCAGTTTTAGCAGTCCATCCACGTCTTAAGTCGCACCCCGTGCGGGTGCGTGGATTGAAACTACACGACGGGACAGTAGTACCCGTCTGTTTTTAGTCGCACCCCGTGCGGGTGCGTGGATTGAAACTGTAAGGGCGAGATAGGCGGCGACCCTCCCACGAGTCGCACCCCGTGCGGGTGCGTGGATTGAAACGCTTAGGCCGCTCCGTGTCGCTATGTCCTGGACGGTCGCACCCCGTGCGGGTGCGTGGATTGAAACTTCATGCCGTCGAATATAGGCTTACCTAGCGTTCGTCGCACCCCGTGCGGGTGCGTGGATTGAAACGTCTTTCACTCCCACGTACCCCCTTTAGATTTTACGTCGCACCCCGTGCGGGTGCGTGGATTGAAACGCCCAGGGCGCTACAGCCGAAAAGCTTTACCAGGGTCGCACCCCGTGCGGGTGCGTGGATTGAAACCATGACGGGCTAAGAGTAGAACGGGCCAGCCTAGTCGCACCCCGTGCGGGTGCGTGGATTGAAACACTAAAGAAGAATGGTCATACGGCGAAGGCTGCCGGTCGCACCCCGTGCGGGTGCGTGGATTGAAACTTTAAACTGAAAAGACTACCCTTTAGACCCTCCGGTCGCACCCCGTGCGGGTGCGTGGATTGAAACAATGTCTGGGGAGTTTAAAGCCCAGTACAACGGAGTCGCACCCCGTGCGGGTGCGTGGATTGAAACTTGCTGCTCCATCCCATGAAGTAAAGCAGCTGGCGGGTCGCACCCCGTGCGGGTGCGTGGATTGAAACCATATACTCATAAGCGGCCAGGCCATAGGCATAGAGGTCGCACCCCGTGCGGGTGCGTGGATTGAAACAAGGGGTGGGCATAATGGGAAGAAATGGTGGTTGTGTCGCACCCCGTGCGGGTGCGTGGATTGAAACAAGATGATTTGGGGGATGAAGATGATGAATAATAACGTCGCACCCCGTGCGGGTGCGTGGATTGAAACTTTTCAAGTTTGAAATCCCTGAATAAATACCAAAGTCGCACCCCGTGCGGGTGCGTGGATTGAAACAAGTGTCCGAAGTGCAAAGGAAATCAATATTCCACGTCGCACCCCGTGCGGGTGCGTGGATTGAAACAATGATGCTGATGTCACTGTTGAACAAGGTGATGTCGCACCCCGTGCGGGTGCGTGGATTGAAACCCCTATTCAGCGGATGGTGCTGTCAATTACAATGGTCGCACCCCGTGCGGGTGCGTGGATTGAAACAGTATGACAAAGATGAATACATCACAATCATAGCGTCGCACCCCGTGCGGGTGCGTGGATTGAAACATATACACCATTTGTGTATTGGCTGATTCTTGCTGTCGCACCCCGTGCGGGTGCGTGGATTGAAACAACCCACATATAGGTGATATGTTGCGGTCACAGGAAGTCGCACCCCGTGCGGGTGCGTGGATTGAAACACAAAAGAAGGTTGCTTTGACCTTCCAGGCACAAGTCGCACCCCGTGCGGGTGCGTGGATTGAAACCAGCATAGCGCGCCGCGTTCCGAATACTCTTGACGTCGCACCCCGTGCGGGTGCGTGGATTGAAACTACTAAGAAGATCAAGACCCAACTGAATAGATGTCGTCGCACCCCGTGCGGGTGCGTGGATTGAAACTCACAATCGCTTAGTTGGTTACTTTCCCACACGTGTCGCACCCCGTGCGGGTGCGTGGATTGAAACAAAAGATACAGGACCGTTTGCGGGAGATCGAATGTCGCACCCCGTGCGGGTGCGTGGATTGAAACTCGATCATTGAAGCGGTAACAGTACCGACCCCGCGGTCGCACCCCGTGCGGGTGCGTGGATTGAAACTCATAGCGTTGAATCGTCTTTTTTGTTAAGCCAGTCGCACCCCGTGCGGGTGCGTGGATTGAAACTCCACACCATGGATATGCGGTAATTCTTGAAGAAGTCGCACCCCGTGCGGGTGCGTGGATTGAAACTTAGCCGACATGGGAAGAAAACCTGGCAGGGAATATAGTCGCACCCCGTGCGGGTGCGTGGATTGAAACCTGAATGGATTACAAGATCATCCCTAATAAACGTGTCGCACCCCGTGCGGGTGCGTGGATTGAAACTCATAGCGTTGAATCGTCTTTTTTGTTAAGCCAAGTCGCACCCCGTGCGGGTGCGTGGATTGAAACGTCCTAAGTCAGCTCATTCGTACAGCATTTATACCGTCGCACCCCGTGCGGGTGCGTGGATTGAAACAACAAATTCAAGATTTAACAGTTAAGGAGGTATAGCGTCGCACCCCGTGCGGGTGCGTGGATTGAAACTTTCGGGAAAACTCATAAAGCTTAATAGTTCACAGTCGCACCCCGTGCGGGTGCGTGGATTGAAACAAATGATCTTTTAGTGGATACACCGGCAAACCTTAGTCGCACCCCGTGCGGGTGCGTGGATTGAAACTCAAAGAGATAAGTCAAGAACAAGGATGTGAGCATGTCGCACCCCGTGCGGGTGCGTGGATTGAAACAGTTTCCATCCCATTAGCATCCAAATCAATATCAGAAGTCGCACCCCGTGCGGGTGCGTGGATTGAAACTATCTCAAGTAGACCATGTTAAAAAGAATCCCGGAAGTCGCACCCCGTGCGGGTGCGTGGATTGAAACAGTGATCACTACTTCACCAACCTAAGGGATGTTTCAGGTCGCACCCCGTGCGGGTGCGTGGATTGAAACATGATGCAGAGTTGGCTCTAGCAAAGCAAGCTGAAGTCGCACCCCGTGCGGGTGCGTGGATTGAAACTCAATCTGCACAGGCCCTGATATGGCAACGCTAGGAGTCGCACCCCGTGCGGGTGCGTGGATTGAAACCACCAGTTAGGACCATAATCATAATGGGTCTTATGTCGCACCCCGTGCGGGTGCGTGGATTGAAACAGATCACTTGGCGCTCTCCCTGGCAAGTAGCCAGGTCGCACCCCGTGCGGGTGCGTGGATTGAAACATTTTGTGCCATAGCTACCCACGTGACCAGTTAGTCGCACCCCGTGCGGGTGCGTGGATTGAAACCTCCTATACTATTAATTCATAACGTAAAGTAAATGTCGCACCCCGTGCGGGTGCGTGGATTGAAACGGCTAGTGATAGTTATTATCAAAATATCCTTACGTCGCACCCCGTGCGGGTGCGTGGATTGAAACTCGTACTATCTCCAATACACGGGGGATTTTATGAGTCGCACCCCGTGCGGGTGCGTGGATTGAAACCAAACAATGGTAGATAATCTCTATACATATATAGTCGCACCCCGTGCGGGTGCGTGGATTGAAACCAAAATATTCTCCTTTTTCTCCTAAACTTTTCCAAAGTCGCACCCCGTGCGGGTGCGTGGATTGAAACGCTTTTAACGTCGTTCAGTTCATAAAAACCGATGTGTCGCACCCCGTGCGGGTGCGTGGATTGAAACCTGAAGGTGGTCCCATCTCCCAACCAAATGCCGGGGTCGCACCCCGTGCGGGTGCGTGGATTGAAACTCCAATTGACTTTACTCGTTGTTTAGTCGGTTGAGTCGCACCCCGTGCGGGTGCGTGGATTGAAACTGGCAAAATTGAGGCTTTCTGGATACTCAACACCGTCGCACCCCGTGCGGGTGCGTGGATTGAAACTTACTACGACTTCCGTAGTTGGTTTCTACCATAGAGTCGCACCCCGTGCGGGTGCGTGGATTGAAACTTACTACGACTTCCGTAGTTGGTTTCTACCATAGAGTCGCACCCCGTGCGGGTGCGTGGATTGAAACTTACTACGACTTCCGTAGTTGGTTTCTACCATAGAGTCGCACCCCGTGCGGGTGCGTGGATTGAAACCGTCATACTGATAAGTCGTACACCGTGCTTGTCTGTCGCACCCCGTGCGGGTGCGTGGATTGAAACCAGACTGGCATAAACCTACGTAGCGCCCGCTATGGTCGCACCCCGTGCGGGTGCGTGGATTGAAACTTCACTTACGCTTACGCCGTACTCTTCTGGCTTGAGTCGCACCCCGTGCGGGTGCGTGGATTGAAACTTTATAAGTTTTTCGTAACTAACCCTGTGGCTATGTCGCACCCCGTGCGGGTGCGTGGATTGAAACTTATAAGTTGTAACAAAAATAGTACCCCCCTATTGTCGCACCCCGTGCGGGTGCGTGGATTGAAACCTACAAGCTGGACGTGAACTCCATGTACCCTTTTGTCGCACCCCGTGCGGGTGCGTGGATTGAAACTTAGCTATTCCAATATACCCTATGCGTGGATCCAGGTCGCACCCCGTGCGGGTGCGTGGATTGAAACGCGGTAGACTCTAAAATATTGACCTTGTCCCCATAGTCGCACCCCGTGCGGGTGCGTGGATTGAAACAATCAAAGGCTGTGCTTGAAGGTTCACGGCAGAAATGTCGCACCCCGTGCGGGTGCGTGGATTGAAACGTCTCTAGGGGGTGTTTAACCTATGGCTGAAATTGTCGCACCCCGTGCGGGTGCGTGGATTGAAACTCATAGCGTTGGCAGGCGTTATTCACAATGTTATCGTCGCACCCCGTGCGGGTGCGTGGATTGAAACGTTTTGGAAACAGGCCGGACCTATTATCAGTTGAGTCGCACCCCGTGCGGGTGCGTGGATTGAAACATATTCGGGGTAATCATAGCCGTTAGGATACCCGTCGCACCCCGTGCGGGTGCGTGGATTGAAACCTCCAGTATACGATCACAAGAACAAACCTCTGGGTCGCACCCCGTGCGGGTGCGTGGATTGAAACTCATTATGGGCAATAGATTGAGGATATTGTAAAGTGTCGCACCCCGTGCGGGTGCGTGGATTGAAACAAATACGGACTTAACCTTTTTACCCGTCGTTAATGTCGCACCCCGTGCGGGTGCGTGGATTGAAACCCGCAGTTAATGAGTCAAGTGGATGCCTATTTCTGGTCGCACCCCGTGCGGGTGCGTGGATTGAAACACCATAACCCTTTGGAGGCGGGCGGGTGAGTAAGTCGCACCCCGTGCGGGTGCGTGGATTGAAACTCATCGTTGAACTGCTAGAGTATATCCTATGACTGTCGCACCCCGTGCGGGTGCGTGGATTGAAACCCGAAAAGAATGTCGAAGAAATCTCCCCGTCGCCGTCGCACCCCGTGCGGGTGCGTGGATTGAAACATCATTTAAGTATCGGGCCTCCGGTGATCCTGCGGTCGCACCCCGTGCGGGTGCGTGGATTGAAACCCTCTCGCCGATCCACGCCTCGGATCTCCCCCTGAGTCGCACCCCGTGCGGGTGCGTGGATTGAAACTCATTCAGCCTCAACCTCCAACCCATCTAATTCCGTCGCACCCCGTGCGGGTGCGTGGATTGAAACGTCAATCACGGCATGAGTATTTTTCCTCATGTAGGTCGCACCCCGTGCGGGTGCGTGGATTGAAACGCGATCTTCGTGACGGCTAAAAGTGATTTGTTCTGAAGAAGTCGCACCCCGTGCGGGTGCGTGGATTGAAACTACTTAGAGACTCGGGCAAGGATTATTATCTTACGTCGCACCCCGTGCGGGTGCGTGGATTGAAACTTTTTCCTTCAATCTCAATTTTTTGTACTTCTCGTCGCACCCCGTGCGGGTGCGTGGATTGAAACCCTCTCGCCGATCCACGCCTCGGATCTCCCCCTGAGTCGCACCCCGTGCGGGTGCGTGGATTGAAACCCATTAGGCCATAGGCCGTCGTTTTTGCGGCTCCCGTCGCACCCCGTGCGGGTGCGTGGATTGAAACCGACGATCTCCACGGTCGTGCCGCCTGTGACGGTAGTCGCACCCCGTGCGGGTGCGTGGATTGAAACAATCCTCATTCGAAAAGGCCCTGGACAAATGGCAGTCGCACCCCGTGCGGGTGCGTGGATTGAAACATATTCGGGGTAATCATAGCCGTTAGGATACCCAGGTCGCACCCCGTGCGGGTGCGTGGATTGAAACCTAGAGTTGCCGCCGCATCGATCGTGAGTGAAGTCGCACCCCGTGCGGGTGCGTGGATTGAAACTGAGGGGAGATCCAATTCATAAGGCATCGATCCAGTCGCACCCCGTGCGGGTGCGTGGATTGAAACTAATGAAAGGAGGATATCGCAAAATGATGGATAATAGTCGCACCCCGTGCGGGTGCGTGGATTGAAACCTCAAGGCCTCATTCTCAGCCCGGAGGCGGGAAAGTCGCACCCCGTGCGGGTGCGTGGATTGAAACGAAGATGAACGGAAACTCTACGATCAAATGGTCGGTCGCACCCCGTGCGGGTGCGTGGATTGAAACAACCAATAGAATAGGAATGTATTTCGTCGAATGGCGGTCGCACCCCGTGCGGGTGCGTGGATTGAAACCTGAAATAGGCATCCACTTGACTCATTAACTGCGGGGTCGCACCCCGTGCGGGTGCGTGGATTGAAACCACCAGTTTTCTCCGAGTTGGTATTTCTCCCGGGTCGCACCCCGTGCGGGTGCGTGGATTGAAACCGGTCGTGTTGTCGTTGATCGCGTAGGGGTTCCGTCGCACCCCGTGCGGGTGCGTGGATTGAAACTCCTTAGTTCGGCCTCTGTGGTAATAGGGGAGATGTCGCACCCCGTGCGGGTGCGTGGATTGAAACGTCGGAGGTTGGCGTGTTGCCATCGACGAGGAATGTCGCACCCCGTGCGGGTGCGTGGATTGAAACGCGTTTGCGTGGTTCGTATCCCATCCCACCGGGCCACGTCGCACCCCGTGCGGGTGCGTGGATTGAAACTGGTAACAGCCTACACAGCGGGGCAGGAATCAACCGTCGCACCCCGTGCGGGTGCGTGGATTGAAACTCGTACTAAGTTTTCTAGCTGCCAGTGTAATTCGTGTCGCACCCCGTGCGGGTGCGTGGATTGAAACGGTTTACCAGCGAACGCGTGGGCATAGATTTTCGTCGCACCCCGTGCGGGTGCGTGGATTGAAACATCCTCGCCTCGCGTAACGGCAACCTTGCGTACTGTCGCACCCCGTGCGGGTGCGTGGATTGAAACCGGTTAATCGTGTAAGCTACCCAGTCGGGATTGGTCGCACCCCGTGCGGGTGCGTGGATTGAAACTTATCCGTCTGTCGGACAAGCTAAATCGGCTGATGTCGCACCCCGTGCGGGTGCGTGGATTGAAACTACTATTTTGGGCTACTATTGCTTTTCCTTCGGGGTCGCACCCCGTGCGGGTGCGTGGATTGAAACTACTATTTTGGGCTACTATTGCTTTTCCTTCGGGGTCGCACCCCGTGCGGGTGCGTGGATTGAAACAGGCTTAAAGATCTCTTCGAAGCTACCGATAACGGCGTCGCACCCCGTGCGGGTGCGTGGATTGAAACTACTATTTTGGGCTACTATTGCTTTTCCTTCGGGGTCGCACCCCGTGCGGGTGCGTGGATTGAAACAGGCTTAAAGATCTCTTCGAAGCTACCGA
>Ga0255336_101871_pt1 | contig 12622 bp, 9 predicted proteins | sample MeOH1_35cm_T3_17_FD_189102 | JGI IMG/M metagenome (GOLD analysis project Ga0255336, IMG submission 189102) | Sandy soil microbial communities from University of British Columbia, Vancouver, Canada - MeOH1_35cm_T3_179 | ecosystem: Engineered > Artificial ecosystem > Sand microcosm > Unclassified ...
ACGGTGATCTTCCAGCTCAAGGACACCTCGCCGGCCAAAGAGACCGCGCAGATCTGGTACACCGTGCGCAAGAAGGTCGGCGACATCGCGCAGACGCTGCCGGCCGGCGTGCGCGGGCCGTTCTTCAACGACGAGTTCGGCGACGTGTACGGCTCGATCTACGCGCTGTCCGCCGACGGCTTCAACTACAAGGAACTGCGCGAGTACGCCGACCTGGTGCGCCAGCAGCTGCTGCGCGTGCCCGCGGTGGCCAAGGTGGCGCTGATCGGGCTGCAGGACGAGAAGATCTTCATCGAGTTCAACCAGGCGCGCTTCGCCCAGCTCGGGCTCGACATCAACGCCATCGCCGACCAGATCTCGCAGCAGAACGGCATGAACGCCAGCGGCGTGCTGGTGACGCCCGGGGACAACCTGCAGGTGCGCCTGTCGGGCCAGTTCGCCGACGTGGCCGACCTGGAGAACCTGGTGCTGCGCGGACCCAGCGGCATCGCCAACATCCGCCTCGGCGACATCGCCCACGTCTACCGCGGCTACGTGGACCCGCCGCAGAGCAAGATGCGCTTCCAGGGCAAGGAAGTGATCGGCCTCGGCATCTCGATGGAGAAGGGCGGCGACATCATCGCGCTGGGCAAGAACCTGCGCGCGGCGATGGACGGCCTGCGCGGGCAGCTGCCGGTCGGCATCGAGCTCGATCAGGTGCAGAACCAGCCCGAGGCGGTGGAACGCTCGGTGGGCGAGTTCGTGCACGTGCTGATCGAGGCGGTGGTGATCGTGCTGGGCGTGAGCTTCGTCTCGCTCGGCCTGCACACCCGGCCGCTGCGCCTGGACGCGCGGCCCGGGCTGGTGGTGGCGCTGACCATCCCGCTGGTGCTGGCCGTGACCTTCCTGTTCATGAATCTGTTCGGCATCGGCCTGCACAAGATCTCGCTCGGCGCGCTGATCGTGGCGCTCGGGCTGCTGGTGGACGACGCCATCATCGCGGTGGAGATGATGGTGCGCAAGCTGGAGGAAGGCTTCTCCAAGATGGAGGCCGCCACCTTCGCCTACACCTCCACCGCCATGCCGATGCTGACCGGCACGCTGATCACCGCCGCCGGCTTCCTGCCGGTGGGGCTGGCGCGCTCGACGGTGGGCGAATACACCTTCGCCATCTTCGCCGTGACGGCGCTGGCGCTGGTGCTGTCGTGGCTGGCCGCGGTCTATTTCACGCCCTACCTGGGCTACCTGCTGCTCAAGGCCCGCCCGGCCGGCGAGGGCGCCCAGCACGAGGTCTTCGACACGCCGTTCTACAACCGCTTCCGGCGGCTGGTGCACTGGTGCGTGACCTGGCGCAAGACCGTGATCGCGGTCACGCTGGTGGCTTTCGGCCTCGGCCTCTATGCCTTCAAGTTCGTCGAGAAGCAGTTCTTCCCGGACTCCAGCCGCCCCGAGCTGATGGTGGAATTGTGGCTGCCCGAAGGCAGCAGCTTCGCCCAGACCGAGGCCGAGACCCGGCGCTTCGAGCGCGCGCTGCGCGACGACCGCGAGATCGCCAGCCTGGCCAGCTTCGTCGGCACCGGCGCGCCGCGCTTCTACCTGCCGCTCGACCAGATCTTCCCGCAGAGCAACGTGGCGCAGGTGATCGTGCTGCCGGCCGACGTGGCCCTGCGCGAGCGTGTGCGCCAGCGCGTGACCGACCTGCTGGCCAGCGATTTCCCGCACCTGCGCGGGCGCGTCAAGCTGCTGCCCAACGGGCCGCCCGTGGCCTATCCGGTGCAGTTCCGCGTGATCGGCCCCGAAGCGGCCGGCGTGCGCAAGCTGGCCGATGAGGTCAAGGCGGTGATGAGCGCCAACCCCAACACGCAGGGCGTCAACGACAACTGGAACGAGAGCGTCAAGGTGCTGCGCCTGGACATCGACCAGGACAAGGCGCGCGCGCTCGGCGTGAGCAGCACCGCCATCGCGCGCGTGACCCAGACCGTGCTCACCGGCGTGGCGGTCGGCCAGTACCGCGACGGCGACAAGCTGATCGACATCCTGATGCGCGCCCCGCGCAACGAGCGCGACGCCATGTCCGACCTGCAGAACGTGCAGGTGCCCACCGCCAGCGGCCGCGTGGTGCCGCTGACCCAGGTGGCGCGCATCGCGTTCCGCTCCGAGCCCGGCGTGGTCTGGCGCGAGAACCGCGACTTCGGCGTGACCGTGCAGTCCGACGTGGTCGAAGGCATCCAGGGCCCCACCGTGACCGCGCAGATCAATCCCAGGCTCGACGCGCTGCGCGCGCAATTGCCGCCCGGCTACCGCATCACGGTCGCCGGCGCCGAGGAAGAAAGCGGCAAGGCCGGCGCCTCCATCGCGGCGCAGCTGCCGCTGTGCATCTTCATCATCTTCACGCTGCTGATGCTGCAATTGCACAGCTTCTCGCGCGCGCTGATGGTGTTCCTGACCGGCCCGCTCGGCCTGATCGGCGCCGCCGCCACGCTGCTGCTGCTGCGCGCGCCGATGGGCTTCGTCGCCCAGCTCGGCATCACCGCGCTGCTCGGCATGATCATCCGCAACTCGGTGATCCTGGTCGACCAGATCGAGCAGGACATCCGCGGCGGCGCGCCGGCCTGGGAAGCCATCGTCGAATCGGCGGTGCGCCGCTGCCGCCCCATCATCCTGACCGCGGCGGCCGCCGTGCTGGCCATGATCCCGCTCTCGCGCTCGGCCTTCTGGGGCCCGATGGCGGTGGCCATCATGGGCGGCCTGATCGTCGCCACGGCGCTCACGCTGCTGTTCCTGCCGGCGCTGTACGCGGCGTGGTTCAGGGTGAAGGCGCCGGAGGCTGGGGCGGTGGTGGCGCGCTGATGCCGCCGGCAGGGCCGCGCAAGCCTGCGCGGCCCTGTTTCGTGCCGGGACGGGGACTATTCGCCCGGGACTATTCCCCCGTCACCGGAACGGCTTGAAATGGCACGTGGGGCAATAGAGCGACACGCCGGGCTCGCCCTCGATGACCAGATTGCCCGACCGATACTGCGTGACACTCCACGTGCCCCGTTTCCCGTCCTTGAACGACACCTCGCCGGCGGCCGAGCACGGCGACCAGTCGACGGCGTGAAGCGCATCCTGCTGACTGATCTCTCTTGCGCCGGCAAGGAAGCGGCGCACCGTGCGCGCGGTGACGGCGAAATCCTTGCAGGTGGAGTCGGCATCGGTGGCCAGCGGCGAGCGCCGCGCATTCTCCGTGATCGTGACCGACCGGATCTGCGGCAGGTGGATGAGGCAGGTGCGCGGTTCGAACTCGGTTGCGGGAGCGCATTCGGTCTTGGCGAGAGCGTTGGGAATGATGGCGCTCGTCGCGGCCAGGAAGACCAGGATTCTCACCATTGCGCGGTGCTCGCTTCCGTGTGATTCTTTCGGGAAATGTCGGGATGCCTGAACACTTCCTGGGCCGATATTCCCAAGGTCTGCGACAGGTTCCGTATCAGCCATTGAAGTGCTTCGTTTTGCGACGGTGTCACTGTCTCGTACACTTTCTTGTGGTCAGGTACGTGATTGCCTCGAGGGAGCGCTTCTCCCACAAGTTCTATGCCGATCGCGTCTTCGTTTGACGGGAAGCGATCCGGTGCGGTCTTTTTCTTTTCCTTGGCGTGTTCTGCCGCTGGATTGAATGCCTTCAAGGACTTGATTTCGGCGGGACTGCATCGATGTTCAGCCAGGCACCTGGCCTTGAGTCTGCCAACATGGGCTGTCTTGCGGTAGACCGATGCCGTCTGATAGATGGTTCCGTCCTTGTCAATCAGAAAGTGGGCGCCATTGGCCGATGCGTTGGCATAGCTATGAAAGGTGGAGTCAGCCGAGCTGCTGCCGGTCTGATGAACAACGATGCCCACGATCGAGGACATCTGGCCACGTTCGATGGATTTCTGTATGCGTCCAAGTACACGTCCGTCGACGATTTCACCATTTTCCGAAATTATCATGCCAATTCTCTCATCCGAAAGCAGGCCATTTGCGAATGCGCAAGCAAGCTGAACCAGGAAATAGTCTCGCTATGGCCGGTTATATCAGGGATTCAGGATTTCACATTCCCGAGGAAATGCTTTGCGTAGGCTAGCAAAGGGAAAATGGAGATTGTTGGGGAAGTTTCAGAAAGATGGGAATTGAATGGTTATTAATGTATCGAGCGCCCGGTTAATTTGGTACGGGTCCGATAAATTGACTCGAATAGGCAGGCGTACGCTGACTACGCACGAATGATTGCTTGCGAATCGACTGCAAGTTTTGACGTTACGCCTGCCTGGCGTTTGTTGTCTTACATCGCCTCGAACACCACATCCTGCGCGCCTTCCCACAGCACCTTGGTGCCGAGCGCGCGCAGGTTTTCCTTGCCTTCGACGATGGTCAGGAAGTGGTTGCCGGCGAGCTGGCCCATCTTGCTGGCGAAGCAGCAGCTGCCGTAGGCGAGGATGATCTCGGTCTCGCTGTAGCCGCCCGGGTAGAACAGGATGTCGCCCACGGAGGGGTGGCTGGTGTGGTTCTCGAAGCCCACGCCGAGCTTGAACTCGCCCAGCGGAATCCAGCAGCCTTCGCCGCTCCAGCGCACGTGGATCAGCTTCTGGCGATAGGGCAGCAGCTTGGTGAAGGCGGCTACGGTGAGCGGGGCGTCGGGATTGGTCTCGGCGACGAACTGGTAGCCGCCGGCGGTGATGCGGATACGGGCCATTGAGGCTCTCCTGGTCTGGTCGGAACTGGTCGAAAGAATTGGGCAAAAACAAGCGGCAGAAACGCGCGCGCCGCCGGGCTGGCCGGCGGCGCGCGCGCATGCTGGCGAGAGGCGTAGCTTAGCCCAGCGCCTCGAGGAGGTGTTCCGCGAAGGCGATCAGGCTGCGGTCGCTGCCGGCCGGGCCCATCAGCGAGAGGCCGAGCGGCGCGCCGTCGCGGCCGGACAGCGGCAGGCTCATCTGCGGGAAGCCGGTGAGCGGCGCCAGGCAGAGGATCTGGGACGAGCGGTTGCGGTAGTCCTCGAGCGTGTCGTCGTCGGCGCCGGACAGCGGGGCGATGTCGGGCATGGTCGGCATCAGCAGCACGCCGTCCTCGCCGAGCAGCGCGCCGACGTGCGCGGTGACGGCGCGGCGGATCGCCGTGGAGGCTTCGAACTGCCCGGCGGTGACGCTCTTGGAGAAGGCGAAGCGGCCGGCCACGTCGGGGCCGAGATGCAGGCCGTATTGCTCGATCAGTTCGCCGTCGGCCTGCCAGGCTTCCCAGCCCTGCACGTAGCGGAAGGCCCACCAGATGTCGAGCAGCGGCTGGTTCATCACCGTGACCGGCGCGGCCTTGCCGAGCGCGGACTCGATGCGGCCGACCACCGGCAGCAGCGCGTCCAGCGCGGGCGCGGTGGGCAGGCGGAACAGGTCTTCGGCCAGCAGCAGGCGCGGCGCGCCCGGCAGCGCGCGCGCATCGGCGCCGAGCAGCACGTCGGCCACGCGCGAGAAGGTGGCGATGTCGCGCGCGAAGAAGCCGCAGGTGTCGAGGCTCTCGGCCAGCGGCAGGGTGCGCTCGAGCGAGACGCGGCCGTGCGAGGGGCGGATGCCGAACAGGCCGCAATGGCTGGCCGGCGCGCGCACCGAGCCGCCGGTGTCGCTGCCGAGCGCGAAGTCGCACAGCTTGTTGGACACCGCCGAGGCGGAGCCGGACGACGAGCCGCCGGTGATGCGCCCGGGCGCGGCGCCGTTGACCGGCGAGCCGTAGTGGGCGTTCTTGCCGTTCATCGAGAAGGCGAGCTCGTCGGTGTGGGTCTTGCCGACGAAGGTGGCGCCGGCGTCGAGCAGGCACTGCACCGCGGGCGCGGTGGCGGTCTTGATGCCGGACCGCGCCAGCACGTGCGGATTGCCGCCGCCGGTGGGATAGCCCGCCACGTCGAACAGGTCCTTGGCGGCGAAGGTCAGGCCGTGGAGCGGGCCGGACGACGCGCTGGAGACGGCGGCGACGGGGTAGGGCATGAAGGCGCGGGCGGGGTGGGTAGCCAGGGACATGGGGTTGGGCTTCCTAACGTTGGGGTGTTCAGGCGGCGGCTTCGGCAACGGCCGGTTCGGATGCGAGGATACAGCTCACGCGGTGTCCCTGCCCGAGATCGGTGGTGGCGGGCACCTGCGCCAGGCAGGCCGGGCGCGCGTGCGGGCAGCGCGGCGCGAAGGTGCAGCCGGGCGGTAGCGCGGCAAGGTCGGGCGGCGAGCCGGCGATGGTCTGCAGCCGCTGGCCGCGGTCCATGCCGTGCTGGCGGCTTTGCAGCAGCGCGATGGTGTACGGATGGCGCGCGGCGCGCAGCAGCGTGCGGATCGGGCCTTCCTCGACGATGCGCCCGCCGTACATCACCGCCACGCGGTCGGCGATCTCCACCGCCGCGCCGATGTCGTGCGTGACGAACACGATCGACAGGCCGAGCTCGCGCTGCAGTTCGCGCAGCAGGATCAGCACCTGGATCTGCACGGTGGCGTCGAGCGCGGTGGTGGGCTCGTCGGCCAGCAGCACCTTGGGGCTGGCCGACAGCGCCAGCGCGATCATGGCGCGCTGGCGCATGCCGCCCGACATTTCGTGCGGGTAGGCCGCCAGGCGCCGCTCGGGGCTGGGAATGCGCACCGACTCCAGCGCGCGCAGCGCGCGCTGGCGCGCCTCGCTGGCGGACACGCTGGCATGGGTGCGGATGCACTCGATGATCTGCTGGCCGACGGTGTAGACCGGGTCCAGCGCCAGCAGCGGCTCCTGGAACACCATCGCCACGGTGCCGCCGCGCAGGCGCTGCAGCGCGCGCGCGTCGAGCGCCATGACGTCGGCGCCGTCGATGTGGATGGCGCCTTCCATGCGCGTGCGGCGCGGCGGGTGCAGGCGCATGAGCGCGCGCAGCGTCACGCTCTTGCCCGAGCCGGATTCGCCGATCAGGGCCAGCGCCTCGCCGGGCGCCACGTCGAGCGAGACGCCGTTGACGGCGCGGATGGTCTTGCCGCCGCCGGAGAAGGTCACGCGCAGGTCGCGCACCGATACCATCGGGGCGGCGGCTTGCGCTTCGGCGTGGTTGTCTTGTGGGGTGGTCACGGTAAGCCTCGCTCAGGTCGTTGCGGCCAGCTGGCGGCTGTGGCCGCCGTCCGCATGGGCCATCAGGCAGGCCACGGGATGCCCGGCCAGCGCGTCCGACAGCGCCGGCGCGCGGCGCGCGCAGACCGCCTCGGCCATCGCGCAGCGCGGGTGGAAGCTGCAGCCGGACGGCGGGTTGATCGGGTTGGGCGGGTCGCCCGCCAGCGGCGCGACCAGGGTGCGGTGGTCCGGGTCGGTGGCCGGCATCGAGGCCAGCAGCGCGCGCGTGTACGGATGGGCGGGATTGGCGTAGAGCGTCTCGGTGTCGCCCACCTCCACCACCTTGCCCAGGTACATCACCATCACGCGGTCGCACAGGTAGCGGATCACGTTGAGGTCGTGGCTGATGAAGACGTAGGTGAGGTCGAACTCGGCCTTGAGCTCCAGCAGCAGGTTCAGCACCTGGGCCTCGACCGACTTGTCGAGCGCGGACACGGCTTCGTCCAGGATCACCAGGCGCGGGCGCAGCACCAGCGCGCGCGCGATGTTCACGCGCTGGCGCTGCCCGCCCGACAGTTCATGCGGATAGCGCCCGGCGAAGCGCGCCGGCTCCAGGCCCACGCGGTCGAGCAGCGCGCGCGCCCGCGCGCTGGCCTCGGCCGCGCCGATGCCGTGCACGCGCGCGGTGAAGGCGATCGATTCCTCGATGGTGAGGCGCGGGTTGAGCGAGGAATAGCTGTCCTGGAACACCATCTGCACCTGGCTGCGGAAGCGCTTCATCGGCAACTGCGCCGAGCCCACGCCCTGGGCGTCGAAGATCAGCTCGCCGCTGTCCTGCTCGATCAGCTGCATCAGCAGGCGCGCGGTGGTGGACTTGCCGCAGCCCGACTCGCCCACCACGCCGAGCGTCTCGCCCTTGCGCACCTCGAAGCCGACGCCGTCGACGGCGCGCACCACGCCGGCGCGGCGCCCGGGGATCTTCGACTTGAGCGGGAAGTGCTTGACCAGATCGCGAGCGATCACCAGCGGCTGGGCCGGGCCGCCCACGTCGGGGTTGCGCAGGGCTTCGGGCAATGTGGTATCGGTCATGGCGTCAGTCCTTGATTTCCATCGCCGAGCGGATGCCGTCGGCGAGCAGGTTGAAGGAGATCGAGGTCATGAAGATCATGGCGCCGGGCAGCGCGGCCACCCACGGCTGCGTGTAGATGGCGGTGCGCAGCGTGTTGAGCATCAGGCCCCATTCCGGCTCGGGCGGCTTGACGCCGAGGCCGAGGAAGGACAGCCCCGAGGCCAGGATCATCGACACCGAGATCAGGCTGGTGGCGTAGACGAAGATCGGGCCCAGCACGTTGTTGAGCACGTGCGCGCGCACGATGGTCAGCGACGAGGCGCCCGAGGCGCGCGCCGCGTCGACGAACTCGCGGTTGCGCACCTGGGTGGTCACGCTCTCGGCCACGCGCACGATCTGCGGCACGAACACGATGGTCAGCGACAGCAGCGCGTTGCCCACGCCGGCGCCCAGCGTGCCCGACAGCGCGATCGCCAGCAGCACGGACGGGAACGCGTAGAGGATGTCCACCAGGCGCATGATGACGGTGTTGGTCCAGCCGCCCGCGTAGCCGGCCACGATGCCCAGCGCGCTGCCGATCACGAAGGCGATCAGCACCGGCGTGATGCCCATGAACAGCGACAGGCGCGCGCCCAGCATCAGGCGCGAGAGCATGTCGCGGCCGAGCTCGTCGGTGCCGAGCGGATAGTGCTCGGTGCCGACCGGCTTGAGGCGCTTGAGGATGGAGGCGGCGTAGGGGTCGGACGGCATCAGCGCCGGCGCGAACAGCGCCATCAGCACCAGCGCGAGCAGGATCAGCGCGGCCAGCATGGCCAGCTTGTTGCGCAGCAGGCGCCGGCCGACCGTGGTCCAGTAGCCGGGCGAGCGCTGCACCAGCGGCGCCGCGGCGGGCTTCTTCAGGGTCATTTCCATGTGGGGCTCCCGGTCAGTTGCGCTGGATGCGGGGATCGAACAGCGTCTGCAGCGCGTCCACCAGCAGGTTGAGCAGCACGAAGAACACGGCCAGCACGAGGATGGTCCCCTGCAACAGCGGGAAGTCGCGCTGGAAGATGGCCGAGTTGAGCAGGAAGCCGGTGCCGGGCCACGAGAACACGGTCTCGATCAGGATCGAGCCGCCCAGCAGGTAGCCGAGCTGCAGGCCCATCACCGACAGCGCGGTCGGCGCCACGTTCTTGAGCACGTGGCGGAACACCGCGAGCTCGGACAGCCCGCGCGCCTTGAGGCCGACGATGAATTCGTTGGAGAGGATCTCCGCGACCAGCGCGCGGATGGTGCGCGCGACGATGCCCATCGGAATCACCGACATCGTGACCGCCGGCAGCACCATGTACTGGATATGCTCCCAGTCCCACTGCCAGTCGCCCGAGCCGCCGGGGCCGGCGCCGGTGGCCGGCAGCCAGCCGAGGAACACGGAGAACACGATCACCAGCACCATGCCCAGCCAGTAGTGCGGCATGCTGACGCCGAACACCGACAGGAACGAGGCGGTGCGGTCGGCGGCGGAATCGCGGAAGTAGCCGGCCACGAAGCCGAACAGGCAGCCGAAGGTGAAGCCGATCAGCGTGGCCACCGCGGCCAGGCGCACCGAGTTGATCACCGCCGTCATCACTTCGCTCATGACCGGCCGGTTGGTGGCGATGGAGGTGCCCAGGTCGCCGTGCAGCGCGCGCGTGAGCCAGTGCACGAATTGTTCGAGGAAGGGCTTGTCGAAGCCGTACAGCGCGGTGAGCTGGCGGCGCAGTTCTTCCGAGGCGTCGGGCGGCAGCACCGACACCAGCGGGTCGCCCGGCGCGATATGGACCAGCGAGAAGCACAGCAGGGCGACCCCGAGCAGGATGGGGATCGCGTAGACGATGCGGCGGAGCAGGTAAGTCATGGGCTTGGCCGGCTAGAGAAAACGAATGGGTGGGGCAAGGCAATGCAATCGCGGCAACGCGCCGGCTGTCTCCCTTCTCCCGCGGGCGGGAAAGGGGAGACAGCCAGGGCGGCCTGGCCGGCGCGGCGCATCTGTCCGTGCGCCTGCGCCGTCAATGCCGCTCAGTCCATCGACATGGTGGCCATGTCGATGAACCAGCTTTGCGGCTGCACCACGCCCTTGACCTTCTTCGAGATGGCGCGCGGACCCACGTCGTGCGCGATCAGCACGAACGGCGCCTCTTCCACGATGCGCGCGTGCAGCTTGGCCAGCGCGGCGTCGCGCGCCTTGTCGTCGAAGGAGGTGCGCGCGGTCTCGATCAGCTTGTCGAACTCGGCGTTGCCGAAGTAGCCCCAGTTGTTGGAGACCGGCGGCTGCGTCTTGGTGCTGACGAAGCGGACCATCGCGAAGAACGGGTCCATCGCCGCGAAGCTCACGTTGATGGCGTTGGCGCCGTGCGCGCTCGGGTCCTTGGCGCCGATGCGCCAGTTGGTAAACAGCGTGTTCCACTCGACCACGTCGAAGTCCACGTCGAAGAAGCACTCCTTCAGGTTCTGCTGCACGTACTCGTTCATCGGCAGCGGCTGCATCTGGCCCGAGCCCGAGGCCGACACCTGCACCTTGACCTTGACCGGCTTGGCGGCCGAGTAGCCGGCCTCGGTCATCAGCTTGCGCGCGGCGCTGGGGTCGTACTTGATGTCGAACTTGGGATTGCCCCACCACGGGTTGCCGGGCTCGACGATGCCCTTGGCCTCGGCCATGTAGCCGCCCAGCAGCGTCTTCAGGCCGGAGCGGTTGACGCACAGGTTGGCGGCCTCGCGCACGCGCTTGTCGAGCCAGGGCGAGCCGGGCGCGAACGACACCTGCCACGGCCACATGTGCGGCTGCGCGTTGGCGTAGACCTCGAAGCCGCGGCTCTTGATCTGCGCCACGGCGTCGGGCGCCGGCGCCTCGATCCAGTCCACCTGGCCGGACAGCAGCGCGGCGGTGCGCGCGTTGGCTTCCGGCATCGGCAGCATCACCACCTTGTCGATCTTGGGCACGCGCTTGGCGTCCCAGTAGCTTGCGTTCTTCACCACTTCCAGCCGCTCGCGCGGCACGAAGCGGCTCATCTTGAACGGGCCGGTGCCGGAGGCGTCGGCGGCGAACGCCACCCAGGCCTGCTTGCTGCGCTCGGCCGCGTCGGTCACGGAGGCCGGCACCGCGGCCAGCTTCTTCTCCCACTGCGTGGGCGAGGCCATGAACAGGTTGCTGAGGTTGTAGGGCAGGAACGAGTCGGGTTCCGACGTGACCAGCTCGACGGTCAGGTCGTCGATCTTCTTCGCCGAGCGCAGCGTGGGCATGCGCGAGGCGGTCACGCCGACCTGGCTGGGGTCGAACTGCTTGGCGGTCTTGTCGAGCACCTTGTTGACGTTCCACACCACGGCGTCGGCGTTGAACGCGGAGCCGTCATGGAACTTGACGCCGGGGCGCAGCTTGAAGACCCACTTGGTCTTGTCCTTGGCGTCCACCTTCCATTCCGTGGCCAGGTCGGGGATCAGCAGGCTCGGGCCGTTGGCCTTGGACAGGTCCCACTGGGTCAGGCCGTCGTACATCGGGATGCCGGTGAAGCGGTTGCCTTCGAAGCCCTGGTCGGGCTGGCCCAGCGTGCGCGGGATGTCGGCGGCGGTCATGCCGATGCGCAGCACCTTCTCGGCGTGGGCCGCGCCGGGCAGCGCGAGCAGGGACAGCGAGGCGAGCGCGGCGAGCGCGGTGGTCGTGGCGACGGTTTTCAGGCTGGGTTTCGTGCTTCCGGTGGCGGAGGAAGAAAAAACGGTCACGGGCAGGACTCCTGGGTGGGGGAAGGGGAGACGGACGAATTCCTCCAAGCAAGTCATGTGCCAGTTGCCGTCCGGGCGGGGCGCCGGGCGCGTCCCGGCCGCGCTTTTCTCATGGCCTGCTTTTTGCTGACCTGTCCTTTCGTTTCCCAACCAACCGGTTTTCCGACATGGACCAGCAACACCTCCCCCGCATCAATGCAGACCGCCTCTGGCAATCGCTGATGGAACTCGCCAGGATAGGCGCGACGCCCAAGGGCGGCGTGTGCCGCATCGCCCTGACCGAGCTCGACAAGCAGGGCCGCGACCTCGTGACGGGCTGGTGCCGCGAGGCCGGGCTCGCGGTGCGGACCGACGAAGTGGGCAACGTGTTCGCGCGCCGCGCCGGCAGCGACCCGGACGCGCCCGCCGTGGCCACCGGCAGCCATATCGACACCCAGCCCTCGGGCGGCAAGTTCGACGGCAATTTCGGCGTGCTGGCGGGCCTGGAGGTCATGCGCACGCTCAACGACCACGGCGTCGTCACGCGCGCGCCGTTGGAGCTGGCGTTCTGGACCAACGAGGAAGGCACGCGCTTCACGCCCGTGATGATGGGCTCGGGCACCTTCGCCGGCGTGTTCGAGGCCGAATTCGTGCGCGCCCAGCGCGACCTCGACGGCATCAGCGTGGGCGAGGCGCTCGAGCAGATCGGCTACCGCGGCGAGCACGCGGCGGGCGAGGTGCCGGGCGGCATGTTCGCGGCCTATTTCGAGGCCCATATCGAGCAGGGGCCGGTGCTGGAAGCCGCAG
>Ga0255336_101872_pt1 | contig 12622 bp, 15 predicted proteins | sample MeOH1_35cm_T3_17_FD_189102 | JGI IMG/M metagenome (GOLD analysis project Ga0255336, IMG submission 189102) | Sandy soil microbial communities from University of British Columbia, Vancouver, Canada - MeOH1_35cm_T3_179 | ecosystem: Engineered > Artificial ecosystem > Sand microcosm > Unclassified ...
GAAGCGATTTTCAGTCTCTGCAATTGATGAGAGACCTGGGCTGTTGAGTTATTGCGGGTCGAATTTTGGTGTAGATTGGTGGTGTCTCGTTTATGGGGTTGTCTCGCTTACTAGTGATTTACGTTATTGCTACCTGGGCGATTAGCCGCAGCAACAGGTGATAGGGACATTAGGGCTCGCTGAGGCTTACATCCTGAAATAATAGGGGTTCCTGATCTCGTTAACATTCGAAGTGCATCTTTGATCGCAGTGGGGGAGGAATAGGTGTACTCAAGAGCCCGAGCTAGAATCCATCCATCTTCCATGGCAAATGTTGCACCTGAGCCCACGGCGCCTGACATTTATGTTGATCAGTGAAGAAGGACAGACTTCTATAAATTGTCCAAACGAACCTGACATTGGATGGCCGGCATCTCCTATCGGAGCGACCTTGTCCCATCCCGTAACGTCTCGTAGACGGAGGCCAGCAAAACGTGCGAATTCTCTCCAGCACCCCTCTGGGACTGCGGCGTCCGCTTCTTTTATTCTCGGATCAAATTTCTGCAACCATTATCAGCATCCTATTCCCTAAACTCGGGTCGGATTGGTCGCGTAGATCGTACTGTCAGGCGGGACAATACTTTCTCATTAGTCACGGGTACCCCCCATACCACCGTTTCGCCAGGGATTTCGGGCTCGTTAGAAGAGCTTACAGAAATCTCAAATAACGGGTTGTCGAGGTCCTCGTCCTCGCCATCCACGTTGGCGCAGTAGACTTGGCCGGTTTCTCCATACCACCAGCCCGTGGTGTTGAAAGACCGGTTAGCTTTCCTAGTCAGCCCATCTAAAGACGATCCTGACTACCTGTGAATTGAAGATGATGATCCGGAAACAGCGTCCGTCGCACGCGCTACCACAGACCTGATTAGGATGGCCGATGAGCGCCAGCGGCAACAGAAGACAATTCGCTCCGTCACTGATGATTGTTGTGTGACGTTGACCTCGATGTCCAAATAGCACCTTCGCGGGGAGTCTGCATGCCGCATGAATCGGTTGGCTTTGAATGACTCTTAGAAAGCCAACTTCACCTTCCGTCCACCCTCATTCTTTGGGTCCATCACGCATTTTGCCCAGATTCTCTGACTGTCTCTGCTGTCTTCTTGACTTCTGCATCTTGGATATGTTGGGCATCGTGATTGCCTTGGAGAATAATCAGATTTTTGCTAATTTTGGTGGGTAGAGCCGCCTTCTCCCAGGCGGAGAGGGCCAGCGGCCGAGTCACTGTTGTTCATTTGTTGTGCAGCTGACGTGCGCGGGCGGTCTTCTGCTCCTGTGGTTGCGGCTTCATCCGGCCTCTGCCGCGCATTTTCTCATGGATCCGTCCAGCGGTAAGATTGCCGTTGCGGGAGGACAGATGATGCCCTTGCCGCCTGGCAGGCCGCTCTCCAGGCCCTCCTCGTCCCCACGATTGTGCATCATGTGCTGGCGCTGACAATTTTGCATCCTGTACGTCGTTGCCGGCTGGCTGGGCCGGAACACCGGCCAGGGAGGAGGAAGAATCAGTCACACGTTCAAGGTGGACTTGACGGCGAATTCGGCTGGCATGAGAAAACATGGTGAGCTCCGTCAGCGCATTGCGTGACAGATGGGGTCGAAGTTGTCAGGCAGAAATGGTAACTTTGGAGGCCCGAAACTCCTCGAGTTGAGATCGACAACTGCCACGCTCTCCCTTGTTTGACCCTATCATCCTCCGTGCAGGTAACTGCCCCGCATCACTTGTGACTGCTGTGAGAGGGCGGGGTTGAAAGGGGTTGGGCATTTTGTGAAAACAGAATGGCGGTGCACAATCTAAGTCGGAGGCCAGCAGTCCAACATTCACCTGAACACTATCGACGACCCCGATAACAGCTTGTTGGGAAGGGTGGAGTAAAGAAGAAGCATGCTGACTCCACGAAAGAAATATTTGGGGAGTGATAATGAAGCGGACAAAGCAGGAGCCTCGTCCTTTTAGGACCTACCGATGTACCAAACGAGGGATCATGTCGAACGACATCTTAAACAATTCCAGGCAGAGCGCCACATCCATGCCCGGACCCTGTATGTCAAAAGGCTCTTGTCATCCTTCGCGGACATCTGCACGAGCGCATGACTATGACATCTTTCAGGGGTCCAGCCAATACCCAAGCTCTACCGGTTCCTGTGCGATTATACATGCCAGGCCAGTCTACCTTTGAGGTAGAAAAATGCCAATGAAGTGGGAATTCGTTTGACCTGCTTCGTGCACGACTTCAGGCTCCTTTCGGGCTCCTTTCACAACTTTGGGCTCCCTTTATTATTTTGCAATCTGCCCCTCTGCCGCACGTTTTGTTCTACACAATTTGTATTCTTGGCACCGGTTGCCTGTGCCGATGTGATTGCGAATAGTTGTATTGTAAATCCTAACTCTACGCGTGTTGGCAATGATCAGACCTGGACACAGCTGGCTGGTTCGGTGAAACACCCGGCTGTGGGAATTGCCACCTCTGAGAAGTTGTGAATGTTGCAGCCCATCACAGCGCTCAGCAACGATCAATTCACCAACTGAACACGACGATGATTCACTCGTGATGGAGCATCTTGCCAAGCAAAGCATGTATATACATCTGCTGCCCACCCAGCACTCTCCATCCTTCATATTCATCACTCATCACTCCATTCTTGCTCACATCTGATCGGTCTTGGCGCTGTCTCAGTCCAACAAGGCGCCAAGCTTTTCACCCCAGGCCTGAACACCAGCACTCTGCCGGCACGTGGTTCACTTGAAGTACGCGTGGGAAAAACTCCACTTGCAAATCATCATCACAATTATCCGCCATTGCAACCGCGTCCACTTGCTGTCTAGTCCCCCAACTGGTTTTTTTTCTTCTCTCTGCAATCAGAAGGGTTCTTCGATACGTTATTCACACTTGTGCGCCATAGGTCCGTTCTTGCGGCATGGCGATGGATCCACCAGCCAAACCCCCATCGCGTCCTCGCCGGCAGGCCGCAGAGAAAGCTCTCGAAGAGGTCCACAACATCTACGGCCATGGCACCGGCCATGTTGGCACCAAAAGGCCGAGGGCCACATCCACTGACCGGTCAAAGAAATCGCGGAAGCGCACACATGATCACACGCCATCGCGAACCTTTCCACAAGGCGATGACACTCCTGCGCAGCACAAACAGACACCTACTAAGAAGCGCACGGCCAATCACGCTGGTTTGATTGAGAAAGAGGATGTAGTTTATGTCGACGATATGGAAGAACGGATTTTGGCCGAAGCTCGTGGAATCACGAGGAAGAACATCCCCTATGGTGAATTCCGCTCGACATTTCTTAGCCGCTTCAAACACAAAGACGACCGACCGCAGCTCAACATCGAGGCCATGAAGAATGTTGGTATCGGTAATTGGGAACAGAAGTCGTTCCTCCGGCGATTGCAGAATGCACTCCCCAAAAAGGTTTTGTTCCCGGGTGTCTTTTGTGGCCTTCTGTTAACCTAGTCAACAGGCTCTTGGTGACCTCGGATTATCCAGCTCTTTCTCGAAGACGTTATCTGGATCTCAGCGGGGCAAGGAGCCGCTTTCCCAACCAGATTTCTTTTTCCATCTCGGAACGAGTACTGCTTGGGCTCATGTGGAACTTGTTTTTGAGCACACGCAGAGCCCCGTGCAAAAGGCCCCTGAAAAGTTCCTGCAGTGGTTGCGCTGTGCCTGGAACGTATTCTATAATCAACCCTCCCGCCACTACCTCTACGGGATTCTTTTCCTACAGCCGTACGCCTTGATTACCTACGTTGATCATGGCTGTGCCGGGTACTCCGAGCCACTTGATTTTGTGAAGAATCCCCAACACACTCAGTTTCTCGCGGATTTTGTCGCGGATTTCATCGCGGAACCAGAACATCGTGGACGGGATCCCACTGTCACGGTTGACCGAAAAGCGAGATTCATTGAGCATGCGGGAATGAAGTGGGCTGAAGCATCCGATGGCTTGCTATGCTACCGTCCCTGCGTTTTTGGGAGACATATCAGGGTCGCACGGGTGCATCCTGTCGATTCCCCGGAGGAGAAGTGGGTTATGAAGAATGCCTGGGAGGAGAAGCTTGAAAACCCATCCCCGCCACCTGAAGAGGAGGTCCTCCGCATCCTTGACGAGGCAAACGTTCGAGGCCTTCCACAGCTCCACGAATCGTGCCGTTCGACTGCAGAAGGCAGTGACAATGTGGAGGCGTCAAGCGACAATGTGCAAGTGTCAAGCGACAATGCGGAAGTGTCAAGCGACAATGTGGAAGTGTCAAGCGACGACAATGTGGAAATGTCAAGCGACGACAATGTGGAAATGTCAAGCGACAACATGGAGGTGTTGACCAGCAAGTTCCCTCTGAATTGTGAGAACGCACTCGCGGCAGTAACCAATCGAGCCATGAAGGTGGCTGAATCCAGCTTCGTGTCCAATCGCACTTCAAAATCCAATCCCTCCGGTGTACCTGCAGGCATTACAGGCAAGGAACTCGTTCGCCGAGTCAGAGCGCAGAAAAAAGATTTTAATGAATGCACCGAGGTGCGCAGACGGCGTACCCGCCTTATCGTCTCCTATTGCCAACCGTTGAAGGAGGCGATGCGCAATGCCCACCCGAAAGAACTCATGCGAACAATCCGCGACGCTATGGTCGTTTATTATGAGGCGTACAAACGTCCTGAGCATGGCTTTCTTCATGGTGGTAAGTTTACGAATGTGCTGGACGATGAACAGCACTGATGAATTCATAGATATCTCGATTGAGAATATCATGGTTCCGGTGGAAGATACTATACTCACTGGCGGCCTGACCTATGAGACGCGGCGCGGCACTCTCATTGACTGGAATCTATGCTTTACCGCCGACGGGACAGCATCCAGCAGAAACATTCGAAGTGGTACTACCGCATTCCTGGCGCCGAGTCTCCTTGAGGACGAACCAATTGCCCGGAGAACTTTGGGTCATGACATGGAGTCGTTCTTTGCAGTCATGCTTTGGATCGCCTCACTAAATTATGACGATGATATCGCCTTTCGAAATAAGCCTCTGGTCAGGCTTGTGATCGGAGATAAGCTCTCTACCGAAGCCATTGCAAATATTAAGATGCATTGGTTCGAGAATCCTGCGGTTTTCAAGAAGTCGATAACTGATCACTTTGAACAGCCATATCGCGAAGATGACGACTTTGTCAATTGCATATGGGACCTCCTGTTCATCTTATACAAGCATAATTATGACAAGCAGAATTATGACGCAAATGCATTCAGGCCTGGTGGAAAGCCCAAAGAGACGAACGATGATGACCCAATGAAGGAGCGCGTGTTCAAAGACTGCATGGCGGCTTTCGATAAGCGCCTCGGCGACGAAGGGAAGCAAAGTGGCAGTTACCAGTTGGACAAGATCGATGCTGGGGAAGACCCTGAAGAATCGGAAGACGAGTTTGATGATAGAAGCTTGGGGGATCTGGATGATTAGCTCAGCAGCACAAAGACCAGTCAGTGATGGTATGCTGTGGATCGATTCTCGGGCATCAGGTCAGACACATCTGAGAGCATCAGGCAGGAGGGGATGGAGGTGACTGCTCAGGCGCGTTGTAGTCTGAACTTGATATACAGACTTCATCATCATCCTTCGTCTTGGTCCATGTCATCTCGACTTCTCTTTCCGGCCACGCCCTTGGAAGGCCGGGTGTGCCGCAGTGTGGCGCCCTTCTTGCCCCGGTTTTCATGCAATTCCTTCATCTCCATGGCCGCCGCTCTCTGCGCATCCCCCACGCGCTCCGCCAGCACCATGACCTCGTCCTTGATGGTCTCATATTCATTCAATTTCTTCCCCAATGCACCTTCGATGCGCATCCACAGCTCCACGTCGTATTGAGTGACAAACGAGAGGGCAATGCCACTCTTGCCGGCTCGCGCGGTCCGGCCGACACGATGAATATACGTCTTGCTGTCATGGGGCAGATCAAAATTAATCACCAGATCGACGGATGGAATGTCCAGGCCGCGAGCGGCCACGTCCGACGCCACCAACAGACTCTTGGATCGGGCGCGAAACTTGTTCAAAGCCGCCAACCGGGCTTGCTGGGACAGCTGGCCGTGGATGGGGATCGCCGAAAAGCCGAGGGATCGTAACAGAATGGAGATTCGTTGAGCCTCGTATACGGTGCGCGTGAAGATGATGCCGGTTTGTCCGGCTAATTCGTTCAACACGTGCACGAGGTAAAGATCCTTGTGCTTGTGCGGAATGAACAGGTAGGACTGCTTCAGAGTCGACACGGTCTGGTATTTGTCCGTGGACACGGCCACCTTGACCGGATTCGAGAGGGACGCCCGCTGCAGTGATTGGACCTTGCTGGAGATGGTCGCCGAAAAGAGGTATGTCTTCCTGTTCTCACGGGGCAGGATTTTCAGAATCTTGTCCAGAATGGGACCGAAATCAAGATCCAGCAAGCGGTCGGCTTCGTCCATGACCAAATACTGGAGCTGCCGCAGCGAGAAGCCCTTGGTGTTTTCTAAATGGTCGAGGAGCCGTCCGGGCGTGGCGACGACGACATGAGGTTTCTTTCCCAGCGCGATCGCCTGCGGGATCATGTCCATTCCCCCCACCAGGACGGCACTGCGCACCGAGATCAACGAGCCCAAGGCGTCGACCGCTTGCGAGATCTGATATGCGAGTTCTCGAGTTGGTGCCAGGATCAGGGAGTGCAACGTCTGGGGTTTGTCCATCAGTGCCTGCAAGATCGGCAGCACGAACGCCGCCGTCTTCCCACTCCCCGTCTCCGCAAGACCAACAAGATCTCGACCCTGCAGGGCGACCGGGATCGCTTCGGCCTGAATGGGAGTCGGCGCTTTGTAGCCCAGGGCTTCGCATGCCTCGCACAAAGAGTCAATAATCCCCAGCTCCTTGAAAGTCTTTGCGTGGCCGCCTTCTCGAGGTGCCGAAACGTCGTGGGAAGAGTCGCTCTCCTCGGCCGTGGAGGACACACTGTCATGGCTTAACTTTCGCTTCTTGACCGGCGGCATCTTCAGTCGGATTACCGTCTTCGAGTTGACGATGGAGGTGGACAGATGCTGAGACCGCCCAAACTGCGAATTTTTGCGCGGCTATTTTTATCTCCGCAAAATCCGGGCCGGGGAAGTTGAGTTGCCCAGCCAGCCCTGCCCAGCCCTGCCCAGCTGGAGTCGCCAACACAGCGCCTGAGCACGACAGACTATTGACGCTGTCTAGTGTGACCATGTCTAACTTTGGGATGTCCATGATCGCTCGCACTGGTCCACATGGCGCAGACCGGACCAGTCAAATCATGTCCATGTTCACAATGGAGCCGTTCCTTGCCGTCAACGGTTCAACTCAGATGTTCGGATTACCAGGGGCTGGCCTCTCAGGTGATGGACTGCCTGATCTTCTGCTGCCATCCTGTGTTCAGTAGCAGGTTTTATCGATAGACCTCGGAACCAGGACATGCCAAGCCGGGCTAGTAAGAACAATTTCCCAAGTCTCGTGATCTAGTCCCGCGTGGCACGGTTGCGCTTTTCCTCTTAGTCGTGGTGGTGGGTCTGGGCACCAAACAATCTGCAAACCAGCAAACTCACTCAGCCCCCGGCCGGCCCCTGAACCCGGTCGCGTTCGAGTATAGAAACCCACCACCCGCTACTGAAGAACCTCGCCGCGCAGCAATTCCCTTTCAGTCACTCGCTTCTCTCCCACACCTGCCCAAACGCTTGCTCCAAGCCAGTTCCAGTTCGTCGACGAAACGGCTTCTGGCAATTTTTGAGCGTGCTCTCAATTGCTTGGGAGACGCCCGTTTTGTCGGACGAGCGGGCGCAGACGGAACGCCAGACTTCCACGCCCTTCCATCTCTCCAGACTCCATCACTTGGTCAACCTCTCTGGTCAATCGGTTGCCTCTCGACAGCATGGGCCGCGAACCGCGCTACCAGGAGCTGTCGCCGAGTGAGGAGTCTTTTGAGCAGAGTCCGGAGAAGCTCAAGCAGACCCACTTTGGTTGGGGCAAACAGTCCTTCCTGGTGGCTGTGGCCACGGGCACACTCTTCATCGCGGTCCTGCTGGCCATTGTCGTCACCCTCGGCTCCGCCATCGTTTCCTATCGTCTTACCACGCCCAGCTCCACGCCCAGCTCCACACCCACTTCGACTCCCAGCGTCACGGCTACTGCGGCGCCCATCCAGAGCGCGGTGGCGGACGACAAGACGGCCAGCAGCACTGATGATTCCGCGGCCCTGCTTCAGATCAGCTCTTGTGGCGGCTCCGCGGAGGAGGCGCGCGCTCTGGGCTGCATCTTTGACGTGATGATGCAGTTATGGATGCCTGTCGAATGTTATGACCAAGCCCTGTCCGAGCGTTTCCTGGCAGAAGGCAATTGGACCTGGTGGGCAGATTCGTCGGCCAGTCGGGCCATGTCAGACGAGGAGATCAGGAGGGGAGAGCACGACGCGGTATATGTCGCCCAAGACTATCATGTCACTCACTGTATCTATGCCTGGGAAATGCTGGTCCGGACGATGCGGAACCAGCAGCCGATGATTCAGGAGCTCATCTCCTACGACCACGTCATTCATTGCCGCCACAATACTTTGCAGCGTCCAGACGATGGCGGTTACGTTCGTGGTGTCAGGGCTCCGACCGGCTTCACCCGCTGCGCGTCTTACGAAGTCTGGAAAAACGACTTGCCGCCGAACCAAATCTCGTCCACCGATTGATCTGGCTGCGATCCTGATCCCGACCTCTCCTTTTGGGACATGATCGTTTCGATTTGCCGACAATCCGTTCTCGATACCATCTATGTTGGACAATGTGGCTTCCGAGTCTGGTGAACCAGCGCACTCTATAGAGGAAAGGAAAAGAACGTGAACAAGAAAGATGACGGGTAACTGAAGCAAGGAGGTGCAAGAGAATGGTCACTTTGCATTCTTCCGGGAAGCACTCACTGCCCTGGGCACGTTTCCCTCGTCGTCTCACCCCCGCCATAGTCCTTTGCCTGATCGAGTTGCCGATCATAGGCTTGACAAGTGGTGTCACGGCGGGGTCCAAATGACCATCAACAGCCACCCCGAACGAGGCCACACGCGTCGATGGTGAGATCAAGATGAATCGGCGTCGAGGATGGAAATTGTGCTCTGCACCGTTATTCCGTGGATCATGTCTTGTTGGCGGCTTTCCCGCCGTATGTTTCAACGATCTTTATCACATCTGAACGAAAGCGTTGCCAAAGTACTTTCATAATAATCTGGAACCTGTCACATGGCGTGGGACATGTACCAATTGTGTTAGTCCCACTATCTTTTAGGCAGCTTAGGAGTAAGTCGAGTTTTTCGTGTCAACAGCGTGTCCACTCTATTTCTGCGGGCCTTGAAGATTTGTCTTGAGACAAGTGGTTGTCAGTGCTCCGAACTTCGCCTCCAACCCCGGCAGGCGAGACAGGGTAAAGAACGATTCTCGAACCTGCCCCCCATTCCAACCCTTGACTCTTGCTTACTGTGGACCATGCTGCCAGAAAAGAACATGAGCGCAACGTCCCTCCAGACTGTGGCGTCCACTGGCAGAGCTCATTTCTCCGCCTCAGCGCTGAGCAGTAGTACTGACAAGCTTTCTCCGAATCTGGCAGCACTGGGGTCATGGCTGCTATTTGCGACATCTCCAGCTCAGTTCGGTTATCCTCTCATCACTGCCACTCGCCAGTGTGGCTAGAGAAGGATCTCCCGCGTGCCAGCTCCGGCTCCAGCGGCACAGTGCTCGTCCAACTCGAACAATCCGCCGACCAATTTGTGCAAACCAACATTCCCCTCAACACCATCTTCGCTACCCAAGGCACCGTCCTCGGCACCATAGGCCTAGATCTCGGCCTTGTCTCTGCGTCCTCGGGCGCCGGCCTCTCTCACGTCTCATGCCAGGTCTTCGAAGATGTCGGGGCCACGGTTACGGTCGGCAATCCGGCGACCGCGTCGCAGGATGCCATCTTGAGCGCGAACCCGAACTTACCCAGCCACATTTCGGCCATTAAGTGCACCACGGCTTGAGTCGGCAGCGAGTGTTATTGTAAGTGCTTGGTCATACGGCGCTGATTGAGTGAATCGGGCATAGGAGAGGGCGTCCAGGCAAGGCGAAAGGAGAGACCCAAATGATGGGGGAAAGACGAGCTTACACCTGCCGCACCCTCTACCACTTTGACTAGTATTTCGTTTGGGCATGGGCCATGTGTGGTAGCGGTGGGATGGAATCCGTCTGGCCTGATGATTTCCCGTAGGTCTGTCAGTAAGTCGAATTTCACACAAATTGGTCTGAATGTCGGATACATAGGAACTGCCATGAGTCTTTCTTCAGACACGAGTGCCCCCTTCTTTGTCTATGACCGCACCACTACTTCCCTATACTCGTTGTATCAGTTTCTCACGGCCAATCAAATCCCATTCTTCCTCCTATCCACCACGAGCCGACCCAGCCGCGCCAACAGCGGCCTCAGACCTCGCCCCCATCCCCGGACTCTGACGGTGTAGATGAAAAAATACACCAACAGCCAATTCGTGCAGACGTATACAATGAAGATGCCGCAGTCGCGCCACTTCTGCTCCGGCGTCACGTTCAGGGTAGCTAGGTACTCGACGCCGCTGCGGTACGGGCAGTAGCCGCAACGGGAGGTGGCGTCCGGGTCGACGATGTAGCCGTGGCCGGTGGCACGCACAAACTCAGCCGCGTAGGAGCCGCACGTCTGGCCTGGGGGCGGGTTGAACAGCGCAGTTTCATCGGCCGCACACTCGACCGTGAGGTCACGGAGGACGGCCGCGAGCACACCTCCGATCCAGTAGGTGGTCGGGTTGACCCAGTACATCCAGACGCGCCAGAAGGCGGGCATCTGGGCGTAGGGCCGCACAATACCGTTGAAGAGGGACACCATGACGAAGAAGAAGGGCAGCACGTTGCTGATGACCGTGAGGCTGGGAGCGAAGGCGCAGATCCACTGGCCCCAGCTCGACTGGAACAGAAAGAACAGCATTGTCATCAGAAACACATAGCCTGCCGTGCCACTATCGCGCGGCATCCCGGTCGGGTAGTACCAAAGCAGGAAGTAGACCACCGAGCTGACAACGGCCATGGGGATTTCGGCGACAACCTGGGCCGTGCAGAACGCGAACCAGTTGTAGATGCGGGATGGGTGTTCACGCGCCTCCCACAGTGCGCGGTTGTCGTAGAATCTGTGGTGCAGGAGTCAGTTCCTTGTGCAGGGAAAGTGAAAAAGGTCAAACTTACTTGGGTACAACACCGTTGACAATGGTTGGCGGGATGAGGAGAATTAAGAAAGGGGTGAAGAGTCGCGACTGCAAGGACGCGACGGAATTGTCCAGCTTGTAGAAGGTGAAGCCGTTAAATATGCCAATGATGACACTGACAAAGAGCTTCGAGTAGAGATAGGAGGGGTCGCGCCAGTGCTGCAGGAATGTGCGTTTCGTGAGCATGTACGTCTGCAGAGCCGTCGACGCAGCATATGAACGTTGTGCACCGACAGCCTTGGGTGGCTGTTGCGATCTCTCAGCCTTTATCCGTCGAATCTCTTTGAGGATTTCGGCGTTCTCGTCCGATTGAAGCCATTCTTGGTTCCAGTTCACGCTCTTCCCATCCTTGCCACGGGCACCGCCTTTGGCCGCAGTCTCGAGGATGAATTCGGCGACGTTCTTGTCGGGAGGGCACTGCGTGCCCCGGTCGGCGAAGTACTTGATCACCGCCGCACCATTCTCGCCAATAGGACCAAAGTAGAACGGATTGCCGCCTGGATTGAGCGCAAGCACCATGTCGAATTGCTGGATGAGGATCGAGGATGGTTGGTGGATCGTACACACGATCGCTTGACCCGCGTGAGACAGTTTTTTCAGGAATCGAACGATGGAAAAGGCCGACTGTGAATCCAGACCACTGGTCGGCTCGTCGAGGAAGAGGAGCAATTCCGGCTTCGCCGCCAGTTCGACGCCAATGGTCAGTCGCTTGCGTCGCTCAACCCCCAAAGAGGATATGATGGCATCCTGGATATTCCCCAGTTCCAGAAGCTCGATGATTTGATCGACGTAACCGAGCTTCTCACGCTTGGGAATGTGGCCATCTTGTCGTAAAATGGCAGAGAACTCGAGAGCTTCTCGTACGGTGGCGGTTTCGTCATGCAGGTCCATCTGCTCACAGAATCCTGTGCCCCGTTGAAACTCGACGCCGAGAGGACGTCCGTCCACCAACATGTCTCCGCGGAGAGTGCCACCGCTCCATCGCTGTGAAAGAGTGTTGAGCAAGGTGGTCTTACCAGCACCTGATGCACCCTGGTCGTCGTCAGGTTAGATGGATGACGCGGTGGAAGAAGTCGAAGTCGAACTCACCATGAGTGCAATCATGATGCCCGGCTTGGCATATCCATTCACGCCATTGAGCAATCTCCTCGTTCCACCTTGATATGGAACTTCACACTCGACGTTTTCCCAAGTGAAGACGCTCTTGCTCTTGACAGCGTCTTCGACGATGGCCTCTTTCTCATTCCGCGCCGTGTCGGAGGAAGAACTCGACGTTGGTTCCGCAGGCGAAATGCCGTGTTCCTCGTCCTTTGGT
>Ga0255336_101873_pt1 | contig 12621 bp, 11 predicted proteins | sample MeOH1_35cm_T3_17_FD_189102 | JGI IMG/M metagenome (GOLD analysis project Ga0255336, IMG submission 189102) | Sandy soil microbial communities from University of British Columbia, Vancouver, Canada - MeOH1_35cm_T3_179 | ecosystem: Engineered > Artificial ecosystem > Sand microcosm > Unclassified ...
GCTCAGAAAACACCTGACGACACTCCTGCTGAAGAGGAGCCGGCCCAGAAAACACCTGACGACACTCCTGCTGAAGAGGAGCCGGCCCAGAAAGCGCCTGACCCTCCTGCTGAAGAGGAGCCGGCTCAGAAAGCGCTTGACCCTCCTGCTGAAGAGGAGCCGTCCCAGAAAGCGCCCGACCCTCCTGCTGAAGAGGAGCCCGCCCAGAAAGCGCCTGACCCTCCTGCTGAAGAGGAGCCGTCCCAGAAAGCGCCTGACCCTCCTGCTGAAGAGGAGCCGGCTCAGAAAACACCTGACGACACTCCTGCTGAAGAGGAGCCGGCCCAGAAAGCGCCTGACCCTCCTGCTGAAGAGGAGCCAGCTCAGAAAACACCTGACGACACTCCTGGTGAAGAGGAGCCGGCTCAGAAAGCGCCTGACGACACTCCTGCTGAAGAGGAACCGGCTCAGGAAAACCCTCCAGAAGCTCCTCCAGAAACCTCCGCTAAAGAGGCCTCCGCTGAGGGAGGGCCAGCTCAGGAAGCTCTCACTGAAGACGACACTCATGAGGAAGATCCACCCAAGGAAGCTGCTGCTGATGAAGGTCCTACTGAAGAAGATCCTCCTAAGGAAACTCCGACTCAGGAAACCCATACTGATGAAAGTCCTCCTAAGGAAGCTTCTGTTGGAGAAGATAAAGAAGCTTCTTTGGCGACGGAACCGCCTCCTGTCGCTGACGAAACACAACCGCCAGATGTTGCGGCGGCGGCGGCAGCGACGGTGGCAGCAACAGCAGTAGTAGCAGCAGCAGCAGCGGAAGGTGCGGGCGCAGTCAGTACAGAGAAGCATGGCGTCGCCAGTGCTGCGCAGAAGGACTCTAAACAGAAGCATAGAAAGCGACACCACGGCGAACCACAGCAGAGCGGAGGCCACCAGGGCGAAGGCAGCCACAGCGAAGGTCACCACGGAGAGTCCAACGGCGACGAACACCACGACGAAGGTCACCACAGTGAAAGCCACCATCAAGGCCACCACGGCGAAGAACACCACAGCGAAGGTCGTCCACGAGACCATCGGAAGGCATCCTACCACGGGCACAGACCAAGGTTAGAGAGAAAGAAGGAGGAAGGAGGTTTTCTCGTCAATACTCTCGCCAATGCCATTAATAAAGCCAAAGAGCAATACTATGCCCGCCAGAATGCGCCCGAGGTGGAAGAAAAGAGACGGCTGGGGAAACAGCGTGAGGCTGACGAAGCCGCTGCAAGGAAAGTGCAAGAGGCCGAACGGCAGAAAAAGAAGACGAAACAAAGCAAGCCATCGAGGTCAGAGATGGGGCAGAAGAGGAAAAAGGGGGAGGACCGAGGCTCAGCAATAAAAGCCGAAGATGAACACGGGGAGCAGGAGCACAAGGAGAAGGAGCACAAGAAGGAGCACAAGGAGAAGGGGCACAAGGAGAAGGTGCGCAAGGAGAAAGAGCGTAAGGAGGAGAAACACAAGGAGAAGGAGCACAAGGACGAGGAGCACAAGGAGGAGGAGCACAAGGAGAAAGACCAAAGCGAAGCGGTTGCAACGGATTCAGCTCCGGATACAAAGAATGAACTGAGAAAAGAGAAGAGGAGGAGGCCCAGCAGCAACAGCAAAGGCAGCAGTTCTGGGCCGAATATCAAGGAAATACTGAAGAAATGGACCTCGGGTGAGAGTGAGACAGTAGGGCTCTTGAGGATCGTTAGGGAGTAACACGGTTTCTGAATATTCATAGTGAATGCTAATTTAATTATCGTCTGGACACCTGACTTGATGCTTTTCCCCCAAAGCCACAATTGAGTAGAAGACCATCTTCCATCAGGCATATAGGTCGACAAGCAGTCAAGTTTAGGAGCCTGGAGCCCAGCAACGTAGTCGGTGGTCACCCCACCATTATCACTTCCTTCAGAAAATTTCACCCCAAATCCCAGTCTTTTATTAGTTAGTTATCATGCCGTCCGGAAGGCTGCAGGACTGGCCTGTTCTACGGACCTGAATATATATTACGACGGTTCAAATCCAACTGCAGAGTTGAGTTGAGCTTAGAGAGAGAGATCTCTAATCAAAGGACTCGACCTGCCCAAAGCGCCCAAGCGCCCAGTTGTACCCCCAATCTGCAGGATCCACAGCCCGCAACTTGCGTCATGGCCAGCTCACCCTCAAACTTACCCACCTAACCTTGCCCCGCCAGGCAAAATGAAATGCCGAAGATACATGTACTGTATCTTTGAAGAGACATACAGGCCAAGTGTTTCGCGTGAACCTCGATTTTGCTTGCTTCGCTGCCATACAGTGGTGCGTCGGCCACATTTACCAGTGTACCAGCTGTCCCTTTACAGCCGGCAAGATGGCTGGTGGCACTGAACAGCTCAGGGCAAAGGCCGTATTTCCTAACCCCAATCCTCACTTTATCCAGTTCCCAAGCAGGAGAAGTGTGGTCCACAGCACCAATGGCATGGTTGCGTGCACACAGCCGCTGGCCGCAGAGGCAGGACAGAGAATATTGAAGATGGGAGGGAATGCAGCGGTAAGTGCGGCAGGTATTCTCATCAGCAGTGGCGCCCGTTAACACCATGAGCAGGATGCTGCTGTAGCAGTCGGTGTGTCCCACCCGGTTCATTCCCTTCAGAGCGCTGCTAACAAGTCGCAGCGGCCGCCCTGAACATGACCGAGCCGTCTTCGACCGGTATTGGCGGAGATATGTTTTGTTTATACTTTGATGCAAAGACGAAGAAGATTCATGCACTCAATGGGTCTGGCCGTAGTGCCAAAAACACCACCCTCGATCAGATGAGAAAAGAGCTGGACCTCAAGCCCGGGACCAGAAGTAAAATCCCCACACTGAGCGCATTGGCTGTCACTGTGCCCGGCGCCGCGGCAGGCTGGGTCGATACCGTGGAGAAATTTGGCAGCGGCAAACTGAGCCTGGAGCAGATCCTGACGCCGGCAATCGAGCTGGGGGAGAACGGGTTCCCCGTCAGTGAACTAAGCGCACATTTTGTAAGACGCTGGCTGTCGTTCCGTCGGTGCTGCCGGGCCCCCGAACTAACGAGCACAGTGGAAAGAAGGTGAAGAGGCCATCAGGCATGCCTCGCCAAACTTTCGGGAGATGCTTAAGCGTGATAAGAGGGCGGAACATTTCGTCCGTGCTCCTCGAGCAGGAGAGATCTTTCAAAATCCGACCTTGGCAAAGACCTTCAGGACATTGGCCACGGAGGGCAAGAAAGGGTTCTATTCGGGACGAATTGCCCAGGCCATCGTCGACGTCCTCCAAATGACCGGGGGACACCTGGAACTGGAGGACCTGGAAGAGCACATGAAGCTCGGCGCGCAGGAAACGGTGCCGATTTCGTTGCAATTCCGAGGACAGAATGTAAGTCGGTCAGATCACAAGTTTGTCGAGCTTTGGGAGCATCCGCCCAATGGCCAGGGTATCGTCGCCCTGATGGCTCTGGGAATCATCGAGGAATTGGAAAAGACCAGAAAGATCCCGACGTTTGCACAGGAGGATCACAACTCAGTGCCGTACCTTCACACCATCATCGAGGCGTTGCGTATCGCGTTTGCTGACGCGACCTGGTGGGTCACGGATCCTGACCACAGCCCGGTCGCATCAGCCGACTTGATTTCACGGCCCTATCTGGCCGAGCGGGCCAAATTGTTTAACAAGGACAAAGCGGGCAGCTTTTCCCACGGACAACCTGGCCCCAGTCCGGCACAGAACCATAGCGACACGGTGTACTTCGCCGTGACCGACAAAGAGGGAAACGGAATCAGCTTCATCAATTCCAACTACGCCGGCTTTGGATCGTGTATCATCCCCAAGGGCTGTGGATTCACCCTGCAAAACCGAGGGTCCAACTTCGATCTCGGGCCCGACGACCATCCGAACATCTACAAAGGGGGCAAGCGACCGTACCACACCATCATTCCTGGCATGCTCACTTATGGAGAGGGTCAGCACAGAGAATTGCATTCCGTCTACGGGGTTATGGGCGGCTTCATGCAGCCGCAAGGCCACGTACAGGTCTTGTTGAACATGGAGGTCTTTGGCCTGAATCCTCAGCAAGCACTTGATGCGCCGAGAATATGTATCGGGGCAGCCATGCCAGACGTCGGTGACAGCACAACGGTGGGGAACACCGCGGTAAGCACGGTCTTTGTGGAAGAGGGCATTGACGAGGATGTCGTCAATGGCCTGCGCAAACTCGGACACGGTGTTGAGGTGTTAGGTGGGCATAGAAGAGGAATCTTTGGACGGGGCCAGATCATTAGACGGCACGTCGACGAGGAGACTGGGAAGGCTGTCTATAGCGGTGGAAGTGACCCTCGCGGCGATGGATTTGCAATCCCGGCATAGGAGGGGTGAAATATTGGATAGCTGCCATATGACCAGCTGCAAACTCTCGTGGAAAGCTACACTGATGACTTTGTAATTGCAAGAGTCATGCTGCGTGTGGAGCTGTGAGTTGACTTATGGCCTGACAAGATCCATACTTACAAAAGATTGCAGTGACATCAGGGTCCTGGCTCCAGTGAATACAGGCATAAACCAAGAACTTGTCACGTGGTCGCCTCGCGTTCCTCGCTCTTATAACCACCGCCCCTTCTCCAGGTAGAGAATCAATCATATTGCTTGCTTCATCAGCCCATTCGTGCGGCCTATATCTGTTTGATGTACGGACTGGGATAGGACGGTGAACCCCCCGTCATCCGGCAGCCATGGTTGACTCCTAACACCTTGGAAGGATACACCTTCCACCGCCATCTGATTCAAGTTCGCAAGTCCTCCCGTTGGTGAACGATCAACGTACGACAAGTCTTCCTCTGGTCTTCCGGATTCGTTCAATATACACCGTCTTCATGCTACCGTCTGCCGTCAAAAGAGACTCGCTGGATGTCAGAGGGACAACATTCACGCCTCTAATTTTTCGGGAGCAGCCGACTTGAAACCCACATAGCAAAATCTAGATGAGAGGACTGAGCAAATCGAGTTGAAGTCTTGTCGCGCATGACGAGCACAGAGACTTCCATTTCGCTCTCAGTATGGGCACTGGCACATCAAGTCATGCATTCACACTCGGATGGCCGCAGGCTGGTTCTCTAGAGCGAGATTTACAGTGGACAAGCTCGTCAAGAGTGGATGATCGATATCTTTCAGCAGCAGACAACCAGCGACTATAGCAGTCTTTTGGCAACACGTTGACGATGCTGTTGTGGTCTCTAGGCAAGTGTTGAAGTCAAAGAGATGGCCCACGTCCTGTCGAAACCTCGTCGCCCATCGAGTCACGACGGTGCGGATCGATCCAGAACGAGTGGTGGGCAACTGGCATTGACCTCTCACTACTCTGAGAGCCACAAAAGCACGAACATATCTTGTCCGCGGCTTGTGGCGCAGGAGCAGAATCAGCATGGCACAGCACTCGCAAACGTGGACAAAGGCCAAGCTAAATCGGCAATGCGGCACAGCAAATGACCACATTCTGCCAGGATAAGAGCCACACCACAGACGGGGTCTCGGGAATGGCCGCCCTTCGACATCTGGCACCCTGACTCATAGCGGACATGTCCATCCAGGCACGTGAGTTCAGGACCTGTCGCATACACGGCATATACCTGAGATCAGTACCATTTGGATATTTGATGCATGGGTGGTGAAGGCAGATGAGAGAGAGAGGATGACGAATGTCCAGGATTATCGATATCAGCATCGCAGAACTCGCAAGCAATACCGGTACCTCTGGGCGAACAGCCGCCTAGCCTCGGAACTTCCTGTTTGGACACGGCCTAAGCGACCGGCTGGCCTATGACAACAAGTTCAGAACTTTTTCTTCAACTCCCCCACAGCGCGCCGCTTCCGCTCATGGACATGACTAACCTCCACCACCACAATGCCGAAAAGCTGCTCTTCCACCACTGGCCTGCACGGCAGAGCGTCCCGGCGTACGACTGGAGCGCAACCGTCTCTAGTGAGCATGGGTAATTCACCGCACTTCTCTACACACAGGCACAGTCTCTTTCGCATTCATTCCTCTTTCTCTCCACATTATCCAAATTTTCTCTCCCCCAGGCGGTCCTTTTACGGCACGTCGGATGGGTATGATTATCCGCAGAAAGTCGGCCGCCTATGTACCACTCTCTGTTTAATTTCGTTTCCCCGCTCGGTTTCATAGCCTCCAACCCAAGGATCAACCGAGTCACAGCCGCGGACCATGACATCTATCCCGTCAAAGTTTGCGGACACCGTCCCCGGAGACGAGAAATCTTTTGATCAATGCCATCATTATGGCCATCCTGCACCGGGAAGGTACTCTGAGAAAGAAATCTTGTCCTCAGGGCATAACTCCGTTATTTCCACAATTTCCGACAGACGGCCTGAGAAAGAAGCGCGGTCCTCAGGACCTAACTCTGTTATCTCTACCGTTTCTCGCAACGACCTGGACGAGGACGATCTGGCTTTGACGGTGACACAGAGTTCGACTCGTTCCGCCAGCAGGAGGGTCACACAGACATCGACTCGCGGCACGACGTTCACATCAGATCCCGCATTCGAAGTCGACTTTGCAGATGGAGATCCTCACGATCCCCGAAACTGGCCGGCATGGTACAAGGGCTTGGCTATATTCGCAATCTCTGCTGGCACTCTGGTCGTGGTCCTCTATTCCACATCATACACTGCTGCGATCGGCGCCATACAAAAGGAGTTCCACATCAACTCAGAACCTATCGCCACACTGGGCGTCACGACATACTTGTGCGGCCTGGCCATCGGCTCTCTGGTCCTCGCTCCGATCGCGGAAACGTACGGACGGAAGCCCGTGTATACGACGGGCATGTTTGTGTTCACCCTGCTCATGATCCCCGCGGCCCGGGCGCACAGCATGGCGGAGATCATCGTGGTCCGATTTTTCGGTGCGCTGTTTGGCAGTGCCATGATCGCCAACGCGCCAGGAACCATCGCGGACATCATCTCGGAGGAATACCGTCCCACGGCTTTCAGCATCTGGAGTATCGGTCCCATGAATGGACCGGTCTTTGGGCCGGTCATTGGCGGCTTCGTCACTCAGTACAAAGGCTGGCGGTGGGCAACGTGGGTAGTCATGATCATCAGTGGAGCGGCATTCCTCGTGCTCGCCTGTGTCAAGGAAACCTATGGACCGGTGCTGTTGCAGAAAAGGGCAGAGAAGATCCGAAAGGAGACGGGAGAACACCGGTATTGGAGTCGGTATGATATCCGGGTCGGATTTGTGGAGTTGATGAAGGTCAACCTGAGCCGGCCTTTCATCATGGCCGTGAAGGAGCCTATCTGCATCTTCTGGAATGTGTACGTCTCCTTGATCTACGGTGAGTCAACTGGAGCCATCCCGCGGCGCCGAATCCGGCTAATGCTTGGTAGGGATATTGTATCTCTGCTTTGTCGCGTATCCCATTGTCTTCACCGAGTTGCGCGGATGGTCCATCGGAATGAGCGGTCTGTCTTTCCTCGGAATCGGTATTGGCACCATGATCATCATCTGCTGTGCCACCCCTATCCGGTGGATTATCAATGCTCACAAACGCGATGAAGAGGGAAACATTCCTCCAGAGTCGATGATGAGCGTTCTCTGCGTCGCCGCCATCCTGGTCCCCATCGGTGAGTTGTGGTTCGCCTGGACATGCTACCCGACGAGCATCCACTGGGCCATTCCCATTGCAGCGGGCATTCCCTTTGGTTGTGGCAATGGTGCCGTGTTCATCTATGCCGGCAATTATCTGGCATACAGTTACGGCATATACTCCGCCAGTGCCATGGCCGGAAACGCCTTCATCCGGTCCATCATGGGCGGCACGCTCCCCTTGGCCGGTCCGTCCATGTACCGAACCTTGGGACCGAACTGGGCAGGCACACTTCTCGGCTTGCTGGAAGTTCTCATCATTCCGATCCCGTTCTTGTTCTACCGGTACGGCCACAAGATCAGGGAGAGATCACCCCTGATCCGGGACCTGAGAGAAAACGAGAGACGGCAGGAGCGGAAGAGGAAGCGGGCCGAGGAGAGACTCAGACGGGCGGAACAAGCAGGGACAAGTGCAGAAAAGGCAGAGGCGAGAGAGGAGCTTCAAAGGGTCGTGAGCAACGTCGACAGAAACATCGAAGACATGGCCGAAGCTGAATTGGCGAGGGTGCAGGGGATAGAGATTGGAAAGGACGTCGTCTGAGTCATGAATTACAGACCACAGACCACGCACGGCGACAGTTATGTTTCGTTCGATCGTTTTGAGTCGAGAGCGTTCGAGCCAGGAGTGGAGGCCACCCGCCTCGGTCTGGATAACTGGTCTCAATGGGCAGGGAATTTTCGGTGCATTGCAGGTGGTCAAGAGTTCAATGCAATAAAAGACGACTAGAAATAGATGAAGGTCACAGGCAAGCCACGGGAAGGCTGACCAACCTTTTCTTCCGCCGACAATGCTTCTTCTGCACCAACGCCTGTAGGATCTGACGAGATGAGCATTCTGACGCCGTCTGTGGAGCCAAAGTCCCAACGACTGCACCCGAGAAGCGTAAAGTAACCCAACTCTGCCGGCCATAGCCAATATCTATGCAGTTCCCGAGAGTGCCCTCAGCAATTTCCATGAGTATGCGTGGTTCTGAGTTGCTGGCGCTCTAAGGTGAGTCGGTAGGTGAGCCTAGCCCGTGTCTGCGGCACCGCCACGGGCTTATTTCTAGCTCCCCGGCTAAAGTTGCCGTTATCCAAAAAATGGAAATAAACCCGCGGGGGACAATTATTTTCTGGACCCAGCTTCGGTCCTTCGCCACAGGGTGTGATTCCTGGTGGTTTAAGAGTATGTGTGAAGTAGTTGTTATTCTAACTATCTACGACGAGGCAGAAGGATTTATGAAGGAGGTCTGCCAAGACCTTTGTGTTTGGGTCAAGTATCCATAACAATTCCAGTCCATTCACCACTCTGCATGCCATACAAGTACAACAGATATCAAAATATTTGGCGTCGGTAGTGAGTACTCGCTTCTAGGCCATTTACGATCAAAATCCTGTTCTGCAGCCTTCTACTTCACAATGTTTTGTGGCCCATCCAAGCCACATGTGCGAGTCGACGTGGCAGATGCGACCGGGGCTGTGCTGCAGAATACCTGGCGACAAATTCAGCCTCATCAGGCTGGACACAGCCTAATCAATTCTTTCTCAATTGCCAATCCAGCAGGAATGCGATGACCTCGGATACCCGACTCTTCTCCCTCTGCCACAATGGCAGCGTCGATCTGAACGAATGATGATCGTCGCATTGGAGACAGCGCTGGCACGCCCGACGAGCTTGCCAGCCTGATCGAGGACGGATTCGTCTGCGTGACCCACGAGGAGGTCTGATGAATGTGTTGTCCAGTGGGTTGTGGACCGATGCTCACTATTCCGACAGACACAACCCTTTTGATCGCTCCGAACCTTTTTATCGACGTGATGGATCCCCTCAGCATAACCGGGAGTATCATCGCCGTCCTCCAGCTGTCGTCCAAAGTTGTCGAATACGTAACCTCAGCCACTGGCGCGACGAAAGAGCGAAAACGGCTTCGCGCCGAGGTACGAGCGTGCGAATCCATCCTCCAACGGCTCAAAGACGAAGCCGATGATTCAGAGGAAGGCGAGGCGTGGTCGGAGACAATTAGAGCCCTTGAGGATCCCAGCGCTCCGCTGGGCCGCCTGCGGGTTCTTTTTGGTATCGTCAAGGCCAAGCTCCAACCCAAGGAAGGGGCGAAAAAGGCACTGGCGAGTCTAAAATGGCCATTCAACGAGAAAGAGATGGAGAAGATCTTTGGAGCCATCGAACGTGAAAAGTCTCTGTTGCAGCTGGCCTCGGATAACCATTTAGGAAGCTGGTGCAGGAGATCAAAAAGAGTTCGAGTGAGAATAATAGGCAGCTTGAAGAGCTGATCCAATTAGTCAGGAGAAATTCAAAGGAAAGCGAGCATCAGTTTTCAGAGCTGAAGGATGACCTTACACTCATCCAGGGCTCGCAAGTTAGTCTACACGATGGCATAAAGCGACTGGACCGCCACCAGAGCAACCGAGAAGCTGCTGAGGAGCGCAAAGCGATTCTTGACTGGCTCACGCCAATCGATTTTGCCCCTCAGCAGAGCGACTTCATCAACCGGCGGCAACCGGGGACTGGCCAATGGCTCCTGGAATCGGCGGAATTCAAGGCGTGGGTGAAGGCCGAGAAGCAGACTCTCTTCTGCCCAGGCATTCCCGGAGCTGGAAAGACGATCCTCACGTCGATTGTGGTGGACGAGCTCACTACACGTTTCGGAAATGACAACAACGTCGGTCTTGCATACTTCTATTGCAATTTTCGGCGGCAAGACGAGCAGAAGACCGAGCACCTCCTCGCGAGTCTGCTGAAGCAGCTGCTGCAAAGCTGGCCATCTCTGCCAGAAGAGGTGAAATCTCTCTACGACAAGCACAAAGACAAGCGGACGCGACCATCACTCGACGAAGTCTCGAGAACTCTCCAGTCCTTGCCCGCCCGATATTCGAATGTCTTCTCGAATGTCTTCATCATCGTCGACGCACTTGATGAATGCCAGACAGCTGACGGCTGCCGAAAGAGGTTCCTGTCGGACATCTTCGATCTCCAGGCCAAATGTGGAGCAAGCGTCTTCGCTACGTCGAGATTCATTCCGGAGATCGCGGAGCAGTTTGGAGGCAGCATGTCATTGGAGATACGCGCCAGCGAACAAGACGTGAGAAGATACGTGGACGGCCGCATACCGCACCTGCCATCCTTTATTGGACGTAGTCTGGATCTGCAAGAGGAAATCAAGACGGAGATCGTCAAAGTTGTCGACGGAATGTATGTGGCCCCTCACAGCTCATTAGGAAACCTATTAACTTCTCTAGGTTTCTGCTGGCGCAGCTTCACCTTGATTCCTTAATCGGGAAGAGATCCCCTAAGGCTCTTCGAGCCGCTCTGAAAAAATTGCCCTCCGGTTCGGAAGCGTACGACCATGCGTACAAGGACGTAATGGAGCGAATTGAAGGCCAAGTTTCCGGCCGGAAAGAGCTTGCGAAGGAGGTCTTATCATGGGTCACCTGCGCAAAGAGGCCGCTCACAAAGTCAGAACTCCAACACGCGCTTGCTGTCGAAGTTGGCGAATCAAAACTCGATGAAGACAACCTTCCACAGATCGAAGACATGGTCTCAGTATGCGCTGGACTGGTCACAGTCGACGAAGAGAGCAGCATCATCCGGTTAGTCCACTATACGACGCAAGAATTTTTCCAACAAACACAGAAGAAGTGGTTTCGTACTGCGGAGGCCGACATCACGGTAACTTGCGTTACTTACCTCTCATTCAGCATTTTTGGGGGGGGATGTTGTCACACGGACGTTGAATTCGAAGAACGGCTGCGGTCAAATCAACTCTACGACTACGCGGCACATAACTGGGGACTTCATGCTCGCAAAGCTCTGGATTTGAGCCAAATGATCCCAGAATTTCTTGAGCATGAGACTGAGAATAAAGCGGCAAGCCATGCAGTCATCGGCTTTCTGGAAACTAAAGCTAAGGTGGAAGCGGCTAGCCAAGCACTGATGGCCAACAAGACGTGGTTTAATTGCAGCCAAAGGATCCCGCAGCAAATGACGGGACTGCACTTGGCGGCATACTTTGGTATCGAAGACGCGGCACGATTCCTGCTTAATAGTCCGGATCTGAAGGACAGCTACGATCAGACGCCGCTGAGCTTGGCCGCCACAAATGGGCATGAGGCCATCGTCAAGCTGCTGCTAGCGACTGGCAAGGTCGATGTCGACTCGAAGGCCACGGGCACTGATTATAACGGCCGTTATTGCGAGGGCCAGACGCCGCTAAGCGTTGCCGCTGCAAACGGGAATGAGGCCATCGTCAAGCTGCTGCTAGCGACTGGCGAGGTCGATGTCGACTCGAAGGCCACGGGCGGTTTTGAGGGCCAGACGCCGCTTAGCTTTGCCGCTGCAAACGGGCGTGAGGCCGTCGTCAAGCTGCTGCTAGCGACTGGCAAGGTCGATGTCAACTCGAAGAGCAAAGAAAGCTGGACGCCGCTAAGCTTTGCCGCTACAAACGGGCATAAGGCCATCGTTAAGCTGCTGCTAGCGACTGGCAAGGTCGATGTCGACTCGAAGGCCACGGCCGGTGATTATGAGGGCCTGACACCGCTGAGCTCTGCCGCCGGAAACGGGCATGAGGCCATCGTCAAACTGCTGCTAGCGACTGGCAAGGTCGATGTCGACTCGAAGAGCAAAGATGGTCGGACGCCGCTAAGCGTTACCGCTGCAAACGGGCATGAGGCCATCGTCAAGCTGCTGCTAGCGACTGGCAAGGTCGATGTGGACTCGAAGGCCACGGGCACTGATTACAACGGCCGTTATTGCGAGGGCCAGACGCCGCTAAGCGTTGCCGCCGAAAACGGGCATGAGGCCATCGTCAAGCTGCTGCTAGCGACTGGCAAGGTCGATGTCGACTCGAAGGCCACGGACGGTGATTATGAGGGCTGGACGCCGCTAAGCTTTGCCGCTGCAAACGGGCATGAAGCCATTGTCAAGCTGCTGCTAGCGACTGGCAAGGTCGATGTCGACTCGAAGGCAAAT
>Ga0255336_101874_pt1 | contig 12591 bp, 11 predicted proteins | sample MeOH1_35cm_T3_17_FD_189102 | JGI IMG/M metagenome (GOLD analysis project Ga0255336, IMG submission 189102) | Sandy soil microbial communities from University of British Columbia, Vancouver, Canada - MeOH1_35cm_T3_179 | ecosystem: Engineered > Artificial ecosystem > Sand microcosm > Unclassified ...
TGCTGCGCGAGTTCAGCCGTGGCGGCGATGCTCGACAGGTCGGCAACCAGCGCCGTCTCAGCTTGCGGCACTGCTTTCAATGCCTGCTCGGCGCGCGCGTCACTGCGTGCGTGCAACACCACCTGATGTCCGGCGTCGACGAGCAGACGCGCGGCCATCTGACCGAGACCATCGGCGGAGCCGGTAATAAAAATACGCAACATGGAACGCTCTCCGTTATTCAGTCCAAATATGCCCAATGCATGACGAGAGTCGCATGTCTTTGTACATCGGGCGGGTTCGTACAGATTAACGCGCGCCATGTGACTGACGCGATAGCGTGGCTGTCATTCCACTCATGACACGACATCATTCGTCGGCCTTGCCAGACGGCATTTCGCCGCGCCGGCGCGTGAATTCAAACGGATTTTCGCGTTAGCATGTCACGCATTAATGCATAACAAAGGACTATCACATGCCATTTGACGAGCGCATGCTGAACGGCATGGGCGTCTTGACGGCGATCGTCGATTCCGGCAGTTTCGCGGCGGCGGGCGTTGCGCTCGACATGTCGCAATCCGGGGTCAGCCGTTCGGTCGCGCGGCTCGAAGCGCGTCTCGGCATCCGGCTGTTCGATCGCACCACGCGCTCGGTCGTGCTGACCGACGAAGGCCGGCGCTTCTACGAACAGATCGTGCCGTTGCTGGGGGGACTCGAAGAAGCGGCGGCCTCCGCCGCGCAGGGCGCGACCGCCGTTCGCGGACGTTTGCGCGTGAACATGGATCCGTTCTTTTCACGCCTCGTGCTGGGGCCGAGGCTCGGCGGCTTTATCGACAGGCATCCCGATCTGCAGCTCGAACTGATCACCCGCGACCAGTTGGGCGACATGGTCGCCGACGGTTTCGATCTCGCGATCCGTTTCGGCGACCCGCCGGTGTCGACGCTGATTGCCCGCAAGCTGCTGGACACGCGGATTCTCACCGTGGCCGCGCCGTCGTATCTGAAGAAACACGGGCATCCGGTGAACCCGGCCGATCTCGAAAGCGGCAAGCATGTGTGCATCAAGTTCCGCGATCCGCTGACGGGCTACCCGTTCAACTGGGAATTTCATCGCGGCCGCAAGAAGATCGTGGTGACGCCGCAAGGCCGTTTGACGGTCAACGACGTGGGCACCTTGCACAGCGCCTGCGCAGCGGGCCAGGGCGTCGCGCAGATTCTGGAGCTCGGCGCCGAATCGCTGATGGCGAGCGGCAAACTGGTCGCGCTGTTTCCTGACTGGAGCGACGAGGTTTATCCGCTGTACGCGCTTTACCCTTCGCGGCATCATCCGCCGGCCAAGGTTCGGGCGTTCTTCGAATTTATCGTTTCGCTCACGGGTGGCGCGCCGCGCGAACCGGCGGCTTGATTCCGGACCCGGCGACGTGCGCGCGGCGGCCCCTCGCGCCGTCTGTATCAGGAAATCGTGTAGCGGTTTTGTGGGCCGCCGAGATACAGGCCGCGAGCGAGCGTCAGGATTTGCTCGCGATGCCGGTCGAACGCCGCGAGCACGGCGGGTTCATCTGCGCCCACGCTGGGGCTCAGATTCGAAATCACCGAACGGGTGACGATGAAAGCAATTTCGCGCGCATTGTCATAGCCCCAGAAATTGACGCAGTGGTGCGAGGCGTCATAGCTGCGGCTTGGGTTCGGGAAGTTGAGGGACATTTCGTACTCCCGGGGTATAGGGTTCTCGTCCCACGGTGCGCTGAATGGCGAGCGTGGTCAAGCGGTTGTTTGTAAGTGTGGAGGGCTGCCCTGACCTTGCGTTGCCGGGCAAGCAGCCAGGGGAGATTTGCGTCGCGCATAGGGTCATCCTCCTGTAACACACCGCGGCATGACCGCAGTGCTTTCATCGTGATGGCAGTCCGCTCCGGCGGATTGCAACGCAACTTCTCATTCACCATCACGAGATGTCCTATGTCAAACTCCGTCTCCGATTTTCACCCCACGTTCTCGACGACACCTGGCGCGCTGTCCCACAAGCTCGACGCTGTCGCCCCGACGCCTGGAACCGTCATACCGAAAGGCACAACGACGCCGACCGAATTCGCCAGCGCGATGCTGAAGAAGTACGACGGTGGCGATCAATCGATCAACTACGCCAACGACGCCAAGACAACGCTCGTCCAGGAACAGACGACGAAGCTGCTGATGACCGGCTACCCGCGAGACTTCGTCGCCGCGCGAATGCGTCTGGAGAGTCTTGCGCCCCTCACGGCGCAGATGGACGAGGAAACACGGGAGCGCTTCGCCGCGCGCGCGAAGACCGTGCTCAGCGAGCCGAACCCACAGCGCGACACCGACATCCGGCAGCTCGAAACAGAGGTGCAAACGGAACTGCAACGAACCCGTGCCGACCCGCTGCGCCGCCTGAATGCCATCTTCAATATGCCGGCCGGCGCCGGCCTGCTCGGCGACGGCGGCGCGCAACGCCTGCAGCAACTGCGCGGCCAGTACAGCACATTCAGCGCACCGGGCATGACACCGCAGCAACGCGAGGCGAGCTTCGCGCAGGCCGTCAAGATCAAGACTGATATGCAGCGCGACATCCACAACAAGGTCAGTGACATTTACGCGGCCACTCAGAAGTCATCGAACGAATCGGCCGCCCGCGTGAATGGCATGCTCGACGAGGCGGAAAAGTACACGCCCGACACCATCAATCTGCCGCACAACTCCGACGATCCCGACTGGGACGCCCAAACGCGCAAGCCCGCCTACGCGAAGACCTTTCCGTACCAGTCGATAATGGAGAAGCTGCTTTCCGACGACGGCCATTCGAGCCAGGAGCGCGGCACATCCTCGGCGCGCAAGCGCCCGCCCGAGCAGATCGCGCAGGATCTGCTGACGTTCCAGCACGGGATGACGGATCCGGGCTCGGCGATACACCGCCGCGTGCAGGCCCTGCAGGACAAGGCGCTCACGACCCTGGACAAGCCCGGAGCGGACCTGGACCAGGCCGAGCGTCCGAAGACGTACGAGGACGTTGCCCAGACACCCCCCGCCGTCGACAACGACTACGTCAACAATCTCGCGAAGAACTACGGCGGCGCGCTCAAAGACATCGACGAGAAAAACCGCGCGATGCTGCGCGAGCACATTCCCGGCCTCGCCGACAAGATCCTCTACGGCATCGGCCGGGTGTTATCCGGCCTGTCGCCGATCCCGGGCGCCGATTGGCTGGCCAACAAGTTGCTCGACGCCGAATTCCCCGATCAAGGCGGACTGAGCAGTGAGCAGGTGGGCCTGATCGACGCCGGGACGGCGCTCGCCGGTCTGCTGCTCGGCGGGTTCGAACCCGAAGGGGAGCACCTCACCGGCGCCGGCGAGACTCATCCGTCTGGCGCCGGCGTGGCTCGCGGCAAGCCGGCGCCGTCGCTGGCCGCCAGTTCGGTGGACACGTTCGAGCACAATTTCAAGGGTGGCGACAGCCTGGCGGAAAAAACGAACTCCGCGGGATCCGATAATCAACGCACGTCAGATAGGCCTACGCTGCCCTCGCGCTATGCGGCCCAGCCCTCGGGCGCGTTGCAGCCTGACCCGGCCCACGCTGGAGTCCTCATCGATTCAACGGGGCAGCGGTACATTCAGGATCACGGCCACAGCTATCCGGTGCGCTACGACCCGGCCAACCAGACGTGGCGCCTTGTGCAACAGGACAAACCGACTGCTCCGGGCGTTCCCATCGAGCGTCGGCCGGACGGTAGCTGGCAACCGCATGGCGATGTCGGCCTGCAAGGTGGCGGAAACGAGTCCAGAGAACGAACAACTGCCGTGGGCGACGAGCAAAGGGCCTACCAGATCCAGCGGGCACAGCAGACATTAACCAGCTTGCAAACGCGAATGCAAACTGTCGCGCAGGATCTGGTCTTCACTGGCCGAAGGATTCAGGAGATAGGACAGCTTCGAACAGAGTATGAACAACGGAGGGCGGACCTGACGCAACGGAAAACTCAGACAGAACAGGAGAGCGCCAACCTGTTGGCTCAGCTTCAACAACTCCGTAGCACCGGGCAGCCGCGTGACCCGCAAGCGGAGGTGCGCATCCGCGAGCTCAGTGAACGAAGGCAATCCATTCGCGCGGACATCAGGCGGTTCAACGAAGACCTGGTGCGGCTGAAACTGGAACTGGATAATTTACGCCCGAGATTCGATCAACTTGCCGGCCAACGGCTGCAATATCAGGATCTGGAGACGCAACTTCAGGCGCAGATAGGGGCCGCGCAGCTTGAGTTGAGTCAGTTGCTGAATTAGTCGGAAGGGGCGATGCGGCAGTACCGGCCGCATCGTCTTGCCGCGTCGGCTGCCGCGCCGACATGCTCGCGATTGACCGGGCGGTCGGCAGTGGTGCCCCGTGGTTCATATCCACAGGCTCGAGCACTTGAATGCTCGATGGGCTGGGTTCTGCATCGTCCACTTGCCGTCGACGCAGAATGCTTGCTGTACCCGTCGCGTCAACGCGCGGCGAGCAGCGGGTCAAAAAGCCAAGCCGCCCACCTCAAACCACTTCCTCCAGCAGTTCCCGAACAGCCGCCCTCGCCTCACGCGCCAGTTCCCTGAGATCGACACCGTCGATCTGGTCATCGGCCACCACACGCTTTCCGGCAGAAAACAGCGCGGCCAGCGAAGGCCTTCCGCCCGACGCCACCGGCCCGATCGCCGGATCGTGCAAGCCGAAATACCGCGGGTCGTCGAGCCGGTACACCGCGAGATCCGCGGCGAAACCCACCGCAATCCTGCCGACCTCGTCGAGGCCCATGATCCGCGCGCCACCCGCGGTGCCCCAATGAATCACATCGGCCACGCTCGCCGCGCTCGCGCCGCCTTCGAAGCTGCCGCCACGAAACGCGGGCTGCGCCATCATGCCGAGCCGCGCGCGCTGCGCGAGCCATGTCATGTGCACTTCGGAGATCATGTCGGCCGCTTCGTTCGACGCCGCGCCGTCCACGCCGATCGACACCGGCACGCCCGCGTCGGCCATCTCGCGCACCGGGCAAATGCCACTGCCGAGACGCCCATTGCTCTGCGGACAATGGGCGACGCCGGTGCCGGTTTGCGCGAGCAGCGCGATCTCGTCGGCGTCGACCTTGACGAGATGCGCGTACCAAACGTCGCTGCCGAGCCAGTCGTGCTCGCCGCAAAACGCCACCGGCGACTGCCGGTACAGGGCATGCGCGCTATCCTGGTAGCCCACCGTCTCCGAGAGATGGCTGTGCAGACGCAGCCCCAGACCACGCGCCACCGCCGCCGTCTCGCGCATTTCGGCGGGCGAGATCGAATACAGCACGGTGGTCGGCGCCATCACGACACGCTGCATCGCGCGCGGCGAAGCGTCGTGATAACGGGCGGCAAGCCGTTCGACATCAGCGATGTAGGCATCCAGCGTTTCGGGCCGCAAAGCGCTCGGCAATTCAGCTTCGAGCTGACGTGTCCGCGTGGCGCCACCGCGCAGCAACACGAAACGCAAGCCGAGTTTCTGCGCCTCTTCGAACAGGATCGCCGAACTGTCGAACGGCATGTCCGGGTAATACACATAGTTGTGATCGGCCACTGTCGCACAGCCCGAGCGCGCCAGTTCGATCAGGCCGATGCGCGCCGCGAGCCGGAAGCGCCGCTCGTCGAAGAGCGCCCTGAAGCGATACGGCGTCGCCGCGAGCCACGGCGTGAGCGTGGCGTCCAGCCCTGCCGTGTCGCCCTTGAGCAGCGACTGGAACAGATGATGGTGCGTGTTGACCCATGCCGGGTAGATCACGCAATCGGTGGCGTCGACGATCGCCTCGCCCGGCCGTGGCGTGAGCGCGCCGATCGCTTCGATCGTGTCGCCGGCAATGCGGATGTCGGGACCATTCGCGCGCGCGGGATCGTCGGCCGAACCACGGCCGCCGGTCATGATCGCCGCCGCATTGCGGATCAAGGTGGAAGGTGTCGTGTGATGTGTCGTCATGAGTTCGAGCCTGAGTTCGTCGCCAATGCATTCAAAGGCATTCAAAGGCATTCAAAGTTGACTGTCGTGCCAGCCGCGCAAGCCTATGCGCGACACCCACGCCGTGATGGCGAACAGCACGACGCCCGTCACGGTGATCAGCAGCAGCGCCGCGAACAGACGCGGAATATTCAGCTGGAAACCCGCCTGCAAGATCTGATACGCGAGCCCCGCGCCGCTGCCGCCCGTACCGGCGACGAATTCCGCCACCACGGCGCCGATCAGCGACAAGCCGCTCGAAATCCTCAGTCCCCCGAAAAAATAGGGCAACGCGCTCGGAATCCGCAAACGCACCAAGGTCTGCCAGCGGGTCGCGCGATTGATCCTGAAGAGGTTGATCAGCCCGGGGTTCACGCTGCGCAAACCGAGCGCCGTGTTCGAGATGATCGGGAACAACGCCACGAGCGTCGCGCACAGCACCAGCGCGGCGTCCATATCCTTGACCCAGATGATGATGAGCGGCGCGATCGCCACGACCGGCGTGACCTGCAACAGGATCGCGTAGGGAAACAGGCTCGCCTCGATCAGCGGACTCTGCACGAACAGCAACGCGATCACGACACCCAGCAGCGTGGCCAGCGCGAACGCCAGCAGGGTGATCTTCAAGGTGGCGAGCAGGCTGCCGAACAGCAGCGGCGCATCCTGCACCAACTCGCTCACGATCGCCGAGGGCGACGGCACCAGATACGCCGGCACCTTCATCACCACGCACCAGGCCTGCCACGCTGCGAGCACCACTACGCCGACGACCCACGGCGCCAACGCCTTCATCACGCCCGGACGTTGCAACCACGGCCGCCGCCGGGCACTTGTAGCAGAGCTTGTAGCGGGCCTGGCAGCAGGCCTCGCACCCTGCGCCGCAGCCGCTGTCGAAGAGGCGGCCGCCGCCCCTCGCCCGCCATTGCCCGAACGACCCGCAAGCACTTCGCCCGTCATGATTGCACTCCTGTTTCTTCGTTCGCAAACGACGCGCGATGCGCATCGGTGATCAACTCCGAGAGCGTCTTGCAATGCTGCAGGAACGGCTCGCTGACGCGATAGGCATCGTCGCGTTCGAGCGGACCGTCGATCGGCACGTCGGCGATGATGCGGCCCGGCCGCGCCTGCATCACGACCACCCGGCCCGACAGATACACCGCCTCGTAAATGCTGTGCGTGACGAACACCACCGTCATGCCGCGCCGTTGCCACAGGGCGCGCAAATCGCTGTCGAGGCGGTTACGGGTGAATTCGTCGAGCGCGCCGAACGGCTCATCGAGCAGAAGCAAATCCGGCTCGGTCACGAGCGCGCGAGCCAGCGACGCGCGCATCTGCATACCGCCGGACAGTTCGCGCGGCAACGCCTTGCCGAATTTGGCGAGCCCCACGCCGTCGAGCGCAGCGGCCACACGCGCGGCGGCTTCGCGGCGCGGCACATGGGCGAGATCGAGCGGCAGACGCACGTTGTCGGCGACCGTCGCCCACGGCATCAGCGTCGCTTCCTGAAACACCATCGACATGCGCCGCCCCGGCGAGCCGACCGTCTCGAACGGCTGTCCCCACCAGCGCATGTGGCCATGCGTCGGCGTTTCAATGCCGGCGAACATTTTCAGCAGCGTGCTCTTGCCGCAACCCGACGGCCCGAGCAGCGAAACGAACTCGCCGGGCTCGATGGCAAGGCGCACGTCCTCCAGCGCAATCGTGCCGTTCGGATAGCACTTGTCGACGCGCTGCACCGAGAGCGACGACGCGGCCCTGTCAGGAGTAAAGGTTTCAGTCGCCGCCATGATCACTCCTCCACGTGAATGGGCAAGACTTCGCGAAATACTTCGGACTCGCCATGATCGTTCAGCAGCTTGAGCAGCATGCGGCGCATCAGCAGGCCGGGCTGATCCGACTCCATATGGCACTCCTGCTGACGGCGCACGTCGATGCAGGCGTCGTAGTCGGTGGCTTCGAGAATGTCGCGGTCTTCGTCGGTGATCGGGCGATCCCAGTCGATCAGTTCCTGCGTCGAGCAGGCGTCTTCGGTGTCGTTGCGATAGAGCCATTGCGACAGCATCAGCGTGCGGTCGTCGATCGGCGTCGCGCAATTGTAGATGATGTGATGGATACCGCTCGCCGGATACACGCAGCCGAAGCGCCGCGCGAACGGCATGAACCAGCGGTTGATCAGATGGCGCTCGGTGACCTCCTCCGTCGTGCCGGTGATGCGATAGCTCGCGGGCGGATTGCGCACGGGCACGTGCGTCTCGGCTTCGAAGCCCCATTCGTGCGGGCGGAATTCGTATTTCGACGGCTTGGGGTTATCGAACAGGCCGAAGTTGCCTTTATGCACGAAGCTGAAATGCGAGTTGTCGAACGAGTTTTCCATCATGCGCAGCGGACTCGTTTCCCAGCGCTCGTAAAACTGCAGGATGCGGCGATAACCGGGCGCGTCGTCCTCGGGAAACTCGGGGATCGGCTGCAACGGCTCGTCGAGCGCGACCCACGCATAGCCGTAGCGTTCCTCGCAGCGATACGACGGCACCACGGCGCGCGACGGAATCGCCCCGCCGCTGTTCTGCGGAATCTTCACGCATTGACCCGAACAGTCGTAGGTCCAGCCGTGATAGCCGCAGGCGATATTGCCGTCGCTATCGACGAATCCCTTCGACAGTTTTGCCGTGCGGTGGCAACAACGATCGCGCAACGCGTGCGGCTTGCCGCCCGCGCCTTTCCATAACACGATCGGCTCGCCGAGCAGGGTGAACGGCTGCGGGCCGGCATCGAGTTGCGCCATCGGCATGATGGCGTACCAGAAGCGGCGCAAGACGTTTTGACGGGTGACCAGCATGTGATGCTCCTTGTCGGGCGTTCAGACGTTCAGGCGTTCAGGTGATGTGAGGTATCCGCGTCGAGGGCCGGCCTCAAGGCATCACCTTCGCGTTCTGAATGAATTGCAGCGTGTAGGCCGCGTGATAATCGGTGGCGGGCTTGAGGAGTTTGGCGTCGACCATGTAGTCGAAGGTCTTTTTCCAGCGCGCGTCGGTCATCGTGCCGATGCCCTGCGTGGCCGCATCGCCACCAGTCACGAGTTTGAGCTTCTTCAGTTGCGCTACGCCGTACGCGAGTTGCGCATCGCTCATCTGCGGGTTGTCTTTCTTGATTAGCGCATTGCCCGGTGCGGGGTCGTTCAGGTAGCTCTTCCATCCTTCCATCGAAGCCTTCACGAAACGCGCCACCACGTCCGGCCTGTTTTTCATGGTGTCGCGCATCGTGACGATCGTGCTGTTGTACGGCGGATAGCCGTCGTCGGCGAACAGGAAGAAGTGCGCGTTCGCATGAGCCTGCTCGGCCTGGAACGTTTCAGAAGACGGATACGCCTGCATCGCGACGTTCGGATCGGCGAAGAACGGTTGCAGGTTGAAGGTGTACGGGCGCGCTTGTGCTTCCGTATAGCCGTACTTCGCCTTCAGCCACGGCCACCACGTCGTGCGGCCCGAACCGGCGACGAGGATCGTCTTGTTCTTCAAACCGGCGAGACTGGTCACGTCGGCGTGGGTCATCATGCCTTGCGGGTCGTACTGGAACGCGGCGGCCACCGTGGCGACGGGAATGCCGGCTTCCACGCTCGAGAGCACCTGAAAGTCGTAGCCGAGCAGAAAGTCCGCCTGGCCGCCGGCAAGCAACTGCATGCCGTTGACTTGCGGGCCGCCCATCCTGATCGTGACGTCGAGCCCATATTTCCTGTAGATGCCGGTCGCGACGGCCTGATAGAAACCACCGTGCTCGGCTTGCGCGTACCAGCTGGTCAACAAGCTGACGTGGTCGTCGGCATGAGCCGGCAGCGCCACCGCGAACGCGGCGCCGGCCAGCGTGGCCGCAGCGGCGGTGCGCGTCGCGAATGAACGGGCGGACACTGCAATGCGGGAGAGAAGATGCGAAATGCGCATGACTGAACTCCGTGTGAATGTGGGCAAGGTTGGGAACGTGAGAAGGCAAGGCCGAATGCCGTACAAGGAACGGGCGATGTGACCGCTGCGCTGCGCGCAAGCCGAATCGATACGACGCGCAGGCATGCGCGAACGCAGATCGCCGCGTGTAATCGCGTTGAGGCACAACAGTCGGGTGAACATCTGGGGCAACTGCATCGCACGCTCCTTGTTGGCGGAACCGGACGGTTCCGTTCAAACGCCGAATCGCTTCGACGTGGGCGCACGATGCGCCCCAAGAGCAATGCCCCACGGTGACCGGCATGGACATGCCGGCTCGCTAGCCGCTTCTACTCTGTTTTTCCTTTAAGCGAATGTTGTGCCAACTACCGCAAAGCGGCATGTGGCGCGCGCAGCCAGGCGTTTCGGCGCAACCCATGCGCGGCGCTCGCGTACGACTGCACTCGCGCGATGCGCGCCGGCACTGTCCAGGTGCAGATGCGGCGCGGAGATGTTTCGCTCATGGAGCGCCGGATCATGAGGCCGGGTCTGCGGCTTGCTGCAATCGTCATGTCATCCACTCGGGAGAGGAACATGAGCGAAACCAGAGAACGCGTCAACGGAAAACCGGCCGACATCGAGCATCCGCAACCGGCGGTACATAGCGATAACGAGAAGAGCAAGCTGCCCGAACGCGACGACGAAGGGCGCAACGAGTCGCCCGCGGACCGTCCCGGCAAAAAACCCGGCGAGGGCGAGCCGTCGGTCAGCTGACATATTAAGCATTGGCCTACAAGCGGCTTTGCTGCGTTCTCGCAGCGAAGCCGCATAAATATTCCCCTTCGACGCCCTTTCATACGCCAAACATTTCTTCCTGATTTTTACCGATTATTTTTCCGATGTGATGGACTAATTTTCTGCTTGCAGCGACCTGTACGCCAAGCGAACCGGCTGCCTCCCCTCAACAGATAACAAAGGAGACGCTCATGTCCATCACCTCCACTTCCTTCCACCGGCCCAAGGTCTCCATCTGTCTGCCGACTTGCGATCGACCGGAACTGATCGCGACGTGCATCGACTCGTGCCTCACGCAAAGTTACGGCAATCTGGAAATCGTGATCGGCGACGACTCGAAGGACACCCGCACGCAGCAGTTGATCGCGGCGCGCTATGCGCAGGAGCCGCGCGTGTGCTACAGGAAGAACCAGCCTTCGCTCGGCCAGGCGCGCAATGTCGCGAGCTTGTTCGAGCGCGCGAGCGGCGACAAGATCCTGCTGATCCACGACGACGACCTGCTCACCACGGACGGCGTCGAAAAACTCGTGTTGTTATGGGCACTGCATCCGCAACTGGATGCGGCATTCGGCGACCAGTACGAAGCCGATCACGGCGGCGCCATCGACTTCACGGCAAGCGCGAGCCTGAACGCCGCGTTCCGCCGCACGAAGGACGCCGAAGGCCTGCAGCCTCTGCCGGGCAGAACCGGGCTGGTTCAGATGTTCCCCAACAACGGCTGGATGGCCAATGCCGAACTTGTCAAGCGGATCGGCTACAAGGAAGCGTATGGCGTGTGCTGCGACTTCGTGTTCGGCACAGAGTTGTGTCTCGCGGCGCGCGAGGTGTTCTATCTGCACGACTATGTCTCGGTGTATCGCAAGACGGCAAGCTCGATCTCGCATAGCACGCGCGGCACGACGGTCGCAGCGACGCTCAGCGCGTATGCGTTCGTCAACGCGCTGAAGTTGCCGGCACAACTGGAGCCTTCGCGCAGGCTGGCGTTGCGCCGTCTCGCGCCGATCGTCGTATCGGTCCACGCGAAGAATCGCCAGGCGCTCACCGGCTTCAAGGTCGCCTTCACCCATCTGTTCGCGTACAAGTATGGGTTGAGCGTGCGGCTCTACTACCATCTTCTGATGCTCACGCGCAGCGCGTTGAGCGTGCACCGGCAAGCAGTGGCTGCGGCCGCGGTCGCAGCCGTGGCCGCTGCGCCCGCCGTTGCCGCAGATCCGGCCGCCGCCGTCAAGGAGTTCGTCTCGGAGTTCGTCAGCGATCGATCGGAGCCGGTGTGACGCAGCGCCGGCGCGGCACTCGCCGCCGGTCCGTGCGGGGCGATAAGCGTGTTTTCTGCTAAGCATCCTCTGCTAAGCAAACGCGTATTTGTTGCTTGGTCTGGCGTGGCGCGCTGATTAGGATAGGTGTGAACATCATCAGACCTGAGGCGAGACGCCATGTCCGACAGTGCCTGTTTCAAGCCGCGTGTGATCGAACCGGTCGTCGTCAACCAGCCCGAAGGATTGGGCCTCGCGGTGGAGTTATGGCTCGCGCAACCCGTGGATGGAATTGACGGACGAGCGCTGCAGATTCATTTGCGCAGCGACGCAAAAATGGCCCAGGCCGAAGCGCTGCGCGATCTGCTGCATGCGTTGGGAACGGAGATCATCGTGGCGTGAGCCTGCACCGCGCCTTCGATGCGCGCGGCCCGCTCGTATCGCCCGGGCCGCGAAGAAGCAGCGCGCCGGGTTACCCCGGGCGCCGCGCCTGAACCACATTCGCCGTCGTGCGTTAAGAGCTTACGGTTCGTGCCGCAGATACCCTTCTTTCGACGGGTCACGCATACGCAATGCCACGACGCCGGCAATCGCGCACATCGCCGTCACATACCAGTAGAACGTGGACTCGCTGCCCGCCTGCTTCAGC
>Ga0255336_101875_pt1 | contig 12587 bp, 9 predicted proteins | sample MeOH1_35cm_T3_17_FD_189102 | JGI IMG/M metagenome (GOLD analysis project Ga0255336, IMG submission 189102) | Sandy soil microbial communities from University of British Columbia, Vancouver, Canada - MeOH1_35cm_T3_179 | ecosystem: Engineered > Artificial ecosystem > Sand microcosm > Unclassified ...
TAACTAGATCAACATAGAAATCTACCATTTCAGCTGGAGTAAGAACTTTTCCTTCTCCCTTTAGATTGTACTTTCCATCTTCAAATAACTCTGATGATGCTGGATCTAGAGCAATGTAAATGTCCTTTCCTGGAACATATCCAGCTTTTTCTATAGCTTCAATTATAACTTGGATAGCTTCTTCGTTGGATTTTAGGTTTGGTGCAAAACCGCCTTCATCACCAACTCCAGTTTCATATCCCTTTGCTTTTAAGGATGCTTTTAGTGAATGATAAACTTCAGCACTCATTCTTAATGCTTCACTAAAGGAGGATGCACCAGCAGGCATAATCATAAATTCCTGAAGGTCGACATTATTATCAGCGTGCTTTCCACCATTTATTATGTTCATCATTGGAACTGGAAGAACTTTCGCGTTAACTCCACCTACATATTGATATAGAGGAAGTCCTAGGTAATTTGCTGCTGCATGTGCACAAGCAAGTGATACTCCTAGCATTGCATTAGCACCAAGTCTTCCTTTATTTTTAGTTCCGTCTAATTCAATCATAGTTTTGTCTATAGAAACTTGATCAAATATGTTCATTCCAATTAATTCTGGAGCTATAGTATTATTTACGTTATCTACTGCTTTTAGTACACCTTTACCATTAAACTTTGCTTTATCTCCATCTCTTAATTCTACAGCTTCAAATATACCTGTGGAAGCTCCAGACGGTACAGCAGCTCTGCCTATTGTTCCATCCTCAAGAGTAACTTCAACCTCAACAGTTGGGAAGCATCTTGAATCAAGGATTTGTCTTGCAGTTACATCTACAATGTCAACATGAATTTTCATTATTAAAAACTCCTTTCAAATATGTATATTATCTGCAAAATCCAGTAATAGAACAATTTATTTTCTATTACAAGTGCTTTGCAGTATATAAGCTTTAATTATTTTATTAAGGATCTACCAGTCATTTCCTTTGGAACTGAAAGTCCCATTACACCTAACATAGTAGGTGCTATATCCGATAAGATACCTGTCCTTAATTCTTTCCCTGTGGCTTCTTTTGAAACATAAATAAAGGGAACTGGATCAGTTGTATGTGCTGTCATAGGATCTCCAGTTGAATAATCTATCATTTGTTCAGCATTTCCATGATCTGCTGTAATGAAAACTGTACCATCCTTTTCAAGCATCTTTTCTACAATTCTTCCAAGGCATACGTCAACGACTTCAATAGCCTTTTTAGCTGCTTCAAAGACACCTGTATGACCTACCATATCTGGATTTGCGTAGTTTAAGATTATCATATCATATTCATCGCTGTCAATTCTTTTCAAAAGTTCCTCAGTTACCTCATTTGCACTCATTTCAGGTTTTAAGTCATAAGTTGCTACCTTTGGTGATGGAATTAGTGCTCTATCTTCTGCTTTATTTGGTGCTTCAACGCCACCATTAAAGAAAAAGGTTACATGGGCATATTTTTCAGTTTCAGCTATTCTAAGCTGCTTTTTACCACAGCTACTTACATATTCTCCAATAGTATTAGTATATGATTCAGGTTTATAAGCAACTGAAACATTTTCTAAGGTCTTATCATATTGTGTCATACAAACATAATTCAAGCTTAAAGTTTCACGCTTAAATCCATCAAATATCTTATCATTTATAGCTCTTGTTATTTCTCTAGCTCTATCAGGTCTAAAGTTAAAGAAAATAACTGAGTCACCATTAGATATTTTTCCTGTAGGATGATTATTTTCTAAAATAACTGTTGGTAATACAAATTCATCAGTTTTATTATCATGATAGGACTTTTCAATACCATGAGTAGCTGATAATGCTGTTTCTCCTTCTCCTAAGACAATAGCATTATAAGCAAGCTGAACTCTTTCCCATCGTTTATCTCTGTCCATAGCATAATATCTGCCTGCTAAAGTAGCTATTTTTCCTATTTCTATTTCATTTAAATAATTTTCTAAATCAATTATATAATCCTTTGCTGAACCTGGTTGAACATCTCTTCCATCAAGAAAAGCGTGTATATATACCTTCTTAAGTCCCCTATTCTTTGCAATTTTAACAAGAGCCTTAAGATGTTCAATATGAGAATGAACCCCGCCATCGGATAAAAGTCCTAAAATATGCAGTGAATTTCCACTTTTAATAGCCTTGTCAATAGCATCTATAAATTCCTCTTTTTCAAAAAAATCTCCATCTTCTATTGCTTTAGTTATTCTTGTCAATTCCTGATATATTATTCTGCCTGCACCTATATTTAAATGTCCAACTTCTGAATTACCCATTTGTCCTCTTGGAAGCCCTACATCTATTCCACTAGCCCCAAGCTCAGTTCTAGGATAATTATTGAAGTACTTATCAAAGTTTCGTTTATAAGCTGCGGTTACTGCATTTCCATCTACTTTATCTGATATACCAAATCCATCTAGAATCATTAGCATAACTGGTTTTTTTGACATGGCTATTCCCCCTTACTAAAAGTTTACAATTGCTGCAAAGTCAGCAGCAACTAAACTTGCCCCCCCAACTAAAGCTCCATCTATATCAGATTTAGCCATTTGCTCACTTATTGTTGAAGGCTTAACAGAACCACCATATTGAATTCGTACCTTATCTGAAGTTTCTGTTCCATATAAATTAGCTACCTCTTTTCTTATAAAAGAAATTGTATCATTTGCTTGATCTGATGTAGCGGTTTTACCTGTTCCTATTGCCCAAATTGGTTCATAGGCAATAACCATTTTTCCTACCTGTTCATTAGATAGTCCTGCTAAATCAAGCTTAATTTGTCTTCCAATAACTTCTTCAGTAATATTTGACTCTCTTTCATTAAGAGCTTCTCCTATACAAAGCATTGGAATAATATTGTGAGCAAAAGCTGCTTTGAGTTTCTTATTTACAGTTTCATCTGTTTCGTTAAAGTATTGTCTTCTTTCACTATGTCCTATTATTACATAGTCAACTCCAATAGTTTCAAGCATATTTGGTGCAACTTCTCCTGTAAATGCTCCTTTTTCTTCAAAGTGAACATTTTGAGCTCCAACTTTAATGTTTGACCCTTTTGCTGCTTTAACAACAGCATCAAGACATACAAATGTTGGGCATACTACAACTTCACATTTTGAGTCTTTAACTAATGGCTTTATTTCTTCTACGAAGCTAACTGCTTCGTCAATAGTCTTATGCATTTTCCAATTACCTGCAATAATTGGTTTTCTCATTAAAACCCCTCCTTATCATTAAGAGCAGCAATACCAGGAAGTTCTTTTCCTTCTAAGAATTCAAGAGATGCTCCACCACCAGTAGAAATATGAGTCATTTTATCTCCAAAGCCCAGATTATTAACTGCAGCTGCGCTATCTCCTCCACCAATAATTGTAGTGGCACCTGAATCAGCCATTGCCTTAGCAACTGCTACTGTGCCATCAGCAAAATTCTTAAATTCTGCAACTCCCATAGGCCCATTCCAAATAACTGTTTTTGCATCCTTAATAGCATTTGCAAAAAGTACCTCTGATTTTGGTCCTATATCAAGTCCCATGTAACCTTCTGGTACATTTTCATCTTCAGTTATTTTAGCATCTACATCAGCGTATTCAGGCGCAACTCTATTATCCACTGGTAAAAGTAGGTTAACTCCTTTAGCCTTAGCTTTTTCCATCATTTCTTTAGAATATTCTAATCTTTCTTCATCAAGTAAAGACTTGCCTATTTCATAGCCTTGAGCTTTAAAGAAAGTATAGGCCATACCTCCACCTATTATTAAAGTATCAACCTTTTCTAATAGGTTATCTATTACAGCAATTTTGTCAACTACCTTTGCTCCGCCTAATATTGCACAAAAAGGTTTTGTAGGATTTTCAACTGCATCACCAAGAAACTTCAATTCCTTTTGTATTAAGTAACCACAAACTGCTGTTTTTACAAACTTAGTAACTCCAACTGTTGAACAATGAGCTCTGTGGGCAGATCCAAAGGCATCATTTACATATACATCTGTAATTGAAGCTAAGTCCATTGAAAATGAATCTTCATTCTTGCCTTCTTCTTTTCTAAATCTTGTATTTTCAAGAAGGATGACATCGCCTTCCTTAGCATTTTCTACAGCTCTTCTAGCATTTTCTCCTACTACAATATCATCAGCTGCAAATATTACTTCGTTGCCTAAAAGCTCAGATAATTTCTTAGCCACAGGAGCTAAAGATAAACTAGGATCTGGTCCTTTTGCCTTTCCTAAATGAGAACAAAGTATTACCTTTGCACCTTTTTCAATTAAATACTTAATTGTTGGAAGGGCACCATTTAGTCTATTTAAATCTGTTATAACTCCATCTTTCATTGGAACATTAAAATCACATCTAACGAGAACTCTTTGACCTTTTACTTCAATTTCTTCTATTGTCTTTTTATTGAAATTCATGGTTTAATCTCCTTTAACTTAAAATTTAATAAAATAACAAAGAAAGGTCTGGGTTTATAGCCCTAACTACAAAACCAGACCTTAATATTTTTATATTATAGTCTATCAGCAACAAACTTAGTTAAGTCAGCTAGTCTGTTTGAATAACCCCATTCATTGTCATACCAAGATACAACTTTAACCATGTTACCACCTATAACCATTGTTGATGGTGCATCAATTATTGATGATCTTTCATCTTGTCTAAAGTCCATTGAAACTAGTGGAAGTTCTTCATATCCTAGTATTCCTTTTAATGATTCTTCAGAAGCCTTCTTAAATGCAGCATTAACTTCTTCTACAGTTACTTCTCTTGAAAGTTCAGCAACTAAATCTGTGCAGGATACTGTAGGAGTTGGAACCCTTAAGGAGAAGCCATTTAATTTTCCTTTTAATTCTGGAAGTACTAATGCAACGGCTTTAGCAGCACCTGTTGTAGTAGGAATCATACTTTCAGCTGCTGCTCTTGCTCTTCTTAAATCACTATGAGGAGCATCAAGTATTTTTTGATCATTAGTATAAGAGTGAACAGTTGTCATAAGTCCTTTAACTATTCCAAATTCTTCATGAAGTACCTTAGCAAATGGAGCTAAGCAGTTTGTTGTACAAGAAGCATTTGAAATTATATTATGCTCTGCAGAAATATATTTATCCTCATTAACCCCAAGAACTATTGTTATATCTTCATTTTTAGCTGGTGCAGAAATAAGAACTTTCTTTACACCTGCTTGTTCCATATGAGCTTTAGCTTTATTTGCATCTGTATAGAAACCTGTGGATTCTATTATTATTTCTGCTCCTACTGTTGCCCAAGGAATATTTTTTGCTTCTCTTTCTGCAAATATCTTTATTTCTTTTCCATCTACTATTATTGAATTTTCTGTAGCTTCTACAGTTCCTTGATATTTACCAAATAATGAATCAAACTTTAAAAGATGTGCCAGTGTTGCTGGTGTTGTTAAATCATTTATAGCTACTACTTCTAGTTCACTACCATAGTTTTTAACTAATGCCTTAAACACATTTCTACCTATTCTTCCAAAACCATTAATACCAACTTTTACCATTTGATATTACCTCCTAAAAATATAAATATTTATAATTATATATAAAATATAATTTGACAAAATTAATTAATATACACTAGACCTTATTAGTTTACTCTATTTTATTTAGAATATTTATAATTTCTAAGGCCGCACCTTCATCAGTAATTAAGGTGCTGTTAGTTATATTTCTTTGAGTAGCTATAATAGCTTCTGCTTTACTTTTACCTGCAGCTACCGCTACTAAATTATCAATTGCTTTAAGGGATTTTCTATCTACAACAATTGTAGAAGTTGCACAAATTATATCTCCATTTTTATCAAAATAATAGCCAAAAGCTTCACCAACTGCTCCTTTTGTTTTTAGTTCTGTAATCTTTTCTTGTGGAAGTTCTCTTCTTGCTGCCATCTCATCTGCTCTACCTATACCATAAATTAGTATATCTGAATTATTAATATTTTTGACAATCTCTTTAACTTCTTTATCATTAAGTAATGAATTTAATGCAGTGGAACTAATATTATCAGGTATATGAAGAAGTTTATAATTACCGTTAAGTTTTTTAGCAAAACTAGCAGCCAGATTATTTGCTTGTATTTCTACACTTCTTCCCATTCCACCTCTAGCTGGTATAACAAGGACATTATTAAGATTTTGAGTTTTATGTATATTGTCGATTACTGATTTTACAGTAGAGCCTCCTGTAATAGCTATGATACAATTATCTTTAAATAAATTTTTTAAAAATAAAGAAGTTGATTTTCCTACTTCTGTAATTACAGTTTGATCTTCATCAACATCTCCTGGAACGATAATAACATTCTTTAAGCTTAATTTTTCCTTAACCACTTTTTCAATATCAGAAAGGCCCTTAAATTCATGTATAAGATCTTTGAGCTTTTCAATTATTTCTTCTCCATCTTGCGTGATAGTCATTCCTGGTGTATTTATTTCAATTAAATTCTCCTCTTTAAAAAAGTTAATTTCACTTCTAACAATTCTTTCTCCAACACCAAGCTTATTTGCAAGAATTCTCCGCCCAATAGGCTGATTATAATAAATTGTTCTAAGAATATTATACCTTTTACTAAGCAAATCAACGGCTTCAGGTACAATCTTTTGCGCGAGCTTCATAATTTCATTCAATTGCAACACCTCTTTGGTCATGGAATGTCCCAGCCATTCATTTCTTGTCCCACTTATATTATAAATTAAATACTAATTTTTTTAAATTAGTATTTTTAAAAAATATGTTAATAAAGTGTTAACAAATATAATTTAAGTCTATTTTTTACCATTAATATCTTTTTCTTTTACTTGAGGATTTTAATCCTAACTCCTCTCTATATTTTGCTACAGTTCTTCTAGAAATATTCATGCCTTTTTTATTAAGAGTACCGCAGATAACTTGGTCAGAGTAAGGATTTGTCTTATCTTCTGAATCTATTAATACCTTAATTTCTTTTTTTATTAAGTTAGTAGAAACATCCTGAGCGCTGTCTTTTGAAGATAAGCCAGTTGTAAATAAATCTTTTATCTTTATTGTACCTTTACTAATATTGACGAATTTGTCTTTAATTGCTCTGCTTACTGTAGATTCATGAATACCTAAACTCTCAGCAATGTCTTTAAGTGTCATAGGCTTTAAATAATTGTCTCCAAACTGGAAATAATCCTTTTGAAATTCCACAATTTTTTCTAACACTCTATAAATAGTTGATTTTCTATACTCTATGCTTTTCATTAAAAAAACTGCATTATTAATTTTTCGCTTTACATATTCTACTGCTTCTTTATCTTTATCATTGCTAATAATTTCCATATATATTGAGTTTATTTTAAGTCTTGGTGTAATAACTTCATTCATAATAACTTCATAATTCCCATTTATCTTTCTAATATATGCATCTGGTACTATAAACTTTATTTCATCACCATCATAAAAACCACTTGCTGGCTTTGGTTCTAAATTTTTAATAATATCTCCATATTCTTGAGCTTTCTTAAGCTCAACATTAAGTGCTTTCGCTATTTTATTGTATTTATTTTCAGCAATATCTTCCATATGATTATCTACAATAGTATATAAATTCTCATCAATAATATTTTTTCTTTTTAGCTGAAGCTTCAAACATTCCTTTAGGTTTCTAGCACCTATTCCAGCAGGGTCCATGCTTTGTATAATAATAACAGCATGAGTTACATGTTTTTCTTTAACTTTAAGATTATCAGCTATTTCTTTATCTTCAATATCTAAATATCCTTTTTCATCCAAATTATCAATTATATTATTGCAAATACTTCTATAGAAATCATTTACATTTAAATCACTAACTTGCTCTCTTAAAAATTGTCTTAATGATTTTTTTTCAGATACAAAATAAAATGGTGAAACTTCCTCTTCAGTATTATCACTATTGTTATAATGGGTTCTATCCTTTTTTAAAAAATCCACAAGCTCTTTATATTCATTTGTGGAATTAACATCTTTATTCTCTTCAGCATATTCAAGCACAGGGTTTTCCAAAACCTCATTTTCTATATGATCTTTAAGTTCAATACTTGACATTTGTAACAGCTTTACTGAAAGCTGCATCTCCTGTGTCATTATAAGCTTTTGTTCTTGAGTTAATGATAATTCAAAGTTCATTGCCATTTTCTTCACCACGCATAGTAATATAATTAATTTATTACACTTATAATAACACTTTTTTAATAATAATACAAAAACTCGCAAGCTTATTATCTGCGAGTTTTATATATTAGCTATTTACAATTATCTTTCACCTTTAACATATGGAACTCCATCAGCAGCAGGGCCCTGAGTTTTACCAATAAATCCAGCAAGAGCCAGCATAGTTAAAACATAAGGGAACATTGCATATATTTCTGTAGGAAGACTCCATCCAAAGCCTTGCGCTTTCATCTGGAAGGCGTCAGCGAAACCAAATAGCAAGCATGCCAACATTGTTCCTTTAGGTGTCCAGTTACCAAATATAAGTGCAGCTAAAGCTATAAATCCACGGCCTGAAACCATACCTTCTCTATAGAGAGGTGTAATGCCTAAGGATAAGGCTGCGCCACCAAGTCCTGCAAGAGCACCTGATAATATTACACAGGAATATCTTATTTTATAAACATTTATTCCTAAAGTATCGGCAGCAGCTGGATGTTCTCCAACTGATCTTATTCTAAGCCCAATAGGGGTTTTATATAGAACATAGGATACTATAAATACTAATATCAAGGCTAATATTACAAACCAATTTAACTGAGATAGTAAATCTCCAATAACAGGAATACTTTTAATGAATTTAGGTAAATCATAAGGCAAGGAGTTTACTAAATCTGTCTGTCCGCCTTTTTTAAAAACTTTATATATCATAAATGATGCAAAAGCTGTGGAAAAAAGATTTATTGCAGTACCAGAAATTACTTGATCTGCTCTAAGGTGAATACTTAAAACTGCATGTATAAGACCAAGACCTGCACCAGCTAACATACCTATCAGAATACCTAGTAAAGTACTTCCTGTAAGATAGGTTCCAAGTACTGCAAAAAATGCTCCTATAGTCATCATCCCTTCAAGTCCAATGTTAACAACTCCTGACCTTTCAGAAAATACTCCTCCAAGACCAGCAAAAATAAGAGGTGTTGCCATTCTTAAAGTAGCTGCTAATAATGCAACTATAATTGTAACACTAGCCATTTATCATCACCTTCTTCTTTCTCTTTTCTCCAATAAATTTAACAATATAATCTGTAGCAACAAATATTATTATTATGGATTGAATTAGATAAACAATTTCCTTTGGAATGCTGTTAAGCTGGAGTATCTTTGAGCTGCTGTTAAGAGCTCCAAAAAGTACAGCAGAGAAGATACAAGCAACTGGATTACTCTTAGCTAAGAGTGCAACAGCCATACCATCAAAACCAAAGCCAGGTAGTGCCATAAAGTTTTGAGTTTGATGAAGAATACCAGAAACATGTACTGCACCACCCATTCCAGCAATAGCCCCAGAAAAAACCATTGCTAGTATAGTATTTTTTGATACATTGATTCCGCCATATTCTGCACCATGAGGATTTATACCAACTGCCCTTAATTCGTACCCTATTGTTGTTTTCCATAACAGCCAATAAATTAAGAAAGCAACTACTATTCCAATAAACAAGCCAACATTTACTCTGCCTGTATTACTTAGTCTTAATAGCTCAGCACTTTTTTGTATTAATGGTGTAGCTGACTTATCTGCAACTCCAAAAGGTGTTCTTAATATTAAGAAGTTAGCTAAATTCATACCAATATAATTCATCATAATAGTATTAATTACTTCATTTATTCCAAACCTGCCTTTTAAATATCCAGGTACAGATGCCCATAAACCACCGGCAATTATTCCCCCTATAATTATTAAAGGAATATGTACCCATGGAGTTAATCCTGGAATAGTTCCAATAATGGCTGCAGACATCATACCCATTAAGAATTGTCCTTCAACTCCTATATTAAATAGTCCTGTTCTAAAAGCAACAGCATTAGCCACACCAGTGAATATAAGCGGTGTAACATATTCTAAGGTTTGAAGTGCCATCATTTTAGATCCAAAACTGCCTTTCCATATTACACTAAAGAGGTCTTTTAAGGCAGAAAAATATTGTAGTATTGAGTACCCTTTTGACCACATTACAAAGAATACAGAAACAAATATGGCAACAATAATTGCAAAGAAAGGATAACCAAGACTTTTAAAGGCCTTACTTAAGTATTCTAATATTTTATTGTCCTTCTTAACATTACTCAATGTCCTTCACCTCTTCCTTGTAGTCTTCAAGGCTTCCTCCAGCCATTAAAATACCAAGCTTATTTTCTGTAGCATCCTTCCTGTCAAGAATTGCAACTATCTTTCCATCATACATAACAGCAATTCTATCAGATAAGGACATAATTTCGTCTAATTCAAGTGAAACCAAAAGTACTGCTTTTCCGTTATCTCTTTCCATAACTAGTCTTTTATGGATATATTCAATAGCTCCTACATCTAATCCTCTTGTAGGTTGTGAGGCGATAAGCAAATCTGGATCTTTAGATATTTCCCTTGCTGCAATAAGTTTTTGTTGGTTTCCTCCTGAAAGAGCTGAAGCCATAACCTCATCATTTGGAGTTCTAACATCAAAATCCTTTATAAGTTTTTGGCAATATTCTCTTATGCTCTTATAATTCATAATAATTCCATTGCTAAAAGGTTTTTTATTATGATTTCCAAGTATTGCATTTTCATATAAGGGATACCTTAATATTAATCCTCTTTTATGTCTGTCTTCTGGAATATGGCTTACTCCATCATTTATTATTTCTCTTGGACTCTTACCGAATATATTCTTGTCATTTAAAATAATAGAACCTGAAATAGGCTTCCTAAGACCTGTAAGGGTTTCCACCAATTCAGATTGTCCATTCCCATCTACACCAGCAATACCAACAATTTCTCCTGCATTTACTGTAAGATTTACGCCATCTACCGCAGGAAGTCCTCTTTGATCATTAGCAACCAAATTTTCAATTTTTAGTATTTGTCTTCCAACATGTGCTTCTTTTTTATTAACTACAAGATTAACCTTTCTGCCAACCATTAATTCTGCAAGTTGATCAATACTGGTATCTTTTGTTCTTACAGTACCTGTAATCTTTCCTCTTCTAAGTATAGTAACCCTGTCACTCATACTCATTACTTCTTTTAACTTATGTGTTATAAGAATTACTGATTTTCCTTCTTTTTCAAGGTTCCTTATAATAATCCCCAATTCTTCTATTTCCTGTGGAGTTAAAACAGCTGTTGGTTCGTCTAAGATTAAAATACTTGCCCCTCTATAAAGCGCTTTAAGTATCTCAACCTTCTGCTGCTGCCCTACGGATATATCTGATATTAAGGCATTGGGTTCAATCGCAAATCCATATTTTTTAGAAAGCTCTTTCACATCCATAATTGCCTTTTTAATATCTAACTTTACACCTTTTCTTGGTTCTGATCCAAGTACTATATTCTCAGCAACAGTGAAATTTTGAACTAACATAAAATGTTGATGAACCATACCTATACCAAGTTTTATGGCTTCATTAGGATCAGACATTTTTACAAGGTTTCCCTTTACATATATCTCGCCTTTCTCCGGTTGATAAAGACCATAAAGTACATTCATCAAAGTGGTTTTCCCCGCTCCATTTTCACCAAGAAGCACATGGGTCTCCCCTTCTAACAATTCAAAATCTACATCTTCATTTGCAATAGTGCCTGGAAATATTTTAGTGATACCTTTCATTTCTATCACTTTATCCATGTATGATTCCCACCTCCTGTAATTAGTTTGCATAAGCTGCATTTATTATAACAAATAATATATAAAATTTAAATAATAAATATTTTTTCAAATTTAATCTTTCTCTTCACTGTTTCAAAAAGCTAGATGTAATGATTACATCTAGCTTTAATCCAAACAATTAAATTATATTATTGGATAGATGGAGCTGTGAAATTTGCAGCTTCACCTTTTTTTGCTGGAACTACAATACTTCCTGATTTTATAGCGTCTTCATACTTTTTTTCAAGTGATAATATATCAGCTGGAACATTAACATTTGAGCTTGGTGCTATACCAACACCATCTTCTTTTAATCCAAGAATAAGTTGAGTACCACCTTTGAATTGTCCAGCTTGAGCTTCTTTAGTTACTTCGTAAGTACCACTGTCTACTCTCTTCATACATGAAGTCAATATTATGTCTTTGTATTCTGGAACTGTTGCAGCCTGGTCTTGGTCAACGCCAATAGCCCAAACTTTCTTACCTGCAGCATTAGCTTCTTTAACTGCCTTGAACATTCCTATACCAACACCACCAGCTGCATGATATATAACATCGCAGCCATCATTTATAAGTGATTTAGCAAGTTCATAACCTTTGTTAACATCATCAAAACTTGCAGCATATCTAACTTCAGTTCTGTCAATTAAGCCTTTTGCAGCAGTTGGATCTACAGACTTAACACCAGCAGCAAAACCTGTTTCAAATCTT
>Ga0255336_101876_pt1 | contig 12580 bp, 17 predicted proteins | sample MeOH1_35cm_T3_17_FD_189102 | JGI IMG/M metagenome (GOLD analysis project Ga0255336, IMG submission 189102) | Sandy soil microbial communities from University of British Columbia, Vancouver, Canada - MeOH1_35cm_T3_179 | ecosystem: Engineered > Artificial ecosystem > Sand microcosm > Unclassified ...
AGTTCTTTACCCCGTACAGCGTGTCATTGCTGATGGCGATGATGACGGTGGGCGATGGTGCATCGATCCGTGAGCGGGGCTTCGTTACCTTGCAGGAGCCAGCCTGCGGGTCGGCCGGCATGGTGGTAGCAACGGCACAGGCGATGCATCAGGCGGGCCTGAATTATCCCGAGACCCTCCATGCGACCTGCGTCGACATCGATCCACGGTGCGTGCACATGGCGTACGTCCAGCTGTCGTTGATGGGCATTCCCGCCGTGGTAGTGCACGGCAATGCGCTGTCGCTTGAGGTCTGGTCGGTGTGGTACACGCCAGCCCACATTCTCGTAGGCTGGAACAGGAAGCTCAGACGTACCAGGCAGCAGTTGCCGGTTGAGCCTGAAGCGTCCCCCGCAGAGGAGGCGGGACTGCTGGAACCCTGTATCGGGTCACGGGAGGCAGCAACGACACGTGACCTCGAAACGGACTCAGGCTCTAGCGGGCAGCACGGTGGCCATACCACCGCTTGTGAAGAGATAGAAACCGATCTTGCAGTCGCGGTAGAGGAGGTAGCCGACAGTGGCGCGACCTTGACGGTGGCGTCGTCGCTGGCGGACCTCTTTGAGCAGGTGGCTCAGGAGCCGGAGGCAAAGCGCACTGAGTTCACCATCTTCGATCGTATCGACCAGATGACATTGTTTTGATGGATCACTATTCTTTTGCGGCGACCCGGGTGGCATCACCGGTGAAGCGATGCATGCAGAAAGCCCGCGCTAGCGACCGGGCTTTTTTTTGTCCGTTGGAGGCCTAAGGCGATACGATTTCTGCACCTTTTCGGTCCAGTGACGCGCGTCACTGGCGGTATCGTTCAAATACTTACCGCGTCTCTGACGCATCGACCTCGCCGGCTTTATGCGGCTTCTCATCTTTGACCCCATCGGGAACCATACCCGATCGGGCGGGTTCCCTCCTCGGAGCCCTCATGTCAAACACTTATCTCGATATTCGTGTCGCGTTCGCGCTCGCGAAAATCACCAGCATCGTCTTTCCCGAAGACGACAGTTTTATTGTTCCGATGACCCCGCCGCCTTCGAACTCGGTCTGCGAGACGCAGCCGATGCACGTGGCGGCAAACTGCAGGTGCCAGTGTTCTTCGCCGATGAGCCGAATCTGGCTGAGTCGTGGATATCAGGTACCGAAACGCACAAGGCAGATGCAGCACACGAGGCGGAAGACGAAATGTCCGGCATGTGTTCATTCTGCTTCAAAGGTCACGAAATCTGGCAATGCCCGCATCTCGAGCATTGAGAATTTGCTTTTCGCGTCGTTGACGAATTGATCGGCCGTAAAAACGGCACCCTTCTTTGACCCCATCGGGAACCACTCCCGAACGGGGGCAGGTTCCCTCTCTGGAGAACCTGCAATGCAACAGCAACTTACCGCTCCCCTCAAGCGCATCAGAATCGGTCGTAACCCTCGCACGTACTTCGATCCGAAGGCGCTCGCGGAACTGACTGAGTCGATCCGTCAGCACGGCGTGGACACACCGATCATCGTGCGTCCGGTCGTTGACGACAATTTCGACTATGAGGTGATCGCGGGCGGCCGCCGTTACCGCGGCGCCATGGAAGCCCACGGAGAAGACTTTGCGATGCCCATCGTTGTAAAGGACGTCGACGAAGTCGAAGCGCGGCGTATTGCGCTCATGGAGAACATCCAGCGCGAGGACCTTTCGCCCGCCGAAGAAGCTCGCGACGCAGCTGAGCTGCTCGGGATTCACGGCGGCGATCGCGACGTGACGGCCAAGATCCTTGGCTGGTCACGCTCGACCCTCGATAGCCGCCTTGCGCTGCTGAACTGTTCGACGGCTGTGCTCGATGCACTGAGCGAGCGGAAGATCAATATCGCTCATGCCGAGCTCCTGGCGGCGCTCTCGAAAGAGAATCAGGACAAGGTCCTGCCCGTCGTCGTCGCGGAGAGGCGTTCAGTCGCGGACGTGCGCAAGCTGGTGGAATCGGCGTCATGCGCGTTAGCCGCGGCGATCTTCGACAAGGCGGATTGCGCGGGCTGCCCGCACAACTCGTCGACGCAGGCGCAGATGTTTGGCGAAGCGATCGGCACTGGCAACTGCACGAACCGTAGCTGCTTCAACGATAAAACGGAGAAGCAGCTTGAGGCCACGGCCGCAGGTTTGCGCGATGAGTTCCAGACCGTGCGTATCGTGCGGGCTGGCGACAACCACACGCGCGTGCAACTGGCGGTGGACGGCCCGAAAGGCGTCGGGCTTGAGCAGGCGAAAGCCTGTCATGCCTGTGCGAACTACGGCGCGGCTGTCAGCGGCTTGCCAGAATCCCTTGGCAAGGCCTATCGCGGGCAATGCTTCGACACCGTCTGCAACATGAAGAAGGTGGCGGCGCGCATCCAGGCTGAAAAGGCTGCAACACAGCCGGAGACGGCCGGGGGCGGGAAGTCGGCGCCGGCGGTGAAGAGCGCGAATGGCACGGGCAGCAAGTCGGCCAGTGCACCGTCCTCCACTAATCCCTCGGTCACAGTCATTGCCGAGTCCGAGAAGGTGAAGGCGTATCGCGTGAAGCTCTGGCGCAAGGCACTGCGCATGGACATCGGCATGAATCATGAACTGGCTCGCCAGTACCTGATAGCAATCGTGCTGAGTGGTCATGTCCGTCAGATCGACGACGCCTCGTTCCGCAAGTTTTTCGAGCGGATCGCGGAGGGTGAAGCGCCGCTCGCCAATCTGCCTAAAGCGATCGACGCCGTGCAGGCGACGAACGAAAGCAAGCAGGCCGACCTGATGATCGCCATGCTGTTTGCAGCGATCGAAGGGCTCGACGTGACCAATCTGACCCAGCTTTGCAAGTCGCACAAGCTGGACCTGAAAAAGCACTGGAAGCTCGACAAGGAGTTTCTGGAGCTGATCACGAAGTCCGAAATGACAGTTCTCGCCGACGAGCTTGGTATTCGTGCCGCGCTTGGCGAGAACTTCAAGAAGGTCTTCGCGAAATCCAAGCCGGAAGTCATTGAGGCACTGCTCAAGGTCGACGGTTTCGACTACGCGGGCAAGCTGCCGAAGGTTCTGAAGTTCTGATCTGGCGGGGCGCGTTCAGCGCCCCGTTCCCCCTCTATATGTATACGCCGCCTCGCGCGGCTTTTTCTCTTTTCTGGAGTCACTTATGTTTCAGCAACTCGAAGCGCTTGTGCGCTCATCCGGCAAGGTCGTGATGACCCTTCAGGCGTCCGGCGACCAGCTGGCGGTGTTTGTCGTGCCGCACGGCGCGAAGGACCCGGCGTTGCGTCAGCCGCTCGTGCTCACAGCGACGGCGGCCGAGCTCGACGAGGGTTTCGCCAATGCACTGTTGACCTACACGGGCTCGCACAAATCGCTCGAGGAACAGGTCGCGGTCACCGCGGCCATTCTCGACGAAGCGAAGAAGTCGCAGGTCGGCAAGGCGCAGAAGGCGCTGCAGGGTGGTTCGAAGAAGGCGCTTCCGGCGCCGGCCTCGAACAGCGAAGCGGACGAAGACGAAAGCGAAGACGAAGACGAGGCGCCAGCCACGGATTCGACTCCCGCATCGGCATCGGCCGCACCTGCATCGTCCGAGTCGAAGGGCACGGACCTCCTGTCGCTTCTCGGATAAGGAGACCAGCCATGTCCATCTCTATCGCCGCAGTGATCCGCGAATTTGCCTACAACGGCATGAACCTGCTCGATCCCGGGCCGGCGTTCACGCCTGACCAGGTTCGCGATCTTTACAGCACGCAGTATCCGGAACTGACGACGGCCGCCGTAGACGGGCCCGAGATCAAGGACACGGTGATGCGCTACACGTTCGTCCGCGCGGCGGGTGCCAAGGGCTCCCATGCGTAAGGACGCTTTGCTCAAAGCCCTGTCCGGTCCGGACGCGGCATTCAACCAGGAACCGCCCGAAAGGGCGGTTTTTCTTTATGACGAGGAAGCCCGCTCATGCTCTTCGATCCTTCAACAGCTGATTCGCACCTCACTGTCGGCTCCGGTGGGTCGTGGCAACCGCCACGCGTTGCCGTTGCCCGACGTGGACCTGCCGCTGATTTTCTGACGCTGCCCAGCGTCGCGGACGACGTCCCCGTCGCTGCGCGCGTGAAATGGCGCGAGGACGTGTCGCTCGCGTCTCTTGTCACGAAGCACTTCCTGTACGGACCGCTGCGCGCGGCAGACGTGAACGAGCCGGTCGACGCGGGCGATGCCTTCCAGCAGGCGTTCTTTGCCTGGGCAAGGCGTCACACTGGCCGGCTGGAGCGCATTACGGTCCGGCCGTGCCTGTTCGACAGCCACGCGATCAGCGACATCCTTCGGTACACCGGCACGGGAAGCAACGACGAAGATCCTTCGCCACTGTTTTTCGCGCTGGAGTCGCCAGAGGAATGGATCTGTTCGTTTGGGGCGACCACTGCAAAGTTGCGCGCCGCGCATCCGCTGCTGCTGCGAACCCTCATGTCGACTATCCATCGCGCGTCCCTGCGCACGGTCTGGCTGCGAACGCCGGACTGGTTCATGTACGAGTTCTCATGCTGGTACTGGGACGGCGACGAAAGCATCACCGACGCGGAAGCCGAGGAGATGCTCAAGGAACGGTTCGGCGAGGACGAGGAGGCGCGCAAGGCTTACCTCCCGTCGGTCGTCAGACCCACGCTGGCGCCGCAGGACGCCGAAGCTTCGGTTTTCTCCGGCGGCCGCTGGCGGCTTCGTCCGGCACTGACGGAAGAAGAACTGCTCGCGCTGCGTTCCAGAAGCAGGGGGACGGTTCGTCGCGTATGTACTGAGCTTCTGCGGTTGAACCGCCTGATGCATGGCACACGGCGTCGGCGGCTATTCAATGCGGCCTACGAGACCAACCCTGTGTACGCAGGATGCGGAATCGTCTACGACGGCAGCGAAATCATCGGCGACCTTCTCGACGCCCATTTTGATAGCGAATCCCAGAGCGGTGAGGCCACGACCTACCACGGCTTTATCGCATTGGGCGACAACGCGCGCGTGATCCGTCGGCAGTACGCCGACTGGGAACTCGCATTTTCCATTCTGAAGCGTCTCGACCGCCTGCTGGCGTTGGTGACGCACATCATCTAGGAGTTTTCCTATGTCTGGTATCTCATCTGGCCGGGCCGGTGCAGACGTTGCACTGCAGTCGGCGCTGCTTCTGTATGGCGCGAAGGATGACAGCACGATGTTTGCAACGGCGCACCCGATCGCACTCGTGAACGGGCGCCCCACGGTCGGCGCAGGTCGGCCGCTGCAGCGCGACGCACTGATTTCTGCGCTCACGAAACTGGCGGAGCACGCTGCACCGAAGGCGGAGTTCCTGCCGGCGACAGTGTTGGGTGTCTCGTCGGCGGCCGTGACGTGGTGGTGCCCGGGCGGTATGCGCCGGGTGTTCTTCAAGTGCTCTAGTCTTGGTGAGCGCTCCGCCGTCGTGCCGCATCCGGGACTCGTATTCCAGGCGTCCAATCTGGGATTTCGTGTCTTTGCGCTCGCCGATGGAGATCGACCCACGGCGGGAACGAAACTCTTCGAGCCGCCGTACTTCAACACGTGGGATCAGGGCGGCATCTGCATCGGAACGGCGCGGGTGCCCAAACGTGTCGATGTCGCATCGATCCCCCGCTGGGAAGCAGGGTTCTTCGAGTCGGCATTTACCCATCCGAACGCTGGTGGCAAGCGCGTGAGCTATACGGATGGTGAATACGCCTTCTGGCGCGACATGCTGGACGGCAAGTTCGGCGAGTCGTTTCCGCTCGAGTGCCTCGTGCCGACGAAATTCACGGTGCAGGCGCTGGTGAGCGGCCGCGTCGGAGGTGCAGCATGAACGCATTGGACGCGGTACTGCAAAAGTCGTTTCCGTCCGTCATGGTCCCGCGCAATGAGGCGGTGCCGCCGTTGACGGCCGCTGGCGAGCGGCTGCTGATCGCCGCTAACGGCATCTGGCTGGAAGTGTTCCGTCCATGGATCCGGGTGGTACGCCGCATAGCCCGTTACGACGTGCACACGGCAATTCCGTACGGCGAGGTTGCCGAATCAACGGAACTGCTGTGCGGCGCTGTACCGGGAGAGCACGTGGCTGCGTTCTACCGGATGGCACGGGCTGCTCTGCCGAACGAAGCGGGGGCGTGGATCGTCTGGAATCAGCACACCGGACAGTTTCGCACGGTGTCGCTGCCTTCGTTGTCGCACGGTCCGGGTCACCTCAGGTATGAGCGACCCTTGCTGGATGACGGCGAAAGCGTTGTGGTGGACTGCCATTCGCATGGTTCTGGTGAGGCATTCTTCTCTCGCACGGACAACGATGATGATCGGCATGACGTGAAGCTCGCGCTCGTGCTCGGTAATTGTGATCGTTTGCCGTCGATGGCATTCCGTTTGTGTGTGAAGGGGATTTTCGAGAAACAGGGCGGAATTCCCGGAACATGGCAGGTGGCGTTGGATGCGGAGGCGACGGCATGAACACCGCCATCAAACACTGCATCCGTCAACACATGCTCACGCAGGCCTGGCGGGTGGTCGTCGTGGGGGCGGGCGGCACCGGTAGCGCATTGCTACCAAGCATTGCGCGCCTGCATCACGCAATGATCGAGCTCGGGCACCCGGGCGGAATCGAATGCACGGTGTACGACGATGACACGGTCAGCGAAACGAATGTCGGCCGGCAGGGGTTTTATCCGAACGATGTTGGCCAGTACAAGGCGCTGCTGCTTGTGAACCGGCTCAATAACCTGATGGGCACGCGCTGGGTGGCCGAAGCACGCCGTGTCGATTCGAGTGTCCGCCTTCAGGCGGACCTCGTGATCGGTTGCGTCGACACCCGGCGCGCGCGCCACGCGATTGTGCAGTCTGCAAAGCGTGGATCGTGCCGCTATTACCTCGACTGCGGCAATGAGACGGATCGCGGCCAGGTCATTCTCGGCGAGTTCGGAAAGGCACGGCATGACAGGCTGCCCCATGTGGGCGATCTGTTTCCCGACCTGCTGAATGCGAAGAATGACAAAGGCGACGACGCGCCGTCCTGTTCGATGGCCGACGCTCTGCGCAAGCAGTCGCTGGTTATCAATCAGGCGATTTCGGTGCAGGCGTTCAATCTGTTGTGGACGCTTTTTCGCACCGGGTCGCTCGACTGGTCGGCCGTATTCGTGAACCTCTCAACGGGGCGAACGAATCCGGTTGCCACTGATCCTGCTGCATGGGCGCGCTTCGGGTACGAAGCACCGAAACCGGCGGAGAAGAAGGCTCGTAAGAGTCGAAAGAAATCCGCCGCACTCTGATATGCCGCTTCCTTCGGGAAGCGGTTTTTTTTTACCGGAGAATCATGAAGCAGAAGATTATTGATTGCCTGGCGCAACATGGGTGGGCCAAGGACCGGATTGTGGATGCGTTCAGCAAGACGTTCGAAACCGTTGTCGCGCCGAAGCGGGCCGGCATCTGGCTAAGATTCGAACGCGAGTGTGATCGCTGGTGGCTCACGAACGGCGAATTCACGAGCGCGGGCGAGAACGTATTGGCAGGTAGCTTTGCGATATTCCCCAGCGGCATGCCTCATATCGAGATCGAGGCCACTGTCGCGGCGCTCGTTGCCGGTATGGAAGGCAGCATAGCAGAGGCGTATTCGGTCCGGCTGCTTGGTCAACGTGAGCAGGAGGGCTCACCGAACACACCCCGTCACAAGGGCTAGACTTTTACTGCGTTTGCCGCAGCAGTGCATTTGAAACCCGCCTGTGGTTGCGTCGGCGGCTGTATTGAACGTATGACGACAAGCGCCGTTCCTCCTGGGAACGGCGCTTTTTTTTCGTCTGCGCATCGCCGGATCCTGCTGTCCGTTCGACGTATCGTCAGAAGGCGGCCGCTGCTTGCGTTGGGCTCCGCCAGGCGAGTCCAAATGATGAAAGCTAGGTCCGTTTCGTGATGTTTCAGCCCTTCGGGGGGGCAGATGTGGCCTAGACTCACCTTATCACCCGCGCTTCTGCGCATCGAAAGAACACTCCGGCTTGCTGGAGTGCTCATACCTTTGACCGGCTAATGCCGGTCCTCCACGACGATCTAAACCCGTCTGATAACCCTGTTGGGAGCCATCCCAACGGGACCGGCTCCCGTTTTTTTTGGAGCCGCACCATGCTGCAGCAAGTCACTTTCTCGCCGGAACTCGTCAAGGCTCTGGCAATTTCCGCCAGTCCCCTCAAGGTTTCGGAAAAGTGGGGTTTCCGCGAAAACCAACGTGTCTTCGCGCAAGCCGTTGCGAAATTGCCAATCCAGATTTATGCGGGCACGATTCTGTATGTCTGGGAAGATGGAACGGCAACCGTGAAATTCGACTTCCAGATCCCGTTTGATGTCGAGCGTGAGCTCGTCAGAAGCGGCCGCGTCGACCTGCATTACCTTACCCGCACTTCGTCGTAACCGCGCCTGTTCGACGCTTCAGGTGTCCCCACCTGAAGCACTCATCCAATCCTTTTGGGAGCCAATCCCAATCGGATCCGGCTCCCGCCTTTGCAGGAGCTGTCCAATGTCGGATCGCAACCACGCGGCCACGGCCGTTTCGTTCCAGTTCCTTCTTATCGTTGCTGCTGTTCTCGCCCTAACGGGGTGCGCGCTAGTCATTTTTGGCTGCGCGTTCGAAGCGCAGAGTCAACTCGACTTGCTGCGCGCATCCGGACCGGCTGCTCTGGATATTTATCTGGCGCATGTCGGTTCGCATCAATTGTCGGTAGGTGCGCTGATGGTCGAGTCCGTTACCGGACACGGCTATGCGTACGGCGCGTTCATCCAAGGCGTCGGTCTCTGGTTCGTCTTCGTTCTCGCACCGCTTTCGGCCGTGCTGCTCACTGCAGCGCGGTGGTTTGCCGTTCGCGATCGGAGCACGAGCCTTCGGCTTGCTGCTGTTCACTGATTAAAAAACCTTTCTTTTCCCGTCAGGGCGACCTCCCTGACGGGACGGTTGCCCCAATCCCGTTGAGGCAATCAAATGTTCAAGATCATCTTCAGTCTCGTTCTCGCTTCCATGCTGTCGGCTTGCGCCGGTATCGACTTCGGTTCGCCGAATACGTACCAGCGGTATGACGTTCAGCACTCCGCCTCCCTGGAACAGGGAACGGTTCTCCGCACTCGCGCAATTACGATCGAAGCCAGCCAGGATAACTCCGGGCTGACCTCGCTTATCAGCGCGGGTGTCGGTGCTTTCCTTGGCTCACGCACGATTGGCAACGGCACCGGTCGCTACATCGCCGGCGCCTTGTCCGGAGCTGCATCCGGCTTCATCACGCAGAAGGTCTCGCAGGTGCTGTCGCATCGCTCGGGCCTCGAAATCATTGTTCACACGAGCACAGGGCGCGATGTGGTTGTGGCTCAACCCGACGATCAGCAGTTCGCGCCGGGCGATCACGTTCTCCTTATTTCCACCAACTCGGGTCTGCGCGTTACGCACTGACCCGGCTTCTTTCCTGCACGCGTCGGTTTTCGCCGGCCTGTCTTTTCATCGCGAGGTGTTCCCGAAAGGGCACCTCGCTTTTTTTTCGAGGTCCGTATGTTGAGAGTTCCCAAGGTGTTCTATGCCGATCGCCGCGGTTCGGGCGCGGCGTCGGACGCCGCAATAACTGACCACGCGACGCGGATGTTGCGCCGGGTGGCGCGAGATCTACGTCTGCGTCCGCACGATCACGAGATCGTCAGCGAACCGGCGCGTCGCGGCCGCGGCTGTCGCGTCACGCTGCGTACGCCGGCCGTCATGCTGGAGGTCGCTGACGTACCTAAGCGACAACGGGTGGCTGTGTCGTTCCGTACCCGTCGAGGTCCCTCAGACATGTCGGGCGGTGCAGACAACGCGGTGGCCTTCGAGCAGTTGTCGTCTCGTGAAGGCTACGACGCCTTGCTTTCAGGCTTGCGGCTCGCCGCCGGCCTGGACGGCGAGCGACGGTAGGAGGCGAGATGGAGATCGTCGAGGTTCTGGTCGAGTTTCCGTCCGGCATGGTCATCTCGGACCGCGCCACCTACTTCCCCGAAATCGGTCAGGTCCAACCGTCCGAACGGTTGGTGTTCATTTTTGAGCGGCTCACGGAAAGCGAGGCACCGCCGACCGTCACGGTACTGCTTGCTGGGTCCGAAGTTCGGGCCGACGTGAGAGTCGACGGGAATTTTGAAGTTGGGCCCCTCGAAGCAGGAAGCCCAACGCATCAACCGAATATTCTCCAACGGCTGTTCGGACACGACTGGACCCGGGATCAGCGCCAGCAGTTCGGCAGACTGTGTCATTCGTTCACTGTTGTGTCGTTGGTCGGCGCCGCGGGGATTTTCCATTCGGCGACAACTTGGTCCGCCGGCGAACTTCTGACAGAGGCGGCGCTCATATTTGCCGTTGTGATAACCTTCCTTTTAGGCATGAATTCCATGAACGGAGACTGACTATGAATCTGGGATTGTTCGTCCTTTTGCTGATGGCACCGATCCTGGTCTACGGTGGTTATATGACCAATCGTGGCCGTAAGCACGAGCGTGAACGGCGGCATTCTCGCGTTCCGCGCTGAAGACATTTACACGGATCGGATTTCCGGTCCAAACTTCGTGAAAGGCCGCACCTTCGGGTGCGGCCTTTTTTATTGTCCTTTTTCTATGTCCGAAACCCTTGATTTGCCGGTCGCACTGGCGGCCGCCCCGTTCGATACGGCCGGTGCGACCGTTGGCAGCGTGGTTAAACAGATTTCCCGTGCGTTGCGCCGTACCGAGATTGAGCCGGAGTGGGTGACCCACGCAAACTTCATCGACGAAGATTGTCCTGACAGGTTTGGCCTTGGGCCGTCCGCGCCTTGGCCTGTTGAGCAGTCAACCCGCCACGTGACGCTGGCGGTCGGGCGCGGCAATTCCGTAGGCTGGATCATCCGCGTCGACGTGATCGAGCTGGTCACGGATGGCGAGTCCCAGCTGTGGAAGAGCGTCCCGCTCATCCGCATCAAGTCGCTGTCACGCTCGCAGGCGTGGTCGATAGCGGCGGTGGTGTCGCGCCTGCTGGATATCGACTGAAGAACCTCAATTTTTCTACCCCGATGGGCCAACATCCCATCGGGGACGTTGGCCCTTTTTCATTTGTGGAGCCAACATCAATGTACACACTGTCCATTCCCAACGAGACATTCACCGTCGCCACGCTCGCGGGCGTCATTGCCCTGTTCGCTAACGAGCGCGTGAAGGGGACGGAAACGTCGTCGATCTCGTTGTTCAGCGACGGCGTTCCAGCGAGCGTGACGCGCTACAACGGCACGCTGGCAATCCGGTGTGCCGGTTCGGCCGCCGAGGTCGTCAACCGGCTATTCTGCGAAGTGCATGCGTTCTGGCTGTCCGCCTATGAGCAGGCCCGTCCGTGGCAGATTCGCCCGACGCACTGGGATGAACTGTTCGGTCTCTTCGAACTGGCTCGTGCGCCGCACAGCTTCCTGTCGACCAACCAGATCGATGCGGAAAAAGCGGCCGCCCGGGACGCGCGACAATTCTTCAATCTGTCGTCGCTATTCCATGACGCGGCGATGGCGCGCTTTGGCTTCGGTTCCGGCGGTCCAGCAGTGGCCGGCGGCCAGGTGAACGGCCGCCACGAGGTGCACGTTGCTTACGCTCTGCTTCGGAACGAGGACGTCCCGGCCGCAGTAATGGATGACTACTGCGCGATGGAACGGCCTTTCCGTTATGACCTCGAGTGGGCGGTACCGCTTCTCGACGTGCCAGAAATCCGCGGACGGCTGTCTGCCAGCAAGTTGCAACGGGTGAGTTCGATCATGCGTCACGCGAAGCAACCGCTCACGGCGGAAAACATTGACGCTATCGTTGCCGCCACGGCGGCCCTGCCTGAGACGGCAGGTTATATCGAGGTCGAAGATGCCCTGTTCGATGCGCAGATCGTGAACGCCGAGCCGTTGCCAGCAATGTTCGACACGCCTGTTGCAATCGGGCGGCCGGTCAACGACTTTGCTGCGAGGCTGCGTCAGTTGCAGGCGGACTCACGGCGCGACAAGGCGCTCGACCGGGCCGACATCGAGCGCGCGCAAGGCCGCATGAGTGCGCGCCGGCACAAGCTCGAATGCGAAATGGCGGTTCTCTCACACGGGCGCGAGTCGTACGAGTGGGCAAATCGCCTCGCTGCAGCGATCGAGGAGCGCGATCTGTCGATGCTTCTGAATCTGCTGGATACGCCGGACGATCACAACCGCAGCAGCAAGCAGGCCGTCGAGGAGTTCTACGGCGTAAAGCTCCGGGGCGTGAGGGCGAAAGCCCGTCGCCGTGCGGTCTTCAGTTTGTGTGGCTTCGATGAAACCGCTGAGAGTGAGTGGGAAAAGGCCGATGAACAGCGCAGGATGGAAAAGCGCAGGGCCGACGACGCGCAGCGCGCCAGGGACGCGGCGCAGAGCGCGCGTTACAAGCGCACTGACGGCACGGTCATCGACGGGGTCACACATGTTGACGACGCCATCGCATCGGGTTTCAGTGAGATCCGTAACTGGCGCGCCGGTGCAATTCTTCAGTACGCACTGGTGAACCCGGCGCTTAACGAAGGACGGCGCCTGCAGGCGAAGGACGGCA
>Ga0255336_101877_pt1 | contig 12572 bp, 11 predicted proteins | sample MeOH1_35cm_T3_17_FD_189102 | JGI IMG/M metagenome (GOLD analysis project Ga0255336, IMG submission 189102) | Sandy soil microbial communities from University of British Columbia, Vancouver, Canada - MeOH1_35cm_T3_179 | ecosystem: Engineered > Artificial ecosystem > Sand microcosm > Unclassified ...
ATGCCGCGCTCCAGTTGTTCAGGGAAGACTATCGACTACCGTTGCTGCCGCCCGAGCTTGCCGCCTACATGGCTGTGTCGATCGAACTGACCGCGCCTGTGCTGCTTGTGCTCGGCCTCGCGACGCGACCCGTGGCATTCGTCCTGCTCGGCATGACAACGGTCATCGAGGTGTTCGTGTATCCGCAGGCATGGCCCACGCACATTCAATGGGCCGCGATGCTGTTGGTCCTGCTGTGCCGGGGCGCCGGCAAATGGTCATTGGATCAATGGTTATTCAGACGCTTTGGCAGCCGCTGCGCATCACGCACATGACGTGGCATACGCCCGGCCGGGCGCCACGATAGCAATGACTCGAGCATGTCGCTGCGATGACCAGAAAGTCATTTCCGCGTCACGGCTCGTTCAGGCGCCGCGCTTCATCATCCAGAGATGAAGACACCATCCATAGCCCGTGTTCGCTTCGTCATTGCAATAGCGACGGCTGTCGTCGCGCTCGCCGGCTGTCAGAGCGCGGTCACGTCGAGCCGCTCAGCCGTCGTGAGCGGCCCGGCCGTGAGCACACCACGCTCGGGCGACTCGCCGCAATTGCCGAAGTCCTATCCCTGCCAAAATCTGCATGTGAAAATGCCGGCTTGCCCGCCGAGATGACATGGGCCTGGCGCGCGAATTGCATCGCCCAAGCCCGCAGCCGGCTGCGTGCGACAAGTCACGCCGACGAGACATTCCCCGAACATGGATAAGACCGCTCCCGTATAATTCCGGCCATGAAATTGCTCTGGACATTGCTCCTCCTGCTGCTTTGCGCCGTGCTGCCCATCAGTGGGCTGGCGGCGAGCGGGTTGACGGGAGAATGTCCAATGCAAATGAGCATGGGCGCCGACGAGGGCGGTGCGACGTCTGCGGAAATGCCTGGGTGCGAGACCATGAAATCGTCGCAACCCGAGAAAGCCAAGGGCTTCTGCAAGGCAACGGCGCAATGCCAGCTCGGCAGCCTGTATCACCCGGTCTCCCGTACTGAAGTCACCCGTCCCGCCGGACTCTCGATTCCGGTTGCTTTCCAGTACGCCGACTCGCTGCCCGTCCGTGAACCGGCCGGCCCCTGGCGACCTCCTCGCGTCATCTAATCCCTTTCTGACAGGTTCACCGCGTTCGCGGTGAGGGTCGTCCTGCGTTCAGGACGTGGATTCCCTATGGGAGTCCGCCGTTGGGGTTCGAACATGCCTTTAACCATTGGCGCGCCGTCATGCCGGCGCGCACCCTTGCGCGCGCATTGGCTGTGCGCCGCGCTGATTCTCGCGAGCGCCGCTGCGCGCGCTCAGCAAGCACCCGTCACGCTCGATGCGGCACTTCAGGCCGCCACCGACCGCTCCGCCGTCATGGCGGCGGCGCAGGCATCGGTGCGCGCCGGTTCGGAAGCGGCCGTGCGGGCCGGCCAGTTGCCCGATCCGATGCTCAAGGCCGGCGTCGATAACCTGCCGGTGAACGGGCCGCAACGATTCACCATCGGTCAGGACTTCATGACCATGCGCCGCGTCGGCATCGAACAGGAATGGGTATCCGGCGACAAACGCCGGCTGCGCTCCGCGCTCGCGAACGGCGTGGTGGACCGCGAGCGGGCCGGCTATCTCGCGCAGCTCGCGAACACCCGTCAACAGACGGCCGCGGCGTGGCTGAACGCGGTCTATGCAAAGAAGGCGATTTCGCTGCAGCAGGAACTCGTTGAGCACATGAGCCATGAGCTGGATGCGACGAGGGCGTCCTATCGTGGCGCGAAGTCGACCGCGGCCGACGTGACCCAGGCGGAGGCGCTGCTCGCTCAGGCCCAGGACCAGATGCTCAAGGCCCGGCAGACCTTGCAGACCGCGCTCATCGCGCTGTCCCGCTGGACGGCGAGCGCCGTTGCGGATGTGAGCGGCGAGCCGCCGGCGCCGCAGTCGTATGTGCCAGCGCTGCCGCCGCAAGAACTGAGCGAGGTGCAGCCGGTGCTGGTCGCCGCGTCGCGCGACATCGCCGTGGCCGACGCCGATACGGCCGTCGCGAACAGCAACCGCAGCCCCAACTGGACGTGGGAAGTCGCCTACCAGCAGCGCGGCGGCGGATTCTCCAACATGGTGTCGGTCGGGGTGAGCATTCCGCTGCCGATCCATCGCAAGAACTATCAGGACCGTGACGCGGCCGAGAAAGCCGAGCTCGGCACCAGGGCACGCCTGCTGTACGAGGACGCGCAACGGCAAGTCACAGCGGACATCCAGACTCAGTCCGCGACGCTTGCCAGCGGCCGCGAGCGCATCGCCAATCTCACGCACGCGCTGTTGCCGCTCGCGGAGCAGCGCGTGCGCCTGGCGGTGGCGGCGTACAAGGCGGGTACCGGTTCGCTCGCGGACACGTTTGCCGCGAGACGTGCGCAACTCGACGCCGAGCTTCAGGTGCTCGACTTGCAGCGAGACGTCTCGCAGACCTGGGCGCAACTGGAATACCAGGTCGTGCCTGCCTCGATGTCCGTCAGTCAGTGAAGGAGAGCACCATGCAAACGAAACCACTGGCGCGCGCGGTTCTGATGACGTCCATCGCCGCGGCGCTGTTAGGCGCGGGCTATCTCGCCGGCACGCGGCGCGCGCCGGCGACGGGCTCCGGCGTCTCGGCGGCATCCGCCTCTGCCTCTGCCTCTGCCTCCGCAAACACGATCGACCCGAAGACGGGCCGCAAGGTTCTGTACTGGCACGACCCGATGGTGCCGAACCAGCACTTCGACAAGCCGGGCAAGTCGCCATTCATGGACATGCAACTCCAGCCGGTCTACGCCGACGAAGGTGGCGCGGGCGGCATCAGGATCGACCCAGGCCTTCAGCAAAACCTCGGCATCCGCTACGCCACCGTGCGCCGGCACGAAACGATGGAAGGATTCGATGCCGTCGGCACAACGCAGTTCGACGAATCGCGCTCGGAGGTGGTGCAGTCGCGCGTGACGGGTTACATCGATCGTTTGCATGCCAGCGCACCGATGCAGCCGATCGCGAAGGGCGCACCGATTGCGTCGCTGTTCGTGCCCGACTGGCTCGCGCCGCAGGAAGAATATCTCGCGCTCAAGCGCAGCGGCATCGACAGCGGCATGCTCGAAGCGTCGCGCGCGCGCATGCGTGCGCTGTCGATTCCCGATGGCGTCATCGCGGCTCTCGACCGGACGGGCAAGGCGCAGACACATGTCGTGCTGTCGTCGCCGGAAACCGGCGTGCTGAGCGAACTGAACGTCAGGGACGGCGCGATGGTGACGCCAGGGCAAACGCTCGCCAAGGTCGCCGGTCTGTCGAAGCTCTGGCTCATCGTCGAAATTCCCGAAGCGCTTGCGCTGGGCGTGCGGCCAGGCATGACCGTCGATGCGACGTTTGCCGGAGACCCGGCCCGGCACTTCAACGGGCAGATTCGCGAGATCCTGCCCGGCATCAGCACCACCAGCCGCACGCTGCAAGCGCGCCTCGAAATCGACAACGCCGCGCTCGAACTGACGCCCGGCATGCTGATGCGCGTGCGCGTGGGCGCACAGAAGCCGGTCTCGCGTCTGCTCGTTCCGGCCGAGGCGGTCATCACCACGGGCAAGCGCTCGGTCGTCATCGCGAGGAACGGCGATGGCCGCTTGCAGCCCGTTGCGGTCACGGTCGGCAACGACATCGGCAATGAAACCGAAGTATTGAGCGGCCTGAGCGACGGCGAGCAGGTCGTCGCGTCCGGTCAGTTCCTGATCGATTCCGAAGCCAGCCTGAAGTCGCTTTTGCCACGGCTGGGGGGCGGCGCGGGCACGGCTCCCGGCGCTCCCGCGCCTGCGCCTGCGTCAGCAGCGGGAGCGGCAGCGGCCCAAACGTACGAGACCACCGGCAAGGTCGAGAAAGTGACCGCCGAGGACATCACGTTCTCGCATCAACCCGTTCCGGGCCTGGGCTGGGGCGCGATGACGATGGCGTTCAACAAGCCCTCGCCCAATGCGTTTGCGAACGTGAAGGCGGGCGACATGGTGCATTTCGCGTTCAGGCAGTCGGATGACGGCTACCAGTTGACCAAGGTCGAACCGCTTGGAGGCGCCAAATGATTGCACGCCTCATAAGATGGTCGATCCATAACCGCTTCCTGGTGCTGCTGGCGACGGTGCTTGTCACGGCGTGGGGCGTCTACTCGGTCACGCAAACGCCGCTCGATGCGCTGCCTGATCTCTCCGACACCCAGGTCATCATCAAGGCGTCGTATCCGGGCAAGGCGCCGCAGGTGATCGAGGACCAGGTCACGTATCCGCTCACCACGACGCTGCTCGGCGTGCCTGGGGCAAAAACCATCCGCGCGTATTCGTCGTTCGGCGATGCCTTCGTGTATGTGCTGTTCGACGACAAGACCGACCAGTACTGGGCGCGCTCGCGCGTGCTCGAGTACCTGAACCAGGTGCAGAGCCGTCTGCCCCAAGGAGCGACCGTCTCGCTTGGACCGGATGCGACCGGCGTCGGCTGGGTGTACGAATATGCGCTGGTCGACAGGACGGGGCAGCACGACCTCGGACAACTGCGCGCGCTGAACGACTGGTTCCTGAAGTTCGAACTGAAGTCGGTGCCGGATGTTTCGGAGGTGGCCAGCATCGGCGGCATGGTGCGCCAGTACCAGGTCGTGCTCGACCCCGACAGGCTGCGGGCGTACGGCATCACCCAGACGATGGTGGCCGACGCGCTCGGCAAGGCGAATCAGGAATCGGGCGGCTCGGTGGTGGAAATGGCCGAGTCCGAATACATGGTCCGCTCGTCCGGCTACCTGCATACGCTCGACGATTTCCGCAACGTCGTGCTGCGCGCGAACGATGCCGGCACGCCGGTGCTGCTTGGCGACGTGGCGCGCATCCAGATCGGACCGGAGATGCGGCGCGGCATCGCGGAACTGAACGGTCAGGGCGAAGTAGCGGGCGGGGTGGTCGTGATGCGCTCCGGCAAGAATGCGCTGAAAACGATCGACGCGGTGAAGGCGAAACTGGCCGCACTGAAGCGCTCACTGCCGGCGGGCGTCGAAGTCGTGACGACCTACGACCGCTCCCAACTGATCGAACGCGCGGTGGCTAACCTGAAGGACAAGCTCATCGAGGAATTCATCATCGTCGGGCTCGTCTGCGCGGTGTTCCTGTTTCATCTGCGCAGCGCCTTCGTCGCCATTCTGTCGCTGCCGCTCGGCGTGCTGACCGCGTTCATCGTGATGCGCTATCAAGGGGTCAACGCGAACCTCATGTCGCTGGGCGGCATTGCGATCGCCATCGGCGCGATGATCGACGCGGCCATCGTGATGATCGAGAACGCCCACAAGCATCTCGAAGCGTACGACCACGACCACCCTGACAAGCCGATCACGACGGCACGGCGCTGGGAACTCATCGCCACTTCCGCAACGGAGGTCGGGCCGGCATTGTTCTTCTCGCTGCTCATCATCACGCTGTCGTTCATCCCCGTATTCTCGCTGGAAGGGCAGGAAGGCAAGCTGTTTTCGCCTCTGGCGTTCACCAAGACCTACACGATTGCGGCTGCGGCCGGTTTGTCGGTGACGCTGGTGCCGGTCCTCATGGGCTACCTGATCCGCGGCCGCATTCCGCACGAGAGCGCCAATCCCATCAACCGCGTGCTGATCCGGCTGTACCGTCCGTGGCTGGAAGCGACGCTGCGCCGGCCGTGGATCGCGATCGGCATCGCCGTTCTCGCGCTGGTCATCACGCTTGTTCCTGTATCGCGGCTCGGCGGCGAGTTCATGCCGCCGCTCGACGAAGGCGACCTGCTCTACATGCCGACCGCGCTTCCCGGCATTTCAGCAGCGAAGGCGGGCGAACTCTTGCAGCAGACCGACCGGCTCATCAAGACGGTGCCCGAGGTCGCCACGGTGTTCGGCAAATCGGGACGCGCCGACACGGCCACCGACCCCGCGCCGCTGGAGATGTTCGAGACCACGATCCAGTTCAAGCCGCGCGACCAGTGGCGACCCGGCATGACGCCGGAGAAGCTCGTCGATGAACTGGACCGGACCGTCAAGGTGCCGGGGCTGTCGAACGTGTGGGTGCCGCCGATCCGCAATCGCCTGGACATGCTGTCGACCGGCATCAAGACGCCGGTGGGCGTGAAGATTTCAGGCAGCGAGTTGTCGCAAATCGACGGCATCGCGGCGCAGGTCGAGGCGGCGGTGAAGGACGTTCCCGGCGTGACATCCGCGTTGGCCGAACGCCTGAATGGCGGCCGCTACATCGACGTCGATATCGACCGGCTGGCGGCGGCCCGCTACGGGCTTGCCGTGGCGGATATCCAGTCGGTAGTTTCGTCGGCGGTAGGCGGTGACAAGGTCGGCGAAGTCATTGCGGGGCGGGAGCGCTTTCCGATCAACGTCCGCTATCCGCGTGAAATCCGCGATTCGCTGGAGAAGCTGCGTGAGCTACCAGTCGTCACGGAGCGCGGCGCGCAGATCCGGCTCGGCGATGTCGCGCGTATCACGATTGCCGATGGCCCGCCGATGATCCGCAGCGAGAACGCCAGGCTCTCCGGTTACGTCTACGTCGATATCCGCAACACGGACCTGCAATCCGCCGTGAAGGCGATGCAGCGCGCCGTGGCGGAAAAAGTCGTGCTGCCGCCTGGCTACTCGATTGCGTGGTCCGGTCAGTTCGAGTATCTGGAGCGCGCGGCGGCGAAGCTGCGCACCGTCATTCCGGTGACGCTCGCCGTCATCTTCGTGCTGCTGTTTCTCACGTTCGATTCGGTGGCCGATGCGCTGCTGCTGATGTCGACGGTGCCGTTCGCGCTGGTCGGCGGTTTCTGGCTCATCTGGATTCTGGGGCATGCGGTATCCGTCGCGACCGCCGTCGGCTTCATCGCGCTCGCGGGCGTGGCGGCGGAATTCGGCGTGGTCATGCTGCTGTACCTGAAGGGCGCGCTGAACCGCAGGCTCGAAGCCGGCGAGCCGCTGAGCGAGGCGCTGCTGTTCGACGCGATCCGGGAAGGCGCCGTGTTGCGCGTGAGGCCGAAAGCCATGACGGTCGCGGTCGTGCTCGCGGGTCTCATACCCATCATGATCGGACACGGTGCCGGCTCGGAAGTGATGCAGCGCATCGCCGCGCCGATGGTCGGCGGCATGGTCACCGCGCCGCTGCTGTCGATGTTCGTGATTCCCGCCGCCTGGTTTCTGCTCCAGCGCCGTCGCGCGAGACAGGAATGTGATGCGCGGTCACACCATGCAACTTCCGGCATGAACGTGCCATCTACCCAAACTGGAGAGACTCAATGAAGACATTGATTATTGCATCCGTTGCTTTCGGAGCCATCGTTGCGGCGCCCGCGTTTGCTGAAGAAGGTATGGACATGTCCAAGCCGTCGACTTCGAAAACGTCATCCAACACTGCGCTCACCAATGCCGAAGTGATGAAGGTCGATCCGGCCACCGGCATGGTCACGCTAAAGCACGGAGCGCTGGAAAACGTCGGCATGCCGCCGATGACCATGGCCTTCAAGGCGAAAGATGCTGCAATGGTCAAGCAGGTTCACGAGGGCGACAAGGTCAAGGTCCGCGTCGAAAACGTTGACGGTACGCTGACCATCGTGAAACTGGAAAAGCATTGACGAGGTACTGATACGGCACTCGTCGAGCCAGCACGCAACAGGTCCGGCCGCGGACCGTAGCGATGCGCCGCGGCAGCGCCTATACTGGGATTCATGAAAGTGTGGGCCAAATTCGTCGCGTGCTTTCTGATTGCGTGGTTGCCGCTGCTCGGCTACCCGGCGCAGGCGGCATTGTGTCCGATGGCGGCGTCGGTGGCCGCGCATCAACAGAGGCAAGCTTCGCACGCATCCGACATGACTGCGTGCGAGCAACCTGCAAGGCATCACACCATGAATGCCCAAGCTGCGTGCCACGGCGGCATGGGCGGCCTCGCCTGCGGCGTGCCCGCCATACCGGCGAGGTACGCCGTTATCGTCGTACCTTCCGCGCCTGTCTACCGGGCTGTCGCCCGTACCTTCACGGAACAGTTCATCCCCGAACTGCCGGCACCTCCACCGCGCTTGCTGTAACTCCCTCGTCGGCAGGGACGAATGGTTCCGCACCGTGGCTCGCGCACGTCCGCCACGCACGAAACTAGCGTCGCGCCGCACGTTGGAGACTGCTTTCTCGGCGATACGATCGAACCGAATCCGGAGACTGACATGATCACGAAATTTATCCGAGCAGCGGCGCTGTCGGCGCTGCTGTCAATGACAGCCACTGTCGCCGTGTCGGCTGGTGGCGCGCGCAACGACGGAAGCTCGCCAGCGCAAACACGAGAACGCGGCGATTCCATGATGGGAATGGGAGGAATGGGAGGAATGGGCGGCGGCATGATGGGTAGCTGTCCAATGATGGGCGGCAATATGGGCATGGACCCCAAGACCGCGATGCGCATGCACGCCGACATGATGCGCGCGATGAGCGACATCATGCTCAAGTATGCCGATCAGGCCGGAGCGACCCCGTCGAAATAAGCGCTTCGGCATTCATCTTTTCTGACGGCATGACACGGCGGGTGCGACATGGGCGGTCGTCGCACCGTTTCTCGCTGTTTTCCTCGGTCATTGAGGGCAACATGGAACTGAAATGCGTTGTTGCAATTGTTCGGCCTGAAGTCCTCGAGGTGCTGGAGCGCCGGTTGGGCGCAGTACATGTTCATGGACTGACCATCACCCAGGTAAAAGGATTCGGCGCGCACCCGAACCCGTTCTCTAACGACTGGACAACCGGGCATATCAAGATCGAGGTCTTCACGCAGAGCGAAGCTGTCGATGCGCTGGTTCGGGAAATCCTGAACATTGCATACGGCACTGCGGGCGAAGACGGAATCGTCGCGGTCCTCCCGATGGAGCGCTTTCTACGCGTGAGTACCGCGTCCGAGGCGGCTCCGTGAACCAGACGGCGGTGGATGCGGCGCATCGCCGCGCCGCCTTCGCCGGCAGGAGGCGCGGCTACGTGCGCGCCGCCCGCAAACGAAGCGCGTTGCCTATGACCGACACCGAGCTCAGCGCCATTGCCGCGCTCGCGATGATGGGGCTGAGCAGGATGCCGAGCCAGGGATACAGCACGCCTGCCGCGACAGGAATGCCAATGACGTTGTAGGCGAACGCGAAGAACAGGTTCTGCCGGATGTTCTTCATCGTTGCGACGCTCAGGGTGCGGGCTCGCGCGATACCGCGCAGGTCGCCTTTGACCAGCACGACGCGGGCGCTGTTCATCGCGACGTCCGTGCCGGTGCCCATCGCGATTCCGACATTGGCCTGAGCGAGTGCGGGCGCGTCGTTGACGCCGTCGCCCGCCATCGCGACCACGTGCCCTTGCTGCTGCAATTCCTGTACGTGCTTGTACTTGTCCTGCGGCAGAACGCCCGCTTTGACCCCGTCGAGCGACAGCGTTTTCGCCACCGCGTTGGCCGTTACCGGATTGTCGCCGGTCAGCATGATGATCCTGATGCCCGAGGCCTTCAGCAGTTGCACGGCCTCGGCTGTCGTGCCCTTGACCGGATCGGCCACGCCGATATAACCGGCGAGTCTGCCGTCCACGGCCAGATACATGATGGTTTGGCCCGCTTCGCGCAGCCGGTCCACGTCCGCGTTGACGGCCACGCAGTCGATCCTCGCATCGTCCATGAGCCCCGTGTTTCCCAGCAGGGCGGCGTGACCGTCGATCTTGCCGCTCACGCCTTTGCCGACGATCGCGTCGAACCCGTCGACCGGCTTCGTCGCCGCGTTGTTCTCCTGCGCCCGGGAGACGATGGCCTGCGCCAGGGGATGTTCGCTCGGTCCTTCGAGACTGGCCGCATAGCCGAGCACCGATGCCTCGGTGTGGTCCGCCAATGCGACGACCGTCTGAACACGAGGTTTGCCCTCGGTGAGCGTGCCGGTCTTGTCGACCACCAGCGTGTCGACTTTCTCCATCAGTTCGAGTGCTTCCGCGTCCTTGATGAGCACGCCTTCCTTCGCGCCGCGCCCGACTCCCACGATGATGGAGACGGGCGTCGCCAAACCGAGGGCGCAGGGGCACGCGATGATGAGCACGCTGATCGCGACGACGAGCGCGTTCGCGAGCGCGGGCGCTGGACCGATAACCGCCCAGACGACGAACGACACCGCGGCGATGCCGATGACCGCCAGCACGAACCAGCCCGACACCTGGTCAGCCAGTTTCTGAATCGGCGCGCGCGAGCGGCCGGCCTCGGCGACCATCTGGACGATTCTTGCAAGCAACGTGTCCGCGCCGACCTTTTCGGCGCGCATCAGAAACGTACCGGTCTGGTTGACCGTCGCGCCGGTCACCTTGCTGCCGGCCATTTTTTCCGAGGGGATGGATTCGCCGGTAATCATCGATTCGTCGACGCTCGAACGGCCTTCGGTGACGACGCCATCGACCGGAACCTTCGAGCCGGGCTTCACCCGCAACGTGTCGCCGATCGCGACGGCTTCCAGTGGCACGCTTTCTTCCGCGCCATTCGCGCCGACGCGAACCGCCGTGTGCGGCGCGAGGTTCAACAGATCCTTGATCGCGCTCGACGTGCGCGAGCGGGCGCGCAACTCCAGCACCTGCCCGAGCAGTATCAGCGTCACGATGACCGAGGCGGCCTCGAAGTACAGCGGCAATTCATGCCCGCGCCGGAACGCGTGAGGCAAGGCATCGGGGAAAAACAGCGCGAACACACTGAAGAAGTACGCAGCCGAGACGCCCAGCGCGATGAGACTGAACATGTTCAGTTGGCGCGTGCGGAACGATTTCGCGCCACGCTCCAGAAAGGGCCAGCCCGCCCACAGCACGACCGGTGTGGCGAGTACGGCCTGCACGCACTGCGACCAGGTCGCCGGCATCCAGTGGGGCAGGGCCAGCCAGTTGCCGGTCCGGTCGATAACCGCGCTCACGTCGTAGGACGTCAACATCGGCCCCATGGTCATCACGAGCAGCGGTATCGACAGCGCGAGCGCGACCCAGAACCGGCGCGTCATCGATTCGAGCTCGACGTTGCGTTCCTCGACCGCGAGCGGCGTGACGGGTTCGAGCGTCATTCCGCAGATAGGGCAATTGCCGGGGGCCGACGCGCGTATCTGCGGATGCATCGGACAGGTATAGACCACGCCAGGCGTGTTGCCGCTGTCGCCGCGATGGCGAGCCGGAAAGGCAGGGCGGCCGTGGACCGGCGCCGGCGCGTGAGCATGGGAATGCGACATGGAAAACCCTCCACTAGGAGTCAGCCGGCGTGCGCGGCATGAGCGTGGTGAACCTCGAGACAAAGCACGGCGTGCGCCGCGCGTCATCGCGCCGCGCGTCGCCGTGACAACGAGCCCCCAAAAGTTCTATCCGCTAGTGAGGGCGTTCATCGTTTCCCTGGTGGGGCTTCGCATGCTGCGTGCCACCCCCTGCGCCGTGATGCCCATGATGCATGAACAGATGCATCAGCGGACATGCGAGGAGGAGCACATAGGGCAGCGCACCCAGAAAATGCGCGCGATGCCCGGAAAACATGAAGAAAGCGGCCACCGCGCCGAAACCCACCAGGGCGATCGCGCCGCGCGACTTCCAGAAGGGCCGCGCCTGCTGAACGGGGATTGTCATGCCGGGCTCCTTATGCGCGCCGTATCACTTTGCGGCCGGCGGGTTCTCGATGGCCTCGCGGTCCATCATCATCTGCATCATGTCCATGCGCTTTTCCATCATGTCGTGCTGCGCGCTGCCCGAACCCATGTGTCCGTGATGGTCTTTCATGCCGTTCATCATCGCCATGCCCTGCTGCATGGCCTGCATCTGCTCATCCATCAGCTTCGCTCTTTCCTCGGGCGTGTTTGCCGCCATCATGCGCGCGTGCAGTTCCTGCATTTTCTTCATTTGCGCATCGGCGGCGCCGAGCGCCTTCGGCTTGGCGGCACTTGCGGCGCCTGACGCCGCCGTGCCGTGCGCGTGTTCGTCGACCGCGGGCGCGGCGCCGCTCGAGATTGCGGGGCCGAACGAAAGCGACAGGGCAATGAGCGACGCAGCGAGCCATGCGAGCGTCGGGGTTTTCCGCCGGCTGTTCATGATTCTCTCCAGGTTGTTGTTTTCCCTATCGTTGACTGTACTGGCGGGAACGTCGGCTCTGTTGATCTGGCGCAACGAAAAGGCATCCTGGACGGCTGGCTGACGGCTACCGATCTGGAGCGGGCAAAAAGTGGCGGCGTGGGATTGGCTGCGGCGATTTCCGCTGCATGCGTCAGGTCCAGTACTTCGAATCGGTGACGGACGTGCGGTAGCCGGGAACGAGGCGGGGCGGTCGGTGCGGCGAACCGGACGCGCCGAACCCGTTTTCAGATGCGTCGAGACGTGCCGCTCCCGATTGGGCAGAAGCTGACGGCTGAATTAACGAACGCGCTCCGTCCTCGATAACGCGTTCCATCGCGTTGTCCGCCGCAATGCGTTCCAGCGGTAATTCAGAGGCTTTGCCCACCGTCGTCAACACCTCGATGAAGCACGCCGACTGCGCCCCATAGCCTGCCGAGACCGCCAGCGCAACCATTGCGGCGAAATACAGTGTCC
>Ga0255336_101878_pt1 | contig 12528 bp, 8 predicted proteins | sample MeOH1_35cm_T3_17_FD_189102 | JGI IMG/M metagenome (GOLD analysis project Ga0255336, IMG submission 189102) | Sandy soil microbial communities from University of British Columbia, Vancouver, Canada - MeOH1_35cm_T3_179 | ecosystem: Engineered > Artificial ecosystem > Sand microcosm > Unclassified ...
GCGACCTCGGCCGTCCTATCCTTGGCGCGCAGAATCGCGGCCAGGCTTTGCCCAATCCCGGCATAGCATCACCCAATCCCGGCCTCAGCGCCGAGGAGCAACGCCGCCTGCAGGAAATCGAGAGCGCTCGCACTGCCAAGCTCTTCGCCGGTACGGAGAACCGGCCGACGCCATCATCAGCCTCGGGCACCGCGACGGCTGTTCCGCCACCAACACCTGACCTCGCCAGCCTCGGGCTTGCTCCTCAGCCAGCGACGCCGTCGGCCCAGGATCGGCAACTCGCCTTCCTCAATGCTGCTGCCGATCGCCGCACCGTCTCGCCGGATCGCGTCGCGGCTCCGGCGTCGCCGAACATCCTTCAGGCGGGCGCCTTGATCTCGGCCGCGCTCATCACCGGCATCCGGTCCGATCTTCCGGGCCAGATCACCGCGCAAGTGACGGAGAACATCTATGACAGCCCGACGGGTCGCATCCTTCTTGTGCCCCAGGGCACCCGCATCATTGGCCAGTACGACAACAATGTTCAGTTCGGCCAAAGCCGCGTGCTGCTGGTCTGGAACCGGCTGATCTTCCCGAACGGCCGCTCAATCGTGCTCGAGCGCCAACCTGGCGCTGATGCCGAAGGTTATGCCGGACTTCAGGATGGCGTCGATTATCACTGGTGGGATCTTGCCAAGGCGGCGGGCTTGTCCACGCTACTGAGCATTGGGGCAGAGCTCGCCACCAACGACGACGACCGCCTGATCCAGGCTATCCGCAACGGCGGGCAGGACACCATCAACGATGCCGGTCAGCAGATCGTTCGTCGCCAGTTGAACATCGCCCCGACCTTGACGATCCGACCAGGCTTCCCCGTTCGCGTCATCGTCACCCGCGACCTCGTCCTCGAACCCTACGGAGGCTGACATGGCGAAGCTGAAGCTCGGGGTCGTTGCCGACGACAAGCCGGTCAAGCTCACGATCGAGTTTCCGGCCAGCGTCCATCGCGACCTGGTCGCTTACGCGGAAATCCTGGCCCGCGAAACCGGCCATCCGGTGAGCGACCCGGCCAAGCTGATCGTCCCCATGGTGGAGCGCTTCATGGCAACCGACCGCGGCTTCGCGAAGGCGCGGCGGCCGCGTCAGTCGCCTGCGGGCAACGAGGGATAGCGCTCTTGCAGCAGGTTGATGAAACCCGCCAGCGCCGGATTGTCGTTGTCGCCCTGCCAATAGGCTGCGTAGTTGATCCGGCTCGGACCATTGCCGTCCCGCGCCTCTCGGTAGACTACGCCTGTGTAAGAGGCCCCAATGCAGGCTTCGCACATCAGGCTGACGCCGAAGCCTGCCCCCACAAGGCTCTTGATGTTCTCGCGGCTGACATCGTGACTGATGACCTTGGGCCGCTCGCCCGGCGCGGCGAGCTTCGCCAGCAAGATGTCCTGGATCTCCGGCCCGGGATCACGCTGGCTGAAAAGGAAGGTCTCGTCCTTCAGATCAGTCCAATAGACGATGTTGTTGCCCGCCAATCGGTGACCTTCGGGCAGTGCGACCATGATGCGCTCGCTCCAGAGACCCATGATCTTCCCCTCGCGAGAAATCGGATCGCCCGTCACGATGGCAACATCAAGCCGGCCAGCGTCGACGCCGGCGAACAGGCATGCGCGTGCGCCCTCATATGTCTGGATTTCGACCTTCGGGAACCGCGACGCATACTCGATCAGGCTGGCCCGCATGTTCCCGGCCGACAGCGAGGTGTAGAATCCGACCGTGAGGCGGCCGGCCTCGCCCCTGCCGATGTCCTTGGCGGTCGCGGCCATATGATCGACCGTTTCGACGAGATGCCGAGAGGTCCGCAATACCTCGACGCCAGCCGTAGTCAGCCGAACGCCACCGCTGGTTCGTTCGAACAACACGACGCCCAGACGCTCTTCCAATTGCGAAATGCAGCGGCTCAGGGTCGATTGCTTGACCCCAAGCGCCTCAGCCGCCCGCCGAAAACTGCCATAGTATGCAGCGGCGACCGCATAGCGCAGGTGTCTCAGTTCGATATGCGCTTTCAGCGATCGGAACTCCTCCTGTGAGTCCGGCAACCTCCTGTCATGGCACTCCCGGATTCATGTGCCCGGCCGAATTGCCCGCCGGAATTTTGACTGTCCGGAGCGCAATCGACTCCCAGCCGCATCGCTCATCAGCTCCGAAGCATGCGCAAGCCCGAGGCGATGACGAGGAACTCGCTCACCTCATGCGCGACCACCACAATCGGAAGAGAGAACGCACCTGCAACGGCGCCGACGATCAGAGCGCCGATCACTATCGCCGACAGCGCAAGGTTCTGCCTGACGACAGCTTGGGTGCGCTTCGCGTGCCCCAGCGCATAGACGAGCTTGTCCAGGTCGTCCGCCATCAGCGCCACGTCGGCCGTCTCCAAGGCTACGTCCGTGCCGGCCGCGCCCATGGCGACGCCGACCGTCGCTTCGGCGAGCGCTGGTGCGTCATTTACGCCGTCGCCCACCATCGCGACATGACCGCGCTCCTCCGCAAGGGCTCGCACTCTCGCCACTTTGTCCTCCGGCTTGAGTTCGGCAAACACCTCGTCGATACCCACCTCTCTGGCGATGGCGCGGGCCGTGCGTGGATTGTCGCCGGTCAGCATGACCACGTTGCGGATGCCGGCTGCGTGCAGCGCTGCGACCGCTCTTTGAGCGTTAGGCCGCAGAGTGTCGCGTAGGGCGAGAAATCCCCAAGCGGTCCGCTCGTCGCCGACGACGATGACCGTCTTGCCGTCGTCCTGCAGTCGCGTGATCTCGGCCTTGAAGTTTTCGAGCGGCGCGCCGAGGCGGTCCTCGAATAGCGCAGGACTCCCGATAAAGACCCGGCGCCCGTTCACGGAGGCCTCGGCGCCGGCGCCCCTCAGAGCCCGAAAGCCGGTCACCTCGGGCACAGTAAGATCGGATTCGCGAGCCCGACGCACGATCGCGCGAGCAAGCGGGTGCTCGCTGTGGCGCTCCACTGCCGCAGCGATCGCGAGCAGCGCGTCCTCGTCGGACGGGCTTCCGTCGCTTCGGGCTGTTAGTAGAACATCGGTTACTTGCGGCTCGCCGCTTGTCAGCGTTCCTGTCTTGTCGAGTGCGACAACGCTCACCTTGGCGAGTTCCTCGATATAGACGCCGCCCTTGACCAGCACGCCGTTGCGGGCCGCCGTGCCCAACGCCGCGACCATGGTGATGGGGATGGAGATCACCAGCGCGCAGGGTGCAGCGGCGACGATGAACACCGTCGCTCGCATGACCGAGTCCTGCCAGGACAGGCCAAGCACGAGCGGGAGGCCCAACGCGGCGAGGATGCCGAGCCCGAGAACGGCCGGGCTGTACCGGGCGCCGAAGCGCTCGATGAAGCGCTGGCTTCGGCCCCTGCGCTCCTGGGCTTCCTCGACCATCTGGATGATCCGGGCCAGCGTGTTGTCGGCGTGGGTGCGTGTGGCGCGGACCTTAAGCGCCGCCTCGCCGTTGATCGTGCCTGCAAACACCTGCTCGCCCGGTGCCTTCTCGACGGGCACGCTCTCACCGGTGACCGGTGCCTCGTTTACGCTGGACGCACCGCTGAGGATTTCTCCATCGGTCGGCATGGCCTGGCCGGGACGCGCGATGAACACGTCGCCGACGCGCAGCTCCTCGACAGGGATCTCGACCTCCCTGCCGTCGCGGCGGACAAGGGCCACCTTGGGAGCGAGCGCCATGAGCGCTCTGATCGCCGAGCGCGTCTTCTCCTCGGTGTAACCTTCGGCCGCCTCGGAGATGGAGTAGAGGAAGACCAGCATCGCGCCTTCCGCCGGCTGCCCCATGATCGCCGCCACCACAGCGGCCACGGACATCAGCAGCTCGATGCCGATCTCTCGCTCGAAGATCAGTTCCTCGATAGCCTCGCGTCCGAAGAAATAGCCGCCGGCGAGGATCGACACGACGTAGAGCGGCACCGCGACAATCTCGGTCGCCGGCGCCATGCTCGCGAGCCAGCCGACAAATAGAAGGAGGCCGGATGCGGCGGAGGTCAGGACCTTGGCGTTCCGCCACGGCTTCGGCAGCGCCGGCAGCTCACGCCTCTCATCGGCCGGGAAGCCGACTTCGCCGAGCTGCCTTCGAATCTGTGCCGCCGACGTTGTGGAAGGGTCGAAGCGGACGCGCACCTTCGCGGCCTTGGGATAGACGTCAATGTCGTCTATTCCCGGGAAGCCTGAGAGAGCTCGTTTGAGCGCCGCCGCGTCGTGTTCGCAATCCAGATTTGCCACGCGCCAGTCGGCGGTCTCAATTGTCGTGTTCATCGTTTGTCCTATCTCGACAACGAGTCGTTCGTTTGTGCGAGCGGGATGACCTCCCGGAACTTTCCGCCGCGACCCCGTTCCGGCGGTTCACCGCCGCGCTCGATAACGACGTGTCCAAGCCCGTGCTCGGCAAGCATGTTCCGCAGGCCTGCTTCGGCCTCGCGCCAGACGGTGTCTGCATTCGCCGTCGGCGTGATTTGCAGACGTAATTCAAGTCTTTCCGGCTCGCACTGTGCGAGCTGGAAGAGCGTGACTCCGCGGACAGCCTCGATCGGTTGGGTGAGCGCCAGCGGAGGCAGCCTGATATCGCCGCCCAAAGTCCGGAATGTGAGAACGTCCGCGGAGCGACCCTGTACGCGGATCGCCGGCATGGGGTTGCCGCACGGGCACGGGTCCGGCCGCTGAAGTACGCTGTCGCCGAGATCGTAGCGCAGGATCGGCTGCACGCGATTGGCGAGATTGCTGATCAGGATCGTGTGCGCCTGCTGGCCGGGAGCGACCGGCCGATAGTCAGCATCGACCGGCTCGAACGCCACCCAGTCGGCGTTGACGTGCAGCCAGCCTTCGCTGCACATGTAGCTGAGGAACATGCATTCCGATGCGGCGTAGCTGTTGCCGACTTTGGCACCGAACACGCGCGCTATTCGGCCGTACTCCGGTTGTGGCAGCCCCTCGGCCGATAGGGCCAGCAGTACGGGATCGATATGGAGCCGCCCGGCTTCCTGTTCGTCGGCCAACAGGGCAGCCATGCTGGCATAGGGTGTAAGCAGCGCCGGCTGGAAGCGGTTCAGCCGCTCGACAAGCTCCGCCATCGGCATGTGCGCAGAGAGCACCTCGACGCGTTTTCCGCGCCGCTTCTTCAGGCGTGCCGCGGCAACGGCCGACGCGAAATGACCGCCCGTCGCCATGACCATCGCCAATCGTCCGCGGCGGGCGATGATCTTGAGTATGTCGCTCGGGCTGAGCCAGTCACCCATCCAGCGGAGCATCATGGCTGTCACGACGGCCATCGTGCGATCGTCGGTCAGGAATATTCCGCGGCGGCCGGTCGTGCCTGAAGTGGTAGCCAGCGTATATTTTCCGAGGAACCGCTCTCCAATCCGACCTGGATCGTCGACAACTGCCTCTGCGGCTTCGAGTGTCACGTCTCGATCGGTGCACCATTCGTCGAAGCGCTCCATCAGCGTCTTCTTGTCGGTAATGGGAAGCCGCTCGACGCTTTCAACCCGATCCGGCAGATCACGGTACAGCTCACGATAGTACGGCGAGTTGGCCCGGGCGTAGGCGACCATGTCAGCGAGACGGGCGCGCTGGCGTTGCGCGATAGCGCCGGCACCGCCCTTTCGAGCGCGCCACGCGTCCCAGATCAGGCCTATGACATGCTCGCTCACAGTCGTTCTCGGGTTCACACGCCTCTAGTCACTTGCTATACGTACATCCTGTAGCCACTACAGAATCAACCCGCAAATGATCACTATCGGAGCCTTGTCCAAACATACGGGCGTCAACATCGAGACGATTCGCTACTACGAGCGGATCAAGCTCATACCGCCACCGCCGCGCACCGACAGTGGACGACGCCTCTACGGAGCAGAGGACATTAGGCGGCTGACGTTCATCCGCCATGCCAGAGACCTCGGATTCGACATCGCGGCCATCAAGACGATGCTCGCTCTGCAGGAGGTGCCCGAAGCGTCCTGCAAGCAGGTGAGCCGGATCGCTGCCGATCAGCTCGAAGCCGTCGAGAGCCGAATCCGCCGGCTACTGGGGCTTCGGACCGAGCTCACGCGGATGATCAAGGAGTGCGACAACGGGAAAGTCGCGACCTGCCGAATCATCGAAGTCCTCGCCGACCCTCCCGGTCATCCGGACGGCCCATAGAGGGTTTTGTCCTCAGCGGCATTGCCGCGTCGAACTGGATTTCAGCCTTTTCTTCGTGTTTCGCGCTCAAGTGAGATTCCAAAATCCTGGCAATCAGGTGAATTGGCCAAATGCTACGGCGGAGATGAGAATGACACCGAGGGCGCCTCGATAGATTACGAAGGGCCAAGCGGAAAAGCGCTCAAGCACGCGCATCAGCCCCCAAATCGCGAAGAACGCAGAGATAGAGGCCACTACGAGACCCACGAGAAGAATGGACCAGCCCTCGACAGAGAGATGGGCTTTGTGAAGTTCCCAAAGTTCCTTAAAGCCGGCCAGGGCGATTGCCGGCAGGCCAAGTAGAAACGAGAATCGCGCAGCTTCTTCGCGTTTCAGACCGAGCGAAAGCGCAGCGGTCAAGGTGGAGCCCGAGCGCGACACTCCGGGAATCAGAGCGCCGATCTGCGCTATACCAACGATCATTGCATCGGTTAGAGACACACTTTCAAGTGTTCGTATGTGCCGGGCGAAAATCTCCGCGAGCGCTAGGAGGACGGCCATGACGATGCAGGCCCACCCGATGACTGTGAGCGTCCGCAATGGGGAACCGCAGGCATTCAGGGGCCCCGACAAGGACAGGCCCGCCACGCCGATCGGGATCGTCGCAAGGATAATCCAAACAGAGAAGCGGAAGTGTCGGTCCCGGAAATCCCGATGCGCAACAGCGCGGAGCGAGTTCGTGGCCAATTGGCTCACGTCACCCCAAAAATAGCTGACGACGGCAGCCAGTGCTGCGAGCTGCATCGCTGCCGAGAAGGCGGAGCCCGGATCCTGCCAGCCGAGCAATGCAGGGACGATCCGCATATGCGCCGTCGAGGAGATTGGCAGTAATTCGGTGATCCCTTGGACGACACCTAGTAGGGCAACCTTGGCGTAGCCCAGCGTCACGAATCCGGTGTCCACGCCATTCGTACAAGCTTCCGTCATGCAGGTTCCTCTGTTGGCGTGTGGCGGTTCGAGTGCCGGCGAAGGAGTTCAGTGCCCCGCGCGGATCGGCTGCTTCTGAGCGGCAGCCATCGACCTCGGTCGCCAAAAAGAGCCTGCGATCAGCAAGACGACGCCGATCGTTATCATCGTGTCCGCCATGTTGAAGGCTGGCCAGTGCCAGTCGCCGACGTAGAAATCGAGGAAATCAGTCACGGCACCGTGACGCACCCGGTCCACCACGTTGCCTACGGCGCTGCCGGCAATTAGGCCCAAAGCGAATGTCTCTATGCGCCTTGCGGTACACACAGCCCAGACGAGGAATCCTGCCGCGATCACGACTGTTATCCCGGCGAGCAACAGTGGCTGCTCTACGAAAAGATCGCGGAACATCCCGAAGCTGACGCCCGTGTTGAAACCGAGCGTGAGATTGAAGAATGGCGCGATCTCGATCGTGCGCGCTGGCGCCATCACGACATTGAGGATCAGCCATTTCGTGACAAAATCGACTGCAAGCGCGGTAGCTAAAGCACCACATGCCAATGCAGCTCGTCCAATCAGCCTCGGGTCCGCCACGCTCAATTAGTCCTTTTCTTTTCGGCCATTCTCCGCGGCCAGTTCATTTGTGCTGGTCGCGCCAAGGCGGAGTCGAGCTACGCCGGGACCGTCCCGGCGATCGCCGGCGCTCGACGCTGATGCGCCGAAACGCCAAGGCCGCCAGATGGGCCACCTTTTTGAGAAATAGTCTGACCACGGTTGAGCAGGCGCAGGCCGTTGAGGACAACTAGCAGAGACGCACCGACGTCGGCCGCGATAGCACCCCAAAGCGATGCGAGACCGATCACCGTCAGTGCTGTGAACAGCAGCTTCACTGCAATCGAGAAGGCGACATTCTGTCGGATGACGGCAAGCGTTGCGCGCGAATGGCGCACTAGCCAGGAAAGCTTCGACAGGTCGTCCGACATGAGGGCAACATCGGCGGTTTCAATTGCGGCGTCGCTGCCCATGGCGCCCATGGCGATGCCAAGATTGGCCCGCCCCATCGCGGGAGCATCGTTGACTCCATCGCCGACCATCGCCACCGACCCGTAGCGCCGCACCAAATCCTCGACCGCCGCCACCTTGTCGCCGGGCAGGAGTTCCGCACGGACCTCATCGATGCCCGTCTGCTCCGCAATCGCCTCCGCTGTCGCGCGGTTGTCCCCAGTGAGCATCACAACATGCTCGATCCCGGCGCGGTGAAGCGCCGTAACGATGTCCTTCGCTTCCGGTCTGACAGCATCGGCAACGGCGACGAGCCCCCAGACGTCCTGACCATCGCCGACCGCGACGATGGTGCGGCCGGCGCTCGAAAGCGCATCTGCCCGCCGCAGAACTTCGGCTGAGTTGATGCCCCGCTCCTCAATGTAGCGGCGCGAGCCGAGCCACATCTCACGCCCGCCCACTCGACCGATGACGCCTCGGCCAGTGATGGCCTGGACAGCCTCGGCAGGCTCGGCGGCGATCTTCAGTTCGGCGGCTTTCGCCAGGATGGCGCGGGCGATCGGATGTCCGCTGCGCGCCTCCAGGGCCGCGGCCAAGCCGAGAAGCTCCATTTCGCTGCGGCCTCCAAGCGGCAGGATCTCGACGACCTGCGGCCGCCCTTCGGTGAGCGTGCCCGTCTTGTCCATGGCAATGGCTTTGAGGCGCGCGGGTGTTTCAAGATGTGTGCCGCCCTTCACCAGGACACCCTGTTTCGCCGCGCCGGCGAGTGCCGCCACGATGGTCACCGGCGTCGAAATCACGAGGGCGCAGGGGCAAGCGATCACGAGAAGCACCAGCGCCCGGTAGAACCAGACGTCCCAGGCGCCGCCCAAGAGCAAGGGCGGAGCGAGGAAGATCGCAACGGCAAGTACCATCACAACCGGCGTGTAGACACGCGCGAACTTCTCCACCCATTGCTCACTGGGCGCGCGTCGGCTCTGCGCCGAACCGACCATGCGGATGATCTGGGCGAGCGTCGTGTCATTCGCCGCTTTGGTAGTGACGACCTCTATTGCACCCTCGCCGTTGATGGTCGCGGCAAAGACTTCATCGCCCTCCGCCTTGAATACAGGGACGCTTTCACCGGTGATCGGCGCCTGGTTGACCTCGCTCTCGCCGGCGATAACCCGGCCGTCGAGCGGCACCTTGTCTCCTGGCCGGACGATGATATGCGCGCCGACCCGAACCTCGGCCGCCGGGACGTCGCGCTCGGAGCCGTCGTCGAGTTTGACGCGTGCTGTCGGCGGCGCGAGTTCCATGAGCGCGGCAACCGCCCGGCGCGCGCGACCAAGACTCCACGCCTCGAGCGCCAGCGCCAGTGCAAAAAAGAAAGAGACAGTAGCCGCCTCAAACCAGGCACCAATACCGATGGCACCCGCGACCGCGACCATCATCAGTAGATTCATGTCGGGGCGAAGTCGCTTGGCTGCGAGCCAAGCCTTGGGCGCGACGTAGCGCGCGCCGCAGAGCACCGCGACCGCATAAAGAACCATGCTCGGCACCGGGGTCGAGCCCAAAGCGTGCTCGCCCGCCTCGAAGGCAGCGATGACACCGCCCCCAAGCCAGGCGTGGACCGCAAAGCCCAAAACCGTGAGCACTCCGCTTGCGCCTGTCAGCCACGACTGCACCCGCTTGCGACGTACTTCGGCCTGCGCGGCCTCGCTGGTGCCGCCTTCAGTCCAGGGCTCGGCGCGCAAACCGGCACGAGCCACCGCCTTCTCGATGCGGGCTTCGACCGCTGCATCCGGCGTCACGTCGATCGACATGCGACCGTTGAGGAGGTCGAAGGCGAGCTTGTCTTCACCGACTAGCGGACCAACCTCGCGCTTCAACGCCGCGACTTCGTCGGCGCAGTCCATGCCGTGAATGCGAAACACGACTTGGCCGGGCAAGTGGGTCGGGATTGGGGGACTGAAGGCCTCCTGTCCCTCTGCGCCGCAGCCGCACGCCGAACGTTCGGGCACGGAGGCGGGCTGGACCGAAGCGGATGAGACTGTCTGCGGCGCCCATAGTTCGGCGCGCATGCCCGTTCGAGCCACGGCTTCCTCGATCGCGGCGGGCGCCGCCCGGTTCTGAGGGGCCACGGTCATCATGCCTTGCGCGGTGTCAAAAGCGAGTTTGTCCTCGCCGACCAGCGGACCCAGTTCCCGCATGAGGGCCGCCACCTCGTTCTTGCAGTCGAGCCCCTCGACCCGGAACAGCAGTGCCGGTGCAAGCTGCTGCGCCGGATACCCTAGGAGATGTGCTTGCATGCCGGTCGTTGCGACCGCGCGCTGGACGACGTCGATCGTCGAAGCACTCGCCGATTGCACGTCCATGACCCCGGTTTGGATGTCGAAGGACAATTTATCGCCGCCGCCGACAAGTGGGCCCACCGCCGCACGAAGCACGCGGACCTCGTTCTGGCAGTCTAAGCCGTCGACCTTGAAGCGCAGCAAGCTTGACGTGCTCATCTCGTGGCATCCACCTTCAATCATAGTGTCCTTCCGGTCCCGTTCCTGCCGGTTCCGGAGTTTCTTCTCACTCGAAGCAGGACTGCATACATCCTGTAGCCACTACAGAATCAAGACCGAATCATTACGGGCTGGCGATCGCAGATGCGCAACCGCCACGACGCTGATCCTGCGCCGCGCCAAAGATGCCAATGCCAAGCGTCTCGACGGCCACGCCACTCCGTCGAGCCATGTTTCGCGAACTGCGAGGCACCCCGCAGTTATTCGCTGGTGGTCGTGCTGCTAATCGCTGCACGCTGTAACGTCAGGTCTCCTTTGCCGCGCCTTTGCGATTGAGCCAGAAACCCGCAACGAGAATTGCCAAGGCTACCAGTTGCGCCACTATGGTCTCGGTTGTGGGGAACAGCCCAAGCATCTGGATGCGCGGTATGCCTGAAAGCGGCACGACACCCAGGATTCCTGCCTCCTGGAGACCCGCTATACCCTTCCCCGCCAACACGACCGCCAGGATCGCGATGAGGATGGCGCTCCAGGAGAAGAACTGGGTGATCGGCAGGCGCGTACTGTAGCGGAGCATGATCCAGGCCAGAACCGCAAGCAGCGCCGCGGCCGCAGCCGCGCCGCCCAGCATGGCCAGCCCGTTTCCCTGCGCCCAGAGCGCGGCATAGAAAAGGATGGTCTCAAAGACTTCGCGATAGACGACGACGAAGGCGAGCAGGAAAAGGAACCAGCCCGAACGCTTCGACAGGGCGTGCGTCATCTTCTCCCTGATGTAGCGTTGCCAGGCCTCGGCATTGCTTTTCCCATGCATCCAGATTCCGACCGTCACCAGGATGACCGCGGCGAAGAGCGAGCCGAATCCTTCGGTAAGCTCGCGCGATGCCCCGCTGATGCCGATGAAATACGTGGCGACAAACCATGTGGCCACGCCCGCGGCTAGCGCCGCCACCCATCCGCTATGAACGAAACCAAGCACTTCGGTGCGTTCGGTCTTGCGGAGGAAGGCGATCATCGCCACCACGATCAGCAACGCCTCAAGTCCCTCGCGCAGCAGGACGCCGAATGCGCCGAGGAAGCTTGACGCGCTGCTTGCACTTTCCGGCGCGAGCGCCGCCTCGGCATCGCCGAAGAGGCTGGCAAGCTCCTGGTTGGCGGCTTCGACCTCCGCGAGCGGGCGGCCCCTGCCGATCGCTGCCCTCAGCGCCCCCATCGCTTGTTCGATTCGTGCCATGAGCGCAGGATCGCGAGCGGCGAGAACGGGTTCGACGGGCTCGAAGCCGTCGAGATAGGCGGACAAGGCGAGGTCTGCGGCGGCCTTGCGATTACCTGCCGCATACGCATCGAGACTGGCCTTGAGGCGTTCGCGGGTGAGAGCCAGCGACCCGCCCTCCCGCGTGGCAACCGCTTCGGGATGGCGGCGCAGATAGGCGGTCACGGCCTCCGCCCTTTGCGCACGGATATCGCCTGCGAGCGCCGCCGGCGTTGCGCCCACAAACGCCGCCATGTTGGGATAGCGTTGACGAAGCGAAGCATCATCGCGCCAAACCCTCTCGCCCCGGCGAATTTCGGAACTCGGATAGGCGAAGCCGCCAACGTAGAAAGCCAATGCCCAGCGGTCCTGGTCGGAGAGCGACTCGAAGCTCACCATCGCCGTGCCGTCGAGACCTTGGGTGATGACCTGATAAAGGCCGAACAGACTGCGCTGATCGGCGCGAGCCTTGTCGCTGAATGCGATCGGCCGCGGATCGAGCCCGACCGAACCCGGGCCATGTCCGTCACCCGTCGTGCCGTGACAAGTTGCACAATTCTGAGCGTAGAGCGCTGCCCCGCGCGCCAGGTCCGGCGGCGCGGTAGGGGCGAGCGGCACGGGATAGGCAACGAGCAGGGCGGACGCGAGCGCCCTTGCTTGTG
>Ga0255336_101879_pt1 | contig 12519 bp, 13 predicted proteins | sample MeOH1_35cm_T3_17_FD_189102 | JGI IMG/M metagenome (GOLD analysis project Ga0255336, IMG submission 189102) | Sandy soil microbial communities from University of British Columbia, Vancouver, Canada - MeOH1_35cm_T3_179 | ecosystem: Engineered > Artificial ecosystem > Sand microcosm > Unclassified ...
CGCAGTCCAGGCGGGCGACGACAGCACCGCGAACATTCTCGTGATCGTGACCTCGGTGACGTGCGTGGTCATCCTGCTCGCCGCCGGACAACTGCTGCCGCAGCGCTCGATGGCGTCGGTACGTTGACCATGACCGCCCTATCCGTGCGCCTGCGCAAGCATTTCATCACGCCCGAGCGCGATTTCATGCTCGATATCGCGTTCCGTTCGACCAGTCACCGCATCGTGCTGTTCGGGCCATCGGGCGCCGGTAAAAGCCTGACGCTGCAAACCATCGCCGGGCTGATCAAGCCGGACGAAGGCGAGATCGCTCTGAACGGCACCACGCTGCTGGATACGGCCAACGGAATCGATCTGACGCCGCAAGCGCGCCGCGTCGCGTATCTGTTCCAGGACTACGCGCTGTTCCCGCATCTGAACGTGCGGCAAAACATTGCCTTCGGCTTGAAGCGCGGCTGGTGGAATCCGTCGAAGCACGTCGCGCACGCAGATGTGGACTACTGGCTGAACGCGTTCGATCTGACCCAAGTCGCGCGGCAGTTTCCGGCGCAATTGTCGGGCGGGCAAAAGCAGCGCGTCGCATTGGCGCGAGCGCTGGTTCCGCATCCGCAATTGCTGTTGCTAGATGAGCCCTTTTCGGCCCTCGATATAGCCTTGCGCCAGCGTATGCGGCAAGAACTTGCCGACCTTCAAAGCCGCCTCGATATTCCGATGGTGCTCATCACGCACGACCCCGACGACGTCGCCATGTTCGGCGATCAAGTCGTGAGTCTGCACGAAGGTCTTGTTCAAACCCACGATGCCCCGGACGAGCTCAGTCCGTCACACCAAGAATCACGCTCGACGCCTTGAACGCCGCAATAGCCGTCTGACCTTCTGCGAGGCCGAGCGTCCCGACGCTCTCGTTGGTAATGATGGCAGTGACGGTCGTAGCGTCGTCGAGGGCAAGCGATACCTCCGCGTTCACTGCGCCCAGCGTCACGCTCGACACCTTGCCGCGTAGCTGGTTGCGCGCCGAAATCCGCACCGATGCACGAGGCCCCTTGACCTCGTCGACCATCAGCATGACCCACGACGCCTTCACAAGCGCGAACGCCTCGCCACCCTCCTTCAGGCCGAGCGACTCGGTGCTTTCGTGCGTGACGACGGCGACAACCGACTGACCGCCCGACAATGCGAGTTCGATTTCATCGTTGACCGAACCGCGCGTGATTTTCCTGACCGTGCCGAACAGTTGATTGCGTGCGCTTGTTTTCATGCCGATCCGTCCGATAAGCCGCCAGTCCTGCGCGAAACCTTCAATAGCCGCGCCCGCGCGGTCGAGAAAAAGCTGATGCTCGCGTTCGATGGCGCGATAGGTATCTATCAGTCTCAGCGCCTTCGCCGTCAGTGTGGTCCCGCCGCCGCCCTTGCCGCCCGTGGCACGCACGACGAGCGTGGTGCCGGCGAGATTGTTCATCGTATCGATAGCGTCCCACGCCGCCTTATAACTCATGCCGACGGCTTTCGCCGCGCCGGTGATCGAACCGGTCTGGTGGATGGCCGCGAGCAACGCGATGCGCGCCGCCCCGCCGAGCGTGGCCTCACCGCTGCGAAGCCAGATGGAACCGCCCAGCTCGATGGCATCGTGCGGTGTACTACGGGATTCGTCGGTCATGGGGCGAGCGCAGAGTAGGAGGAAAGCCATAAGGCAAGCTATAAGCGAGTGCGACGATTATATCGATGCATTCGTTCACTTGACCCGCGGCCGTTTTATCTTGCGCAGGATGCGCTCGCCTTCCATCGCGCTCATCCGCTGGGCATTCACGGCGAAGCCTTTCGCCAACCCCTTTTGGAAATCACCGGCTTCATCCAGATCGGCTAACCGCTGGGCAGCGACTTCCGCGTCGTTGCCTTCACCCAGGACGCTTTGCAAATTCCCGAGCGCCTCTTCTGCGCGCTTGCGGGTTTTCCGGGTCAGCAGCGTGCGGAAAAATTCAAGTGCGTAACGCAAACGCTTGGCGTGAATCCGCACCTTGTGTCGCGTGTGGGCATCGAGCGTGGTGAGATCCGGCGCACGCTCGATCTTCCGATAATGCTTGGTGATGCGCTTCTGCACGTAGTCCGCGAGCGTCTGGTCCGGGCGGCCCGGTGGCGCTTCGGGCGCGCTGAACCATTCGACAAACAACAGCGCGAGCCGCGCGTAGCGCCGCGAGTTCATTGCGTCTTGCAGAGCTTGCCGGGCTGCGATGCGGTTTGCTTCGGCGGCGCTTTGTGTCGGTTGCCACGCGCCCTTGTGCTTCGCCTCGTCCGATGCCGCGTAAGCGGCGAGCGTGGTGTCGGTGAAGACGTCCCAGTCGCGCGCGTCGGCCAGCAAGTCGCCGCACCATTTCATGTCGGGCGCGACTCGCGTCGTCCAGGCGTCGTCAATCCATTCAGGAAAGAGCTTGAGCGCTGTCTTCAACCGGCGCTGTGCCACGCGCAATTGATGCACGTGTTCCGCTTCAACTCCACCGCGCGACGCGGCGTCGTTGCCGAACCAGTGCGCCGCAACGGACTTGCCGATCTCGACGAATGCATCGGTCGGGGTGGCGTCTTCCGGCAACTTCAGCTTAGCGGCTTTGACAGGCTCACGCAGGGTGGTATCGATGGCGAACGGCACGATCAGGAACGGCAGCTTCTCCACGATTTCATGCGCGCTGGCAAACAACGCTTCGCGTGCGTCAGGGGCGGCCGTGAGTGTCAGCGTGACCGGGCGATCTGCGTTCAGCCGCAGCGTGGCACGCACATGAGCGCCGGTATCCATCTCGCCGGGCGTATCCCATTCGACGATCGCCACCTCGACCGCCTCGTTCAATGTGAAGCTGCCATCGGCGATCAGGTTCTTTACTTCGGTAAGCGCTTCTTCCGACGCGATCCAGGAATGCAGGGTGTCATACGGCCCAGCCTCAGTTTCAATCCGCCGGACCAAAGGCCAGTCCCGGTGCCAAGCCACGAAAACGCGGTGGTCATCGTGCGTCTCGATTGCGAGTTCCCACTCTGGTAAACCCACCCCGGCTTTTTGGGATCGCAGCATGAAATCCATGCGGCGAGCGCTGGCGAACCGGCTCAATTGCGCTAGCGCTTCGTCCGACGGACCGTTCGGCACATCAAGAGAAACCATCCTCAACTCGACGAGTTGCAACATAAGTTCTCCATCATGAGCAGGTCCCTTGCCGGACAGCAAGCCGCAAGCCGCTCTTTCATATCATACAAATTTCATTGCGGTGAATGGTCATCAAACCGCCATAAAGCCTGTGCAACCATGACCAGCGCACCGCCAGATGCAACGCCTTGTCGCTCAAAACCTCCCCGTACACGCGCAGCCTCTAGCTCAAAGGACGTTCCATGCCCGACTTGACCCTCCCCGACAGCAACGACAGCAACGGCCCGCGCTCACTCGGACGCCGGCTAAGCATGCCGCTGTTTCTCGTTGTCATCGCCGCCGGCATTATTTATTGCGTGACGCATCTGATGCAGGATCTCGAGTCGGTCCAACAGTCGTCGTTACTGCCGTACGTCCTGCTCGGCGTTGCATTGATGATCGCGCTTGGATTCGAGTTCGTAAATGGCTTCCACGATACGGCCAATGCCGTCGCCACCGTCATCTACACGCATTCGCTCGCGCCGAATCTCGCGGTCGTCTGGTCGGGCGCATGGAATTTTCTCGGCGTGCTGGTGTCGAGCGGCGCGGTTGCGTTCGGCATCCTGCAACTGCTGCCGGTGGAACTGATTCTGGGCGTCGGTACATCGCAGGGCTTCGCGATGGTGTTTGCGCTGCTGATCGCCGCGATCATCTGGAACCTCGGCACCTGGGCACTCGGGATTCCTTCATCGAGCTCCCATACGCTGATCGGCTCGGTGATCGGCGTCGGACTGATGAACCAGATGATGCACGGTCCGTCGGGAACATCGGGCGTGGACTGGGGCCAGGCGCTCGCAGTAGGAAAATCGCTGCTGTTCTCGCCGCTGGTTGGCTTCATCCTGGCGGGTTTGCTGCTGTATGTCATGAAGCTCGTGGTGCGAGTTCCTGCACTGTATAAAGAGCCGAAGAAAAACACGCCGCCGCCGTTCTGGATTCGCTGCCTGCTGATCCTGACCTGCACGGGCGTGTCGTTCGCACACGGTTCCAACGACGGTCAAAAGGGCATGGGCCTCATCATGCTGATCCTGATCGGCACCGTGCCGACCGCCTACGCGCTAAACAAAGCCGTCACGCCGGCCCAGACACAGACCTTCCTGTCGGTCGGCCATCACGCGTCCGAAGTGCTCGGCAAGTACACCAACGGCGCCGCGCCCGTTGCCGACCCGCGCGCTACGGTGCAGCACTATGTGCAGACCAAGACGGTCGAGCCGGACACCATCATCGCGCTCAAGCAGCTCACCGAAGTCATCGATGCGCAAGTCGGGCCGTCGTCGTCGATGGCGACCGTGCCTCAAGGCATCGTGAATAACGTGCGCAACAACATGTATGTGGCCTCCGAAGCGCTGCGCCTGGTGGACAAGCAGGGCGCGCCCACCTTCGCCGCCGACGACGCCGCCGTGCTCAAGAACTTCAAAGGCCAGCTCGATCGTTCGACCAAGTTCATTCCGACGTGGGTGAAAGTGGCCGTGGCGGTGGCGCTTGGCCTCGGCACGATGGTCGGCTGGAAGCGGATTGTAGTGACGGTCGGCGAACGTATCGGCAAGACCCATTTGACGTATGGACAAGGGGCGTCGGCGGAACTGGTCGCGATGCTGACCATCGGCGCAGCGGACGTCTACGGCCTGCCGGTCAGCACGACCCACGTGCTGTCCTCGGGTGTGGCAGGGACAATGGCCGCAAACGGTTCAGGGCTGCAATGGCGCACCGTGCGCAGCCTCGCGCTTGCCTGGATCCTGACCTTGCCCGTTTCGATCGCGCTCGCGGCGGGCTTGTTCTGGGTGTTCCGCGGACTTTTCTAAGCAGCCTTTTCTAAGCGGGCTTTCCCCTCTAAACGCGCTTTTAAGCCCGTTACCCCTTAAAGCGCGAGCGGTTTTTTCAAACCGCTCGCGCTTGCAGAATGTGCCGATAGCCGACCTCTTTTTGTCTGCCCTCCGGCGACCCGCCTGACGCCATACCCTTCCCCGCCGATGGCACACCGTTTGCTGAATGAAAGCGGCAATCGCGAGGGTATCGGCCCTGCAATCACCCAGCCCGCCGATACTCACGCCGCACCGAAAGCGGCATCGCCATTCACTCTTCAGCAGACTTTAATAAATAAGGAGAAGTGGAATGACTATCGGAACAATTTTGCTCATTGTGTTGATCCTGCTGCTGCTCGGCGCGTTCCCTTCGTGGCCGCACAGCCGCAGTTGGGGTTACGGTCCAAGCGGTATTCTTGGCGTGATCGTGATCGTTGTGATCGTGCTGCTGCTCTTGGGACGGTTGTAGGGTTTATAAGTCGACCGGTGCGTCAGCCTCCAACATCTAGCGCAGACGCAAAACCGACATCGCTCAAGCACAGCGGCGCTTCTTGATGCTGCTGCGTTACCGCCTGCCGGAACCTTGTGGCGGGCGGTTTTCGTTGACTTCATTGGTCGTTGGGGCAGAACGGAAGAAGTGGCGAATAGGGTGGTGTGTGTTCGGAAGCGTCGTCGGCGACGAATGGCGCGGCGTATAGATGGCGGGGTGGTGCGGACGGGTTTTTAGGGTTCAGGCGCCGCGCACTATCAGCGCAAAATCACACGCGCAAAACACGTCCGTCCGGTCCGATTAGCGGCGGCAGGCGCGGCGTTGGGTCCGTGGCTTTCGGCGCAGCTTTCGGGCGACCGGGATTCGACGGTGTTGTAGATAACGCCGGCGGCGCGGCGTTGGTTTTATCGGCGACTTGCTTGACGACCGGACCGCTCTTGCGCTTTTTCTTCGCCTGCGCCGACAGCGTGGCGCGCGGTTTCACCTTCGCTTTATGCAGTTGCGATTCAGGCGGATTCCAGACTTCGACGTAATGCTCGGCGGCCACGGCTGCCAGCGAGCCAAAACCCATGAATCCCGCCAAAACCGCAAGCACGACGTTCGAGGAAAGTGTGGGTAAAACAGGTCTCACAGCAAGTGCTCCAGATTGTTCAGTGTCCGCCAGCGCGCGAAAGTATAGCGTCCAGCGAGCGCTGTGATGTGTCGAGTTCAAGCAACGCGCTATCGAGCCGTTGTAGTGCCAGCGCGACGGCGCGGCCGTCCGCGTCCAGTTCCGGTTCGCTGCGCGTGGCGTCAAATGCGGCCGATACCGCGCGGGTTGCCTGCACGTATCGCGCGAGCGCAGCGGCTTCAGCGGAAGAATGACTGTTCATGTTTCGTGTCCATGCAAAACCACTCACCTGTATGAATATACAGTAATGCCACGCGAGGGAACAGCATTCGTGCGGCAACGCCAAGTGTGCACGTAAACCCGTCTGGTTTTAAGTTGCGCTTAATTGTCAGAGGGCACATTACAAACGCGAGCTTTTATCGCCGCCACCGTTGGCGGCTCTTAATCAAGGCTTTCACCGCGAGGACACGTCATGGCCGCCAGCGCATCATTTCAGAACATCAAGTCCACGATGAAAACCGAGCACGCCCTGCCGCTGCATGAATGCCGGCTTTCGGAAACAGTCGAACGGCCGTGGGGCAAGCCGTATCGGATGGTCGAATGGGCGCGTAAAAGCGATCCATGCAGCCAACTGAGCGTCGTGCCGGCAGAGTTCACCACGTCCGAAATCGCGGAAGTGTTGCGCGCTCACGTGTCGGGCCGGCGCTACGGTCCCACGGATATCGACGGAAGCGCCTGAAGCGAGGCGCCTGCCGAGCGCCAACGTAATATCCACAGGCGGCGCTTTTTGGCGCCACTGAACCACCGACGCACTCCCCGTCTCAGTTAAAACTTGATATAGTCCATAAATGGACTAATATACGAATCTAGTTCTTAACGAGACTTTCTTATGCAACGCGCTCAACGCGTCCCGCGTTCCGTTCCTCCGCCGCAGCCTTCGGTTGCCGACATGTCCGCCGCCGGCTTGCGGGCGTTTTTTAATATCGCGCGCGAGTGGGCTCTCTCAGCCGATGAGCAGATCGTCCTGCTCGGTTCTCCCGGCCGCTCCACCTTCTTCAAATGGAAAGCTGCGCCGCAAACGGCGCGTCTCGGCCGCGACACGCTCGAGCGCCTTTCGCTGATTCTCGGCATCTACAAGGCTTTGCAGATCCTGTTGCCGCAAGCTGAAGCCGCGGATGGCTGGATCAAGCGTGCGAATGCCGCGCCGCCCTTCGGTGGACGCCGCGCGCTCGACCGCATGCTCGCGGGCAACGTGGGCGATCTGGTGGCGGTTCGTCAATATCTCGATGCGATGCGAGGCGGTTGGGCGTGAGCGACTTATCCAATCTGCCGCAAGCTGAAAACGACTGGCACGCTGTCTGGCCGCACACCGAGCTCAACTGGGCGCCGGCTTATCGTGTGATTCCCACGCGTTTCCCCGCTGTCAATCTCTTCGATCGGGTTGCGTCGCCGCAGGATTTCGCAGCCCTTTACGCGCTCGAGGCCATGACCAACGACCGCTTGCGCACGGAAGTGGGCGAACTCGATCTGGTGCCGGTCGCCGAGCGTCAGTTCGGCGCGGGTTATGGCCCGATCATGGCGGCCTTCACACATTTGAATCCGAACGGCAGCCGTTTCTCCGATGGCACCTACGGTGTGTTTTATTGCGCGCGAGAAAGGCGGACGGCTATCGAGGAAACGCGCTATCACTCGGCGCTGTTTCTCGCGGACACGAGGCAAGCGCCGTTGCGCCAGCAGATGCGGCTTTATACGGTGTTGGCGCAAGGCGACGTTGTCGATCTATGCGATGGCCGGCTGCAACAAGCCGCGCTCGACCCGGCGATTCTCTCGCCGTCCAGTTACGTCGCGGGCCAGGCATTGGGACGTGAGGCGCGGGAAGCGGGCGCACCGGGAATCGCGTATGCGTCGGTGCGGGACCGCGGAGGTGAGTGCCTCGCCGCTTTCCGCACCACCCTGCTGCGCGATTGTCATCACGCTGCGTATCTGGAATACGAGTGGAACGGCGAGACGGTGATCAACGTTTTTGAGATGAGCAAGGTCGGATGAGGCGGTTCGTTCGCACGCGGGGGTGGTTTGGGGCTGCCGGGGAGGGTGGTCGGGGGCATAAACCCAGCCCCACGAGCGCAAGAACCCCAAACCAACCCCGAGTGCGAAACGAAAACCCTATGGTAGGGCCAACTCCCGCGCTCCCTCAGCACTCGCCCAGCCCTGTTTCACCGACCAGCGCTGCTCAGTACCCGCCTCCACGATAGTCAACCGTCCATCGTCGGTATACGCCCCAGTATCGATAAAAATCTGCGACCCGATCTGCTTGATCGCCTTCATGGGCGTGTGTCCGCAATACGTCGGCGATAACCCCCGCTGCCACGCAGGCTTACCCGTCCCCAGCGCAAGCGAACGCCCCCACAGCATCTGCTGCCGGACGTCGTCGGGGAAATACGCCACTTCCAGATCAGCGTCACTGCCGAAAAACTCCGCGTGCAGCACGTTGAAACGCGTCGGGCCGTCGCCGACAATCCGCACCAACGGAACACTCGCCAGCTTCGCGGCAATCACCTTGAGTTGCTCGTCCGTGAGGTTCGCCGCCCACGCACCGCCGATCGAGTACCACATGTGGCGCTGCATCCTGCCGGCCGCAACCGCACACAGCGCATCTTCGTGATTGCCGAGCACAGGGTAGAACCAGGGTTTATCCAGCAGATCAATGGCCGCGAGCGAATCGCTGCCGCGATCAACGAGATCGCCCACGGAAAACAGGCGATCACGTGAGCCGTCGAAACCGATTTCGCTAAGCAGATAACGCAGGGCGTCGACGCAGCCGTGCAAATCGCCAACCACAAGGTCGCGGCCAATTTTGTTCGCCGGATGCCAGCAAACGACAGGGTAGGTAGAAGCAGTCATGGCAGTAATCTTAATCTTACAAAACGCGCAGTTGTGCGCGCCAACTCGCGTACCAATGAGTTTATCCCTCCACATTCTGAAACGGCCATCGCTGATGCGCAATGCGATCGAGATTCCGCGGCAATAATTGCCGCGGAATCTCGATCAAAGCGTACTTATTGCGGCGTCGAACGCAGTTTGGCGACCTGATCGGCGGATGTCGTCGATTGCGGATTGCCAAATGTCTTCGTCACGTAATTGCTGATGGCGGCAATCTGCTCATCGCTGAGCTCGCTCCCGAAAGCCGGCATGAAGGCCGTCGAGTTTTTCGTCTCGCGGTTCACGCCGTGCAGCATGACCATCGTCAGATTATTCGCTGCCGATGCCCCCACCACGCTGTTATGAATCAGCGACGGATACGCGCGCGCCGCATTGCCGCCCCGGCCTTCGCCGGTCCAGCTATGACACGTCGCACAGTTCGCAATAAACAATTGCGCACCGTTCACGCCGCTGATCGACGTGCCGCGCATCGCAGTGACGTCCGCGTTGGTCGGCTTGCCGAAGGAATCGCGTGGACGCGTGTCGCCACCGCTTTGCGCCGGCACCGAGCGCAAGTACACCACCATCGAACGCAGATCCTCGGGCGTCATATATTGCGTGCTGTTCTGGACCACATCCGCCATCGGACCGGCCGCATTCGCCCGGCCATGCGCGACGCCAGCGGCGAGATATTGCGCCAGCTCGTCGTCGGTCCATGCACCGACACCCGCGTTTTTGTCCGGTGTGATGTTAAACGCATGCCAGCCGGACAATTCGGCGCCGCTGAAACGTTCACTCGTTTTCAGACCTTGCGTGAAATTGCGCGGCGTATGGCATTCCTCGCAATGCGCGAGACCGCCAACCAGATAAGCGCCGCGATTCCATTCCGCGCTCCGCAGCGGATCGGGGACAAAACGGCCTTCCTGGAAATTGAACATGTTCCAGAACACCATCAGCCAGCGCTGGTTGAACGGAAACGACAGCTCGTTGCGCGGCGGTGTGTAGTGGATCGGCGCGAGCGTATTCAGATAAGCGCGGATCGCGAGGACGTCCGAATCCGTGACCTTGGTGTATTCGGCGTACGGGAACGCCGGATACAAGCGCTCGCCGCTCTTGCCAATACCTTCGTGCATCGCGCGCAGGAAATCCGCGTCGGTCCAACGGCCGATGCCGGTATCCGGATCGCTCGTGATGTTGGGCGTATAGATAGTGCCGAATGGCGTGTTGATCGGCAGACCGCCCGCGAACGGGCGGCCTTTGTCGGCGGTATGGCACGCCACGCAATCGCCTGCCCGCGCGAGGTACTCACCTCGTTTGATCAGCGCCGCGCCGGACTGCGTATCGCGTTGCACGACCACGGGTTCAGCCGCGCCGTTCTGCGCCTGCGCCGATTGAATCAGCGTGTGGAAACTCACACCGGCTACGGCAAGCGCAAGCACGGCGAGCGCGCTGCCGAGGCGCTTGTTGAACGTCTTCGCGTCGCGAGGTTGGTGGTTCTTCATCGTGGATCTCCGTCGGCGCACAATCAAAGTTCTTTCTTCAGTTTGTCGGCAAGACGCAGCGACAACGCGGACAGCGTCAGCGTGCAATTCACCGATGCCGCCGTCGGCATCACCGCGCTTCCGGCAATGAAGAGATTCGAGTGGTCGTGCGTGCGGCATTCGGAATCCACGACGGAATCCTTCGGGTCCGCGCCCATGATGGCCGTGCCCATGATGTGGTTGTTCGGGGCGAATTTATCGTCGAAGGTAATCTCCGTGCCGCCGAACAATTCCGCGATCCGCGCATAGTGCGCACGCGTGTCCGCCGCGCTTTTCTTCACGTAGTCGTTGATCGAGTAATAGATCTCGGGCTGCGGAATGCCGAGCGAATCCTTATGATCCGACGAGGGCACCACGCGGTTCTGCGGCTCCGCCAGATGCTCGTGGAAGCTGTTGATGTTCATGGTGCGCGCGGCGCGGTCGCGGATCTGCCGGTCGAGCTCCGACCCGGTCAAACCCTTCGTGATCAGGTCCGCGGTCACCGACATGGTGGGCACGCCGTTCGACAAATGCAGCTTCTTCGCCGCGTATTCGGAGCGGAAGGCACCGTCGCGGAAATTCACGATGGAGGTCATTTCCATCGGCCCGCGGCCCGGCCACACGGGCTCGTTAGCGAGGAAGGTCACGCCGGTACCGGGGTGGTCCATCAGGTTACGGCCGACTTGATCCGAACTATTGCCAATGCCGTTCTTGAACTTGTCCGACACCGACTGCAACATTAGCTTCGGTGTTTCGATACCGTTAGCCGCGAGCACAAAGAGCTTGCCCGTGACACGCGTGCTGTTGCCGTTCGGGTCTTTGTAGTGGACCGCGGTGATCAAGCCTTTGTCGTCGCTTTCGATCTTGTAGACGACCGCTTGCGCGATCAGCTTCGCGCCCGCGCGCTCCGCTTTCTCTGCGTGCGTAACGCCGTTGTACATGGCGGCGATCGGACAGATCGGCATGCAGTTGTTATTGCCGCAGCAGGTCGGGCGGGCATCGTAGGGGCGGCTGTTACGCGCGACCGGTTCCGGCACGACGTGGAATGACTGGGCGTTGAGGACATCGGAGAAATGCTGGTCCATGTAGGACAACGGCAGCATGTCCATCGGATACGGTTTGGAACGCGGCGAACCGAGATCCACGTTGTTCCCCGGACCCGACACACCAAGCTGCACTTCGGCAGCGCAGTACCAGGGCTCGAGGGTCTCGTAAGGGATCGGCCAGTCGCGGCCCACGCCGTAGAGCGTCCTCAGCTTGAAATCGGCGGGCAGCAAACGCCATGCGGCGGCGGCCCAGTGCCACGTCGTTCCGCCCACGAGCCGCAAGTATTGCGACGCGTACGGATACTCGCCCTTCTGGATCAGATAGTGGTTCTCGGGCGAATACTGTGGATGCGGCGCGTAAGGCGTGGACGGATACGGCGTAGCGAAATCGCCTTTCGCCGGCGAGTTACGAAAGTTCTCGACGATCTGCCAGCGCGGAATACGCGGCCCGGCTTCGAGCAGGATCACGGATGCGCCCGCGCTCGCGAGCTGATGCGCGACGAGACCGCCCGCAACCCCCGATCCGACGACCACCACATCGGCCGAATTCGAATTTGCCATTTGTTGTTGTCCTGTGAGGGTAGGTTTTTATCTGCTTCGGTCGCGCTGTCGAGCGGCGCGCCGGCTTGGTGCTTTTCTTGATGCGTTCTTTGATGCGTTCGTTCAGGCCGCGCCAGGCGGCTTTTGCGTCCAGTAGAACGGCACGTCGCGGCAATACGATGGAATGGTCAGCACGTCGTTGACGGGATCGAACATCAGCGCCCGCTCGTAGGCGACCACGCTTATGCGCGGCGCATCGCCCACAAGACCGAGATACCACGCCCGCATGACGGCGGTGACGGTGCCGGCGAGCTTGGGCGTGTCGGCCTTGAGCGCCTCGGTCACCGTGTCCGACGGCACGCCGCCATGCGCCGCGAGCCAGGTATTCAGCGCGCTCACGTTGGCGACAAACTCGCTGTCCGACTTCGATAA
>Ga0255336_101880_pt1 | contig 12516 bp, 12 predicted proteins | sample MeOH1_35cm_T3_17_FD_189102 | JGI IMG/M metagenome (GOLD analysis project Ga0255336, IMG submission 189102) | Sandy soil microbial communities from University of British Columbia, Vancouver, Canada - MeOH1_35cm_T3_179 | ecosystem: Engineered > Artificial ecosystem > Sand microcosm > Unclassified ...
GATGCGCGGAAGGAATACGAGCGAGCGCTCGCATGCGCGGCTTCCTTGTCAAGTTGGCCTTTGATAGAGTGTCGTGGCCCGCGGTCACGGACCGGTCGCAAGCCAGCTGGATTGCGTCACATTTGTGATACGCGCTGCAGGGCAAGCGCGGGTGGCCCGTCGCAGCGAACTCTTCAGGGTAGGCGATTCGGCGAGCCGCCGCGGCGACATCTTCGGGTCGACAGCTCCACGGCTCGGTCTTCCGCGACGAAGAAGGCACCGAATCGGGCTTTCAGGCGTGGGGAAGACGCTCGCGTGCCACGTCCTGATCTGCGCGCTTTACACCGATCGCGAATGACACTACTGTGATACCCCCAAACCGGGTGGCAAGGTCGACCGGAACAACCCGACGCTCTTTGGCTTGGTGCTGGCGCGGGGGCATCGAGCATATCGCAGCATACTCGCCCGCGGTGCGCCGAGGACTTGCACTGCGCCTGTAGCACGCGTCGGGAGCCACTGCAAGGCGGGTATTGTCGACATGCAGGGGGGCCAACGCGTATCTCGAGGAGGTCTATCTGCAGCGCCAAAACGCCTGGTTTGCGGTGCCGGGGGCCGAGCTGGCAGCGCCTTTGCGGCGCGCATCGCGTGGCTGCCCGGGGCGCTTCGATGCCAGCGGCGCAACCCCGCGCCTTCCCCGCAGCGCGTTTACAAATGTGACCCAACTGGGTTGGCCTGCAACCAGTCGGTAACCGCAGGTCAAGACACTCTGTCAAACACTAACTTCGCAACTGGACAGTGCAGGCGAGCGCTCGCCGTATGCCTGCACCTCCGCCAAGCGCGCAGCACACACGCGTTCGAACCTGCACCCGAAATTTGATTGAGGAACTTGATCGATGACCCATGACGGATCGGCCTCGGCCCTGCGTGAATTCGACAGGCGAGTAGCGGCCAATCAAGCTGCGCTTGCCGCAAACCTGACGTCCGCCTACGACTTCATTGTCTGCGGCGCTGGCTCGTCGGGATCGGTTGCCGCGTGCCGTCTTGCGGAAAACCCCGCAGTCAATGTGTTGTTGATCGAGGCCGGTGGCACCGACGATGTGCCAAGCGTAATGGACCCCGCACAGTGGCCGGCAAACCTTGGCAGTGAGCGCGACTGGGGCTTTCTTGCAGAGCCGAATCCGCATCTGAACGGTCGCGCGATCCCGATGTCGATGGGCAAGGTGCTCGGGGGCGGATCCAGCATCAACGTGATGGTGTGGGCGCGCGGGCACAAAAGTGACTGGGACTTCTTCGCGTCGGAGGCAGATGATACGGCGTGGGGTTACGAGGCCGTGTCGGCTCTCTACCGCCGCATCGAAAGCTGGCAAGGCGCGGCCGATCCGGCCTACCGTGGCACTAGTGGCCCAGTGTTCGTGCAGCCGTCGCCCGACCCAAGTCCAATCGCCGGCGCGATGCTTGAGGCGGCACACAGACTTGGTATTCCGACATTCGCAAGTCAGAACGGCCGGATGATGGAAGGCGCCGGCGGTTGCGCGTACACCGACGTACTGATTCGCGCCGGTAGGCGTCACTCGATTTTCCGCGCCTATGCGTATCCGTACCTCGATCGCCGAAACCTGACTGTGCTGAGCGGGACAGTTGTAAGTCGGATTCTAGTCGCACAGAAACGCGCCGTCGGCGTCGAGATTCTTCGAGACGGCAAAACGGAACACATTGCGGCAACGTCTGAAGTCGTCCTGTCACTCGGCGCAATACACACGCCGAAGGTGCTGATGCAGTCAGGTATCGGCGATGCCCCGGAACTTCAGCGGTTCGGCATACCGGTCATCCAGCATCTGCCCGGAGTCGGACAGAATCTGCAGGATCATGTGTCGTTCGGTTGCATCTGGGAATATAGTGCACCGCTCATGCCGCGCAATACTGGCAATGAGGCGACGCTGTACTGGAAAAGCCGCGCGGACCTCGACGCGCCGGACCTGCTGTTCTGCCAGGCCGAATTTCCGGTGCCAAGTATCGAAACCGCCCGCCTAGGCGTGCCAAACGATGGCTGGACCATGTTTGCCGGACTCGCGCGTCCGCAAAGCCGCGGCCGTGTCCGACTCACCTCGGCGAACCCGCTCGATCCGATCAGGCTCGAGGTCAATACGCTTGCGCACCCGGACGATATGAAAGCAGCGCTCGCGTGCGTCAGGCTCGCACGCGAACTGGGCAATTCCGCGTCCTTCGCGCCGCTGGTCCGGCGCGAAGCGATGCCTGGCAATCTGAGCGGCGGCGACCTCGAACGATTCATCCGAGATGCGGCTGTCACGTACTGGCATCAGACGTGCACCGCCAAGATGGGGCGGGACACGATGTCCGTCGTCGACAGCCATCTCAGGGTCTACGGTGTCGACAACCTGCGTATCGTGGACGGTTCGATCATGCCTCGTGTGACAACCGGTAACACGATGGCGCCTTGCGTGATCATTGGGGAACGTGCGGCACAGATTCTACGAGAGGAGCATCGTCTTTGATCCATGCGAGTTTCCAGATCAATCGGTCAGAAATAGATATCGCACGCTCCAGTATCGTGTATGTCTGTAGTGCGGACCTCTTCGACCGCACTATCACTCCAAGGGAAATCATGAACAAACAAGAATTGATCGAAGCTGCCGCTGCGGCGAGCGGCAATAGCAAGGCCGCGGTCGCAGACACGATCAAGGCGCTCAGCAACGCTGCCATGTGCCGCCCTCCGGAGCTCGCGTGGATTCAGGCGGCTGCTCGCCATGTTTGCAGGCCCGCAAACGTATCAGCACAAGGCAAGAAAGTCGGTGTGGAGGGCGGCAAATCCCAGGTGACATAGTGGCAGGTCAATACAACCGTAACAGCTAGCCCAACTTTCGCTATTCGCACTTCGACGCGACGGTTTTTCACCGTTTTCTGATACGGCTGCGACCGTAACTCGTTGATTTGTTGCAAGAGTGCTCGCGGGGGATTGGCAGAATCGCTTGTAGTGAAGACCTTGGTCCTTGGCAGTGGCACAGCGAGTTCCTACGCTGGGCGAATGTTCCTCAAGCGCACACAGCGGATCAAGGACGGCAAGGCGCACCACTACTGGAGCGTGGTGGAGAATCGGCGTCTGTTGAATGGCAAGGTCGTGCAGCGCCAGGTGCTGTACCTGGGCGAGATCAACGACAGTCAGCAACTCGCCTGGCGCAAGACGATCGAGGTGTTTGACGAAGGCGCTAAACGTCAGGTCGCGCTGTTTCCGGAAGGCGCGCAGCCGGCAGGTGACGCCAAGGCAGTGGGCGTGCGGTTGAGCGAGTTGCAATTGAAGCGCCCGCGGCAGTGGGGAGCGTGCTGGCTGTCTTGCGTGCTATGGCAGCAGTTGGGCCTGGACGCATTTTGGTCGGCGCGCCTGCCGGCTTCACGCAAGGGAACGCGCTGGCTGCAGGTGTTGCAAACCCTGGTGGCGTATCGGCTGATCGATCCGGGCTCGGAATGGCGCCTGCACCGGCACTGGTTCACGTCAAGCGCGATGGCCGATCTGTTGGAAGCCGACTTTGGGCTGGCCGAGAAAGATACGCTGTATCGCTGCCTGGACAAACTGCTGCCGCACAAGGACGCCTTGATGCTGTTTCTCAAGCAGCGTTGGGGCGAACTGTTCGGTGCCTCGTTCGACGTGCTGCTGTACGATCTGACCAGCACTTACTTCGAGGCCGACACGCCGCGGGAAGCACCGGACAAGCGTCAATACGGCTACAGCCGCGACAAGCGCGGCGACTGTCGGCAAGTCGTGATCGGCCTGATCGTCACCCCGGAAGGCTTTCCCTTGAGTTACGAAGTGCTGGCCGGCAACACCGCGGACTGCACCACGCTGTCCGATCTGCTCAAGCGCATCGAGACCCGATACGGCAAAGCCAATCGAATCTGGGTCATGGACCGCGGCATCCCAACGGAAGAGACGCTGGCGCAAATGCGCGAGATGGGGGCCTCTTACCTGGTGGGCACGCCCAAGGGGCGATTGAGCAAACTGGAGCGCTCCTTCCTCTCAGCTTCGTGGGAGCGTGTGCGGGACGGGGTACAAGTCAAGCGCCTGCCCCAGGAGAACGAAACCTATGTGCTTGCCGTGAGCGAGCAGCGGATCGGTAAAGAACGTGGCATGCGGCAGCGCCGGCTCAAGCGCTATGTGGAAAGGCTCAAGCAGTGCCGCGCACAAAGCCTCACTCGCGACCAGCTACTGATGAAAGTGGGGGCGGCCAAACAAGACGCCGGGCGAGCCGCGAGCCTGATCCAACTGATGCTGCCACAAAGCCATGAGGCGGTGACGCCAGACACCTTCCGCTTTGAACTTGACCGCAATAAATTGCGTCAGGTGCGCCGCCGCGAAGGCCGTTATCTGTTGCGCACCAACCTCTCGAGTCACGACCCGACACAGCTTTGGACCTTCTACATCCAGCTTACGGAAGTCGAGCAGGCGTTTAAGGAACTCAAGCATGACTTAGCAATTCGACCGATCTATCACTACAAAGAAGAACGCATCGAAGCACACATCTTCGTGGCCTTCCTGGCGTATTGCCTGCAGGTCACGCTCAAGTACCAGCTCAAGCGCGCTGCTCCAGGTTTGACACCGCGTGCGGCGCTGGAGAAATTCAAGACCATGCAGATGGTCGATGTTCATCTGCCCACCACTGACGGGCGCCATCTGATCCTCTCACGCTACACGCAGCCGGAACCCGAACACCGTCTCCTGCTCGACCAGTTAGGCCTCAAGCTGCCTGCGCAGCCACCGCCAAAAATCACGGCCCGGCCATCGCCAATCGCCCCTACGGAAGCCTACGCCCCGTAGTGAAGACCTTTGAAATCAAAATCCTTAAAAATCAATGAAGTAGCCCGCTCCGGCACTGCGAATAGCGAAAGTTGGGCTAACGGGCACCCCCTGCCTTCTATGAGCAGAACGTTCGAGGTCCCGCTACCCTGAACGACGTCGAAGGGAGCGACCGACAGCTTTTCGGTGGTCTACCTTGATCTGCCGACGGCTTGGGCAGCGACGCCGACAACCGCACTCGTGGATGCACCCCGGCGGTCAGCTAATCAAAACAATTCGGTCGCCGACCGTCGAACCGCGCTGCACAAAATATGAAACGCGGGCTGCCCTCACATCTAGGAGCACGCGTTCGATCCGATCGGCGCCGAGACCTTCACGCAAATGGGTGTTAACGATCACCCGCAAATTCGGATTTGCCGCTGCATCACGCCTGATTTCCATCAGGTGCTTGATGGCACACCGCCGAGTCATAAAATGTATGTGCATGAATGACCTGTCCTTGCCGCAGATCACGGTAGATGATTATGCTGCTTACGCTTGCGTCCAGCAGGTGGCACGAGGGTTCACAATAAGATTCCAGAATGGCTAGATGACTATACATTGCGCCCATGCAGCGCGCTTTGCCCATATAACGTAGGAAGCGGGTAGAAGATTTCTTATTGCGACGCAGCCCTCGATGACGCTATCGCGCAGGCATTCGGTACGACATAAAGCACCATGCGCAGTAGCGATATGCAAGGTGGCGCGAGAAACGTGCTGTCGCCGATTTATTTGAGTGACCACCGCTCTGCTCGGGGCAAGGGGGATTGAGAAGAAGGGGCGGCTGTTTTATTCAGTGGCGCCATTGCGCGCGGACGGCTCGACGGAAGTGATCCTGAAGAGCCGACCCATCCGTGCGATAAAGCAATTCGCCACACCACAGCGATCAGCACAATAGCGGCTACGGTGGCAAAGGCTATCTGCCTCCGGCAGCGCGTCGTTTGTTCGCTGCTCGCCACGTGGACACTCCTCGTTTTCGCCATTTTAGACGCAGCCCGTTTTATTTGGACGGATCCTAACATGACGCAGCACTTCGACGCGTTCTTGCATGTCTCGGAGAATTGAGCGAGGTATCGGATGCATCAGCCTCTTCCTACTTTTGTGCGATGGTATGTGCCATGCCGAGATGCGCCTCTGTCCCGCCACGAAGATCAGTGGCGGCAAGACCCTGTCTTCCGGCACCCGACCCTCGCAGCCGCGGCGACTCATTATCGTTGCCGGGGGCAGCGACAAACGGTGCGATCACATCATGACCTTATCGCCCTTCATTTTCTTGTGTCCGCTGAAGCCAATGTTGTCGCCGCCTTTTTTGCTGCCGTGGTGGTGCCATCGCCATGAATGATGCTGATGTCCAGAAGATCAGCCTGATGAAGTTTGAGCACCGAACCGGCAAAGATGGCCGCGATGCAACCCTGCGCTTCCCAGCGTCGGAAAGCGCGATAAATACGCGTGTGATGGATTTCAGGACGGCCATCCCGATCCTTTTCGATCGGCAATTCCTTCCACTGACACCCCAGGTACAGCAGTTTCAGAATGTAGTTGAAGATCGCATGCGGACTCAGTTTCGATGCCGGTCCACGAGTGCCGCGGGAAAGATGCGGCAAGACAAACTGCTCGAACTGCGCACCGCTCAATTTCGTTGGAATCGCTTGTCCCCACTGGCTTCCAGCCATTTGTGCCATCCAAAAAACCAGCACTTTAGCCGATTTGCCAGGACCGGCCCAAATCCAGTCCCGGTGCGGCTGCCAGACAAATTCGCCTTCCTCGAAAAACCCGCAACCAGTTGTCAGGGTGCTTCCTGACCGGGCGTCGGATCTGCTTGGAACAAGTGCCCCAGCCGCCCGCCCGCGATGAACACGCCGACCAGCAGATTGAGAATAACGCTCCAGAACCAGCAAGCGGCGTAGCTCATGTGGTTGTGGTCCATGAATGCGGGAAGAGCGATGCCAACCAAGCAAACAACCGCGCCGACGAGGAGCCATAGAAAATCGATGCCGCGTTGGGCGCTTCGCGCGAAGATGTTGACGCTGAACCAAATGATGAACCCCATCCCGAAGAGCAAGTTAAGAATGGGGATGGACATGAACAACACGAACGCGACGAGCAGCGCGGTTTTAGAGAACGCGGTGCCGCGTTGGGCTTGAGTGGTCGCGGTCGCGAGTTTTGGATTTGCCATGGTTGCCTCTTTGCGTTGACGCGCCGCCAGGCGGCGGCTCGGGGTTGAACTCAGCGGATGTCGGCGATGGGCGAATCGTTTTGGTCCGCAACATGCACCGCGACGACTTTCGCCACGACGTCTCTGCGCGCAGCGTAGGAGAGCGTGTCCGCAGCCTTCACGTAGACGTCGACATTGAGCGGGAGCGCGTTGTTGCCGGATGCAGAAATCTTTGCTTCAAGAGCGCGCGCCTCGGCCTCGCTCGCTGGAACGACCGATTCAAACCGGCGGTCGCCGCGCGGCACGATGTCGAATTCCGGCGAATCGCTCATGGCGAGCCGCGAGTTGCCGTCCATGCCGAGACTAAGAATCGGGAAGCTCTTCGATTGCGCGTCGTAATGCCCGAGCGACGCGCTCGCTTTGATCACGAAGTATGGGAAGGCGAGCTCTTTCTGCTGCTGCGCTTCATACTTCGCTTGGATGCCCTTCATAAGGTCTTGCTTCTTGAACGAGTCGCTCGTCGATTGATAGTCCGCGTCGAAGCTGCGCGCGAGATCGTCCAGGGGAAGGGTCGCTTTTTGCAGCCCGTAATACAGCAGGCCAATCTGCAACCCGCTTTGCATGACGACATACGAGGAGAGGGGGATTGATGCGTCCACTTGCGCGTTCGCCAGGCTCGCGGTGCACGGCCCGATTTGAAGCGAATGATTGGTTGCTTCGAGCATGACCGCGCGGGCTTTGTCGGCGCTCGTCGCTTCAACGGACTCTTCGTTAATCGACACTTGTTTCATGCCTAGATCCGGGCGGTCGACTGCGCGGACGTTGGTGCCGCGATGAAGGGCGTCGGGGTAAATGAGCGCGCAGACGTAAGCCGACTTGGGGCCGTTGTCGGCAGCGATCGCGGCTTTGCCCGCGCTGGGATTCCAGTCCGTGGGACCGGGCGGGCGAGAGCTGTCCGTGCTGGGCGCGGTGGCGTCGGGCGTTTTCTTGGAGCATCCGGCGAGCAAGGCAAAAGCCACGAGCGCGCCAGCTGCGCAGATTGAGATTCGATGTTTCATGTCGGCAAATTGGCTTTTAAGATAAAAGAGTCAGTTGATCACTGCGCGCCCTGCGCGGCCGGAACCGGCAAATAGCGAACGAGTTCATAGCCCGACGACGATCGCGGCGCGTTCTTGTTGTTTGGCAAGTCCTCATAGTGTTCTTTGACGATTCGCCCCACGGCGGGCGCATACCAGTCGACGGAGCGCGAACGGCCCGAGTCGGCGCCGACGGACATGCCGGCCCACGTCGTCGCGCTCTCGACGCGAAACGCGTCGAACGTTCCAGCCGGCGTGCTGACGTGTTCTATTGAGGTGACTTTCGCGCTCCGCTCGCAACGCGAAGTCCAAGCTCCGCTCGCGAACGTGTATTCGGCTGTCCAGCTTTTCCCGACGAACAAGGGAAACCGAAGCGCCTCGGTGCTCGGCGTGAACCGCCCGGATGTGGATTGCACGACGTTGACGTTGGCGTCCAGGACGGTGCTTCGCGTGGCGCCATCGGAGAGCACGGCGAGGCGCGCACCGTTCGGGCCAACGTTCTCGACGCGCTGTGTGTAGCGGCTGCTCTTCGACCGGTCAAGCTCGTTTTCGTAGGCGAACTCCCATCCCTGTCCCACAACGAAAACCGGCGCTTGCGCCTCGGTCAGGGGGACGCGGGCGGGAGCGGGCAAGGATGCGCCGAGCGCTGCGGACGCAGCCACGGCGGATGCGGCGAGGGTTGAGAGCGGCATGTTGGCGTCGACCTGTTTAGTTGAAGACGGAAGGAAGCGGCGAACCCGAGCTGGCGGGAAGTTGGCGGGCTTGCACTGCTGCCGAAGCCCCGGTCGTGAATGACCAGCTCACGGAAAAAGCCTGCGGAGCGGGAATACTGGTGTTCGTCAGCGAGCCGGTGACCGTGACCTTGTAGGTGGCATTGGTGGCCAGCGGCTTGAAGGGCACGCACATCACCAAGCGCGTCGCTTCGCTGTTGTTCGTGTTGTCCGTCTCCTGGCACGAAACCGCGTTGCCCGACGGGTCCGTGATCATGAAATTGACGTTCGAAAACGCCCCGTTGCCCGAGGCGCTCAGCGTCACCGGGTAGCCGACGACCTGGCCTTCATACTGCGGAGCGTTCGCCATCGGATTCGGCGACTCGTTTGCGACCCACGACGGCTTCACGTTCGTCTGGCCGTCATACGGGTAGGCCACGAGCTTGTTGTCCGGCGTTTGCTGCACATAGTCGACGAAGTCGCCCACGAACGTCGAATACCTCGTCGGGTCGGTGTTCGTCGGGCCTTGGCCGAAGCCCACGTTCGTCGTGTCATAGAGGAAAATCGCTCTGTGGAACGGGGCATCGAACAGTCCGTCGATCGCTTCCGTGGAGGACGTGAACGCGCCGCCGATGCCCGCTGCGATTTCGCCGACGGCGTTGGTCGTGTAGCCAGCCGCCGCGACGCGAGCGGTCGGATCGACGCCCGTGAAGCCCGGCTGTCCAGCCGTTTCAAAGTGGCCCACCGCATTCGCGTCATACATGTAGATCGCGTGGTTGGCGGCTGCTGTGTTCACTTGCGCGATTTGTTTGAACCGGGAAAGGCCAAGCTGAGCTCGCTTGTTGTTGGCGTAGGCGAACGAGTCCGCAATCACGTCTCCGGTCAACGTCGGGGAGCCTGCGGCCGCTCCCGTCGCAGCGAGCAAGGAGATGGGCTGAGGCGTCGATCCTGTCGATCCCGTTTGTCCTGTTGGGCTGGTTTGTCCCGTCGGATTCGATGACGAGCCCCCTCCGCCGCCGCACGCGGCGAGAGCTGTGGCGAGCGCGACGGACGAAATTGCGAATGCTGCTGTTTTTGCTGTCTTGTTCATGGCTGGCCCCGATGCGAGCGCCCGCTCAGGCGTTTGCGGCCTGTCGCGGATTGTGCATTGTTATTTAAGCGTATGAGTTGATGCATTGCGTCGTGATCATAACTCCAGACGTCATTTCGACAAGCTTCGGCTGGCCGAAAATAACGGTTGGCGTCGTTTTTTGTCGACGCGGGAGATCACAGATGAGGCGCGAAGGATCGGCCAGCGACGAGGGGCTCGCGAAGAGAGTCGGCGGCGCAATCGCCCATTTCAGGAAGGCGGCCGGCTACACGCAGATTCGGGTCGCGGATGCGCTTGGGCTGGAAAAGGAGACGGTTTCTCGCATTGAAACGGGCGTCATCTCGCCGACAATTTTTCGCCTGGCGCAGTTCGCGCATCTGTTCCAATGCCCCGTGAGCGCGCTGTTCGGCGAATACCGCGGCAAGCCGATGGAAGACGCGGCGGAGATCGCCGAGGTTCTCAGCGGCCTGCCGGCTGAGGACCGGCGCGTGATTCTGCGCATCGTGGCCGACATCTCCGCGATGGCCCGCGAAAGGGCCGCGCTGCGCGAGAAGGCGGTTCGCCTTGAGCGCGAAGCACTTGAAAAAGCGGTTCCGGAGCGTGAAAAGCTCCCTAAGCGGCGCAAGGTCCGGCTTTGAGAAACTGAAACCAAAAGCGCCGGGCGTGAGAAATGTCAAAATCGCGGTCTTTTTCCCGGCCGCCTCGCCGACGTTGGCGCAATGCGCCAACCGCCTGCCGACTGCGGGACTTTTCTCTCTCGCCATGCCAACCCCGTTTCATCTGTAATTTTGGCGCGCATTTTCTGCGTCCCTTATGCATGGGCGAATCATGGGACAGGGCGTTTTTCTCCGCCGCTCATTTTGTCCAACTTTTCTTGTCGATTCGTTCGAGGGGTGATTTTTCGGCCTTGAATTAACGTGGCGGAGAGCCTTCCAGAATAAAATCTCGAAAAAACACGACGGGGCCGGGGAATGCCGAAATCACTGAAATTCGATAGCTCATTGTTGAAGCCAAAAGACGCTGAGGAAATATGGCGGGAGGCTTTGCGGCCCATTTATGAAATCGAGAGGGCGGGCGAGTTCAGGGCGAAGATGGAAACGTGGGACCTGGGAGGCAGCATGCTGCTCACCTCGCATTCCGCAAAAGACGAAGTCCAATTTCAGCGGACCCGACGGCGAATCGCGACCTCGGGCGTCGACCATTATCTCGTGCACTGTCTATTAGGCGGCGAGCTCGTCTCAGAATCTGCCGCAGGCCGGCAGAAGGTGCCGCTGCGGTCCATCGCCGTGAGGGCCATGGATGTCGAAAACATCGGGTTCGCTCGGGATGCTCCCATGCTGACGCTCAGCATCCCGCGCGCAGCGCTCGACAAGAGGATGCCCGAGGGGGCGCGATTGCACGGAGCGTCATTTGAAGCGGGAGACCGGATCGGCGCTTTGGTGTCATCGCACATCTGCGCGCTCGCTCAAACATTGACCGAGATGACAGTTGACGAGTCGCGGGTGGCGGCGGAAGCGACACTGGGTCTCTTGGCGGCGTGCCTGCTGCCGAAGGCGGAGCGGGGCACGTCCCGGGATGATCCGCGTTTGGCCCCGATGCTTCGCGCGCAGGCCATGAGCTTGATTGAGCGCAGGCTCGGGGAGCCGGACTTTGACGCCGAGGCGCTCCGGCGAGAGATCAATGTGTCGCGGACCGCCCTGTATGCCTTGTTTGCAGAGAGCGGAGGCGTTGCCAAGCAGATTCGGGCGCGGCGCTTGGACGAGGCGATGCGCCGGCTTGCGAACCCGCGCCACGCTCGACAACGGATCGCCGAGGTCGCGTTCGCGGTGGGCTTTTCAAGCGAGCCGACATTCAATCGGGCGTTTCGCGAGCGATTCGGCTGCGCCCCTGGCGAGGCGCGCGCGGATGCGGACGCGCGCCGCGCAAAGCCGCCGGAGGCGCATCAGCCGAACGGCAAGCCAACGAACGAAATTGCAGCAAAATACCAAGCCGCGATCAGGAATGTGCGCGGCTAGACATTCCGATTCATTCGGGCGTCGGGTCGGGGAAGCGGACAAGTGGGGTTATTGTTCTCGCTTGCGCGAGGCTTGATAGCCATCCCACGCGATTTGCAGGCCCACGGCCACGACTGTCAGAATCATGGCGGGGCGCGTGAAGGCGTCGTCGAACCTCCCGCCGTTGCTCAGTAGTCCAACATGATCGCCGCAAGGCCCATGCTGGCGTAGGAGGCGGTGCGCATTCGACGCCACATAACGCGCGCAAGAATGAGCCACGCCAGAATCATCGTTCCGACAAAAAGAGCCTGAAATGCGTCGCGCTTGGTGGACGCCGACCGCTGGCAGATGCTTCTCGTTGAAGGGTTTTGTCGCGATAAGGCGATCGGGACGAGTAAAAGCAATATTATGAGGATGACTTACATGACTAACGAGTAGAACTGGTTCGCTGCCGACGGTTTAATTTTGCCTGCGTGTTTCATCTGCCCTTTAGCGATCATGTGCATGGTTTCGATGCCGCCCAGAATGATGCGGGCACAGCGAAAGCTCCCGAATCCGAGCATCGGACGGGTGCGTCGCTTGATCGCTCGATGGTCCTGTTCGACAACATTGTTCAGATACTTGTTCTGGCGAATCTTCATGGGCGTTTCACGCTCGGCGTTGATG
>Ga0255336_101881_pt1 | contig 12507 bp, 11 predicted proteins | sample MeOH1_35cm_T3_17_FD_189102 | JGI IMG/M metagenome (GOLD analysis project Ga0255336, IMG submission 189102) | Sandy soil microbial communities from University of British Columbia, Vancouver, Canada - MeOH1_35cm_T3_179 | ecosystem: Engineered > Artificial ecosystem > Sand microcosm > Unclassified ...
CCTTGCCACGGACATCTCAAGGACGGAGCGTCGCGTTCATGATCGCAGGGCGGGTCTCAGGCTGGGGCGTGCCGGATTGCCTCGCCGTGCCCTCTTGACTCGGAATGGCCCCATAAAAGTGAGAGTGACGACCATGACGAATGCCCTGAAATTCTACATCAACGGCGCCTGGGTCGATCCGGTCAGCCCCAAGACGCTCGACGTGATCAATCCGGCGACGGAGGAACCTTTTGCCCAGATCTCGGTCGGCTCCGCCGCCGATGTCGATCGCGCCGTGGCTGCCGCCAAGGCGGCTTTCCCCAAATTCTCGCAGACCAGCAAGGCCGAGCGGCTGAAGCTGCTGAACCGCATCCTGGAGATCTATAACGAGCGCGCCGAGGATATCGCCAAGGCGGTCTCGGATGAAATGGGCGCGCCGATGGGCTGGGCCCGCGATGCCCAGACCTGGGCCGGCCGCGCCCATATGGAAGCGACCATCAAGGCGCTGGAAGATTTCGAATTCGAACATCAGCGCGGCACCAGCCGCATCGTCAAGGAAGCGATCGGCGTCGCCGCCCTGATCACGCCGTGGAACTGGCCGCTCAACCAGATCGTCTGCAAGGTGGCGCCGGCCATCGCCGCCGGCTGCACCATGGTGCTGAAGCCCAGCGAGATCGCGCCGATGAGCGGCCTGGTCTGGGCCGAGATCGTGCATGCCGCCGGCGTGCCGGCTGGCGTCTTCAACCTCGTCAATGGCGACGGTCCCTCGGTCGGCCAGGTGATGGCCGGCCATAAGGATGTCGACATGGTGTCCTTCACCGGCTCGACCCGCGCCGGCATCATCGTCGCCAAGACGGCAGCCGATACGGTGAAGCGCGTGGCGCAGGAACTGGGCGGCAAATCGCCCAATATCATCCTGCCCGATGCCGATTTCGCCACCGCGGTCGCCAAGGGCGTCGAAGGCTGCTTCGGCAATAGCGGCCAGTCCTGCGACGCACCCACCCGCATGCTGGTGCCGCAGGAGCGCCATGACGAAGCCCTGGCCGTCGCCAAGAAAGCGGCCGAGGCCCATAAGGTCGGCGATCCCAAGGCCGAGGGCACGGTGCTGGGCCCGGTGGTCAGCGAGATCCAGTTCAACAAGATCCAGCGCCTGATCGAAGCCGGCATTTCCGAAGGCGCCACATTGGTCACCGGCGGCACCGGCCGGCCCGAGGGCCTCAATCGCGGCTATTACGTGCGCCCGACCGTGTTCGGCAATGTGCGCCCCGACATGACCATCGCGCGCGAAGAGATCTTCGGCCCGGTCCTGTCGATCATTCCCTACAAGTCGGAAGAACAGGCGATCGAGATCGCCAATGACACGGTCTATGGCCTGGCCGCCTATGTGCAGTCGAAGGACATCGACCATGCCCGCAAGGTGGCCCGCCAGCTGCGCGCCGGCCAGGTCAACCTCAACTATCCGGATTGGGATACCTTCGCGCCCTTCGGCGGCTACAAGCAGTCGGGCAACGGCCGCGAATATGCCGATTGGGGCATCCACGATTTCCTGGAAGTGAAGGGCATCGTCGGCTACGGCGAGAAATAAGCCGCCGCCTCACGCTCAATCGACCCGCGCCCCGGAGAGTCTGCGGGGCGCGGGTTTTTTGTTTCAGGCTGACTCCGGCACCGGACTATTTCATCCGTTTCGCGGCACGCCGGTACCGTCAGGCACGGCCATTTAGTTGCGACAGCCGCAGAGGCTGGTCTGGCCGCCGCGCGCTCGATAGGTCCTAGAATCAATTCCGGCAGAATCGCTGCCGATTGCGGCCGGACGAAGCGACAGCACCGGCGGCCCGGCCGGTTACGCCGAGAGCCGGCCATGCGCCACCCAATGGGCAAGATCGGGCGTAAAACGCGTGCTTGCCAGGTGATCGTAGCGCGCGAGGTCGTATGGTGAAAATACCTCCCGCCACCGCCCGTTCGTGCCGCCGTGAAAGAACCGCGATGACCCGCGATCCCAGACCTGCTGCGCAATCGGCAGCAGCAGGTCGCCCTGGGCCTTCATGGCCTCGAATCCCGCCGCGTCAATCAATGCCGGCCATAAAGTCTCGGAAATCTCGATCCCAAGATATGTAGCGATCCGGCGCATCTCTCCACCAAGGTCGGCCTTCAGATCGTTGTAGTGGACCAGAAGCATGTCTGGCTCGTCACGCGCCGCCCAATAGGTGCTCTCGACCTGGAAGAATGACTCGTCCGGATTGCCCAGCGAGCCGCCACCCGTGACCCAATGGGCGAAGAACGCAGCCGGGCTTTCGGGAACGGGCGGGCTGTGGCTGTCAGACTTGGGATCACTTTGGCTGGCCTGATCGAGCCGTTCGCGGAATGCCGGCGTGTAATGGAACAGGTGGTTGTGCCACGACATGGCCGCGTCCCGGCCATCGCGTGCCACATGGATAAATTTCACGCCCTGATAGAGCGGCAGCGCATCGAGCGGCAGATGCGTCTTGAGAAATCTCCGGTGTGTTTGCGCCTCGACTGCCTCCAGCGTCTGCTCACCGGATCGGCCCATGTCGAGCCAGGGCGAGATTTGCACGATGTCGCGCGGCGCCGGCGATCTGAAGATGAGCATGGCAACGATATGCTGTACCCATGTCGTGCCGCATTTCGGATAGGTGCCGATGATGATGTCATCGCTGCGAGGCCGATAGCCCGCCCATCTTGTGCTGTCGACGGTGCGGGACCGCACTGTACGAGTTGGTGCCCGAATTAAGAGCGGTGACATCGTCCTTGGACTCCTTCAGCCTGTTGCCATCCGGGAATCGTGGTCGCGCGGCGTTACAAACTGGTGTCCATGCCGAGAAAACGGGTTACGGCTGAAAAAATCGGGCGATCCGGCAAGGCCGCGCGGCGCGGCCGAACGCCCAATCGCCGCGGGAGCACTCTTCTTCGATTTGCCCCGATGTCAGGCGGCGAGCTGCCACATCAGCCAGCTATTGGCGGCGATGATGACGGCGAAGATGAACCAGGCGATTCCGGCGAGCAGCGGACCGCTGGCGAAAGGTCCCATCAGCTTGCGATTGCTGGTGAAGCGGATCAGCGGATAGATGGCGAAAGGCAACTGCACGGTGAGGACGACCTGGGTCAGCACCAGCAGCCGGCCGACTGAGCCTTCGCCCAGCCAGAGCACGCCGACCAAAGCCGGCCCCAGCGCCAGAGCGCGCGTGATCAGCCGGCGCTGATAGCAGGGAATCTTCAGGTTGATGAAGCCTTCCATGATCACCTGGCCGGCAATGGTGCCGGTGAAGGTCGAACTCTGGCCCGAGGCCAGCAAGGCAAAGCCGAAGATGAGCGCGGCGGCCGAGCCGGCGATCGGCTGCAGCAGGCGATAGGCCTCGTCGATCTCGGTCACCGCCGTATGGCCGGTGCCGTTGAAAGCGCTGGCCGCGGTGATCAGGATGGCGGCATTGACCAGCATGGCCAGCAGCAGCGAGAAGGTGATGTCGACGGTGCCGAGCCGGATCGCTTCGCGCTTCGAGGTGATGCCGCTGCCCACCAGGCGCGTCTGTACGATGGATGAATGCAGGTAGAGATTATGCGGCATGACCGTCGCGCCGATGATGCCGACCGCCAGATAGAGCGCCTGCGGATCGCTGATGGTCTGCAGCCGAGGGATGAATCCCCGGGCGACATCGGCGAAAGCCGGCGACAGCACCACCAGCTCGATCGCGAAGCAGAAAGCGATCGTGACGACCAGGGCCAGCACGATGGCTTCCAATTGACGAAAGCCCGAGCCCTTCAGATAGAGCACGATCAGGGTATCGAAACCGGTCAGGACCACGCCGGCCCAAAGCGGCAGATGGAAGAGCAGATTGAGCGCCAGGGCCGAGCCCAGCACTTCGGCGATGTCGCAGGCGACGATCGCCAGTTCGGCCAGCAGCCACAGCACGATCGCGATGGGACGCGGATATTGCTCGCGGCAGAGCCGCGCCAGATCCCGCTCCGCGGCGATGCCGAGCCGGGCGCAGAGGGTCTGCAGAATGATGCCGGCGAGGCTCGACAGCGCCACGACATAAAGCAAGGCGGTGCCGTAACGCGACCCCGCCTCGATATCGGTCGCCCAGTTGCCGGGATCCATATAGCCGACGGAAATCAGCAGGCCCGGTCCGGCAAACCGCAACAGTTTCTTCCAGAACGGCAGGCCGGGCGGGACGGCGACTGTGCCCCGCACCTCGGACGGACAAAAAGGTGCAGTCGCGGTCGTCGGCAGTCCGAACATCAGGCCATGTCCTCAGGGCATCATTGGCAGAAAGGGTCCAGTCAGAACCAGCGCGCACCATACATGGACCGATACAGGGTGATAAAGCGTTCCGTCATGGCCGTGTGTGAAAAAGGGTCTTTATCGGAATGTCCTGCAGCGCCGCACGAGACTTGACGGCGGCCTTCCGTCTCGCCGAGAGTAGCCGCATCGTTAGCTGAACCGATTGATCCCGCCGGTCCGCGGACCGGCCGATCCATCCTCACGAAATTGCTTCATCGCGTGTTGCTGCAACACCGCCATCCGTTTCCCCATCCGAAGGATCCGATGTCATGATCGATCTCTATTACTGGACGACGCCGAACGGCCATAAGGTCACGATCTTCCTGGAAGAGGCCGGCCTGCCCTATCGCATCCATCCGGTCAATATCAGCACCGGCGATCAGTTCAAGCCGGACTTCCTGAAGATCGCGCCGAACAACCGCATTCCGGCCATCGTCGACCAGGACCCGGCCGAGCCCGGCGCACCGATCGGCATCTTCGAATCCGGCGCCATCCTGCTCTATCTTGCCGACAAGACCGGCAAATTCCTGCCGAAGGATCTGCGCGGCCGCAACGATGCGCTGCAATGGCTGTTCTGGCAGATGGGCGGCCTCGGGCCGATGGCCGGGCAGAATCATCACTTCTCCGCTTATGCGCCGGAGAAGCTGCCTTATGCGATCACCCGCTATGTCAACGAGACGAACCGGCTCTATGGCGTGCTCAACAAACGCCTCGCCGACCGGGAGTTCCTGGCCGGCGATTATTCGATCGCCGATATGGCCTCCTATCCCTGGATCGTTCCCTACGAGCGCCAGCAGCAGAAGCTGGAGGACTTCCCGCATCTGAAGCGCTGGTTCGAGGCGATCCGTGCCCGTCCCGCCGTGCAGCGCGCCTATGACCGCGCCACGGAAATCAATACGCAGCCTTCGGTGAGCGACGAGAACGCGAAGAAGATCCTGTTCGGTCAGACGGCCGCCAGCATTCGCTGAAAGCTGACTGGCATGGCTCTCCAGCTTTACGACTTGGCCGGCGCCGATCTCGCGCGCCGGTTCAGCCCCTATTGCTGGCGGATCCGCCTGGCCCTGGCGCATAAGGGATTGCCGGTCGAAACCATTGCCTGGCAGTTTACCGACAAGGAAACAATCGCGGCTTCCGGCCAGGGCCGCGTGCCGGTGCTGGTGCATGACGGCAAATGGATGGCGGAATCCTGGGATATCGCCAACTATCTGGAAGAGACCTATCCCGACCATCCATCGCTGTTCGGCGGCACAGCGGGACGCGGCACCGGCCGCTATTTCTCCATCCTCGGCGACGTCCTGGTCGGTGCCATCTTCCCCTTCGTCGCCCGCGATATCTTCGACCGGCTGGAGGGTGAAAATCAGGCCTATTACCGCCGCAGCCGCGAGGCGCGCATCGGCATGACGCTGGAGGCTTTCGTCGCCGGTCGCGAGGCGCGCCTGCCGGCCTTCCGCGACAGCCTGGCGCCGCTCCGCCTCACCCTGCGGCAGCAGCCTTTCCTGGGCGGCGAGCAGCCGCTTTATGCCGATTATGCCGTCTTCGGCAGCTTCCAATGGGCGCGCTGCGTGAGCCCCTTCGTGCTGCTGGGCGACGACGATCCCGTCCGTGCCTGGCGGGACCGGCTGCTGGATGCCTTCGGTGGTTTGGCCAGGCAGGTGCCGGCCTTCGACAGTTAGACGCTGTTCCGGCCGGACGTCATTCCGATATTAGGTAGCAAACGCACCTAATGCAAAGAGGTAGGACTCAGATAGTCGCTGCGACCAATGAGCGCGAAGCTTACTGTTGATCGTCGGTATATGGAATGCCGAGCCGGATTGACATCGCATGCTGCGGCTTTCGTGCTCGCTCACAAGCTCCGCGAAGCCCTTGGCGCGAAAGTACACGGCGAAGAAATCAGCAGCGACATGGAAGTTGATGGCGCGTATTTCGGCGGCTATGTGAAGCCTGCTAATCACAAAGAGAGCCGCCGCGACCGCCACCTGACCGAGAACCGTTCCGGCAAGCGCCGTGTGGTGTCATCATGCGCGAGCGCAACGGCACGACGCTGCCTTTCGTGTTCAATTCGGAAGATGCCTCAGTCGAAACGATCACCGGGTAATGCGCGATACCGTTATCCATGCTGATCAGGCTTCGCATTGGGATGCGTTGCATGGCCGCTTTGATACCAAACGCATCAATCATTCTCAGGTCTATTCGGACGGCGCGGCCCACATCAACATGGCAGAGAGTTTCTTTAGCCGCCAGCGTCGCACTGAGATCGGACGCATCACTACATCAGTGATAAATATCTGAACGCCTATGCGGATGAGATGGCTTGGCAGGAAGATAACCGCCGCGTCAGCAATGGCGGCTTGTTCAGCATGACAGTCACCGCCGCCTTGACTCCATCCAGTGTCCCGGCAGTGGAAGGGCTATTGGCGGCGTTAACCATTAATCAACTAATTCTTGCGGGCCTCTAGTGAGGCTCGGTAAATTAGTCAGGTTGGTTGCGAGTCGCCCTCCATCCAACCCTGATGTCCTAGACGCCCTGATGGAAGCCGGGGTACATGGGGTGCACCGGGGAGACAAGCTCGTCTTGTCGCTTTGGAAGAGGAGGGTGCAATGGTTGCATCCAACTTTGTGGCGATGGTGCACGTAAGTGCTTACCAGCGCTTCCGCTTCGGAAAGTGGGAGCATATTAGCTCCCACTTCCGGAACTGGCCTCGTTAAGGGGCCGAACTAGCTGAACTTCGGGCGGGTGGCTATGCCATCCGCCTCTTTTTTCGCCTAAAGCCCGAAAATCCCCTAAAGAATAGATGGCATGACTTTGGCGGCTTGAGAGGCATCGTCTTTCACAAAAGACAAAACGTCAAGGGACTTGTTAGAATCTAACTAGACTCCAAAAAGATAGTGAAACGCTGTAGCCTTTTCGCATGAGCCGTCCAAAAAACAACAATGACCCTGAGAAGGTCCATCCTACGCTTTCGCGCCAGATGCTCAACGTGCTCGACCAAATGAAAGAGATGGGCCTCTATGGAAGCAATAGATCGGAGGTCGCCCGCTATCTGATACAGCGCGGCATTGATGATCTGATGCGCACCGGAATCATCAAGGTCAAGGGGTGATTGGTGAGGCCGCGTTGTGGGTGCCCGCGCTAGACCATTCGGCGTCGGACGTGTGGCAGGGGCAGCGCACCGGAAGATAAGTATCAGAATAGATTCCGCTTAAACGGTATTTTATGGTAGAACAAACCATGAAATCGATTCGGAAGCAGGTCATGAATCCCACTCAGCTAGATTTCAAGCCCGAGCTTAATACGGTCGATTTTCATGGTCAGGTCCTGCAAATCCTGGATCATCAGGGCAGGCCCTATGTTCCACTTAAGCGCATATGCGTGAATCTAGGGATTGACTGGTCGTCGCAGAGCCAAAAACTCCTGCGAGATAAGGTACTTAGAGAAGGGATGGTTGTTATAACTACACCTTCTCGAGGAGGCGACCAGGAGATGGTTTGCCTTCCCCTCGAATATCTTAACGGCTGGCTGTTCGGCATAGACGACAACCGGGTCGCGCCAGAAGTCCAGGAAGCGCTGATTATCTATAAACGCGAAGCCTATGGAGCTTTATACAACTACTTCGTCAAGGGCTTTGCTCTTAACAACAAACGTCTCGAATCAGACGAAGACGCCCGAGAGGCGGCACTCCAGGAGCTACGGAAACTTCGAACGTCAGACAAGGCCCTGTACCGGAAGGTAACGGATGCCATCAAGCAGACCAGCGTCGATTACGAGACGGCAATGCAGACGATGCCGAAACGGCTAACCTCTTTATTCGCCCGCATCCAAGATACTTTCCATTTCGCTGTGGCCGGTAAGACTTCCGCAGAACTCGTTATCGAGAATGCAGATGGCACAAAGCCCTTTGTCGGAATGAAAAGCTACAATGGTGCGCCCGAAAGCATTCGGCGGGAGGACGTTCGGGTCGGAAAGAACTATCTTGATCGCATAGCATTTCGGAAGCTCGAAATTTTATATGAACAACTTTTCCTGTTCGCTGAGAACAAGATAATTGGTGGCGATCAGATGACGCTGGCGAAGTGGGAAGACCAGCTTCAGAAGCTGTTGATTGCCAACGGTTACGAACCAAGCGGCATGTATAAAGCGTTCAAAGCTGAGACGGCAAACGCTGTTGCCGACCAAGAATTCGAAAAGTATCGAGACCGCATTGGTTGGAGCCGAAAGCCGGCTATCGCATCATCTCCCAAGTCCGATACTGTCCCGGTCCCTGATCCGACCTGACGACTCCCTTATCCTGCTGCCCGCGTAGCGCCACACCTACGCGCTTCGTCATCAGCCGCAATAGCCGCTGATCTGACTTGTCTAGTGCCCGCTCAGCCAATGGCTGGAACGCTATATCTCGCGTCGTCAGCGGCTCACATGTCCGCCTCAGCATGCTCAGGAATCCGGCTCATCTCGCCACGGTTGGCCCAATCCTTCGGCGGTCGAAACGCCTTGAGCCTGATGGCTTCCACTTGATAGTTCGGATCGACTTGCTGGATCGTTGCGTCTAGGTTCTCTAGTCCCAGCACCATGGAGCGTAACTGCTCGTGCGTTGCTTCTATCTCGCCTGCCAGTTCGGCGCGGCGCTTCGCCAGACCAGTTAGGATGTAGTCCGTCATTGCTGCCTCCATGATGTGAAGCCGTGACGGTAGCAAGGAGGGGATCAAAAGGCAGGATGGCGCTTGGTGCGTTTGCTACCTAATGCCGCGTCATTCCGGGGGCGGTGCCGGCGGCAGCATTTCCATCGATCGGCTGTTGCCGGATTCGGCGAGATCGAGATGGATTTTCCAGCGCTGCCAGGAGGCACGATAGGCCGCCATATCGGGGACGCGGAAACTGATGCGGCTTTCCGTAAAGGAGCCCGGCGAGGTTCCCCGGCTGGAAAAGAGGGGAATGCCGATGCCGACGCCGCTCGCAATACCGCCGCCCGAACCGCCCGCGACACCGACACCCATGCTGGGCTGCAAACCGCCGCTGCCGCTATAGGCGATATGGTCGCGATCGATGCGGACGGCCGGATAACTGGCGCCATTGGGATCGACCAAGGTGGCATCGGCCACCGGCAAGGGATCACGCACCGTCACGTCGATACGCGTGGGATCGCCGCTGGGGATGGTCGAGGTAATGCTGGGTGCATTGGAGGAAGAGGACTGGCCGCCTGACGCGCAGGCGGCCAGTATAAGGCAAGCTGCGATTGGGGGGACAATCGCAAACTTAGGACGTGCTCTAGGGGAATCTCGCATCGTCACTGCTTTCAACTTGGGTATCTCGCAGTCGCAACACAAGGCAGGAACCGGTTCAGTTTTGCGGATGCTGCCTTGCGCCAAATGCAAGGAGCCGGCCCAGGTGCCTGGGAGTCGAGCGCTTTTTCGCGCTATTTATCCCGCACAGCCGATCACGGATTCGTGATCTGGCTTAAAGACTGCCGATCCCCACGCCCGCCAGGGCCTGGCGCAGGCGATGATGATAATAACGCAGCCCCTCTTCATGACGCGGGCTCAAGGGGCCGCGCTGATGAATGCCGGCCGCCAGATTGCCCTGGGAAATTTCGCAGATACCGAAATCTTCGCGCACGATGCCGCAATTGGTCTCGATGGTCTGGCGATGGGCCGGCAGCTTTTCCGGACTGAGATCGGCGAAATAGAAATTATAGATCAGCTGGGTGCGGCCTTCATCCAAGGGCAGGATGCGCGATGTGTTCATGCCGTCGGGATAGACCGAAAGGGTCATGTTCGGCCAGATCCACAGCCAGATGCCGCCATAGATCGAGCCGTTCCTCTGCGGCGCCTTCATGATCACCACGCGGTCGGCGAAGGTGGTCTCGAAACCGTTGAAGTCGATCGCCTGGATCAGGCCGGGATGGATGCCGGGGATATGATAGCCCTCGGCGAAATTGTCGGTATAGGTCTTCCAGTTGCAGCGCATCTCGAAACTGACTTCGTCCAGCTTCGCAAAGCGCTCGATCGGATAGGGCGCCACGAGATCCGGCAGGGCGCCCAGGCTTTCCGCCAGCGGCTTTGCCTCCGGATCGAGACAGACGAAGATCAAGCCGCGCCAGCTGTCGATCTTGATGGGGGTGAGCGGGAAGTCCTTCTTGTCGAACCAGTCGGCCTCGCCGAAATGCGGTGTCGCCTTCAAGCGCCCCTCGGCATCGAAGACCCAGCCGTGATAGGCGCAGCGCAACACATCGCAATGGCCCTTGCCGGGTTCCAGCAATTGCGCCGCGCGATGCGAGCACATGTTGTAATAGGCGCGCAGCGAGCCGTCCCGCGCGCGCAAGGCGAAGATGCGCCAGCCGGTGATCTCCGTCGCCAGATAGTCGCCGGGCTGCGGCAGATCCTTTTCGCAACCGATGAACTGCCATTCCTTGAAGAAGATCGCCTTGCGCTCCGCCTCATAGACCCGGCGCTCGCAATAGGACCAGGCCGGCAGGGACATGACCGGTCCCTCGGGCAGGGGCAGATCGGGCATCGGGAGATCAAGAGCGGTTTGCGGCAGGGCACCGTCGGCGGTCATGTTGCGGCCTTCTCACCAGTTGCGTTTCCATCCAGGGCGTTTCTTGGGCGCATCCTTGGCGCGATGCGCGATTGCCGCTAGTTTGCCGGCTTGGCGTCCAGCCCGTCAATCTCCCGCTGCATCGCCGCCCGCTGCTCCGAGCCTTCGGGCAACAGAAGCAGCACCTGGCGCCACAGATCGCGCGCCTCACCGGTCCTGTTATCGGCCAGCGCCACCATGCCGCCGTAATAGAGGCCCAGCGGATTCTTCGCATCCAGGGTCCGGATGCGCTTGACCGTCTCGACGAAAGCCGGCGGCAGCGTGTTGTCACCCTCCTGCCGGCCGACGATCAAGGCATTGGCGTAATCGAGCTGGACATCCAGCCGGGTCGGCGCCAGCGCCGCGGCCTTGCCCCAGGCATCCTGCGCCTGCGGCACCTGATTGAGCACCGTATAGGCGCGCGCCAGCTTCAACCAACCATCGAGATCGTCCGGCTGTTCCTTCAGGCGCGCCGCCAGCCGGTCGACCATGCCCTGGATGAAGGCCGCACGGGCCTCAGGCGACATCTGCCCGGCATTCTGCATGTCTTCCGGGCTCGGACCCGGACCGCCATTGTTTGGCCCGGCATCGGCACCGGCCGCCTGATCCGTCGTCGTCTGGTCCGTCGTCGTCTGATCAGTTGCCGCCTGGTCCGTCGCTGCCGGGCCGCCGGCATGGCCGGGTTCACGACCCGGCAGCGTGGCGGGATCCTTGCCCAATTGCCGGGCGGCGCGGTCGATATTCTCGGACAGCGACTGGCGCCAGGGCGCATCGGGCGGGCTGTCATGCTCCAGCGCCAGCCAGCCGGTCAGCGCCCCTTCCATGTCGCCCTGCTGCGCCTTGGCCAAGGCCAGGAAGAAACGCGCCGTCGGTTCGGTCGGGTCCAGGGACTGGGTCTTGGCCAAGACCTTTTCGGTATCGGGCGTGACCTGGCCGTTATGCAGCATGATCAAGGCGCGGCCGTAATCGGCATAGACCGCGGCGCTGTTGCGGTCGCCCGTCCCGTCGATATTCAGCGCCACGGCCTGGGCGAAGGCATCCGCCGAGGCTTGCGCCTGGCGCACCAGCAGATACCGCCGGGCGAGATCGAGCCAGGCCTGGGCGTCGGAAGGATTGGCCGCCACTTTCTGGCGCAAGGCGACGATCTCCGGCGCATTCGCCATATCCGCGGCAGCGCGTTCGGCCGCCGGCTCATCGGGCAGCCGCGGTTGACCGAGCGCCGCATAAAGCGCCACGCCGCCGAGCGGCAGGAGCACCGCCATCGCCATGATCAGCACACGGCCGGGCGACCGCGCCGTGACGGGAGCGGGCGGGACTGGGGCGGGCGTGACCGAAGCGGGCGCGGCCGCAAGCCCTTGGTCTCCAGACCGGTCGTCCCGCAAGGCGAGAATGCGCCGTTCGATTTCCAGCTGCGCAGCTTTGGCCTGATCGGCGTTCAGCACGCCGCGCTGTTGATCCCGCGCGACCTCCGCCAACTGATCGCGATAGACATCCATCGCATAGGCGCTGTCGCTTTTCTGTTTTTGCGCGGCAAAAAGCGGCACGGCGAGAATGGCCGCGGTGCCGATCGTCAACAGGCCGGCGATGAGCCAGAACAACAGCACCTACGCCTTCTCCTTATGCTCACCAGCATCGAGGTCGGCGGCGGCGAGTTCAGTGGTAT
>Ga0255336_101882_pt1 | contig 12501 bp, 9 predicted proteins | sample MeOH1_35cm_T3_17_FD_189102 | JGI IMG/M metagenome (GOLD analysis project Ga0255336, IMG submission 189102) | Sandy soil microbial communities from University of British Columbia, Vancouver, Canada - MeOH1_35cm_T3_179 | ecosystem: Engineered > Artificial ecosystem > Sand microcosm > Unclassified ...
GTTCTACTTTGGTTTTCCACTTGCGCTGCTGCTCGGCAGTCCGGTATCGGGGCTGTTGCTCGATGCGTCGAACCCGTTCGGGCTGCATCCGTGGCAGTGGCTGTTCGTGGTCGAGGGACTGGCGGCTTCGGTAGTCGGTGTCATCGCGTATTTCTACCTGACTGATCGTCCCGCCGATGCTCGCTGGCTCAACGATTCGCAACGCCATGCGTTGAGTTCCGCGCTGCGCAACGAGGACGCACTCAAGCTCGCGCATGGACCGTCCTCGGTGCTCGCCGCCTTGCGCGATCCGCGTGTGCTCTTTTGCAGTTTCATCTACTTCACGGTGCAGATCAGCGTCTACGGCGTGGTCTTCTATTTGCCTACACGCATCGCAGGACTGACCGGCGGACACGTGGGCACGAAGGTCGGATTGATCACGGCCATTCCCTGGATTGCAGCCGTAGCCGGGACCTTCGTCATCACTCGTATTGCCGATCGCGTGGGACATCATCGGACCTTTGCCGCCGCCATGCTCACGCTCGCGGCGCTGGGTATCGCGGCCTCGGCGGTGACCGCATCGCTCACGCTGGCCGTCATTGCGTTCTGCGTTGCCGCCGTCGGTTTCGTCTCGGTGCAGCCGCTGTTCTGGACCCTGCCGACAGGCTACCTCGGCGGCGCGGCCGCGGCAGGCGGCATCGCGCTCATCAATTCGATTGGCAACCTGGGCGGCTTTGTTGCGCCGAACCTGAAGGGACTGGCTGAGCGAGTGGTCGGCTCGCCGGAGGCAGGGATGTTGTCGCTGGCGGTGGTCGGGCTGATCGGCGCTGCCTTGCTGCTTGCCTTCAAGTCCGCTTCGACGCAGTCCGCCGGTTCTATCGGGATCGACATCGATTCCACAGCAGCGCTTGGCGAGCAACGGCCGAGCCATTAACTTCTTCGAGGAGAGTCCGAGCATGAAAATCAAGCATATCCGCACGCGTGTCTTTGAATGGAAAGGCAAGGTCGTGCCGCCGCAGGCGCATTTCTGCACCAACGCCGTGGACATTCTCTACGAGCGCGGCGACGCGATGGGGTCGTTCCGCTTTCACGGCTGGCTCGTGGTGGAAGTGGAGTGCGACGACGGCACCATCGGCATCGGCAACTGTGCGCTTGCGCCGCGCATTGCCAAGCAGATCGTCGACGAATACCTTGCACCTATCGCGATTGGCGAAGATCCGTTCGACAACGAATATATCTGGCAGAAGATGTACCGGCGTACGCACGCATGGGGCCGTAAAGGGATTGGCATGGCCGCGATCTCGGCAGTGGACATCGCCTTGTGGGACATCATGGGCAAGGCGGTGGAGAAACCGGTGTTCAAGCTGCTGGGTGGCCGCACGAAGGAAAAGATCTGGTGCTATGCGTCGAAGCTTTATAACAACGACGACCGCGACGTGTTCCTGGCCGAAGCACAAAGTTATCTCGACCAGGGTTTCACCGCGATGAAAATGCGCTTCGGCTATGGTCCGAAGGACGGACCGAAGGGCATGGCGAAGAACCTGGAACAAGTACGACTGCTGCGTGAACTGGCCGGTGACGACATCGACATCATGGTCGAATGCTACATGGGCTGGACGCTCGAATACGCACGCCGCATGTTGCCGCGTCTCGCCGAATTCAATCCGCGCTGGATCGAGGAGCCCGTGATCGGCGACGACATCGAGGGTTATCAGGAACTGAAGAAAATGAACATCATTCCTGTGTCGGGCGGGGAACACGAATTTACGAGCTATGGTTTCAAGGACCTGCTCGAACGCCGCGCGGTGGATGTGATCCAGTACGACACCAACCGCGTAGGTGGCATCACCGCCGCTCGCAAGATCAACGCAATGGCGGAAGCGTGGTCGGTGCCGGTGATCCCGCACGCGGGCCAGATGCATAACTATCACCTGACCATGTCGAGCACCGCGAGCCCAATGTCGGAATTTTTTCCGGTATTCGATGTTGAAGTGGGCAACGAGTTGTTTTACTACATCTTCGAAGGCGAGCCGCAACCGGCGAACGGTTTCCTGCAACTCTCCGACGAAACGCCGGGACTCGGTATCACCCTGAGCGACAAGTATCTGGACGACTTCAACATCATCGAGTGACGCGTTCACGATCGTCACCATAAGACCCGGAGACAGCCATGCAAAGCCGTATTGAAGCACGCGATTCGCCCGTCGGACTAGCGCAGAGTGAGCGGGCGACCGGCGTACGCTGGCGCATCTTCGGCGTGGTGTTCCTCATCACGCTGATCAACCTGGTGGACCGGATCTCGCTGTCCATCGCGATGCCGACTATCGCGAAAGAGTTCGCGCTGTCGCCGGCCATGCAAGGGCTGATCCTCTCCAGTTTCTTCTGGTCGTATGCGCTGCTGCAGATTCCCGGCGGCTGGCTGATCGACCGGTTCGGACCGCGTCGCGTGGTGGCGGCTGCGACCCTGCTGTGGGGTATGTTCCAGACCTTGCTCGGGGTCGCGTCAGGCGGTCTTTCAATGCTGTTCCTGCGCGTCGGGCTGGGCGGCGCGGAAGCGCCGCTCTTCCCGGCCGGCAGCAAGCTCAATGCGCTGTGGCTCTCGCGTCACGAGCGGGCGCGCGGTGCGGTGCTGATGGATGCCGGCTCACCGCTCGGCGCGGCAATAGGCGGCCTCGCGATCTCGAACCTGATCCTCGTGTTCGGATCGTGGCGCATGGCGTTCATCGTGGCGGGATTGGTGACCATAGGTTGCGGCTGGCTCGCGTGGCACTATCTTCGAGACGATCCGGCGAAGCATCCCGGCGTGAACGTCGCGGAACTCGAGCACATCGGCGGTGGCGCTGTGCCGCTTGCAAGAGCCGCATTTGCCGCTGCCGATGAACCGCCGTTTCCGGTACGCTCGGCCGTGGCCATGTGCGTCGGACGTTTGAGCTGGGCGATGATCTTCTTCGGCCTGCTCACGTGGGGACCGAGTTATCTTGCGCAGGCGCGCGGGCTGAGTCTTCAACAGACAGGCACGTCGACGTTCTTCATTTTCCTGTCGGGCGCGCTGGGTTCGCTCTCGGGTGGTTTCCTCTGCGATGCACTGTGCAGCCGCGGCTGGACGCGCGGCAAGGTAGTGAAGAGCATGATCGCGTTGTCGGGCCTGACGACCCTGGGTGTGCTTGCCGCGCTCCCTTCGATCTCGTCGGCGTTGGAGGCCGTGGTCGTGTTGTGCGCGGCGGCATTTTTTCTGATGTGGGGCAGCCTCTACTGGAGCCTGCCGTCGCTGCTCGCAAGTCCTCGGCGCGTCGGTCTGCTCGGTGCGATGATGAATTGCGCGGGGAGCGTAGGCGGTATTTCGATTCCGCTGGTCACCGGCTTCATCCTGGAGATTACCGGCTCGTTCGACATCGTCCTGCAGTTCTATAGCGCTTGTGCGCTGGTTTATATCATCGGCTCGATCGCTATCGATCTGCGCCGCACACATTAAACATACGGTGAATCGCATGACACCTCGCATTGCAGTGTTGCTGGGCGACCCTGCCGGAATCGGCCCCGAACTTATCGCGCGTTTGCTCGCGAAACCCGAGAACCGGGCGCGGGCCGACCTGCTCATCATTGGTGACCGGCGTGAGCTTGAGACCGGCATGGAGATCGCGGGACAGCGCTTCGAATACACCGTCGTCGACAACGAGCAAACCGCGGCAACGGGCAGCGGCGCACCGTCGCTCATCGACTTCCGTCTGCCCGATGACGCTCCCTATGAACGCGCTATTTCCACCGAGCGCGGCGGTCGCTATAGTCTCGAAGCATTCAAGCAGGCACTCGCTTTGACGAAGGCAAACCGCACGCAAGGCATGCTGTTCGCGCCGGTCAACAAGACCTCGCTGCACTTGGCGGGCATGGAGACTGGCGACGAGATGGAATGGTTCGCGGGACAACTCGGTTACACCGGCGCGTTCTGCGAGTTCAACGTGCTCGACGAACTGTGGACCTCGCGTGTGACCTCTCACATGGCGTTGAAGGACGTGAGTGCGAAGCTCTCGGCCGAGCGGATTATTGGCGCGGTGCGGCTGATTCACGACGGGCTCAAGCGCGCGGGCAACCCGAACCCACGCATCGCGGTGTGCGGCTTTAATCCGCATAACGGCGACAATGGGGCGTTCGGGCGCGAGGAGATCGACGTGATCGCACCGGCTGTCGACGAAGCGCGCAAGCTCGGTTATGACGCTCAAGGCCCGTTCCCGGCCGATACCATCTTCGTGCGCGCTCGCGACCAGAGAGCGTTCGACGGTGTGGTCACGATGTACCACGACCAAGGCCAGATCGCGATGAAGCTGATGGGTTTCTGGCGCGGCGTCACGGTGCACGGCGGCTTGCCGGTGCCCATAGCAACACCCGCACACGGCACGGCGTTCGATATCCACGGCAAGGGTCGCGCGGACGCGGGTGCGACGCAGAAGGCGTTCGATATCGTCACGCAGATGGCGCTTGCGCGGATGGGCTGACGAAGATGCCCACGCCCATTGATGCAATGCGCGAGCGCTTTCTGCAAACCGGCGACAACGCGGACTTGCCGATCGTCGATGCGCATCATCACTTCTGGGACCTGCGGCACAACTATCACCCCTGGCTGCGCGATCTTCCGCGCATTCCGTTTCGCTATGGCGACTACGAAGCGATCTGCCGCGACTTTCTGCCCGACGACTATTTCGCGCTGGCCGCGCCGCATCGCGTGGTGAAGACGGTCATGATGGAAGGCGAGTGGAACCCGCGCGATCCGCTGGGTGAAGTGCGCTGGGCCACGGCGCTGAAGACGCGCTGCGGTTTTCCGGATGCATTAGCCGGGCAGGTCTGGCTCGACCGTGACGACGTTGCCTACGTGCTGCGCGAATACCAGTCGATGCCGCTAGTGCGCAGCGTGCGGCACAAGCCCACGGCGGTGACGCGCAGCGAGCACACGGCGACGTTCGCCGCGCCCGGATCCATGCGTTGCGAACGATGGCGCGCGGGGTATGCGCTACTCGCGGCCACTGGCCTCATGTTCGAACTTCAGACGCCCTGGTGGCACTTTGCTGAAGCCGCGGAGCTGGCGCGGGACTTCCCGAGCGTAACGATCATCGTGAACCATACCGGGCTGCCTGCCGATCGGAGTGTCGAAGGCTTGCAAGCCTGGCGTGCGGCGCTTGCAACGCTTGCCGCGTGCGCTAACGTCCGGCTCAAGATTTCCGGGCTTGGCGAGAGAGGCTTGCCGTGGAGTATCGAGCGTAATGGTCAGGTCGTGCGCGACGCGATTGAAGTCTTCGACGTCGAACGATGTATGTTCGCGAGCAATTTCCCTGTGGACAGCGTGGTGGTGAAACTGAACACACTGTTCAATGGCTTCAAGGCGATGGTCGCAGACAGCACGCCGCACGAACGGCTAGCGCTGTTTCATGACAATGCGGTCGCGTTGTACGGGCTGTGACGAGGCAGAACTTTACGCGCAATGCAGCGAAGTCAGCGTAGTCCTGACCGCATTGTCCCAAGGCGTGTGCGGTTCCTCTCCCAGCGCTTCCAACAGCGACGAATTCTCCATGCGTATAGGCTCCTTCCACAGATAACGCATCTCCCGCATCTCGCGGAACATCTCCGAGAATGGCGACATCACGGGCAGCATCCACCAGGGAAACGCATGCACCTTGAGGTTGGGCCGATCGATGCACCGTTTGATTGCACCGATCATCCGGGTGCCGTCGGCATCCCAGTGGCCGAGCATATGGTAGGTCGCGAAGACGGGCAGCCGATGTTCCTGTTCGATCAGGCGCACCATGGTTTGCGCCACATCCGGCACATAGGCCCACTGATGTCCGATGCCAACCTTGCCCGGGTAGAACATGGCGCGAACGGGCTTGCCCGGTTTGACGAGACCTCCCGAGAACCAGCTATTGCCGTTACTGCCGGGTCCGAAAAAATCGCCTGCCCGCACAATAAGACTGCGTACCCCCTCCGAGCTTGCCGCTTGCATGCGGCGTTCCAGCTCGACGCGGATCGCACCCTTATGCGTGAGCGGTTCCTGAGACGACGATTCGCGCAACACTGGAAACGCGTTCGGGCCATAGTTATAAACCGTGCCGGGCAGCACAATCCTCGCGCCCGAGGCGCGCGCCGCAGCGATCGTGTTGTCGATCATGGGCAACACGAGCCCGGCCCAGTTGCGATACCCGGGCGGGTTGACCGCGTGAACAATAAGCTGCGCGCCGTCCGCAGCCGCGATGACGTCCTCACGAATCATCGCGTCGCCCTTGAGCCATTCGAAGCGATCGTCGCGTTCTTGCAAGGTGGCGGCATTGCGATGCAACGCGCGCACTTTCCAGCCTCGAGCAGCAAGTTGCCGCGCGACTTCGCCGCCTATGCTGCCGGTAGCCCCCAGAACCAATGCAATAGCCTGCGTCATCTTTGCCTCCCTGCTGTAGATGGCGATTATTCTTGCGCAGGCGGCGGTTAAATGAAACTATCGATATCAATAGAGCTGATATACATTTTTGTATGACCGAGACGGAACCGAGCTGGGATTTCTACCGTACTTTCCTGGGCGTGTTGCGCGAGGGTTCGCTCTCCGGCGCGGCGCGTGCGCTCGGGCTGACGCAGCCTACCGTGGGGCGCCATGTGGATGCGCTTGAACAAGCGCTGGGCTACGCGCTTTTTATCCGCACCCAACAGGGTCTTAGTCCCACGCAGGAAGCGTTGGCGCTGCGGCCTTTTGCCGAAGCGCTGGAATCGAATAGTGCTGCACTATTGCGTGCCGCATCGAGCCAGGGAGTGGGGGTGCGCGGCACCATCCGCATCACGGCAAGCGATGTCATCAGCGTGGAAGTGTTGCCGCCTATCATCACCGGGCTGCATGCCGCTTACCCGGAACTGGTTATCGAACTGATGCCGTCTAACCGGATTGAAGACCTGTTGCAGCGCGAAGCGGATATTGCCGTACGGATGCAGCGACCGAGTCAGGGCGTGCTGATCGCGCGCCGGATCGGCGACGTCGAGCTTGGCCTCTATGCGCACAAGCGTTACCTGGACCGCCGCGGCAAGCCGGCGAATATCGATGAACTGGCTAACCATGCGCTCATAGGCTTCGACAAGGAGACCGCTTTTATTCGCAGCATGAAGACGCAGCTACCGGAGCTGCGCCGGGAACTGATGTCGTTACGCACCGACAGCGACCTGGCTTCGCTCGCAATTTTAAGGGCGGGGTTCGGTATTGGCATGTGTCAGGTCGGCCTTGCTCGTCGTGACCCTGACCTGATCCGCCTTTTTCCTAAGAAGATTTCGCTTCGGCTCGATACATGGCTAGCCATGCATGAGGACCTGCGCGACAACCCGAGCTGCAGGGTTGCGTTTGCGGCGCTGGCCGAGGGGCTTGAAAGCTACGTTCACGCGATTTAGCCAAAGTAAGCATTTTATTTGGCGGCAAACGCCCAAGGGCTGCATTCAACCACGCGGCCTTGGCGCGACCATCGAGCTGTGATGTACCCTTAGGAATCTTGAATAAAAATAGAAGAAGACGGGCGAGGCAGCGTCCGAGGATGCTGCCTCTGACTCACACGGAATGAAAATGTTTGGCAACAACTTTCACCTGGCACAGAGCTGAGGGGAATATATCCGAACAGAAAATGAAGTGTTAACAGAGGGTCTTACGGCATATTCCTGCCCCCCTGGACCTGAAATATGGCTTTTTTGAATTTCGATGCCCGCATCGTTTGAATTGACGCCATCGACGTCGTCGGAGCGCGTTGCGAGAACGTTTGCTATAAGGAAGCTAAGGTAATTTTTTATATACATAGAATAACTTATCAACTCTTACGCAAGAACAATCGGTAAGGTGTGGCGACCAAATTTAATTAGGTGGAGTGCGTAGCGTATCGCTTTAGCGACAAACACTGAAAATTCATTTTTGATTTCCAGAAGACGTTTTATTGTCTGCTTCGCTTGATCCCATCAACGAACCAAGACATGTACCCATGACAAAAAAGATCGCTCTATCGGTGGCCACTCTCGCTATCGCCTTTGCCAGCATCCAGGCCCATGCACAAAATTCTGTGACTCTGTACGGGATCATCGATACGGGCTTTACGTACACCCATAACAGCGGTGGATCCGCCTCCCAGTTCGCGATGACTTCCGGTAACGAATCGGGTTCACGCTGGGGACTCAAGGGTGCGGAAGACCTGGGCGGTGGTCTCAAGACAATTTTCCAGTTGGAAAACGGCTTTAACTCGACGACCGGAAAACTGGGGCAAGGCGGCCGTGAATTCGGACGCCAGGCGTTCGTCGGATTGTCGGGTACCAGCTGGGGTACCGTTACGTTAGGTCGTCAATACGACCCGGTGGTCGATCTGGTCCAGCCGGTGCAGGGTGACAACTATCTTGGTGGCGTTTTTACCTCGCCGGGCGACGTGGATAACGCCGACAACAGCGCTCGTTTCAACAACGCAATCAAGTGGGCGAGCCCGAGCTGGGGTGGCGTGACGGCTGAGGCAATGTACGCGCCAGGCGGGGTCGCGGGCTCGACGAGCAATGGCACAAGTTACGCCGGCGCATTGGCTTATAACAGCGGTCCGCTTGCTCTCGCGGCGGGCTACCTGCACATTGACAATGGCACTGCGGCGTCACGGGGAACCAGTTCGTCCACGTCTACGTCGGATTCGTTATTCAACTCCAACGTCAATCTTCACTACGAATCGGCGAAGTCGATCAACATTGCTCGCATCGGTGGCAACTACCAGATCGGCCCAGTGACGGTTGGCGCTTACGGGAGCTACTCGGACTATAAGCCGGATGCAAGTTCTGCATTCTCGACCGCTGAAAAATACAAAGTCGGTTCTGCCTACGCGGTCTGGCAAGTGTCTTCACCGCTTAGCGCGGAGATTGGTTACGTCTACATGAAGTCAAGCGGTGATTCCTCGGCCACTTACAATCAATTCGCTATTGCGGCGGACTATTTCATTAGCAAGCGTACCGACTTCTACGCCTTCGCAGGCTACACGCGTGCTAGCGGCTCCAACGGGCTTGGTGCGGCAGACGCCGTGGTCGGATCGACGGATACGGATTCGGGCAAGAGTTCGCAAGCTGTCGTCACTGTCGGTATCCGCCACAAGTTCTGATCGTTGTCAGTGATGTGCCCGCAACGCATCGCGGGCATTCATGAATGAAGAGGTAATCCGATGACCGGACTGTTTTGATTGGGCCGGTCATTGGAGCAGAAGAAGGGAGATCGACCCTATCCCTTTCAGAGGACCGTGCGAACCGGTCTGCGCATGCGCTCAGAGGGGTATTGCCTGCGGATGCGGGTCCGTTCGTAGCGACGCCGGCTGCGCTTGCAGCGAGGCATCCGGCTCGTCGAAATCGGCCGGATGTGAGCCAGTGCCCGATGGACTAAAGACATAGCCCCGCCCGCGAATGGTCTGGATGAACCGGGGAAGCGAAGGATCGGGCTCCAACACCTGTCTGAGCCGCCAGACGAGCACGTCGAGCGAACGCTCGCTATACCCCGCCGGGGTGTCTCGCAGCTTGGCGACTATGGCGCGCCGGGAGAGCACCGTCAGTGGATGTTCCACGAACAGGCGTAATAGTGGGAACAAACTCGGATGCAGCATGACCGGATGGCCGGCACGCGTAACCGCTTGCGCCCGGAAGTCGAGAGCGATGCTTCCCAGCTGGCATTTCCCGAGCCCCGGTAAGAACGATTGTCCATTTTGCAGCCTGCGTCGCAACACGTTCTGGATACGCGCGAACAACTCATGCGGATCGCAGGGCATTCTCAAGTAGTCTTCAGCGCCGAGTTCCAGGCAGATAATTGCATCGACTGCATCGTTTGGATAGCCGATCACGATAACCGGGGTATCGTGTCCCTCATTGTGCAAGGTTTGCAGGACGGCAGTGGCTTGAACGCTGGGCGCGCCGTCACGCAACACAATCAGCGACGGCATGTCTCGCTTCATGTACCGGATCAATGAGCGGCCGCCGTCAAGCACATATACGGCCATGCCACGATTTTCGAGAAAGTCACTTAGCATCCCGAAGGCGGCCGGATCGTCCCCAACAAACAAGATACGTGTATTCATCTCTTTCTCTTGACATGACTTTGGAGCTGCCGCGAGATTGACAGCTCTATTAGTGCTTCGGGAATACGGCAGCACGGCACGAACGGGAGCCTGATAGCCCTCGCGACGCGTTGCGGGTGGTTACGATTAGGCGCACGCGCGGGCTTCAGTACTCACCTCATGTCGACGCTCCAACACGCTAAAGGCTTTCGCCCAGTGCTCTAATGCGTGTTGTGGAGTTCGCGAATACCGTGGACGTTTCCGGACGGAGGAGAGTTTCCACCCGGCCGATTGGTGCAAACAATCCGGACCGGGAAGCCAGCCTTCATTTTGCGGCTATCTTAGACCATCAAATATATCCAATGCATTAGGAATTCTAAATCTATAAGATGTATACGGATTTTATAAGGATAGTCCCACCTTGGAGTAAGGGAAATCCTACAAATGGTTAAGGATTTATCTTGGGGGCTTACTTAACATTTTTCTCATGACAGAGAATGCCTGATTAAGATTTTTCTTTCTTATAGATATCAGGCTTGTTGATAACGTCGTTATGCACGGAAGCACAAGCTTTCTTCACCTCGCGTTGTCGCAAATACATCGCCTGGCGCCTGGCTTCGCCGCTACGCCGTCGACACCCATTTTTGCGACTGAGTACGTTGCACCCATTGGGTCATGCAGTTCAAATCAATCGCAGCTCACTTTTTATCGATAGTAATTTTGAAGATGTAGTTTACGATCTCAAGGTCAAGAGGTCTCGACCTGCAAGTGTTTGCGAGCATGATCCGCTAATCGTTGAACCTGACGCCTTTTAGAGGTGCAGCCAATGAAAGTCCTGCTTAATACCGTGCATAGCCTTGTCTGGCCTGCTGTCTTCCTGTCGGCCACGTTGTTCGCTGTCGACGCGCGCTCTGATGAGCCCTGTCCGCAGCTGGTCGAGTCGCGGGCAGGCAGCGTTTTTAATATGTCTGCTTTTATCAAAGACAATGGTTCGCCGGAGGCAGCACTCGACACGGCACGCGCGGCGGTATCGAAAGTGAATAAGGGTGGCGGATGCGGCATCTTCAGCAACGTGGCCGCCTGCGAGGAAACGCTCACTTTGGCGGCCGTTGCCATTACTGCGTTGCAGGCTTGTATAGCATCGCCGATACATCGGAATTCGCAGAATACAGCCCGGGACTGAACCGCAGGCCTCTCGCTTATGCGGCCAGTGCTTCGACCACAGCTGGCAGGAAGCTACGAAAGCCGGCATCTGCCAGCGCATCGCGCACGCGTTCGAGGCTACACCGCAACGCCTCGTCCGGACGGCCTTGCAATGCGGCGGCAAGCGCTCGCCCGCGGGCTGCAAACAGGTCGGCCCATGGCAGCGGCTCTGCGCGAGTGTAGTTATCAAGTGCTGCGACGTAGCTCAGTGCTCTTGCTGCATCGCCGGCTGACAGCATCGCTTCGATCGCATCGCGATAAAACCAGAGGTGGTTATGACCGACCGCTCCACGGCTCAACAAACTGGCGCCGTCGGCCAACACCTGTACCCGCTCGACGTTGTCTTCGACCGCGCGGCTCAGCGCGCCCAGCGCCTTGGGCGCGCTGAACTGAGTACCCACCTCGCGGCAGATCGCCAGCGCTTCGCGCAGCAGGGCGGCGGCTTCGCGCGGGTGGCCATCATCGATCAGCAGGCGTGCCCGCATCTCCAGGTTCTGTGCCTCGAAGCGCCGCGCACCCAGTTGACGGATCAGGCGCATCTCACGGTCGAGATGAGCCCGTGTTGCTTCGGCGTCACCCAGTTCGTAGCTGGCGAAGACGCCTATCGTCTCACTCAGCATCTCCGCACGTGGCTGACCGACTAGCCCGGCTGCGCGCGCCGCGGCGAGGCCGTCTTCGCGTGCCTGCCGCGCCTCGTTGAGATAGATGCGGCTGAATCCCAGCATCGAACGATTGGCGACCTCGATGCGGCCGAAGCCGTGTTCGCGGCTCAACGCGACGCAGCGGCTGAAGTACTCGAAGGCCGAGCGCATCCGTCCTTGCGCATAGGCGGCGTCGGCGAGTCCCCCGAGCGCACGCGCCTCCGCTTCGGGCAGTCCCGAACGGCGCGCGTAGACCAGCCCCTGTTCGTGCCCGCTGCGGCACTCTTCAATCTTGCCAAGCGGAAACAGGATGTTGCCGCGCAGGTGATGCAGGCGCGCAAGCTCGGGCACCATGTCGTGGCGTTCCGCCGTTTGTCGCGCCTCATCCAGTAGCGCGAGCGCTTCGGCAAGCCCCTCGTTGACCCGCAGGCCTTCCGCGAGCCCGAGTTGCGACTGGCAAAGGCTCGTTTCATCCGGTGCGGCTGCCGCAGCCGCCCGGTACGTTGCGATGGATTCCACGATGTCGCCGAGGTCGCGCTGCAATTCGCCCTTCAGGCACATCAGCGCATGACGATCCTCGTTGTTGTGCGCAATGTCGAGGCCGCGTTGAACGA
>Ga0255336_101883_pt1 | contig 12484 bp, 13 predicted proteins | sample MeOH1_35cm_T3_17_FD_189102 | JGI IMG/M metagenome (GOLD analysis project Ga0255336, IMG submission 189102) | Sandy soil microbial communities from University of British Columbia, Vancouver, Canada - MeOH1_35cm_T3_179 | ecosystem: Engineered > Artificial ecosystem > Sand microcosm > Unclassified ...
AGCGGGCACGGCAGTTCGGGCAGGCATTTACCGACTGAGTTACTCGCTCGGCACGTCAGGCAACAAACCGATTGACGTTCACAATGTGGAATGACGGAATTTTCTGGGGTTCCGGCGTAGAACCCCTAGTTGTGTCGAGGTCACGGTGTCGCAACAAGTCAGCGATCTGCTTGAATGGCGCACCACCCTGTGCCATCCGGCAGGCTATCGTGTGCCGAAAAATATGCGTGCCGCGCACTCGCTGCTCCAGTCCGCAACGTTTGGCAGCGTAACGTACCGCGTTTCGTACGATGTCGAGGTCGGCCCCAGCGTTCAGCGGTGGTCTATGACGTACGAAGATCTCGCGCCGTGTGGTCTGCGGGCGCCCGTATTGCAGATAAGCTGCGATCGCCTGGCCGGTCAGGCGGGGCAGCGGCACAACGTCGATTCGCTTGCCCTTGCCATGAAGGGTCAGAATTCCTGCACGCCAATCGATATCGTCCAGGCACAGATGCGCGACTTCCGTGCGACGCAGGCCCAGGTCCAAAAGACAGCGCGTGATCGCGTAGTCACGCATGCCGGTAGCGTTACTGCGATCAAACGCGCTGAGCAGTCGCCGAACCTCTTCTGGTGACAAAACATCGGGCAGTCCACCGAGGCGCCATAGGGCAACTCGCGGCAATGCTGCGATAAGAGCTGTGACTGGCGTCCCGCTGATCGCCTTGAAACGCAAATAGCTACGAAGCGAACCACCGACGCTCTTGACCGAGCCAGGGGTGAGCCCGCGTGTGCGACGCATGACAAAGCGGACCACGTCCGCCGGAGCGATCTTCGATATCTCGATCGGCTGTTCGTGGAAGCAATCCGCGAGGAACTCACCAATGTGGCGTCGCCGGACGTGACGCGTGTTCTCGGAAAGTCCACGAACTTCCGTCATGTACTTGGTGAAGACCGCCAGTTCGGCATCTATCGAGGCGGACACTATCGGAGCTGGCGTTGCGCGAGCGATGCCGTACATGTCCAGAAAATGGCTTCTTTCGAAGTTCGAGTGGGTGCGCTGCCGGGTCAAGTGCGGGCGCAAGCCCGGCGAAGCGAACACTTGACGCGCGTGGGGTAAATAGGCTGGTGCAGGGCTGGTTGCGGCAGAATGCGGCAATCAGCCCTGCAAGACAATGCGAACAATGACGAATCAAACCCAACTCTTTGAGGCGGCCCTGGGAATCAAGGCGCCGTGGTATGTGCAAGGCGTCGATTTCGGCACGGAACTGACGATTGCCGTGGACTTTGTCGCGGGCAGCCGGTTTGCCTACCCCGGGGTGCCGGGTGAACACCCAGTGCACGACACGGTCATCAAACGGCTGCGCCACCTCAATTTCTTCCAGTTTGACTGTTATCTGGAGGTGCGGGTGCCGCGTGTGCGCCTGCCGGACGGCTCGGTGCGGCTCGTGGAGCCTGACTGGATGGGTAAGCTGGATGGCTTTACGCTGCTGTTTGAAGCGCTCGTGCTGACGTTGTGCCGGGAGATGACATTTGCGGCGGTGGCTCGTCTGGTGAACCTGTCGTGGCATCGCGTGAAGGCCATCTGTGACCGGTACGTGGATATGGCCGTGGCCGCGACTGACTTGTCCGAAGTCACTGCGGTGGCCATTGACGAAACCTCGTGCCGACGTGGCCACGACTATGTCTCGCTCGTCGCTGACATGGACGGCAGGCGCGTGGTCTTCGTCACGCCCGGCAAGGATGCAGGCGTCGTCGAACGCTTTGCCAATCACCTGGAGCAACACAACGCAACGCCTGCGCAGATCAAATCGGTCAGCATCGACATGTCGCCCGCCTTCATCAAGGGCGTGGACGAGCATCTGCCCGATGCGCGTGTGACGTTCGACAAGTTTCATGTGGTGGCGCACGCGTCCAAAGCACTCGATGGTGTGCGCCGCGAGCAGCAGAAGACCGATCCTGCACTGAAGGGCATGCGCTGGTCGCTGCTGAAAGATGCTGACAAGCTCAATCTCGCGCAACTGACCGATCTCGAAGCGCTGATCAGCCAGTACACCACCAACCGCACCGCCCGTGCCTGGATGTACCGCGAGCAGCTGCGCGAGATACTCGATCGCAAGCAAATCCATGTGGTCTCCAAGATGTTGCGCCGGTGGTGTAGCAACGTCATGCGTTCCAAGGTCGAGCTCATGAAGGACGTCGCACGCATGATTCTTCGTCATTTCGACGGCATCGTCGCGTGGGCCCAGACGCGCCAGACCAACGGTTTCATTGAAGCGATCAACGGTCTGTTTCAAGCTGCCAAGCGCAAGGCGCGCGGGTACGCCAGCTTCAAAACCATGCGCACTGTGCTGTTCCTCATCGCCGGAAAGCTTGACTTCTCAGCCTTCAACCCACATGCCTCGTAAGCCGCATTACCCACTCCACTTTTGAAATAGCCAGAAAATGCATCAGCGCAGCGTGGACGTCCGCGTTCGTTCTCCGGCACTGCGGCGCGCACTGACAATGGGGCAGATGTCCGTGGATGAAGCGGTCGATCAGAGCGTCGCCGACATCGTGAAAGGCAGCATGTTGTTGTACGGCCCAGTGCACAAAATGCGCGACACAGCGGAAGTAGCATTCCACAGTCGGTACGGCATATCCATGTTCCGTCAAATAGCGAATGTAAGCATCAGCATGCGCTTCCAGGCCAGCCTTGGCGAACCATCGCCGGGCAAGAATATGGCCGGATCTGAGGCGTGAGAATTTGGGCATGGCGACTCTCCTCGAAAAATGAAACCGCACGAGGAAAGTAATGCAAATTATGGAAGGTTGCCGCGCTTGCCATGTACGCATCAGGTCCTGCAAACAGATGCCACCGCTGTCACTTCGGCGCTAACCTTCCATAACTACGAAGTGACGATAGTTCCTTTTATGGAATTGCTTCTCTAAAAGATCAAATTGGCTCTTTAGTGACACGGTGGCGGGCGCCAAGGCGAGCCTGAACTTGTACTCGCTAATCGAAACCTGCAAGGCGAACGACGTCGATATATACCGGTATCTCGTCGAGCTGTTCAAGGCGTTGCCGTACGCGAAGAGCGCCGACGATTACGAAGCACTGCTGCCGTGGATGCTCGGCAAGCCCGCTCAAAAGCCGACCAACTGATCGCTAATCGATCTGGCGTTACAAAGCAAGGGGTGGGTTGGCTGATCGCTTACGATGTACTCGCTCATCCGCAGCTGCAAACTTAACGATATCGACCCGCGCGCATACCTGTGCCATGTCCTGACCTGTATTGCTGATCATCCGATCAACCGCATTGATGAACTGCTGCCCTGGCACGTCGCTAGCCATCTAGGAAATTCGGCAAAACCTCCGGATTCCGTGCTTCCCTAAGCATCCCTCCGGTTACATCCGGATAGATCGCGCCCGTGATCAGCGATCGTGCAGACGCATCGCGATGCCCACGTCAGTCGCATCATCGCCTATGCGCGCGCGGAAATGGGTACGGCCTAGCTGAGGCGCTTACGCTCGACCGCTATGGTGCGGCCGAGCTGCAGGCTGCCGTCGAGGATGCGCTGCGCTTGTGTCAAACGCAATCTCAAGTTGATACAGCTTCGGACGCAAACGCAATCTCAAGTTGATACACCCGCTCATGCGGTTAATGACTGGGGGCTGCCTCCTTTGAATTGCATTTGCGTTTGATGTCGTCCGCATCGTTCAGGTGCGGTGGTGGCATGCGGTTGATCATGCCGGCCTGACGCTTTTCCTTCAGCCTGTACGAGTCGCCGGAGATCGGCACGACGTGTGCGTGATGAAGCAGGCGGTCGAGGAGTGCCGCCGTGAGCGTTGCATCGTCAGCAAAGGTCTGGTCCCACTGGCCGAACGGCAGATTGCTGGTCAGGATGAGACTGCCGGTTTCGTACCGTTTGGCGACCACCTGGAAGAGCAGGTTCGCCTGCTCCCGGTCCATGGGCAGGTATCCCATCTCGTCGATGATGAGAAGCTTGTAGGGCTTCGTAATCCGCTTGATGGTTTCCTCAAGCTGGTTGCGGCGCAACGCTGTCGTTAATTGCATCAGCAGATCAGCGGCAGTGATGAAGCGGGTGCGAAACCCGGCCTGCGTTGCACGATATCCAAGCGCGACAGCAAGATGTGTTTTACCAACGCCACTGGGGCCAAGGAGCACAACATTCTCGGCACGCTCTACAAAGGCAAGACTGCCGAGCTCGAGAACCAGCGCCTTCGGCACGCCGAGTGCGAATTCGAAGTCGAATTCATCGAGCGTCTTGATTGCCGGGAAGCCAGCCAGACGCGTCAGCATCCGGCGCATTCGTTCCGCGCGCGCCATGGCCTCATCCTTCAAGGCCTGTTCGAGGAAGTCGAGATAGCCGAGCTCGCGTTTCGCAGCCATCTGGCCGAGATGCGCAATCTGCGTCGGCAAATGCAGCAGGTTGAGCTGCTTGCACAACACAGTCAGTCGTTCGAGCTGTGGCGTCATGCGCTTACCTCCTGTGTGCGGCTGAACGCGTCGTAGACCGACAACGGGTGCTGCAACGGTTTGTTCCACTCCGAAGTCGCGTACCGTGATGCTGGTTTCGGCTGCTGATGTGGCGTCGCACCGGTTCTAACCGATCGTCCCACGTAGGGTGCCGGCAGTGGCAGAAGATGCGGCCGTTCCTCGAGCAACACCTCGGCCGGAACCCGTTTGGTCGTGCCGTGCACACGGACGTTGGCGACGTCGCGCAACCATAGCCTGACGCGCTCATTGCACAGGCCGCAGTCGGCTGCGAGCCCGGCCTGTTTGAGCATCGAAACCAATGGGACCCAGAAGCTGTAGCGCAGATATCCGTTCATACGTTCGACCTTGCCCTTCGTCTTGGCTCGGTACGGCTTGCACACGCGAGGCACGAAACCATGGTGTTTGGCGAAGTCAGCGAACCCGGGATGATATCGATGCTGTTTCTTGCCGTAGGCATCGCGCTTCAGGATCACCGTTTTCATATTGTCATAGACGATTTCCCTCGTGACGCCGCCGAATGCTTCAAATGCCCGCACGTGGCAAGCCAGCAGCGTTTCGATGCGCATGTCGGTGACAAATTCCGCATAGCTGACTCGGCTGTAGCCCAACGTCGCAACGAACGCCGCGAGCATGCCGAGTTTGTGCCCCGGCTTGCGAAACTCAATCCAGTCCATCTGCATCTGATGTCCCGGCTCCGTCTCGAATCTGACCACCGGATCAGGGCGTGCGGCGGGTCGGAGCTTCTGCAGATATTCCTGCACCCGGCGTAAGCCGCCCGTGTAGCCGCGCTCCTCAATCTCCCGCTTGAGCACCGTCGCCGGAATCCAGTCCGGCTTCGCTGCTTCAACGCGTTCCTGCAGATATCCCTTAAACGGCGCAAGCTTGCCGGCAACAGGCTGACGGGCCTTGCGTTGCGGTGGACCCGATGCCAAATACTTCCTGACTGTGTTGACTGCCATACCGGTTTCGACAGCGATGTCCCGGAGGCTGTTTCCCTGGCGACGCAGAATCTCGATTTCCATGTACTCCTCGTAGCTGATCATGGGCCGCCCAAAAGGAGCAACCCTACAACGAGGTGTATCAATTCCTAACTGCGTTGCCGTATCAATTTACAACTGCGCGTGACACTTGGGCTCGCCCCATACGAACACCGTGCGGGCTGCGCTGGAGCGCCGTCGCACTGCACGTGGCGCACCGCCTCCCGTTGCCATTGACCTGCCCGAGCATGTACGCAGCAAGGACAAGCCGGTGCAACCTCACCGCCTCGATACTTACGATCAACTGGGTGCTGACGAAGATGACGATACCGAACCTGCAAAACACTGAAGCGCTTCGTGCGCGCGCCAGGGCCCTACGCATGAACGGCCTGCTCGAGCACTGGTCCGAAGTCGACGGCGCTGACTGGATCGAGCCGCTGCTGCAGTGGGAAGAGGATGAGCGCGCACATCGTTCGCTGCAGCGTCGTATGCGTGACGCGAAGCTTGGTCACTTCAAGACGTTCGCCGACTTCGAGTGGGCGTGGCCCAAACGCATCGACCGGGGCGCCGTCGAGGAGCTGATGTCGCTCTCATTCCTTGCTGACGCGACTAACGTCGTGTTCACCGGCCCGAACGGCGTGGGCAAATCGACACTGGCCAAGAACCTGGCCAATCAGGCGCTCGTCGCAGGTCATACGGTGCTGTTCCGTTCTGCGAGCGAGATGCTGGGTGAGCTCGCCGCACTCGACAGTGATTCGGCACTGCGGCGGCGTTTGCATTACTACGCGGCGGCGGACATCCTCCTGGTCGACGAAGTAGGCTACCTCTCCTACACGAACCGGCACGCGGACCTGCTGTTTGAGCTCATCAGCCGCAGATATGAGGCCAGATCGACAATCGTGACAACCAACAAAGCATTTGCTGACTGGTCAGAAGTGTTCCCGAACGCGGCATGCGTCGTGTCGCTGGTCGACCGGCTCGTGCATCGCGCCGAGGTGATCTCGATCGAGGGCGAATCCTACCGGCTCAAGGAGGCGCGCGAACGCACCGAGGCAAGGGTCCGGCAGCGCGGTGCGAAGAAGTCCGTCCCGCGAAAGGAGGACGGGGTATGAGCAGGCCACCTGAGTTGCCCTCCGGACGCCGTGACGGCCTCGCGTTCGTCGTCCCGCAGGACTGGACTCCACAGCAGGCGCTGGCCGTGTTCGAACTGCTCGACGACCTGCGCGAGGTGATCTGTTCGCGCTATCTCGCGGATATCCAGCGAGCGATGCGCGACGAGCGCCAGCACCCTGAACGGCGGCCCCTTACTGGTCCGCCATCGTTCTGATTCTGATCGGCTATTACGTGGTGCCGCATCAACAGGAAGGGGCCCTCGCGGCCCCTTTATTGCTGACTGATTTACTCAAGCGCCCGTCGACGTTTAAGCGCGGTTTTACACCGCCATCAACACCCCGCCGTTGCCGGCCGAAATCGCATTGACACCGCCCGAAATACTGCTGCTCGATCAACTAGTCAAAGATACCGTTAAGACCACAAACGCCGAACCCCTTACACGATACACCGTCAAACTTGCACAACTGGGCGGCTATCTGGCGCGAGCCAATGATCCTCCTCCCGGCAACACTGTGATCTGGCGAGGCCTGCGAAGACTCACCGATATCCAGCTCGGCTTCGAGCTCGCCAAAAATTGTGGGTAATCGCAAGGCTGATGGACCGCATACACTCAATCTAATCCTCGGCTCTTGATGCCGTTCCAGCGAAATACATCGGGGATGTCTATCCCGAATTGATCCAGCACGCGTCCGGCGATCTGCGTCACCATCTGCTGAAAACTGATCTCGCCAAGATAAAACGACGGCACAGGCGGAAAGACGACCGCGCCAGCCTCGGTGGCGGCGGTCATGTTGCGTAGCTGAATCAGATTCAAGGGCGCCTCGCGCGCCACCAGGACCAGCTTGCGCCGCTCTTTGAGAACTACGTCCGCCGCCCGCGCGATCAGGTTGCTGCTGGCGCCGTGCGCCACCGCCGAAAGGGTGTTCATCGAGCAAGGGACAATCACCATCCCTTCAGTGCGAAACGACCCCGACGCGATGGGCGCGCTGATATCCTTGTGCGAATAGACTCGGTGGGCCAGAGGCTCAAATACCTCCTGTCCCAGATTCAACTCAATCTTCGCGTTAAGGATCGCGGCGGGCGAGAGAACCAGGTGAACCTCCCAGTCATCCGCTTGCCGCAGCAACTGCAACAGCCGCAACGCGATCACCGAACCCGATGCGCCAGTCACGCCGACGATGAGCCGCCTGGCGCCTGTACTCATTGAAGGCTTTTCCGCACCCATGTCATCACGCGGCCACACCGTCGGTGAGCGCTGCCCCGACCTTGCCACGCAGCTTGACAAAGCCGGCGTCAGCATAGGTTCTTAGCGCAGCGGCCCGCAGCGCGGGATCGGCTCGAACCACGCCGATGCCTTCCAGCGCCCAGGCCTGGATCAGCCGCTCAGCACAATCCCGCTGCTTCTTATTGTCGCCGTCGGGGGCGACGAGCAGGACCTCGGCTAGCAGGGCACGCCATGAAGTGCCTTGCTCGATCACGAGATCGCAGCCGCTTTCCCTAGCCAACTCGCGGCTGCGTGTGACAAACCGCAACGCCTTGTCGCCTTCGATCGGCAGGGCAAACACCAGCCGCAGGAAACGCCCCTGGTGACGTTCGTGAAATGCGCGCCACCCGGCGCTCGCCTCGCCGCGCATCAGAGCCGCATGCGCGCCACCCGGGCCGCTAGAAGCCTGACCGAGGTCTTCGAGATGGCCGCCGAGCTTCCCGGCCAAGCCGTGCAGCATCGTCCACAAAAAATCTAAATTCTTGGGCAGTCCATACACGGCGCCATACAGGTTCCAGGGCGATGCCCCCGGCCCATACAGCGCTTCGTCGCTCGCCTTGTCGATCAGAACCATGTTATTGGGCACTACCATATTGATGCGCAAATCGCGCGCCGCCTCGGTTGCCGCGACGAAGGCATTTTCATCATCCATGCGCAAGGCAAAAGGCCGATATGCCGGAGGCTGGGGTGAAATCCAGAAACCGACCTTGGTGGGCACGGCCCAGTCGCTTTGGTGATACAAGCCATCGGTGTATGGCCCGAATCCATACTTGAACAGTTGCCAGGCACGTCCATCGTCCGTGCCGAACGCCCCCATCCCGGTACGCACTAGGGTGCCATCACGCATTACCAATTCCAGGCCGCACTGCATCATCGCATGGTCCCCATAAGCCGTATAACCGAAGGCCCGATCCAGGATGCCGCCCATTATCGACGCATCGTCATCCCGCCCCGCGTCGACCCATATGGAGAAACCCTTGTCCTGGAGCCATCGGCGCAAGTCGCCATAACTCACGCCCGGCTCCACCAGCACATACGCCGAATCCGTATCGACCTTAAGAATACGGTTCATGAGCGACAGATCGACCAGCACCGACCGCTCAGAACCTGCTGCTGGCGCCTGCAAGCCATTACCGCTGTGATTCGGCGTAACCCAGAGCGTGACGCCATCGGCTTTTGCCGCCTTCTGGATCGTCTGCACCTGCTCAACCGTTGCCGGGCGCACGGCGAACTTTGGCGTCACCATGCCAACCGCCCCGCGCAAGGCCATAACAGCGGTACCGACAGAACCGACAGCGATTCCAGATTTTTGCAGCAGTTCCGAAAAATTCTTCATCACTTTCCTCGTTATTGCTTGGCAACTTTAATCATGGCTAGCTCATCGACCGCTTATCTCGGCGTGTCGGACGGCAAAATCACCTGGCGCAACTGCGTCAGATCAACGCCCTTCAGTTGCGACCACGCAGCGCGCTTTCGGAGGTCGATGGACGCGGGAGGTTCGCTGTCCCGCCAGGTGAAGGCGCACCGGGTGCAGTGCCAGATCGACCATACCCTCTCGCCATTGTCGATCCCTTGGTGCATCAGGGCCGCTGCCTGCGACTCACACCGCGGGCAAGGGGGATTCACTTCCTGGATCGCATTCATGCGACACCTCCTTGCTGCAATTCACGCAGGCGCTGCGCCAGCGCATCAATTTCCGCACTACGCGGACGTTCCACGAGGTGCGGATCGGCACCGAGATTATCCGGGGCGACGAAACTGGTTGCGTCAATGATGAGATGGTGGCCCCTGCCCGGCACTTCGGCAGACGGATCGATCGGCACCATGGCCATATTGGGCAGCACGATAATATCTGCGGCGCGGGTCCGCGTCGAAAGCGCCCACATCACATCGTTCAGGTTGAACGGGTCCACAGTTTCATCGACCAGGATGATGTTCTTGAGATACATCAGCCCGTGCGGTGTCCCCAGCGCGCGCATTGCCACCGACTTGGCGAAACCGCCATAACGGTTGCGCACCGAGATCACCGCCGTCATGCCGTGCTGATACATGGCATTAACCGCTTCGACCTCCGGGAAATCCTTCTTGAGTTGTGCGTAGACGGGCGCGGAGGTATTGAGGCCGATCAAGGTATCGTGTTCGGTCCATCCTTTGCCGATATAAATGCTTTCGAAAATCGGGTCGGTACGGTGCGCGACGCGAGTAATGCGAAACAGCGGGACTTTGCGCACCCCGCTATAGCTGCCCGGAAACTCGCCGAACGGTCCCTCGGTCTCGCGATGGTTGAGCAACAATTCCGCCTCGATCAGGATCTCGCTATCGGCCAGAATATCGGTGCCGTTGGCGGCTTTTGTAAGGCGTAGCGGCGCTCCCATCATCTGCGAAGCGTAGGCGTACTCAGATTCCTCGTAACCGACGGGCGTCGCGGCGAACAGCACCATCGCGGGATGGTTGCCCAGCATTACGGAAATATGCAACGGCTTGCCGGTCTGCTCGGCAGCCATGATCTGCCGCCCCATATCGTGCGAAGGGATCGAGAGCAAGGTGAAAGTGTCGCGCCACATGGGCTGGATGCGGTAGATTCCAACATTCTGCTTGCCGAACTCATCAGGATCAAGCGGGTCGCGGCTCACCACGCACGCCTTGCCAATGTAGAAACCTCCATCGCTGGCGTTGATACGATGCAGCGGCAATAGTTCGTAGAGGTTGAAGTCTTTTTCCCGGATGTTCTCGAATATCGGCGCCTGATCCGCTGGCACCCATTTGAGCAGCGGATGATCGGTCCCCCAGCGCTTGATCAGATCGAAAAACAGTTCGCGCACGGTGGCAGTCTTGGGTTGTCCCATCAAGATCGCCAGATTGGCGAAGCTGCCGTGAACATTGATCGCGAGGCGCTTGCCCGGATAACCGCGAATCCGATCGAAAAGGATCGCAGGACCGCCGTCGACATCGTTGCCAGCGGCCACGGCGACATGACGGATATCGGGCTCGGGCAGCACGGCATCCGGCCAATGCACGCACTGCCCATGTTCGGACAACAGCTCGAGAAAGTCGCGCAGGCACCGCACCCGCTTCCCAACCTCGTGCGCCATGGCGGACAGCGCCACACCTTTGTCAGTGACCATGGCTGGCTCCGGAGGTTTGAATCGTCACCCACTTCCATTCGGTACAGTGATCGATGTCCGTCACCGTACCTTCACGCCCCATTCCCGAATCGCCGACCCCGCCAAAAGGCACATGCGGCTCGTCGTACAACGACGGGGCGTTGATATGCACCATGCCCGAGCGAATGCCGCTAGCCAGACGAATGGCTTGGGTCAGATTTTGGGTGTAAATGGCCGCCGAGAGACCGTAAGTGGTGTCATTGGCAAGAGTCAGCGCCGCTTCGGGAGACTGCACGGGATAAACCGATGTTACCGGGCCGAAGGTCTCCTCGTAGTAACACTCCATCTCCGGCTTGACGCCCGTGAGTATCGTCGGCAGACATCGGTTACCTACCCATTTGTTGCCGGTCACGACTTTGGCACCCTGCGTCACGGCATTGTCGATGTGACGCTGGATGTGCTCACGCTGGCGCACCGAAATAATGGGTCCGATCCAGGTGCCGGGGTCGCGCAGGCCACCATGACCGATGGCCTCGGCAGCGTCCGTGAAACGCCCAAGGAACTCGTCATGCACGGCGCTTTCGACCAGAATCCGGCTGGAGCCCATACATACCTGCCCCTGATAGAGGAACATCCCCATTACTGCGCCCTGTACGGCGGCGTCGAGATCGGCATCCTTGAGGACAACAAGGGGGCTTTTGCCACCCAGCTCGAGCAGAGAGCGCTTGAAGTGTCGGCCACACAGTTCGGAAAGATGGCGCCCCACCCGCGTGGAGCCGGTAAAGTTGAGGCCCCGATTCAAAGGATGCGCCACGAGGCAGTCCCCGATCTCTTCGCCCAAACCGGTGATGACGTTGAAGCTGCCGGAAGGAAGGCCCGCGTCGCGGAACAGCTCGGCGACCCGCACGGCAAGCACCGGCGCATGTTCGGATGCGAGCAACACGACCGTGTTGCCAGTGGCCAACGGCCCGGTGCATTGCTTCATGGCCTTGATGAGGGGCACATTGAACGGGGTGATGCAGGCAAAGACGCCCAGCGGCTCGCGCACGGCCAGCGAGAACCGCCCTGGCGTATCCGAAGGCAGCGTCAGTCCACTGATGCGCCGGGGAATGCCGGCGGCAGCGCGCAAGTGGGCCAGCGCGTACTTGAGCTCGAACTGCGCCTTGACGAGCGGCGAACCGATCTCGTCAATCAACACCTCGATGAAGTCCTCCGCGCGCTGCTCCAGCAATTCGGCCGCTTTGATCAGCCAGTTTTCGCGCTGCGCCGGTGCGGTTTCGCGATAACTTGCAAACGCCGCATGCGCGGCCTGAACGGCCAGCTCTACATCCTCTGGGGCGCCGCGGCTCGCTTCGGCGTAAGGCAAATCGTTTTCCGGGTTCAGGTCCTGGAAAGTAGCGCCGCTCTTGGCGTCACGAAACTGGCCATCGATCCAGAGTTGCGTCTTGACAATTGCCATTTTTGACTCCATCAATTTTTACTTTTTGCCGGCAAACCGATATGAGGTCCCGCCGCGAGATAACGCGACAGCGCAGCAAGCTCCTGGTT
>Ga0255336_101884_pt1 | contig 12473 bp, 9 predicted proteins | sample MeOH1_35cm_T3_17_FD_189102 | JGI IMG/M metagenome (GOLD analysis project Ga0255336, IMG submission 189102) | Sandy soil microbial communities from University of British Columbia, Vancouver, Canada - MeOH1_35cm_T3_179 | ecosystem: Engineered > Artificial ecosystem > Sand microcosm > Unclassified ...
ACGCTGATCCGCTATCACGGCATACAAGGCGTCGATGGTGTCGGCGTACGCGGTCGCGCGAGCGGTATCGAGTTCGGAAGCATCGCGGGACGGCGTCGAGGAGGCTGGAGGACTGCTTGCGGTGCTAGAGCGCGTCCGGCGGTCATCGTCGATCAATGCCGCCGCCAGGGATTGCGGTGGGTTGCGATGCGGGTTTGCGGTGGCTCGGGCGGTATCGTGGTTGTTTAAGGGTGTGGGCGTGGCTGGTTTCGTGGCGGCGTTCTTGGCGTCGGGAGCGTTCGGCTCTTTAGGAGCGCTCGCTGCATTCGACGTGCGCAATGCATTCGTCGCATTGCGCACGCCCGGCGCGCCACCGGCATTCGGTGAACGATTCATATTGTCCGTGACGCCATCGCCCATCTCGCCTGCAGCGTCAGCCACGCCTCGCGAGGCCGTCTCAACGTCAAGCGCCGTAGCCGCCGACGACGGCTCAGTCACAGCCACATTCCGGGCTGCGCCCCTGGCACGCGCCGCCGACGCGCGCTTGTTCGAACCCTGCGCACTCCCCGCATCCAACGCCGCGACGACCGGAGCGCTGCCCGCGCCATCGTCCGGCGATTCGGGCTGCACCGGTCCGGCGACCACACTATGAGGCGCACCGACATCATCGAACATAAGCTCCAGCGTGGCAGCGTCGACTATCGTGTTTTCCGTTTGCACCGCAGCGGCATCATCGCGCGGCGCGGCGATATCCGGCGCCTCGGAAAAGCGCGCCGATACGACTCCGCTCCGCACTGGCCGCACCGAAGCGGACGAACCCTCATCCGCCGAAGCCGTCGCCGACACGGCCGCCATAAACGCCTCGGGCAACTCGAAACCGGGCAACGTGGATTGACGGATATCGGTATTCAACACCTGGAGCGTGGCGCGTTCGGCGTCTTCGGCGAACAGATCGAGCGTGGGCGCACCGTAGGGCGCGCGGCTCAGCAACGCGAGACGTTGAGCCGAGCGGGCGGCGCGGGCGAGCTTGGCATCGGCGTCCGATTCGACCGGACGGCGAGCAGACGCGGATGCAGATGCAGATGCAGATGCAGATGCAGCATCGGCACGACGCGAGCCGGCCGCGTCAACGGATTGGCGAGCGGGATTTACAGCGGAATCTGGCATAAGTCGATGATTGACAGCGTGGCCAGACGCGACGCCGAGCGGCTAAACACACGCCCGATGAAGCGTTCCGGCTTGGCGCCTCGCAACGGAAAAGCGGCTGCATGGGTTTTCGAGGCCGCATTGTCGCATGCTTGCGCGCCTGGGCTACTGACGCGCGCGTTCTCAAGCCGGACCCTGTTTCTTGAATTCCCGCACGGTTTCCAGCGGCCCATGAAAGCCGTTCGCGCTCGAAACCGATCACGCTGCCGAGCGCCGCGGCCAGCACCGGGCAGGAGATGAGTTCTACATTGCTTAACATGCGTGGGTTTGCTCCTTACAAGTGTTTTGTGATGGGATGATGGCGCGGGGCTCGCAGAAGGCGGCGCGCCTCTCCGCGCGGATAAACCGCTGTTGTCCCGAAGCGCGGGCGTTTTGATTTATCCTTGGTGCCCCGCATCGGGTGGCGCACCGGACACGTTCGACGCGCCGCCGCGCCCAACCACCATCCATAAAGCCGTATGCACGACCCTGATCAGACCGCCGTTACGCCCCTGACCGCCGCCGCCCTTCGCGCGCACTATGAACGCGTGGTGCTGCCAATCTGGCGCGGGCCGGGTTTCAACGCGGGTTTGCGGCTGGCGTTCGAGGCCGTCGCCGAGGACGGCAGCACGCCCTTGCCGCCACAGCGATATCGCGCCATGGCGTGCGCCCGGCAGCTATTCGTGTTCTCGCTAGCAGGCGATATCGCTCACGCCGATACGCTGTTCGCTTCGCTTCGGACCTATTTCCGGGACACGAAAAACGGCGGCTGGTTCTATAGCGTCGATGCAAACGGCGCGCCGCACGAGCGCCACAAGGACCTATACACACACGCGTTCGTGATTTTTGCGTGCGCGGAGTACGCGAAACGCGCCGGCGCGGCGGCTGCGAAGGAAGCGCTGGCGGTACTGGAAGAAACGTCGGCGGTAATCGAGAGGCGGATGTCGATCGATGGCGTTGGCGCTGGCGGCTTGTTCAGTTCGGCGATGACGGAAAATTTTTCTACCGTGCTCGGCCCGCCGCTGCAAAACCCGCTGATGCATCTGACCGAGGCTTGGCTCGCCGCCCGTGAAACCACTGCGGATCCCGTCTTCGATCGCAGGCTGGAAAAGCTCGCGACAGCGTTCGCGCAGGCTTTCGTGCATAGCGAAACCGGTTGCATCGCCGAGTTGACGATCGGCAGCGCCAATAACTGGCTGGAACCGGGCCACCAGTTCGAGTGGCTTTTCCTCGCCGAAGCCAGCCGGCACGCGGCGTTCGATGCAGCGGGCCTGAACCGCGCGCTGTTTCGCGCGTTCGATTTCGTGCAGCAGTCCGGAGTCGACCCGGTGACCGGCGGCGTGGCGGCATCGCTGAACGAACAGGGCGGTGTGATCGATTCGACGCAGCGCATCTGGGCCCAGACCGAATATCTGCGCGCACTCGCGACTCATGCGGGCGATACCGTGCGCGCACAGTTGCCGGCGCAGATCGCGCGTTTTGCCGGACGTTTTCTGCGGCCGCAGGGGTGGATCGAGAGCCAGTCAGCCGAAGGCGTGGTTGTGCGCGCGGAATTGCCGTCAACGACGCCTTATCACCTTGCGACCGCGTACGCCGCGTTGCCCTGATGCCCGGAGTTTTTGCGCTATTGAACGCCTCGCCATGCAGCGAGGCGTTTTTTATTACAGCTGGGAAAATTAGCGCGGCGCCGAACGCTTTGCGCGTTTTCGTTTCAAATCACTCATAAAGCCCGTGCAAACCCGGTAATTTGTCCGCAATTTTGAGATCGTCCTTGCGGAGTGACCATGCGCTACCTACAGTCTTGTGCAGGACCGCGACGAAGGCTCCTGCCCCGGTGCGGATTGTGGGACTCACGCTGACTGGACCGAAACCAAGTGTAGGAGTGTCCGAATGGCCGAAATTGTCGATATCGCACGGGGCGCGTTGAACGCGCAGCCGTTTAGCGCCTTGCTGGGTACGAAGCTCATGCAGGTCGACTCCACGAGTCTCACGTTGTGCCTTACCATCCGCGACGAACTCCGGCAACAACACGGTTTCGTGCACGGCGGTGTAGTGAGTTATCTCGTCGATAACGCCCTGACCTTCGCTGGCGCGCTGCGCCTAGGCCCGAAAGTGGTCACGGGCGAATACAAGATCAATTATTTGCGGCCCGCTGTTTCCGGCACGTTGATGGCGCGGGCGCGCGTGGTCTACGCCGGCATGACGCAGGCGACCTGCCAATGCGACGTGTATGTCACCGATGGCGGTGCCGAACGGCTCGTAGCGGTGGCGCAGGGGACCATTCATCGGATCAGCGAAATGGCTGCGGAGCTTGAGCCGGTATTTAACGAGTGAAATGGGTTGGGCGTGGCTTTATGCGCTTAAAGGTTAACGCCGGCGAAAACATTCGATTTTTGGGTGGAAGCCACAACGCGCGCCCCGGCCAAACCGCTGATCCATCGCGTTGAACTTGCTGTAAAAAAGAAGGCCGTTCCAACTGACGTTGGAACGGCCTTGTTCTTGAACGTGCCGACGCGGCGTCAATTCGCTCGCCAGCTTCGCTCGCTTAGTTGCGCCGCGATAAACGGCTTACTTCGCGTCGACCGTGCGTTGCTGCTGCTCACCCAAACCCTGGATTCCGAGCCGCATCGTCTGCCCCACCTTCAGGTAGACCGGCGCCGGTTTCACGCCCATGCCTACGCCCGGCGGCGTACCGGTGGAAATGACGTCGCCGGGTTGCAGGCTCATCACCTTCGACAAATACGACACCAACTCTGCCACGCCGAATACCATCGTCTTCGTGCTGCCGTTCTGGTAGCGGTGTCCGTCTACGTCGAGCCACATGCTGAGTTGCTGCGGATCGGCGATCTCATCTTTCGTAACAAGCCATGGACCGATCGGGCCGAAAGTATCGAAACCCTTGCCCTTGTCCCATTGCGTACCGTGCTCAAGTTGCCATTCACGCTCGGAGACGTCGTTGATCACGCAATAACCCGCGACGTAATCCAGCGCGTCCGCCTCGCTGACGTACTTCGCCTCTTTGCCGATCACCACGCCGAGTTCGACTTCCCAATCCGTCTTCTTCGAATTGCGCGGAATCTCGACGTCGTCGTTCGGACCGCAAATGGCGCTCGTCCATTTGCCGAAAAGCACGGGCTCCGTCGGCACTGGCAGATTCGATTCGGCCGCGTGATCGGCGTAATTCAGCCCGATACAGACAAACTTGCCCACGCTTCCTACGCACGGTCCAATGCGCGGTTCGCCCGGCACTTCAGGCAATGAGGCCGGATCGAGCGCGCGCAGTTTGGCCAGGGTGGCGTCGGATAGCGCCTCACCAGCGATATCGTCAACTACCTTCGACAAATCGCGAATCTTGCCGTTCTGATCCAGCAAACCCGGTTTTTCCTGACCCTTCGGCCCATAGCGCAGCAGTTTCATCGTGAGTGATCCTTCAGTTTTCAGGTTTTGATTCGGTTTCGAGATGTTCGGATTGACCAGCCGATTCGTCGGACGCGAGTTACAACGATAGCATCGCGTTTTTTTCAATTCCTGCATTCACGCTTTGCCGGTCGATACGTCGCGATGCCAACGCAGCGCCAATCTTTTTACCATCCTGCGCTTTCATTGCCATTGCTGTTGAGCAATTCCGGGTATACCGCGCTCATTCTTCATGCTTTTACAACCGGTAGAACGCGCGCGCGGTATCGCCGAAGATCGCTTCCTGTGAAGGCGCGTCAAGGCGTGATGTCAATTGTCGCGCCGCATCAAACCAGTGCGCGTAATCGCCGTTCAGATTCAGCACAGGCCAGTCACTGCCCCACATCAGGCGTTCAGGCCCAAAGTGTTCGAGAAGATGATCGACGTAGGGCTTGAGCGTTGCCACGGTCCAACCGGGCGCAGCCTCAGTCGCCAGACCAGAGAGTTTGCAGTGCAGCCGTTGTGGCAACGCGGCCAACTCCGCTATGCCGTCGGCCCAGCTTTGCCAGACCACATCGTCTTCCTTACCTTCCTTGATTTGCGGCTTCGCGCCATGATCGACGACGATTCGCAACTCAGGAAAACGCGCGGCAAACACCTTCAGAGAAGGCACATGGCGCGAAAATATCAATGCATCGAATCCGAGGTCATGTTCGATCAGCGCATGGACTGCCGGAGCCAATTCCGGATTCTCGATCCAGCGGTCATCCGGCAGGTCCTGCAGCATCGGACGCAGACCCTTGAATTTCGGTTCCCGCACGAGTTCATCGATCAGGTCGACGGCGTTCGGCGCGTCAAGCGGAACCCAGCCAACAATGCCGGCAATAGATGCGTCGTTGCGAGCAAGATCGAGTAGATAACGCGTTTCATCGACGGTAGGCGCAGCCTGAACCACCACTGTCCGAGCGATGTTGGCCGCGTCGCGCAGGGGCTTCAGGTCATCGGGACCAAACACGCGGTACAACGTCTGCAACTCCGGCGTTAACCAGCCGTAATCGCCACGAGATGGGTCCCAGAAATGCTGATGTGCGTCAATACGTTCAGCGGTCATGGTGTTCCTGACTCCGCGTGATCGGTGCCTGCTTGATCCATGCGTGGTACAGGTGCGGAGTGATGCAACAAACCCGCCGCTCGCAACGCGTCCCACAACTCATCCGGCAATGGAACGGCGAATGCAGCTGCGTTCAGCCGCACTTCCTCAGGGTTCCGTGCGCCCATCAGCACCGTGGCCACAACTTTATGCGCATAAGGAAACTGCAGAGCCGCGCTGGACAAGGCAACACCATGCTCACGACACACCCGTTCAAGCGCTTCGACACGTTCAATGATCAACTGCGGCGCATCGCCATAGTTGAACTTTTGGTTGTCCGCCTTTAGCGCTGTCTCGGACTTCAGTCCCCGCGCGAGAATGCCTGAATTGAACGCGCCACCGAGGACAATGCTGACGCCGCGCTTCTCGCATTCGGGCAGCAAATCGTCAAGTACCGCTTGCTCCAGCAAGGTGTAGCGTCCCGCCAGCAACGCGCAATCGATGTTGTATTCCGCCATTACTTCCTGAATGGCCGCACCTTCGTTCACACCGAGTCCGACGGCTTTTACGCCGCGCGATGCGCGCAGTTCATCGAGTGCCCGAAAGCCGCCCTCGTTCGATAGTTGCCGCCAGTAACGCGCATTGTTTTCGCCATGTGTGACGCGGCCGATATCGTGGATCAGCACAATATCGATATCGACGATACCCATGCGTTGCTGGCTGTCCTCGAACGATCGAAGAATGCCGTCGTAGGTGTAGTCGAAGATCGCCTGGAACGGCAGCGGATCCGACCACCCTTCGCTGCCGTCGTAAGGCGTGGTGCGCGGGACAAAACGGCGGCCGACCTTGGTCGACAGTACATAGTCTTCGCGCGGGTATCGACGCAACGCATCGCCTAACCGGTGTTCGGCTTTCGTGTGGCCGTAATGCGGCGCGGTATCGAAAAAACGGATGCCGCTTTGCCACGCCGCATCCACCGTCGCTTGCGCGTCCGCCTCGGAAAGATCGTGATACAGGCCGCCCAGCGGTGCAGTGCCCAGCGACAGCGCCGTGACTTCCAGCGACGTTTTGCCCACCTTGCGCTTTTTCACGACGGGGTTTCCAGTGATTGGGTTCATTGCGTTGGATTCAATGAGTCACATTCAAATCGAAGTAATCGATACCGCATGCCGCGGCGTCGCGCTCGCCGGCAGGCACGCCGGACCGACAGGATCAAAGGTTTTGTACGTCAGGATGAACTCCTGATGGCCGAGCGATTCCGACTTCGACGCGGCACCTGCCGCAACGCTCACGGTGGCATCGAATACTTCGCGGCCCACTTCATCGAGCGTCGCGCGGCCTTCCAGAATGCGGCCCGCATCAACGTCCATATCGCCGGAAAGATTCCGATACGTCGCCGGATTCGCGCAAATCTTGATGACGGGCGAAATGGCCGAGCCGACCACCGAACCGCGGCCGGTCGTGAACAGGATCACGTGCGCCCCGCATGCGATCAGTTCGCCGATTTCCGCATTGTCGCTGATGTTTGGAAAGCCAAAACGCGGTTCGCCATCAGGCACAACATCGAGCAGATACAGACCGCCGACGGGCGGAATGTCGCCGGGTTTCACAATCCCCATAATAGGCGACGCGCCGCTTTTCGCATACGCGCCGAGTGACTTTTCTTCCTGCGTGGTGAGGCCGCCGTCCGCGTTGCCAACCGCGAACGAGCCGTGTCCAAGGATGGAGTAATAACGCGCCGCCTTGTCCACGCACGCGACAATTTCACGGCCCAGCTCCGGACGGGCTGCCCGGCTTTTCATATGGAATTCGCAGCCGACCAGTTCGCCGGTTTCCTCGAAGATGCAGGCGGCGCCGGCATCGATGAGTGCATCGAAGGCGCGGCCCACAGCGGGATTCGCGGTGATGCCGCTCGTGCCGTCCGAGCCGCCGCAAATCGTGCCGACGATTAATTCATCGAGCGCCATCGGCACCTTCGGTTGCTGCGCGAGCGTTGCGCGTGTGTCGCGAATCCAGTCAATGCCGTTCTGGATCGTGCTGCGCGTGCCGCCTTTTTCCTGGATCGTCAGCACCTCGGCGGGGCGGCCGCTCGCACGCACGGCGTCGACGAGATAGTGCTTGTTCATGCTTTCGCAGCCGAGCGACACGAACAACACCGCGCCCACGTTCGGATGCGTGGTCAGCCGCTCCATCATCTTTTCGGCATAACCGTTCGGGTAGCAACCCGGAAAGCCGATCAGGTGCACGGGCGGTTCGTGGTCTGCAGCAGGATCGTCGAAAGCGTCGAACGCCGGGCGAAACTGCCCGACGATTTCCCGCGCGACGTGATGCGCGCACTCGACGAGATAAGCGACCGCGATCACATTGCGGATGCCCTTGCGGCCATCGGCACGCAGGAAACCTTGAAGTTGCGGAGTGGTGGTTGCGGTCATCGGCTTAGCGTTCCCGGTGATCCACGAACGCATGGCCGGCGTCGTGGGTGTAGGTCGGGAGGTAGTCGCTCTCGAGATTGTGCGTATGCAGATGTTCGCCGGGCTGAACGTCCGACGTCACATGGCCAATGATCGCGCCATAGCGAAGCACTTTTTCGTCGGTACGCAGCGCGCGGCGCGCGACTTTGTGCCCCAGGTCGATAGTCTTCGCAAGCGTGACGATCTCCCCTTCAATCTCCACGCGCTCACCCGCTTCCAGACGCGCGCCCGCTATCAGGCAATTGTCCTGCGGGCTTTGAAGAATGAGCCGTGCGTCGGTGGGCTTGTGAGGGACTTGCTGCACGGAAACTTCCTTGTAATCGGGCGTCATTCGGGCGTCATTCGGGCGTCATTCGGGCGGTAGTTCGAGCAATGCCGCGGGTTTGCATCAGTACAATCATTTATCAGTGAACGTATTATTCATATGCGCACAAGTTGAAGTCAAGCTGAGTGCGCCGCTGAGCGGTCCGTGTTTTCCCTTAGCATCTTGTTTTTAAGCGACTTAACCGAAGGTCAGAAGGTCATCATGCAGGCAGACGATCCCACCGACGCCGACCGCTACCGCGCGCCCGCGCTGGATAAAGGTCTCGATATCCTCGAATTGCTCGCCGAGCAAAAGGATGGATTGACACGCGCCGAGATCACGAAATCGCTCGGGCGCAACGCGAGCGAGATGTACCGGATGCTCGAACGGCTGGTCGCACGGCAATACGTGGTGCGCTCACCTGCGGGCGATCGCTATTCGCTGAGCCTGAAGCTATACGCACTCGCGCACCGCCATCCGCCGATGAACCGTCTGATCGCAGAAGCCTTGCCGGTCATGCAGCGTTTCGCCGATCGCGCGGAGCAGTCGTGTCATCTCGCCGCCTATGACCGCGGCAACTTGCTCGTGATCGCTCAGGTCGACGGACCGGGAACGTGGGGGATTTCGGTGCGGCTCGGCGCACGGGTTGGATTGATCGATACCGGTTCGGGCCGCGTGATCCTCGCGTTTCAGAGCGCGGAGCAGCGTGCTCATATGCTCGCCGAACACACACGCGTCAAGGGTGAGTCCGCGTTGGATCCGCTCGCGTTGGAAAATGCGTATCGGGCGATTCGCGCGGACGGTTTTCTCCATAAAGAAAGTCAGCAGACGTTCGGCGTGATGGACGTGAGTTTTCCGTTGCTCGGGCCCTCCGGCCAGGCGATTGCGACGCTGACGTGTCCGTATCTCAGGCGCATCGACGAATACGTGGCGCCTTCCATCAGCGAGGTGAGTGCGCTGCTCGGTGAAACGGCCGCGGCGCTGTCGATGTTCCGTGAGCCGGACGTGGAGTTCGATGAGTCGCGGGATTCGAGCGCAGCGTAGTGGCTGGCGCGGCTGGCAAACTCGGCAAGTTGCAGACGCGCGCGACGCGTTAGAATGGCGACCCTCTCAAAAAGCGGAACGTCGCCCCGTGCGCCGTTTCGCGTCTTTTTCTACGCAAGGCAATGGCGAAACTCCTCTCCGATCCCGAATTCCAGCGCTTCTCCGAACTTCAGCAAAAGCAGTCCAGTTTCACGATCACGAGCGAGGAAGCTGACGAGCTGCGCGATATCGTCGCGCGCGCACAGCAAAAGCGGGATGACCGCGCGGCCGCGATGCAGTCCATCGAGACGTTTATCAAGCAATTCGACATTGGCGCGGACGAACTCTTCACGTCCGACCAGATAGCCGATGCCGCGCGCAATTTCGGCCTGATTCCGGCGGCGAAGAAGGAACGCGTCCTGCCGCCGCAGTTCTCGTTCAACGGCAAGCCGTATCAATGGACCGCTCGCGCGCTGCCGGACGACATTCGCGTTCCGCTGTTCGAGGCGTTCACATCGGGCGCGTCGGTGAAAACGTTTATTGCTACGCCTAAGGACGCTACGCGTTGTGCAGCGACAATCGCGCGTCTGGAGCGGGAAACCGGCAGCACTTATGCCGATGCCTGGTTGGAAGAACTGGCCGTATCGCGCGCGCAAGTCGACGACGCGCTCGCAAAGCTGCCCGCTTGATTCGAAGGGCGACGGCGTGCGGGTTGCGAGTGACCACTTCGCCCCCCGCTCTGGCCGCCCGGCGCGGCGGCCAGATGTAAGCGCCCTTCTCGGGTCTTTACGGCAACACAGTGTCCGTGTTCGCTTCCGCCAGCCGCATCCGGAAACCGATCACGCCGGGATCTTCCGTCGCTGCGATCTGGAAACCGCAACGGCGCGCGAGTGCGATCATCCCGGTGTTCTCGCGCAACGCCTCGCCGACCAGCCAGCGCGTCCCGCGCGCCCGGCAATACGCGATGATCCGCGTCACCAGTAACATCCCCAGCCGCTTGCCCTTCTGGTCAGAGCGCACCGCAACCGCGAACTCGGCTGTCTCGTTGTCCGGATCGGCAACAGCGCGCACCACACCCAAGGTCTTCATCGCGTCGTTTTCACCGGTGACGGCGATGAACGCCATCTCGCGGTCGTAGTCGATCTGCGTCATCCGCGCGAGTTGCGAGTGATCGAAGCTGCGCACAGAACTGAAGAACCGCAAGCGTAGATCGTCGGGCGTCATCGCGGCGACGAAGGCACTGTGGGCGGCTTCGTCGTCGGGACGTATCGGCCGCACAGTAATGTGCAAGCCGTTCCAGTCGAGCGTCTCCTCCAGTTGGCGCGGATACGGCTGGATAGCGAGCGGCGTGCGATGCGCGGCCAGTGTCAGATGCGGCTCATAGACCACGACGGCCTGCCGGTTTACAAACACCGTCAACCGCAACGCGACAATCTGCTCGATCTCGCAGACCGCCTGCGACAAGGCAGTCAACGCAACAAGCAAAGTCTCCGCCGGAAGTTCACGCGCCCTTGGTGAACGCATCACGAGATCGCGCGCCAATACCGGGTTGAGCGGGGGCAACGCGAATTCGTGCAACGCATCCGACAATCCGAGCGCACCAACAGCCTTGAACTCGAACACGGGCCCGAACACACGATGATTCAGCAAGCGGACATCGATTTCGATGGTGTCGTCGCCGTGGGGCGCCGCCGACCCCGCCTTCACGATCACGCCGAATTGCGCCAGGACCCGCGATGCCCGCTCGCCGTCCAGTTCCGCAACACCCGCCGCCAATGCAGCCATGACCTGAGCCTGCGCACCGTCCAGCGCGACCACCGTCTGAGGGCGTGGCCCGTCAGGCGTCTGCATCAACAACTCGCGGCCCTGGCGATAGTCCACGAGCCGCGCGAAACCCCGCGCCAGGCGTTGAGGTGTGGTGTGCACGGGAATGCCATGGGCGTGCAACGCATCGCGCGTGGCGTGATCCACGCAACCAAAAAAACAGGCCATCAAGCCACGATACGCGTGGCTTTGCTGCGCGATCAGCATGCGCGCGACTTCGACGACGGGCGCGGTGTGCGTTGGCGCGTGGACCACGAACGCTGTCCCGGTCTCGCGGTGCGGCGCGAGCGCTTCGAGCGCCGCGCCGAAGTCAGCGGCCGCTGCGGTGTCACCAAGTTGCAACGGATTACCCAGCCGTGCGCGTGGCAGAGCTGCGGCGACCGCCTGGCGCGCGGCGTCGGGCCAGAGCGCCAGCGCATCGCCAGCGGCGGCGAACGCGTCGGCGGCGAGAGCGGCCACGCCACGGTCGCTGGTAATGACAGTCGCCCGGTCGCTTGCGGCCACACGGCCCACACCGAGCGTCTCGATTTCGTCGAGCAGGTCGTCGAGGGAATCGACGCGCACCAGGCCTGCACGCCGGAACGCGGCGCTGTAGAGCGCGTCGAAAGGATCGTCGTGGCCGGTGCGCAAAACCAGCACCGGCTTGTTGCGCGCCGCCGCCCGGGCCGCCGACATGAACTTGCGCGCCATTCGCACCGATTCGATCGCCATCAGGATCGCGCGCGTCCGTGAGTCGCTCGCGAGGAAATCGAGGACGTCGCCCACATCGACGTCAGCCTCGTCGCCCAGCGCGACCACCCGCGAAAAACCAAGCCCGCGAGCGTTCGCCCAGCCCATGACGCCGTTGGTCAACGCATTCGACGCCGATACCCACGCCACGCCGCCCGGCACGACAGCGCATGATGGCGCGCCCAGCACCGCGCCTATGGCCGGCGTCATCACGCCCACGCTCGCCGGACCTACAACACGCAGCAAGAACGGCCGCGCTGCCGCAAGCGTGCGGCGTGTCCACTCCCGCCCGTCCCGTTCCCCCGCCTGCCCGATGATCACCACCGCACGCGTGCCGCGCTCACCCAGTTGCCTGACAATCTCCGGCCACGTGGATGGGGGCGTGCACAACACCGCGACAGTCGGCGCATCGGGTACGTCGTCGATGCCTGCATAAACCACGGCCTCATTCAACTGGCGATGCTTCGGATTC
>Ga0255336_101885_pt1 | contig 12459 bp, 8 predicted proteins | sample MeOH1_35cm_T3_17_FD_189102 | JGI IMG/M metagenome (GOLD analysis project Ga0255336, IMG submission 189102) | Sandy soil microbial communities from University of British Columbia, Vancouver, Canada - MeOH1_35cm_T3_179 | ecosystem: Engineered > Artificial ecosystem > Sand microcosm > Unclassified ...
AGGGTTTCCGGGGACAATTTTGCCTGGCAGGCGGCAGGCAATTCCCGCCGGTCGCCGGCGTGAAAGGGCTGTTGATTCCGCCCTACGGGGATCATTTTTCTCCCCAATTCCAAAAATAATAATTACAAATCAATAGCTTAAAAGTTGGCACCAATCTTGCTGAGATTAGGCCTGACCGACATTTTGGTTGCCTGCCGTTAAAGGACGGCTGCCGTCGACACGCAAGATTGGGAGAACCCTTATGGCGTCGAATGATATCCAACTCACCTCAGGTATCCGCAGCAACCTGCTGCTCCTGCAACAGACCACCGGCCTGATGAGCCGCACCCAGCAGCGCTTGGCGACGGGCAACAAGATCAATTCCGCCCTCGACGGTCCGGTCAGCTTCTTTGCAGCCAAGGGCCTGACCCAGCGCGCCGACGACCTGAACCTGATCAAGGATCAGATGGATCAGTCGGTCAGCACCATCAAGAGCGCTAATACCGCCGTCACCTCGATCCAAACGATGATCGAGCAGCTGCAGGGCATGGTGACCCAGGCCGAAGGCAATCTCGGCAGCGACCCCAATTCCGTGGCCCTCCGCCAGAAACTCGCGGACGACTACAACACGGTTCTGCGCCAGATCGACAAGCTCGCCCAGGACAGCACCTACCAGGGTAAGAATCTGCTGGTCGGCAGCGGCCTCACCCTGGACGCCACCTCGTCTTCGAAGAGCGCGGTCAATGCCATCACCGGCATTTCTAATGCGCAGACGACCAACGTCACCTCGCTCGATGATTATGTGGTGAATGTGACCGGCACCGGCGCGATCTCCGCCAATGCCACCGATGTTTCGCAGGCCGAGCAGGATCGCGGTATCAGCAATCTCTCGATCACCGGCTTCCAGAGCAAAACCAACGGCAACTTCGATCCGGTAACGATCAAGTATTCCGGCGGTGTCGGCAAGGACAAGACCTTCACCGTTACGGAAAACGGCGTCACCATCAGCAAGACCTTCACCCTGCAGCAATGGCAGAATGCCAAGGCGACCGGCCAGGTGCTGAATTTCGACGGCCAGTTCGCTAGCGGCACGCATATCAATTTCGACGTCAATTTCGACGATATCGACTCGGTACCGGATACGAACGGCGTCGGCACTTCGACGGTCGAAAAACTTGTCGATCTCAACGTCAGCGTCACCGATTTCAATGGTATCGGCCAGAAGATTACGCGGAGCGCATCGAATCTCAGCGGCCAACAGAAATTGGCCGCCGGACAGAATGCCTGGGCCTTCGATACCGGCACCACGCGTCTCAACATCGACGAGCGGAAGATCCTCGGCGCCGCCGGGTATGACGCGACAATCGGCACATCCTATGGTCATGCAGCAAACGCGATTATCGGTACGCCGGCAATCTCAGCGGACCAGATCCTGACAGACTCGACCTATACGCTCACAGCGAATGCCGACCCGGCCAATTTCGATTTCAACACCGGCAAATTCACGGCCTATAGCGCGACCTTGGTCGGCCCCGGCGGCGCCAACACACAGGCTATAACAACTGGCGGCAGTACAACCTTTACCAGCGTGACCGATGGTCTGAGCACGGCCACACTCAACATCAATCCGTCAGGTCTCAATGGCGTAACGACGGCATCCGCCTCTGATGCCACCCAGGCGAACGCTACCGAAACCATTTTCGGCGCGGCACTTTCAGCCGGTGCGGTGTCATTGACCTCGCTCAACGGATTGGCCAGCAACCTCGCCCACACCCTGACCTATACGGTTACAGGCGGCAATGGTACGAGCGGCGTCATTACGTTGAACGATGGCTATGGCGGCAAGTCGCAGGTCAGCATCTCGCTGACCGGTGGCGCCACCCCAACCAGCCTCAACTTCACGATTGCGGGCGGCGTCAATAACGGTGCCCAGGTCACCTTGACACTGACCTCGGCCTATACCATCCCACCGCAGACCAGCAGCCAGATCACCTATCACGCGATCGGCACATTTACCGGTGCGGATCAGTCCTTGTTCGATGTGCGCGCGGCAAACACCGCACAAGGGGGCACAATATCGACGACCCAGGTGACCGACGGCAGCGATGCCAACAACATGATCGTGCAGCTGAACGAGACGAACACCACGGTTGTGACCGTCGTCAGCACCGACGTTCAGACCGATGGTCAGGGTCTGCAGATCGACCAGTCGCAGAACGGCTGGCTCGACCGCGCGGATATCGAATATGCGAAGCAGCAACTTCAGGCAGCGACGATCCGGCTGCGAAGTGCGGCTTCCTCGCTCGGCACCAGCGTCGATATCATCACGACACGCCTCGATTACACCAAGGACTTCACCAATGTGTTGTCTGAGGGTGCCGGTAAATTGACGCTGGCCGACCAGAACGAAGAAGGCGCCAACATGCTGCAGCTGCAGACCAGACAGCAGCTTGGTACCATCTCGCTCAGTCTCGCGAACCAGGCGCAGCAGGCGATCCTGAAGCTGTTCTAAACGAGCCGCAACGCCAAAATAAGAAACCCGCCCGATATACGATCGGGCGGGTTTTTCTTTAGCTGAGTGGACCACGGCAATCCGCAGTAATGACCGTCAGGCAAACGCGTCCCTCAAAGCTGTGTCTCCGCCTCCAGCCGATCGGCCTCCTGGTTTAGGCGGCGGGCTTCATCATAGCGCCAGGTATTCATGTAGAATGCGGCGAATTCGCGTAGCACTGGAAGGCTGCGCGGCGACAATTCCTGCGCCTTCAGATAGGCTGCTTCCGCTTCCTCGTTACGCTGCTGGGCGGCGCGGTTGCGCGCCAGCTTAAGCCACAGCTTGGCATCGTTGCCAGACAGCTTGACCAGCTTGGCGAGTGCATCCGTGCCCTCGGCGGTATTCCCGCGCGATAAAAGCACGTTGGCCAAAATATGTTGCGGCTCGGCGTAATTCGGGTCGAGTGCGGTTGCCTGGCGTGCGGCAGCCAGCGAAGCATCCCAGTCCTGGCGCTGAGAATAGGCGGCTGCGAGGTTGTTCCAATAGAGCGCCGTTTCGGGCTCCTGCACCGTCGCTTCGCGCAGCGAAGCGATCCCTTCCTCCTCACGGCCGGTCTGGCACAGCAGCAAGCCATAAAGATGCAGGCCTTCGGCGTGGCCGGGCGATGCTGCCAGCAATTCTTTCAGCGCCGTCTCGGCGCGATCGAATTCCCGGGCGTTCAGGAGCACGACGATCGGCCCGATCATTTGCTCGATTGCAGCGTCGATCCCCGACGATTTTCCGGCCGCCGTTTTGCCAGACGTGCGCTGCAGCTTAGCCTGCCGCCGCCGTTCCGCCCTATTCATCGCTGTTTTCCTCTCCGTCGGCTAGGGCTGCCAGGTCATCGGCGACCCTGGCCATGACGTCCGACCAATCGCCGCGTGCCCGTTGTCGATACAAACGCATGGATGGATACCAGGGGCTGTCATTCCGCTCATCACCGAACCAGCGCCAATCGGCCACTCGCGGCAGAAGGCATAGAGCCGGAACGCCCAGAGCTCCCGCGAGATGCGCCGGCACTTCATCGATCGAAATCACCAAGTCGACAGCGGCAATCTGGGTGGCGAAACCCCGCAGGTTGGTCTGCGGATCGATCGCCGGATCCCGCACCGCGGTCTTGCCAAGGCTGTCGAACACGTCGTGCAGTTCTTGCTGGACCGGGCCAGCCTGCAACGAGACGAAGCCGAAGCCGTTCAACCGCAAGATCGGCAGCCATTCGGCAAGCGGTATTGACAGTTCGGCGCCACGCCAGCACAGGCCAAGCAATTTTGGCGTCTGCAAGGCGGCGAGATAATCGCCGCGCATCGTAGCTGCCTTCATGCGGTCAACCTGCAAATAGGGAACCGGTGCGCCAAGGCTGCTCAGCTCCAGGCCGTATCGCGCGCCCAGATCACCCAGCCTTATCTGGGACGTCAAGTCCAGGTCGGCGGCTTCCTCCGGCTGCAATGAGCCGGTGGGAAACATCGATATCCGCGTCGTCGATTGGTCAATCAGAGGAATGAGGCGCGGATCCAGCTCGGCCACAGCAAAGTCGCTCGCGCATCTGAGGCGTGTCAGCCATCTGGCGAACAGAATCTGATCTTTTAGCCCGGGCTCCGGCTGCACGGCGATGCGTTCATGCGACAAATCAAGCGTGCCATCGTCTACTGCCAAAGCAGGCAGATCGAGCTTGCTTGCTGCCGCCGTTAAGCCTGCATCAAACCGGCGCGCAAAACCGTGCCATCCTTGCGCCAGCTCTTCGCGTCGAAACGCGAGGCAACCCAACACAAAAGCCGCGGCTGTATCGTCCGGATGCGTCGCCTGTACACGCCGCACGTTCTCCTCGGCGATATCAAAATCGCCGGCCGCGATCTGCATCCTGGCAAGATGGGCGCGCGCGTCGCGGTTTTCAGGTTGCAGGCGCAGCAGGCGGGCACAATAATTTGCCACTTCTTCATCATTGCCCAGAGCCGCCAGAACCTCAATTCCCAGGCTCAACAGCTCAGCGTTGCGACCGTCGATCTTCAAGCTCTCGCGTAAAACGGCATGGGCCTGATCGAGCCGTCCCCCGATGCGGAGGGCATCGATCAGTTTGCAATGGTAGTCGAGCATCTGTGGCGCGACTTGACAGGCCCGCCGCAACAGACTGATTGCCTCGGCGATATGGTTGGTCCGCAAGGCGACCATGCCGAGGCCTGCCAATGCGGCCTGATCATCGGGTTTAATTGACAATACCTGCCGGTAGTAGAGTTCGGCCGTGTTGGCATCGCCGTATTGGATCGATTGCTCGGCGCAACGTAGATACAGCGCGATCCGGTCCGCGACGATCGTCTCCTGCGACAGGCCGCGTAACTGCGCGGCGGCGGCCGCGATCTGAGGCTGCCAATCGGTGCCGGACTTTTGCCGCAGCAAGCTGACGCTACGATACCAGATCGTGTCTGTCCGGTCGGGTGTCAGCCAGCGCCAATCCGAGGCCGTCGGGATGAAGGCCCAGGTCGCCATCCCCAAAGCACCAGCCACATGCACCGTACTGTTATCGACGGAGATGACGAGATCGACCGCAGATAGCTGCGCCGCGAAACGATCCATGTCTTGCATAGCATCGACTTCGGGGTCGATATAGACCTCGACCCCGGTTTCCTCGCGCAGCCTTTCCACGTCTTTGGAGATATCGCCGTATTGCAATGAGACGAAGGCGCAATCCTCGATCTCGAATAGCGGCATCCAATGCTGCAGATCGATCGATCGTATGATGGCGCTGGCACTGTTACCGCTGCGCCAGGATATGCCGATCAGGCGTTTGCCTGGAAACAGCAGTTGATAGCGGTCGCGCAGCCGCCGAACCTCCACCGGTTGGGGAACAAGAAAACCGTCCCGCCCGGGATAATGATCCATGTCGAGCTTCAGGAGATGCGGCAGATCGCCATTCGGGCAGTGCGCAACAATATTCTTCCGCGCCAAGAAGTCTGCCGGCATGTCCTCGCGGCACACGACCGACATGTCCGGAAAACTGCGCTGCAATAGCGTCCGTAGTCGTTGGTTGGTTTCCAGCGCCACATGTTTAGCGAGCGGCCGGCAGGCGATGGCGGGAGCAGCATACATGATCATGTCGCCGATTCCCTGCTCGCGCCACAAGATCACGCCGCCGTCAACCTTCCCGCCATCCCATTCGGCAAGTGACAGATCCCAGCGCGGTTCGCAGCCTGTCCGTTTCCAGCGCCAATGGTGCCGTGCCCAGCCTTCCTTGTACTGACCGTTTCGGATCAATGTCAGAGCTACGGAAGTCTGCGCGTCACCTTCATCCGGATCGAGCTCGACGACCCGGGACATCAACGCGAAGCCCTCATCGACATCGCCCTGCATGATGGCGTAGCGGCCGAGCTGCTGGAGGGCCGGCACGAAATTCGGCCGCTGCGCGATCACCTCACGTAGCAAATGGGCTGAGGTCTCCCCTTCATCGACCTGGAGAAAGGTTTCGCTGGCGCGCGTGCAATTTTCCCACAGGGCCAGTGACCGCTTTTCGATATCCGCCAGGACAGTATTCGCCCTGTCGATGTCTCCCGACCGCTTTGCCGCAACCTGGAACAGGACCGCGGCCTGGATCGATTGCGGGTCCAGAATATAGGCCCGCTCTGCCACATCCATGGCTTCCTCGGTTTGACCCAGCCAAAGGAGAGCGGCCGCCAGGGTCCGCAAGGCACCTTGCGACTGTGGGTCGAGGGCAAGCAGGCGCCGGGAGAGTTCCGCCACCTGTGGTGGCATGCGCTGCCGTAACCGGACTTCCGTCAGATTGGCCAGAATCGTCTTGTGATTTGGCTCGACCTCCAGGCCCCTCTCATAGGCTTCGGCAGCGAATATCAGATGCCGCATGATCTGCATCAGCTCGCCAACCGCCAGGTGATAGAGGGCCTTTTCCGGCTCGAGATTGGCAGCGCGGCGCATATACGTCTCCGCCTGCACATAGGACTGCGCATCGCGGAACAGCACGCCAAGATTGAAATGGGCGAGCGCGTTCTGGGGATCGATCTCGGTGACTTTCAGCAGATGCGCCTTCAGTGCCGCGGTATCCCCGGCGGCTTGCGCCTCCTTTGCCCGGTCGAACAAGGCGACGACATCAGTCAGGAGGTTGCCCGGTGCCGGCATGGCGCCCGTGACCGTGATCGATCCTGCGTTTGGCAGGGCAAAGTCATCCCCCGCGGTGCCGATGATCAGGCAGTCCAGATCGACCATCCCCTGTTTTGCCGCCGCCGCATGGCCAAGATCCAGGTGGATTGCGCTGGTTGCCAAGCCGGCTGACAGGAAAGGGGTAACGGTAGTCATCGACAGAACCGATCTTACTGTTTCGCCACCCTAGGCAGGGCATAGTTAATAAGACTTTAACACATGAATCAATGATTTAGCAGCCGTCGATGCAGCAATTATTGCCGGCTGGTCGCCGCAAATCCCGGCAAATATTGCCTAATCGGCAATAGTTGCCGCCCGCAGCGGCCTCGCCCCGCAGTGCAAAAAGGCAGGGTTTGCCTAGGGTCGGCAGCTTTTTCCGATCTGGCATGATCATTGCTTCCTAGTTGGGGCTGCCTTCGCTGTGAAAGCAGCCCCGACGCAAAGCATCGGGCACATAGGTCTCCAAAGGAGCTCTTTTTATGGCTAACACCATTTCCCTTTCTGCCGGCACACGCAGCAACCTGCTGCTCCTGCAGCAGACCTCCTCTACGTTGCAGAACACCCAGCTCAAGCTGGCGACCGGCAATAAGATCAACTCGGCTCTGGACGGTCCTTCGGCGTTTTTCGCGGCGAAGAGCCTCAACCAGCGCGCGGGCGACCTTGACAGCCTCAAGGACGGGATCGGCCAGGCGATCAGCACGCTGAAAGCCGGCGATACCGGCATCACCAACATTCAGGACCTGCTCAGCCAGGCCCAGGGTCTCACCACCCAGGCCTTGAGCAACCTGGGTACCGACAGCAACTCGGTCCAGCTGCGTAACAACCTCGCCACCCAGTATAACGGCCTCCTCCGCCAGATCGACAAGCTGGCCCAGGACAGCGGTTATGCCGGTAAGAACCTGCTGGTCGGCAGTGGCCTCAGCCTCGATGCCACGGCGAGCAGCAAGCAGACGGTCAATGCCATCCAGGGTGTCAGCGGCGCCACGGCGACCAATGTGACCCAGGCGGATACCTACACCATCGCCATCACCGGCGACGGTGCGATTTCCGGCAGCACGGCCGACGTTCAGGCGGCCGAGCAGGATCGCGGCGTCAGCAATCTGACGCTGACGGGCTTCGATTCCACGTCAACCGGTAACTTCGATAGCGTCAGCATCAAGCTGGCCGGCGGCAAGGGCAAGGACAAGACCTTCACCATTACCGAAGGCAACCAGTCCCAGACCGTCACGTTCACCCAGGCGCAATGGAATGCGGCGGACTCCAAGGGCCAGGTGCTGCATGCGTCCGTCTCCTTTGGCAGCGGCACGCATGTCAATTTCGACGTCGACTTCAACCAGATCGAGAACACGCCGGACACTGCCGGTGTGGGTACCTCGACGATCGAGAAGCTGGTCAACCTGCAGGTCAAGGCCACGAACTCGGCCGGCGAAACCGTCGTCCGTGACGGCCTCAACCCGCTGGGCCAGGGCAAGACCGCGAATGGCGAAAACGCTTTCGCCTTCGACAGTGGCACTGCCCGCGTGACCGTGGACGAACGTCAGATCGTCCAGGGTTCGACCTATACGACGCAGACCAGCAACACCTACGGCACCGGTGCCGGGGCAATTGCCAGCCAGCCCAGCATCACGACGAATGCCGCCAATGTCGCCAAGGATGCCTCCTTCACCCTGAAGGCTCAGGCTTCCAGCTTCAACTACGCCACGAACAGCTTCGACTCGTTCAGCGTTTCCTTGACGAGCGGTGGTTCGACGGGTGCCGCTGTGATCGTCTCGGCTGGCAATGCCACGGCGGTCAGCCTGACCAATGCCGGTGCCAGCAGCAGCGGCAGCAGTGCCTCGACCTATACGCTCAACCTCAACCTGAGCGATGTTCAGCGGCTCTCGACGGCTACCGCTGCGCAGTCCGCTGAAATCCAGACCACGGCGGTCGCTTCGGGCGGCAGCACTGGATCAACGGTGTCGGTCAACTTCAGCGCCGGCGGTTACGCCAAGGACACCGTCACCAACCTGACCTATACCTACGACACGAGCACGAGCGCCGACAATGCGACGCTCAAGGTGTCCGACGGTCTCGGCGGCACGGCGACGATCACCGGCGTCAACCTTTCCGCCGGCACCGCCCAGACCATCACTGGGAGCCTGGCTGGTGGTAGCAATGCCGGTGCTTCGGTCAATATCACGTTGACCAGTGCCACCGTCAGCAATGGCCAGGCCTTCTCGGTGAGCCTCAAGGTCCGCGGCGCGTTTGACGGCAACGACCCGGCGGGTCAGGCTGTCACCGCGGGCTTCGACGTCCGGGCGGCTCATACCGGCCAGACGGCGCAGCTGCAGACCAAGCAGTTGGTCGACGGCAACGACTCGAACAACCTGACGGTGCAGCTGAACGAAACCAACACCAGCACGGTGACGGTGGTCAGCCAGAACGTCCAGACCAACGGCCAAGGCCTGAAGCTGGACCAGGCACAAAACGGTTGGAACGATCGTGCGGATATCCAAAATGCGGTCAACCAGCTGAGTGCCGCGACCTCGATCATCCGGTCGGCATCGTCGAACCTCAGCACCAACCTGAACATCATTCAGACCCGAGAAACCTATACCTCGGACTTCTCGAACGTGCTCAAGGAAGGTGCCGGCAAGTTGACCCTGGCCGACCAGAATGAGGAAGGCGCCAACATTCTGACGCTGCAAACGCGTCAGCAGTTGGGTACCATCTCCCTCAGCTTGGCCAACCAGGCACAGCAGGCCATCCTGCGGTTGTTCTAATACAGCCGTATCGGATAGAGTTGGGCGGCGGCGGCAACGCCGTCGCCCGCTTCTCCCCCGCCGCAAGCCCCGCTACAAGAACCAGGGCTTGACCCATTTCTCGGCAGTTTTTCTGGAAGTGGGTGAATAACGCGATGGAGAAGTATTGTGCCGCTGAAGTTTTCGCTGCGTCCGGGAGAAAAGGTTATCGTCAACGGCGCGGTTATCGGCCGGGGCGAAGAACCGGGAACCTTCTACCTCTACAATAAAGCGAATTTCTTGCGCGGCCGGGAGGTCATGAAGGAAGAGGCGGCTACCAGCCTGGAGAAGAAGCTCTACCTCATTATCCAGCTGATGTACCTTTTTCCTGAAGATCTGGTTGAGAGCATTAAGAAATTTGAAGCCATCCTGGAGCAGACTCTCAAAGAGCGGCCAGGAGTCGCCGCCGAACTGGAGCAAGTGGCACAGTTCGTGCTTAAGCAGGATTACTATCGGGCACTCAAGCTTACGGCCAAACTTTTCTAGGGAGCGGTAAAGACCCTCCCTTGATACGGCAGACCAGCTTGACCCCGGCGGAGAAATTGATGAAACAGCCGATCGGGTATAGCAGTAAGCCGGCCGCCGCCGACCCGCGGAGTACTGAGGCCTGGGCCTTGGGCGAAGCTTCCCGGCGCTTGATCGTCGCCTCCAAGGCCGACGACAAGGGCGTGGCGATGCGTGACGCCCTGCGGCTCAATCAGCGGCTCTGGTCGATTTTCCAGGCTGCCCTGATCGAACCCGATTGTCCCCTGCCCCAGGAGGTCCGGCAAAACGTGTTGGCGCTTTCCATCATGGTCGATCGCCAGATCATGCAGCGCCTCGCGGATCTCGACGGCAGCAAGATCCAGCCGATCCTCGACATCAACCGGGCGATCGCCGAAGGCTTGGCGCAAAAGCCGGAACTGCCGGCCGACAGCGCCGCCCGCTTGCCGAACCCGGCGGCCGCAGCAGCACCGAAGCCGCTCATTCACGAACCAGCCCGCCCGATCATGCGGGTTTCGATCTGACGAAGCGTTTATCGAGCCGATTAGTTTAGGAAGCGACCATGAGCACAGCCATCGCACCAGCGTCAGCAAGCAGCGTCCTCAATTCCGCGTTGCCTAGCACCAGCAACGCGTCGACGGCGAACTCACTGTTCGGTGCGACCTCTGGCAGCTCGTCCAGCAGCAGCGTTTCCAGCTCTTTTGACTCGCTGTCGCAGCAGGTTGCTGCAATGGACCTGGCCGCGCAGCAGGCCAATATCAAGACCCAGGATTTCCAGAAGCAAACCAACGACGTCCAGATCGACAATCGGATGACGGCACGCAATGTCGGCGTCCTGCGGCAGAATTATTCGCGCCTGAACGTGTTCAGCTCGCTGGACAAGAATGACACCGCCGATTTCTTCACCTTCACGGCCGCGACCAGCGGACCGACCAAGCTGGGCGTCCTCACGGATAACCCGACCGATGCTTCCAATGTGCGCTTCCAGGTGATCGATAAGAACGGCAATACCATCGCCGATTCATCGCCGGATGCCGGCTCCGCCTATGATGCCTATCAGAAGCTGACAGCGGGCACCTTGAACTTGCAGTCGGGAAAATATGTGCTCCGGGTGACCCGCCAGGATGATACCAAGGCCAATCAGCAGAACGCCTATAACTATGCCATCCAGCTGAGCCAGGGGCTTTATAAGAACGACTACGATACCGTGGAAAAGGGCGTTGATACGAGCGCCGACCCCTATGGCTTCGGGGCAAATTCCGCGCTCGACACCCTGACCTCCTCGCTGGCCGGTGCGGTGAGCGACTTGCAGAACCTGCCGCCGATCGGTACCAGTGCCACCGACAAGCTGACGGGCGTTCTGAGCAACCTCACAGCCTGATCGCCTGGCTATTGGATTTCAACATGGACCAGCCGAGCAATCAGCCGCTACGCATTTTCATCGGTTACGACCACCGCCAGGCGGTTGCCTATAACGTGCTGCAGTTCAGCCTGTTTCGCCGCAGTTCGAAACCGCTGGCGATTTCGCCGTTGGTGCTGCCGACCCTGCCGATGACCCGCCAGGGCCTGACGCCTTTCACTTTCAGCCGCTTCCTGGTGCCCTGGCTGTGCGACTTCCAGGGCTGGGCCCTGTTTCTCGATATCGATTTCCTCGCGCTTGACGATGTCGCCGGCCTGTTTGCGCTCACCGATGACCGCTATGCGGCGATGGTCTCGAAGAACGAGAAGAGGTTCGAATGGGCCAGCATGATCCTGTTCAATTGCGGGCATCCGGCCAACCGTGTTTTGACACCGGACTATGTCGAGGATCCGCAGCGCTGCCGCACGCCGCATACCATGGACTGGCTGGCGCCTGAGTTGGTCGGTGGCGTTCCCGGCCATTGGAATCATCTGGTCGGCTATGATGCGCCACGCGCCGATGCCAAACTGGTTCATTACACCCAGGGCATGCCGATCTACGAAGAAACCACTGGCAGCGAATATCGCGACGCCTGGATCGCCGAGCACAAGAAGGCAAATGGCACCAGCCCGTGGCAGGAGCTGATGGCGCGTTCGGTCCATGCCGGCCGTACCGCCGATGGCCGTATCGTCGCCAAACTGCATCCGGATGCCGTGCAGCCACCGGCGGCCGCCAACGGCTGAGCAACACCCCCGCGCAATCCTATCCCTGATCAGCCGACCACCTGATCCAGGCACCGTGCGGATGAGCCGTCGCCAACAGACGCTCCTCCGGTTCACCGTTCCGCCAGAATGTCAGACGCAACTCGAAGGGTCCGGCATTGCCCGCCGGCTCGAAACGCAGCCAGGCGAGGGACCGCCGACTCCCCTCCTCCGCCATCAACTGCCACAGGCGCTGCTGGGTTGCGGCCGGCATATATTGCCACATGATGGAATGATAGATGACCGGCATTCCCGCTCGGGAGCCGGCAGCGAGCTGGCCGGCCAGCCAATCGCCCGCATCAGCCCGCTCCACCGTGACATTCTGCGCCAGGGCCAGGGCGATCGCGGCTTCAAGCCGCGCCAGGCGGTCCCGTTGATCGGCCC
>Ga0255336_101886_pt1 | contig 12453 bp, 10 predicted proteins | sample MeOH1_35cm_T3_17_FD_189102 | JGI IMG/M metagenome (GOLD analysis project Ga0255336, IMG submission 189102) | Sandy soil microbial communities from University of British Columbia, Vancouver, Canada - MeOH1_35cm_T3_179 | ecosystem: Engineered > Artificial ecosystem > Sand microcosm > Unclassified ...
TTGCGGAAAAGTTGAAAGTCGCCCGGGGGGGCCGGGCGCTCCGCGCCCGGCAAACCACAAAATAAGAGAAGAAAGAAAGCGAAACGACAACAATCCGTCGGGTAACATTCCTTCGTGAGGCAACACGTAGCTGGCCATGGTTGTCGCTCCGTTCGGGTTGTCAGTGGGTAATTGACGGCGTCGCTCCTTCTGTTTGTCGCTGGCTTTGCGGCGCCGGTAGCTTTCGACGTTCAGCTCGAAGATCACCCAATGGTGGAAGCGTAAGTTTCCAGGACTCCATCCCCGCTTTTGTAATATGTGGCATTGCAACGCCATGTGCTGCACGCTTGATGTCGTCAGTGATGCGACTCAGTTGGTAATAGGCGAACTGCTTATGCACTGCCTCAGAAGGAATCACGTTCCAAATGTGATAGTGAAAGATTGCCTTTGGTCCTCGCCATATATATGGCCCAAAGGTGGCGGACCAGGCGTATAGCAGATCGCCACTCTCGCAAAACTTACCTTCGGGAAGCGCTAGGTCAGAGTAGAACCATTTCGAGCCGCCGTTGAGATTCTGGATACGCAGAATTGGCGTTCCACTTCTGAGCATCTCATGCTGCTTATATGCACGTCCATTGATGAGCGTCAAAATGCTGCCGAGGGTGTCCACCATGCTAGAAATTTTCGTCGCCCCGCAGCTTTGGACTGCAGCCTAGTTTAAAACCGCATACCAGCCGGACCAAGGACGCACTGAGAAAAAAGTACCTTACGCTGTTGGATCAGATCGCGAGGGATAGGAGGCAATTTAGGCCAATGCGGAACGTGATGCCGATCGATTTATAACCTGAGAACGATAATGAAGACCATACAGGTTGAAATAAGTGCCGCTTGTGGTACCAATGGACTCCCGCCGCAACTCCTTGCACAGGTTGGCCCTGCGTTCGACTGGCATGCCGACGAGCATAACGCGTTCAATCTGGTGGCGATGACAACGGCGCCGCCGACGTACGTCGGTTTTTCGCTCGCAGATACCTGGGCGCATATGAGGTACTTCGCAGCGATCGATCCCGGCAATAATCATCTCTCGCTTCGACGTGAATGGAATGAGCTCGATCCCCATCAGAAAACGATCCTCGCAGATGATTGGGGAGTAGGATTTCCGTTGCTATATCTGATGGAACAGCTCGACTTGGTACATCTCGCTCCAACCGGATACTGGATCAAATCGATTGAAGAGGCGCTAGGCGTCAAGATTCCACTCAGGAAGAGCAAGCATGGGCCTCCGAAACTGCCTGACTTCGTCGCGTTTGACACCTCAGGCCCGTTATCACGCGATTGAGTGCAAAGGCACGCAGACGTCGCGGCGGTCCCTTACCCTTCTCTCATTGAACGATCACGTCGCGCTGCTTTTCCTATGGTCAGTCAAACAGTGCTAGGCGCAAGTCTGTTTTATTGACTCGGTTCTAACGCATCATGCGGTTTAGTTACCATCCGACTAGGCGACCCAACAGCTGACCATTCCGTGTCGCATGGCTAAACCGCTTGATACTCCAATGCGTCGGCAAGGCCTACCCCGCCTTTATTCTTGGCGAAGTCAGGCAATAGCTACCCATTTTGCGTTTTGCATTATTTGTAGGGAATAATTTCCGATCAAGTTGCGCGAGAAATGCATCTATTACATTTGACACTTTTCGTCTGGAGATTCTGTAAAATTCCGTCACCGATCGGGGCAGCAATAAGAGGGAATCGTGGTGACCAATCTTGCTCAAGACTTTCAAAAAGTCTTTGCGGACCGCCAGCAAAGCAGACTGCTGCGCTTAACTTTTCCGCATGACGACGCGCCATACCCGACATTGCTCGCAAATCGATTGACAGGCACAGAAAGTCTGTCGCGCGATTTCGAATTCAAGGTCGAAATCCTTTCAGATAATGCGTCACTCTCCCTTAAAGATTTCCAGGGGAAGATGATTACCGTAGAACTTGCGAGAGCGGACGGAACGTCGCGCTATTTTAACGGCTATATTTTTGCGTTCCGACACGTCAAAACCGACGGTTCCGTTGCCTTTTATGAAGCCACGATCGGCCCATGGCTGCGCTTCCTGACCCTCCGCACGAACAACCGCCTGTTCCAGGACCAGGATCTGCATACGCAGACGAACACGCTGCTCCAGGACTACGGCGTACTTCCCGACTGGGACTGGAAGGTGGCCGGCGCGGATCCCGTTATGACAATGGCGGTCCAATACGGCGAGAGCGATCACAACTACCTGCACCGCAGGTGGGAGGCGGCTGGTTTCTATTACTGGTACGAGCACACGGCAAAATCGCACAAGCTCATCGTCTCCGATGCGTCAATTAACGCAAAGCAGATCGATGGCAATTCCGCATCCGTGCCATTCCAGCGGGATTCGGGCTCCAAGGTTGAAGACGGTTTGGCGCTCTGGAGCCCGGTGCGCTCGGTCATGCCGGGGCAATACACGGTCGCGCGCTTCGATTTCAAGAGCCCGCGGCCGGCGACCGCCGGGGTGCCCACCATAAACCAGCAAGGTGGCGTACCGAATCTCGAACAATATGAATACGTCGGCGCCTATGGCTTCGGAGGCAGTCAGGACGGTGATGGACTATCGAAGCGTCGTATGGAGGAGATCGAGGCCGTCGCCAAGCGCTTTGAGGGCGAAGGCAACAACCGGTACGTGATGCCCGGGCGCTGGTTCGAGCTGACCGATCACTTCGGGCATGCCGATGGCTCTCAAGATGACAACCAGTTCCTTGTTGTCGGGGTCGACCACGTCGCCAGTAACAACTATCTTCAGGGTGTCGATGCGCCGTCCGACTATCGCAACGACGTCATCGCGATCCGCAAGAAAATTCCGTGGCGTCCCGGGCGTGGGTACAACAGTGTCGATACGCGCATCAACGCGCCCCAGACTGCAACTGTTGTGGGACCGTCGGGACAGAGCGTTTACACCGACAAATACGGCCGTTGCCGCGTGCAGTTTCACTGGGATCAGCTCGCCAAGGGCGACGAAAGCAGTTCTGCATGGGTTCGCGTGGCGACCGCGTGGGCGGGCGGCGACCAGGGATTTGTTGCGCTACCACGCGTGGGTTCAGAAGTGATCGTGCAATGGCTGGAGGGCAGTCCCGACAGGCCCATCATCACTGGTCGCGTTCACAACGAATCCAATCTGCCGTCGTGGCAATTGCCCGACCAGAGCGCCCTTATGGGGTTCCGGAGCCGGGAACTCTCCGGCGCCAACGGCAACATGGCTAGTGGGCGGAGTAACCATCTGCTGTTTGACGACACGAAGGACCAGATCCAGACCCAGTTGCGAAGTGACCACGAGGCGAGTCAGCTTTCGCTCGGACACATTACGCGCGTCGAGGACAACACGGGTCGACAGGACGGTCGCGGAGAAGGCTTCGAACTGCGCACCGACAGCGTTGGCGCGATTCGGTCGGGCAAGGGCATGCTGATCAGCACGGACGCCCGGCCACTCGCCAAGTCCCATATTTCCGATATCAATGAGGCGACTACTAGACTGGGTAAGTCCCAGACGCTGCAGGCGCAACTCGGAAAGCTCGCTCAGCAGCATAGCGCGCAGGAAAGCGGCGACCAGTCGAATGTGGCCGACGCGCTTCAATCCCAGAATGATGGGCTAAAAGGCTCCTCCAGCTGCGGTAATGGGTCATTTCCTGAACTGAACGAGCCGCAACTGCTTGTGGCCAGTGCGGCCGGCACGGCCGTGTCGAGTACGGGGTCGACACACGTCGCGAGTGGTGAGCACACGGCCGTGACGGCAGGCTCGAATATCTCGCTTGGTGCTGGCAAATCGATTTTTGCATCGGCGTCCGAAAAACTGTCGATCTTCGTTCACCGCATGGGAATGACGCTGATTGCCGCAAGCGGGAAGGTACAGATCCAAGCACAAAACGACGAACTCGAACTACTCGCGAAGAAAGTTGTTGGCATCATCAGCACCACTGACTGGGTCAATATCACTGCGAAGCAGGGGATCCGCCTAACCGCCGGTAATAGCCAGTTTGTCGTCAGCGCTGAAGGCATCAACGGCTTTACGCCTGGCGGCAATACAATTCACGCTGCAAACCATGGGACGCACGGGCCTCAAAGTATTCCAGCCCAGTTCCCTGGCGCCGACCTGTGCCAGACCATGACCAACAGCGCGGCCGAAGCGGGGAGCGCCTCTGTGCCGCTTGCTTAGGGTGGGGGGAGGAAAATAATTATGGATGCCCTATTGCGTGCGGCGCCAGCACCGCAGGCGCCTTTTAGCCAAGGCTATGTTCTCATCGAAACGGCGACGATAGGTTATGCCGCAGGACTTGAGAGATTGCCCAGCGTGCCTTGCGCGCCGGCAGCCCTTTCGCATCGCGTCGAATTGATGCCGCGCCTCGTCAATGTGAGTGCGCTGAGCCCCGAGCAGCAGACTGAGATCACGGAGGTCATGCGTGACGAGCTTGACGGCGATCGCCCGCCAGTCATCTGTGCATGGCTACAAAGTTCCTGGCCTGTGGATCGACTCGCCGAACACGTGGCCCGTTACCTCGTCGGCCCTGGCGCCAACGGAAGCCCGGTGCTATGGCGATACTACGACCCGCGTGTGATTTCGCTTGCGACGAGCGTGCTTGAGCTGGCCAGGTTGTCCGCATTGCTCGGTCCAGTGGACATGTGGGCCCTGCCGGCCGTCGGACGGTGGTGGACGATTAGAGGTGACGGGCACGAGGCGCCCCCCCTTGAAGGAATTACGCCGGCTTGGCCAACACCTTCGCAATGGGAACGGATTGAGTACAGCGACCTCGCGGCCCGCGCGCTCGCCCGACTCAGTGACCAAAAGTACGATTTCAGAGATCTATCCAGGCTGATGGGCGCGCTGTGCAAGAGTTTCGATGATGCGAAGCAGAAGGCCGGGCTTTCGGACCCTGAAGCACTTATTGACTACGCGGTCCATGACATGCGCTATGGCCGCGCTTTCACCGAACACAAGAAGCTCGAGCAGGCGTGGCCGGCAATCCGGCGAGGGGAACTCAGCTGGCCGGGAGCCCTTGCCCTACTTACGTCCGCCGATTTCGAATCACTAAAAGATCAATACGCCGTCATCGCCTGAAGGACCGACCATGCCTGTATCCTGCAACCTGTGTGACCGCAAATCGCTACTACTTTACCCGGTACGATATGCCGTGGCCTGTCCTCGCGGTGCCGCGAAGGCGCCGGCCCTGGGAGGCAACTTCAAGATCGATTCCACCAAAGTACCAGCTTCAGTCGGGACCGCAAAATACACCCTACGGGCCATGCGGGCTGGCTACCTCTACGTCTATGAGGAAAAGCACAAACGCCTGAAAGCATACATGGTCCTGCCGAGCGGCATGATGTGGAGTTTCATCCCGGGAATGATGCCGCCCAATCCAGCAGTCGTTCCGACGAACTGCCTGGACAGACAGCAACTCGCGCTCGGCTATTGCATCGACGTTGAACACAGCGACTCCGATCCAGCCACCAATGTCTGGATCGGATGGTCCAACGTACTCTGGACCAAACGACTCGTTGGCCAGGCCGATGACGCAGGATGGCGGATGCTTCATATGCAATGCATCAACGTGCCTTCCATGCTTTCAGGAGGCGCCTCCGATACGGGTGAATTTCAGGCGAACAATTCAAAGATCGCCCACTTTGCGATGGACGAAAAGGCGATGAAGACGGCCTTCAAGTTCAGTAATACCGATCCCAAGATGGAGAACCATCAACATACGGAGGCCCCCCGCATTGCAGCCGCCATGGCGCGGTCTCCGATGAAAAAGGGATTTATCGTGGCAGTGCACGACCCAGTCGGCTTGACCAACGACCTTGGCGAACTCGTCGTTCCCAGCATCGACAGCGGATTTAACGAAGACGTTTATCGCGGATCAATTACCAAGCAGTTGCTCGAGCGCGCCGAGCGGGGAATTCGCGCGCAGGCGCGTGAGGAAGCCGGATTCGAATACCGCACGTCAGAAATGGTCAACCAGGCGAATCAGAACCCCATGTCATACTCTACGGGAGGTGGTGCCGTTGATATCATCGGCGCGTGGAAGTTCGTCACCGGGTCGATCAAGGCGGGCGGGATCTCGAATTACACCGCAGAGCAGGCAGCCCAGGACAAGAAGTACGGCGCCGACGAGGCCGGACATCAGAAAGCCGCGGAGGAGGAAGCGTGGGACGAGGCGAGCCACACCGGAGAGGGGAGTGCACGCAAGTCCTCGATCGATCGCAAGCATCTGGATAATTTCCCGAAGGAATACAAAGACGCGCTCGACAAGTTCAAGCCCCAATGGGACGAGCTGGTCAAGGCGCATGCCGAATGGCTCAACTGCAAACTTCTGTCAGACTGGATGAGCGGCGTTCATGACGACGCAGATATTCGCAGTGGGTACGCGTACAGCGAATCGTGCTCTCAAAGCATCGGCAGCGCGGCAGCCACAGACGCGTGCGGCAAGGTCCTGAACGACTGGCTCGAGACCGGACAGTTTACGAACAGTCGCAATCTGTATGCGCGCGCACTCCTTTTCAATCAGAAGCAGTTGATCGATGCCGCCCAGGCGCAGATCCACAAGTCTGATATCCAATACGAAAATTTCCTTAACCTCTACAAGCAAGCGCTCGCGCGTGTAAAGCCCGGTGAAGCAGCTCGGCTTCTCGACAAGCTTGTCCTGACAACCGGAAGCGTGATCGTCAAGGCCTTGACCAAAGGCGCGCGCAGCGTTGCCTTCGTGCCAATCATGATCCGGTTGTCGCTTCATTCCGGGACGGTCATCCGAGCAAGCTCACAATCGAAAGCCGAGTTGCGTGCATGGGCGATCGACGAGGCGAAAAAGGCCGGCATCAAACTGGAGACGGATCGGACGCAAACACGCGCCGACGCACTGAAGGCTGCAAAGACTGCGGTCAAGGCAGGTCCGAAGTCCGACGTCAATGTCGTCATCTACGAGCTCGATGTCGACGCGCTCGAAAAGGCGGGCAAGATCGAAGCTGGATCTATCAAGGCCGTTAAGCTGCCGGGCGCGGACAAAGTGAAGGCATGGCTCGGTTCTTCGGCTCCTGAGGCATTCCATCTTGGCGTGGCTACATTCATCTTCCAGCTCTTCACGCTCCAGGCCGCAGTCGAGGACGTTGCTGGCAACGACCGGTTCAATCGTGTGGAAACAGACACAAAGGCTGCAGCGGCAGTGATCAACATTGTTGGAGCCATGATGGAAACCGTCTCGGAGACAGTGGAAAAGGGGCCTGCCCATCCTCTATCGGCGTTTATTCTGAAACAGTGGTCGCTGGGCGAAAGGGAACTGGCTGGGCTTAAGCTAGGCGGTAGAGCCCTCGGCGCGATCACCGGCGCCGCCTTGGCGGTTTTCGACGTAATGAACGCGGTAGAGTCCTTCAAGAAAGAAGAATTCGGCCTCACTGCACTGTACGCAGGAAGCTCGATTCTCGGTTTCTATGTCGCGGCTTTCGCCATCACTGGCGCAATTCCCGGCTTCTGGATTGTCCTGGCCGCTTCAATCTTAATCGCGCTTGCCATTGCGCATTACAAAGCATCTGCAATGAAAGACTGGATCAGTCGGTCTTATTTTGGTACGGGCGAGGAAAAATATCCAACGCTTGAGGAAGAGTTGAGCGCATTCAACTCTGCGGCAGGAGGCTAAGGTATGGATGAACGTTTGATGAAGAAGTGTATCGGTCTTGCCGTGCCGGAATGGGACATGGTGCACCGCCTCCCAATCAATCGTGTTGTTGGACCTGACATGTGGGATAGCGGAACAATTTTTCGCTTTAATTCCGCATACATGGACGTGACTGACCAGTCATTCATGGAAAAACAATGGATGATGGGCGCTGCGCTTATCGCATCGATAGCGATTGGGTGTGGACTGTTTTTTCTCGCGTTGTTCATGAGCAATCCTCATGCGCCGCTATTCCTATACGTAATTCCAGCGGTCTTCATCGGCGGCTTCGGATTCCTTTTAATCCGCTTCGGGCGCGGCGTTATGTTTTCGCTGACTCGCATGCCCATCCGCTTCCATAGAAAAGCACGCAAGCTGTTCGCCGTACGTGGGCGACGTTACTTTGGCGCGAAGAACCAAGGCGATCACGTTTGGGAGATTCCTTGGGACGAAGAAGAATTATTTTGCTTGCACAAGGAAGTAACCCAGTTCGGAACTGTCTATCACATCCGTCACTACGCGCTCGACGCCGAAGGCAAAGTCGCCCGCGTGTTCTCTATTGGACGCGAGTGGACCGGAAAGCCAGAGATCGAGATTCTGCTCGCACAATGGAACTACTGGTGTACCTTCATGAATGAAGGACCGCAAGCGTTGCCCAAGCCGATGTTGTTCCATACAGAACGCGAAACGCCGCGGGAGTCGTTCCTGTATTCACTCTATGGTTTCGGGCTGACAGGTTCGCTCTTGTGGCGACTTGTCACCATGCCGCTGGTGCTGATCTTTACACCATTACGGATGCTTGCCATCGCAACGTCCCGGCCGCCTATCTGGCCAGAATCGATCGAGGAGATCAGTCAGATCGATTCCAACGATGCGTTTGCTGAGCCGAGAAGAGGTACTCCGGTCGGTTGGGCAGAGACCGTTCTGGCGCAACAGCGCAAAGAATATCCCGACGCACCGCAACGTAAAACGGAGGGATGGTCTGGCGCAAAGGACGGCGTCGAAAACGCCAATCAGTGGGCTCTTGATCAGCCGCCGAAGAACTTGGCGGGCTAACGGCGCAGAGTGCTGTTGACGCGCAATTGGCTCTTCACTTGCACCTGCAGCTTTTCGAGTTCTCGTAAGGGCGTACTCGTTGCGCGACGATTCGGCAGGATGGGCTGGCGATGGATGTAGTCGCTAATCGAAGACAGTCGGACCACGCGAATCGGTCAGAAAGGGGCTTCACGAAGATGCTACGAAAAATCATTCTTGTCGGCGACCCACCGAGCACCGGGGGCGCTGCTCTGCCTCACGATGGGGCCTACATCACCGGAGTTGACGGTAGACCCGCCGCGCTCATCGGCGGGCAGGTTTCATGCAGTGCCTGTCAGACCACCGGTGTCATCTTCAAGGCCGGTGGTCCATACCGAAAGCGGAATAATGGGCAGGAGATTGCCCTCGGGGGAGACCGCGTCCGCTGCAAGTGCGAAGTCAATCCGACCATGGTATCTGCGGCGGGCTACGATTGGCTGCCGCAGGTTGACGACCAGATCGAAGGACTGGGGCAATACATTTGCTATGACCAGCAATTCCAGCTCAAAGACAAGAATGGCACACCAATGACTGAGATTTACTACACCGCGAAACTACCAAGCGGCGAGACTCGGCACGGAATAACCGACGAGCTAGGAATGACGGAACGATACGAAACGGAATCGCCGCAAAAAATCGCCATTCATCTCGGGCACCTCCCCACAGAATCGAGCGAAGGATAACAACTACAATTCTCGTTTGTGAGTGCCTCGAAGCCCGCTATGTCATAGCTAGCACTGCCAAGATGTTGAGGACGGGACGCTCTATCTTCATAAAGGCTGCCGTGATCGCCAGCACGGGCAGCGGCGCCGGCCTCCCGGTGCATTCCGGCAAGCCGGCGTTGAGCCGAATTGAGACTTTACAAGGATGCCCGCCCGACGGGCTGGCGGTACATAGATTGATCAGTTCGTAGTCGACCTCACCAGATCAAGAATGCTCTGCAGATGCTGATTCTGGTCTTTCCGCAGATCGTAGATGCACTCAAAATACGCAATATCGTTGATGTTGCGTACCTGTGGAGCGGTAATGTCTGGCTTCCACTTTGATCCGGCGAATTTGTTGATGGTGCAGAATCTCTTCATCCTGTCCTGTTCGCGCATGTAGTCCGAAAGGAGAGCGGCGTTGGGATTTCCTTTGGGGATCGATTGGGCGATCGCCGTATAAAGTGCTTTGTTAGCTGTTTCCATATCGGCGGCCGCTACCATGAAGCAATTTGAGTCCATGCTGCCGCTACCGCTCAGGTGTTTAAGGCACTCCTCGTCATCACTTCCATAGGCACTCCCAGAAATGAGCGCAAGTGCGGCCAGTGCTGGGACTATCTTAGTGACTCGCATCGTAGCCTCCGGAGGCAAACATGTTAGCCTCGCTTGAACGTCGCGGAAGCAGGCGCGGATTTCGTACATAAAAATGGCGAATGGATTCCGGGATTGTCGAATAATTACCGGCATTGACGATATCCGCCATATCGTCAGCCGCGCTGCCACCGCCCGCGTTAAAAATGACGCTCACCAATGCGTCGTATTCGTACTGATAAAGCGGCACGTGAATCTTGGAATTGATGGCCTTTTCTGTGCGTACGAGATCCGCACGCAGTAGCTGTTGTCCGCGTTCAAGCGTGATCGTGTCGCCTGCATGGAGATGGTCGGCTGGCACAACGAGGTGCCCGCACCCTACAGTAGGGTTGCCTTGGTCGTCGTTGTAGACTGTCAGGATCATGCCATTGGTGACGTGATAATCGTGGTGAGTGTGATTGCTGTAGAAGATCCGGACCACGCCGTTGAGGCTTCCGCTCTCCCACTCGGCTAAGAATGGCAACACGCGGTCGGACGCGTGCCACGGCTTTGCGAGTCGCTCACTTGTACCTGTAACGACCGAATTTGGATCGCTGTTCGTTGCTCCAGTCGCGATCGGCTGGCTCATGATCTTTCTCCCGAGTTTGCTGCGGCCTAAGAACATAAGGTGTGACTGACTGGATGCGCCAGCACTCATGCCGACATTGCTTGTCCATGGCAAGCGCATGCCATGGCTTGGCCTTTCGATGACACCGGGGTGAATATAACTAATTAGATGCACTTTATCCACGGGCGAGAACGTCTCACGGCAATATTGGACTGAATCGATGCTGATTGAATTTAGAGCGATAAGCGAAAGGATTTTAGGAAAATACTTCCTGTGGTCGACCCACCGAGCTCGCGCCGAAAGGTGCCCGTTCCCACGGGTATCACTCAGGTGAGGGAAGCCAGCAGGTCCCACTGGCGGGCGGGTCTAGTGCGACTGCCTGTCATGCGGCGGGCGTTACCTTAAAGAGTGATCCCCACCGAAAGCTGAACAATTGGCGACACATGGCCCGTAACGGGGAGCGCTTTCGATGAAAGCGTCCGGTCAATCCGACGATGGTGTGCGCAGCAGGCTACGAATGCCTAGGGCAGGTCGACGATCAGATTGCCGAGCTCGGCGGACACCTGAGTTATAGGTGACGGGCCAAGGCCCAAGAATACGTTCGCTCATTGGGGATACACGGAGACAAAGATGTTTCAAGCGGGAGTCCATCATGCAAAGCACTAGGAAGTGGGGCGGACTAGCGCTGCTGTTGTTGGCGAGCACGGCAACCTTTGCGAAAGTGGATGAGTCGTGCCTTAAACAACTTGGCGGTACCAGCTACGACATAGCGTGCTTCGAAGCACTCACGAAGGAGGTCGCGGCAGATATGAAAGCAACCTACGAAGAGATCAGAAAAACGATCCCGCAAGGAAATAAAAATCGGGACTTACTTGATGCCTACATGAAGGCAGAGGACGATGCCAAGCGGTTTTGTAGACTTGAAAAAGAGACCGGCACAGGTTGGCTACCGTCACCGACGCTGGGTCACTACAATATGTGGGACTCTGCGTACGCAGAATGCGTATACGATCAACGGAAATTGCAGAATAAGCGTCTTCATGAAATTCTCGACGAGCACAATGCTCAATAACAAACGCTAAATTGCCTGCGCGGCTGGATGGTTCGACCGTGCATGCTCTGCCGCCAGCAAAGAGCTGTCTAAGGATAAGAAGTATTTACCTAAAAAAATCAACCCGTTGCAGCCGAATAACAGCTTCTTCGGGGGAAGTTGGGCTGTTGTGTAACGACTTCTAATCCAAATCGCCAAGAGACTGCATTGCTGCCGCTCAATTGCTCCCCCGTCACAGACTTCGCCAGATTCCGCGAGTTGTAGACGTCGAATAGGAAGGTATCAACGGCTAATCCCGCGTCCCGCTCGGCTTTCGGAGGCGCTCGGCGCCGTGCTTTTGCCAGGACGAGAAACAACGCACCCAAGGTCGCCAGGCGGCTCTGACGAGAAGCTCACATACGTCTGCAGAGCAGCAGCGACGGCAAAGTCGGCCGAAAGCGCCGCCTCATGATTTTTGCGAGACTCAGAAAACGACGGCCACATCAACCAGGTGGTCGCCGCGCTGGCGGCTGCGAAGGCAGTCAGGTTCCGCCATGCGAGCTATCGGAGCGCATCCATTGATAAATGTCTCAGTGGATGCTTCCCAAAATCTCACCTTATGGGTCCTGCTACACAACACTTAAACATCAATATTCCCCGCCCGCAATGCATTCGACTCGATGAAAGCCCTACGCGGCTCCACATCATCCCCCATGAGCGTAGTAAAGATCCCATCAGCCGCAATAGCATCCTCGATCTGCACACGA
>Ga0255336_101887_pt1 | contig 12446 bp, 7 predicted proteins | sample MeOH1_35cm_T3_17_FD_189102 | JGI IMG/M metagenome (GOLD analysis project Ga0255336, IMG submission 189102) | Sandy soil microbial communities from University of British Columbia, Vancouver, Canada - MeOH1_35cm_T3_179 | ecosystem: Engineered > Artificial ecosystem > Sand microcosm > Unclassified ...
GGGATTGCGCCCCTTCATCGTCGGCGCGCTTGGTGAAGTGCTAATCGCCGGCCTGACGTTGGGCCTTGTTATCGGAGCAAGCTACATCTGGAAACTCTAACCGGAGAGTCCGCGAACCAGGTTTGAATGCGGACCGCACGACAAGTAAAGGGGGAGGAGACGTGTTTTTCCAGTGACTCCTTACAGATTGGCGTCATAAAAACTTCCTTTGTTTTCCTGGGATCTTAAGTGGGAAAGCAGGTGGCAGATTTCCCTCCTGCTTCCCGGATTAGCTAGAAGTTGAGCTTGAGTGCCAGCTGGAGGGTTCGACCGTCACGCGTGTTCGTGATCTTGCCGAACGTGGAGGTACCCATGGTGCCCCCGACCGTAGTGGGATTGGTGTGATTGAACAGGTTGAAGGCTTCGATGCGGAACTGACCACTTAACGGCTCGATGATGCGAACGTTTTTCAGCAACGACATGTCATAACGCCACATTCCCGGACCATCAACTGCACCGCGGCGCTCGGTCGGTACAACACCGCCCACCGTGGGATAAGCGAACGCAGCCGTGTTGAACCAGTTCGTCCACGTCTTAGGACCATTGTTTGGATCGCCGACCTGATTGGGACGGATACTGGCGATACGTCCATATCCCGGAGGTCCATCAGCACGATAGCCGCTGGCCATGGGATCACCTTCGGACGTGGCGTTGCCTAAGACCGTGATTGGCAACCCACTACTGATTGACAAAATTCCCGAGGCTTCCCAACCACCAAGCACCTGTCCTGAGAGCTTGTGCTGGTCGCGGAACCACGGAGTGCCATAGACGTAATTCAAAGAGAATACGTGGCGCCGATCGAGCGTAGCTCTTCCGTATTCACATTGGATGCAATAGGTGTACATGGTGCCGGTGGAGCGGTCTGTCTGATTGTTGGTGAGAGCCTTAGACCAGGTATAGAACGCACCTACTGAGGTAGCGGTGCCGAAGTGCTTGTTCACCGAGGTCTGGAGCCCGTTGTAGTTGGAGTTGAAAATTGGCGAGATCTCGCCAATCTGCATGAAGCCAACGTAGGGACGATAAGCATTGAGCGCTCGCCCTTTTCCGGTGCTGCCACTGTAAATCGCACCCTGAGCAATAAGGCCATTGGTCACGGCGACGCCCGGTTTAACCTGATTGATGTCGATTAGGCCCGGCAGATGTTTGCCGCTATTGCCTGCGTATCCAATATCGAAAATCCACCCCTTGGCGAACTCATTCTGAATATCGACGTTGTAAGACTCGGTGTATGGAGTCTTCCAATTAGGGGAGGTTCCATAAATACTGGGCGGCAGCAGACCAGCTCCGGCGACGTCAGGACTAGAGATGAAGGAGCCGAGGGACGCGTCACTGGCATTGTTAAAGATGTTGTCCTCAATCAATCCGGCGGCGATGGAATCATAGAACAATCCAAATCCGGCGCGAATTGAGGTCTTGCCCGTCTTGAATGGGTCCCAAGCAATGCCGAGACGAGGAGCAAAATTTCCTTTGTCCTGCTTGGTGATGTGCTTTCCATATGGCGAATTCACGCCACCAGTGATCAGGCCGTTGGTCCCGGTACCCGTCCCTGAAACAAGATTCCCAGACGCGGTAATTTGTGGAGCGTTGGACGCGCTGTACAGGTTTTGGTCGAAAGACAGCAAGTTGTTACCTGCCGCATAAGGGGTCTGGAAGTAGGAATAGCGGAGACCATAGCTGACGGTCAGGTTCGGTAGCACGCGCCACGCGTCCTGTCCGTAGAACTCCCACAGGTTCTGACGAATGTCCGCCTTGAAGTCTAACGAAGACTGACTGAAACTTGACGAGGCATAACCGAGAAGGAAGTTCGCCCAGTTTTGTGAGAAGTTATCGCTATTTGAACTCGGGATGTTTGTCGAGTCAAATTCATAGGTCCCCGCGTTGTTGCCGGCAGCGTTCTCGACCTTCTGGTAGTGATTGAAAGACACGCCCCACTTGGTGCTGTGCTTTCCAACCGACCAGCTAAGGTTATCGAAAGCATTGTGGTTGCGGTTGTAGTCACGGTATTGACCGAAGCCACCCTGAGCCTCTGCATCGTCAAACGCGAGGGTCGGTACGCGGTTCAAACTCACGGAGTAAGGAAGATTTATCGCAGACACAACATCCGGCGAGTTTGCGCGGTTTATCAAGCCCGTCGGATCGCTAGTGATGGCGCCATAGGAATAGGCGTAACCGGCTTCATCGTAGATATGTTCGGAAATCTGCGCGGTGACACGCCCCATCCACTGCTGCCCCGGGGATTCGGTTTTTGTGTTTCCCACTCCGGGCAAGGTGGCCTGCGGTCCGAACAGGCCGAATGGCTCCTGGGTTGGGATGTGGTCGTTGATGAAGCGGCCCATGAGGGCAACCTTCGAAGTTAGAACGTGGTCCACGCGATAGAGTTCTTCACGATAGTTGAAGATGCCAGGCGCCGTTACGCTCAACATATTTCCAGACTGCGGAGCAGGCATCTTGGAATAGATATCCTTGATGTAGGCGGCGGCAATCGGGTTAATCGATGCAATCGAGTTGCCCGTAGCCGTACAAGCCCCACTGGAATCGACGGCGGTACAGACAGGTGCGGCGAAATTACCCGTCATCTCGGCAGCCGTGGGCATACCGTAAGTGGTCTTCTGGACTGGAGTCGTTACGCGTCGGACTTCTTCCGAAAAGAAGAAAAATGTCTTGTCCTTGTGTTCGTTGTAAACGCCAGGAATGTAGACAGGGCCGCCAATGGTTCCGCCGAAATCATTGTAGCGGAGGACGGGACGAGCAAGACCGGTGTGTTTGTACCACGGGCTGTTCGCGTTCAACGCATCGTTGCGAAAGAACTCATACAAGCCGCCATGGTAATCCTTGGTGCCGGCGCGCGTGACTACGTTGATCTGTCCCGCAGCGGAGCGTCCAAACTCGGGACTGTAGTTGCTACGCTCGATTTTGAACTCACTGATGGCATCCACGCTTGGATACACCAAAAGCGTGATGTTCGAGCCGTGGTCGAGGTTATCGGCGCCGTCAATCGTCCAGTTGTTTTGGCTTTGACGGTTGCCGTTTACTGAGAAGCTCACGATGTTAACTTGGCCGGTGGGGTTGGTGGTTCCCACATAAATCTGGTCAGCCGCGTTACTTGTCACTCCCGGTTGCAAGGTAACCAGTTGCTCATAGTTGCGATTGTTGAGCGGTAGATTGAGCACCTGCTTGCCTTCAATCAGGCCTTCGACTACAGAGGATTCGAGATTGACCTGCATCGGCTCAGCTTCCACCGTGATTGTCTCGGTCGCAGCGCCAGTCTGCAGGGTAGCATCCGCGGTAAGGCGATCACTGACGTTGAGCACGATTTCGGACTTCACATACTTCTTGAAGCCAGAGGCTTCTACGGAGACGGCGTAGTGGCCGACGGGAAGCAGGGGCGCCACGTACTCTCCGGCTTGATCGCTGTGCAGGCTGCGGATTACTTGTTTTGTGTCTGTATTGGTAACATTGACGACTGCATTGGGAACCACAGCACCCGTTGCGTCTTTCACTGTTCCGCGAATCTGTCCGGTGATTTCCTGCGCCAGAAGCGAAGACGCTCCGAGCAGGGCACCTAACAGGAATGCCAAGAGAAACTTGATGCGCATGAAACCTCCCGAAGTACGAGAAACGGTTAACTCTAATTGCTGCGACTCCACAAACAGGATTCAGCGTTGTGCTAATATGCTCGTTTGCAATCGTTCCTGATCGAAAAAGTTAGCTCGTGTCCTGAGTTCCTGTCAATGAAAAAGGATTTTTAATGGAAATCAGCAGGAGGTTCAACGCTTGTGAATCTATATCAAGCTGTATCATACCTGTCTCTTCTGGTTTTGGTCTTCGCCTGCCCATGCGCAATTCAGGCGTCGTCTGCAGACCTTTCCTCTGCGCGAGTACCTCTGGAGAAGGGGTGGAGTATCCAGTCTTCCTGCGAGTTGAAGATTTCCGGCAAAGATATCTCCTCGCCAAGCTTCAATGCGTCCCACTGGCTCGAGACAAGCGTCCCGGCCACTGTGCTTGGAGCACAGGTGAACGCCAAGAAATTTGAGGATCCCTTCTTTGGCAAAAACCTGTTGAAAATCCCAGGAACTAGTTATCCCGTTGGCAAGATTTATGCGAACTTGCCGCTTACGCCTGACAGTCCCTATCGCTGCTCCTGGTGGTATCGCACCGAATTCGAAGTTCCCGCCGGATGGCGCGACTTGACGTGGCTACACTTTAACGGCATCAATTACCGCGCTAACATCTGGGTTAATGGGAAACAAATCGCGAACGATCAACAGGTCGTAGGTACGTATCGAAGCTATGAGTTCGAAATATCACAACTACTCCAGCCCGGGGTCAAGAACGCGATTGCAGTCGAGACTTTTGTTCAGACGGAGACCGACCTCGGCATCAATTTCGTTGACTGGAATCCAGCTCCTGCCGACAAGAGCATGGGCCTGTGGCGCAACGTTTACCTTACACACAGCGGCCCGATCACGCTACGCAATCCAGTGGTCACGACGAAATTTACCGACGACCAACTCTCCGCGGCCGAATTGACCGTGGCAGCAGACATGATCAATAGCACGGACAATCCGGTCCACGGAACCCTCCACGGTAATATTGGTGAACTTGTCTTCGACCAGAAAGTCGAAGTCGAGCCACACGAGGCCAAAGTCGTCCGCTTCGCTCCTGAATCATTCCCCCAACTTCGAATAACTTCGCCAAAGGTTTGGTGGCCATATCAATATGGTGAGCCAGCTCTCCATGATTTGAAACTTGACTTCGAAATCGAAGGCAAACGATCAGACTCTCAATCTTTGCGTTTTGGCATTCGCGAGGTAACGGGAGGATTGAATGAAAAGGGAGCTCTGCAGATCAAAATCAACCGCCGCAACATACTTATACGCGGCGCTGGCTGGTCTCCGGACCTATTTTACAGAGAACCGAAGAAGCGCCTATTGGAAGAATTGCGGTACGTCAAGCACATGAATCTGAACACCGTCAGACTTGAAGGCAAACTCGGCAGCGACGAGATGTTCAATGCGGCTGACGAGATGGGAATTCTCATCATGGCGGGATGGTGCTGCTGCGATCATTGGGAGCACTGGGACAAGTGGACGGCTCGCGACCATGAGATCGCCAATGCTTCGCTGTTCAGCCAGATCAGCCGATTGCGGGCTCACCCTAGTGTTTTTCTTTGGCTGAACGGAAGCGACGGTCCGCCGCCCGCCGCCGTTGAAAGCGGTTATATATCCGTACTCAAGGAGCGCGACTGGCCAAATCCCTATATAAGCTCAGCTTCTGCGACAGCGACGACCGTCACAGGGGCAAGCGGGGTCAAGATGTCCGGCCCATACGACTACGTTCCACCGGAGTATTGGTATCTGGATAAGAACAAGCTGGGCGGAGCTTATGGTTTCAATACGGAGACTAGCCCTGGACCTGCAATCCCATCAGCTTCCTGCGTGAGGAGGACGCTGCCACGATCAAGTTGGTGGCCGATTGACGATACCTGGAACTACCACGCGGGGCTCGGAAAATTCGCGCAGTACAACATTTTCAATAGCGCCATGAACGCAAGCTTAGGCACGCCTCAAGATCTCGAAAGCTACACGCGCAAATCGCAGTTGATCACCTACGACACCGAACGTGCGATGTTTGAAGCCTACGGCGCAAACAAATACACCTCGACTGGCGTGATCCAATGGATGCTTAACAATGCGTGGCCATCTTTTATCTGGCATTTGTATGACTATTACCTTGTGCCGGGCGGAGGGTACTTCGGAACACGGAAGGCCAACGAACCAGTTCACGTACAGTACGGATACGATGACCGCACGGTTAATGTGGTGAGTTCATCTCTAACGACTCAGAAATCGCTGAAGGTTTCTGCGCGCGTCTTCGATCTTCAGGGTAAGCAGCAGTTTCTGAAAGAAGGCACCGTGGATCTCATTGCTGATGGGGTAGTCAATTCGATGACTATTCCCGAGCAAACCTCTACAACCTTTCTAAAACTGCAACTGCATGACAGCACCGGAAAACTCCTGAGCGACAACTTCTACGTCGTGCCGAAAAAACTTGCAGACCTGCAATGGGAGAAGAGCAACTACTTCTATACTCCAGCCAACACCTATGCTGACCTCAACGATTTGGAACAACTGCCGAAAGCTGAAGTTCATGCAGTATTCCGGCAAAAGGTTTTGCCTAAACGTGGCATGGTCCGCCTGTCGAACAACGGAAAGACCATTGCTTTCTTCATCCACGCGATGGTGGTTAAGCCCGGAGCGGACGAAGAGATTACCCCAGTCCTCTGGAGCGACAACTTCGTGTCACTGCTGCCCGGAGAATCGCGCGAACTTTCGTATGAGGTCCCTGGGCTCACGAATGGAAAGTTTTCAGTCAAACTCGAAGGGTGGAATATACCGTCACGGAGCCTCACGCTTTCCCGCACCGCCGCCAGCGCAGATCTCAAGAAACGCTAGCCCGGATTTCTCACCAGAGTAGGTTCTAAGAACCTGTCTAAAAACTAAGTGATGCGCCGTAAGAGTTGATGTGCGAAAGCAATGTAGATCATGGTTTCGGCTGAGGTGTGGCACAGTTCGTAGTCTTTGGACAAACGTCGTGCCCAGTTGAGCCAAGCGAAGGTGCGTTCGACGATCCAACGTTTGGGGAGAACCCGGAACAAGTGTTGCTCGTTGCGTTTGACGATTTTAACGGTGTAGCCGAACATCTGTTTGGCCCAATCGATCAGGGTGCCAGTGTATCCGCCGTCGGCGAAGACCGTGGTGAGGCGGTCAAACCGATACAACCGTAGCACACGGCGCGGGCCGCGACCCGGTCTTGGATGCCTGCCGAGTGTAGGATCACCGAAAGCAGATTGCCCTGCGTATCTACCGCGATGTGTCGCTTGCGCCCCTTGATTTTTTTGCCCGCGTCATAACCACGCCGCCCCCTCTTAGCACCGTCTTGCCGACTGTGAATCGATGATCGCCACGGTGGGAATGGCGCTCCGTCCTCGCCCTTGGCGACCCTGCTCGCGCAGCGTCTTGGTCACCCTCTCCCACACCCCGCTGTCGCGCCAGCCTCGGAACTGCTGGTGTACGGACAGCCATGGCGGAAAATCAGCCGGCAACTGCCGCCACTGACAACCGGTCTTCACCACATATAACAAAGCGTCTACCACTCGCCGCAATGCATACTTGCGCGGACGACCGCCAGCGTGGCGCCCTCCCCGAGGCTCCTTCAGCAACGGTTCCAGCATCGACCACTGAACATCCGTCAAATCGCTCGGATACATGCCTCCACGCTAAGACGCCCAACCAGTTCTGCATATTCCTTCGCTGGTTCCTACATCAGTTTTTAGACAGGTTCTAAGAAGTTGTTTTGAGTGGCAAAAGGCCGTTGTTTCGGGCATAACTACGTTATTGAGACTTAGTTAAAACCACGCAACGAACGGCCTTTCTTACGACAGAGTGTACCCAAGAATCGTTCGAGTTTGCAGCACATTTTTCACGCCGGGTGGTGGCGGAGTTTTCCTCCGACCGGCTCACGACCGACGGCGGCTCTCCGCTGTTGCGTCAGGTTGATCGGCGCATCGGGTTGCTGCGTCGCTTTGCCGGGTGCTTTTTGGACCGGCGCGACCCGTTGCGCATCGAGCACTCGGTAGCCGAGATGGTCTCGCAGCGCGTCTACGCCCTGGCGCTCGGCTACGAGGATCTCAACAATCACGAGCAACTGCGTTATGATCCGCTGCTGGGACTGTTGGCAGGCAAGCGCGAGTTGGACTCGCCGCTGGCGGGCAAGAGCACGCTAAACCGGCTGGAGCTGTCGCGTGCCGATGAAGTCTCGACGCGCTATCACAAGATCAGCTACTCAGCGGAGAAGATCGATCGTCTGCTGGTCGATCTGTTTCTGGAATCGCACCGCACGCGGCCACGGCGGATCGTGCTCGATCTGGACTCGACCGACATTCCACTGCACGGGCATCAGGAGCGGCGTTTCTTTCACGGCTACTACGACAGTTACTGCTACCTGCCGTTGTACATCTTTGCCGGAGATCATCTGTTGTGTGCGCGGCTGCGTCCGGCGGATCAGGACGGGGCCGCCGGTGCGGTCGCAGAAGTCGAGCGCATCGTCGGCCAGATTCGCCAACGTTGGCCGCGGGTCGAGATCGTGGTGCGCGCCGACTCCGGCTTCTGCCGCAAAGAACTGATGAACTGGTGCGAGGAGAATCGAGTCCACTACATTCTCGGACTGGCGCGCAACGAGCGCTTGCGCAAGTTGCTGGAGCGGCCGATGCGCGAGGCGCGGCAGCAGTATGAAACGACCGGCAAAGCCACGCGGGTCTTCACCGAGTTCGGCTACCGAACCCGCAAGAGCTGGCGCCGCAGCCGCCGCGTCATCGGCAAGGCCGAGTACATTCCCGGCAAGGAGAACCCGCGTTTCGTGGTCACCTCGCTGGCCGAAGGCGAGCCGCAAGCGCTTTACGAGAAGCTCTACTGCGCGCGTGGCGAGATGGAAAACCGCATCAAGGAACAGCTCTGCCTGTTTGCCGACCGGCTAAGAATTTATCCGTGAATAGCGATGGTTTTCCTCCAACAGATCATCGCTGCGGCCAACGATAGCAGCGCAATGTAGCTCTCTTCGGTTTTCTCGAAACTGACCAGCAGTTTTCGAAATCGGTTCAACCATGAGTGAGTACGCTCCACGACCCATCTTCTGGCTTTGTATCCCGATTTGCGCTTCTTATCTGCGCTCTCTTCTTTGCGTTGCTTTATGTGCGGGCGATAGTTATTCGCTATCACGGCATCTTTTGCTGCTTTGCCTTTGTAACCAGCATCGGCGCACAGATGTTGCGGCTTCCATTTGCGCGGCATTGGGCGTTCACACACTACGGCTTGCAGTGTTTTCAAGAGCAGTTTGACATCATGCGTGTTGGCTCCGCTGACGACGATCGACAGCGGGATTCCACGCGCGTCGACCAGCAGGCTGCGCTTGCGCCCGTTTTTTCCCTATCGATTGGATTGGCCAGCCTGCCAGAGTTTCACAAAGAAACCTTCATTTTGCCAACGCTGAAAATGCGTGTGAATGGCGCTGGCAGCGCCGAACTCGCGCGGCAGCGCCTTCCACTGACAGCCGGTGCGCAGCACATAGACGATGGCAGCGAAAATCTGTCGTGGGGCATCGGCTTTCGTCCCGCACCAGGCTTGCGCTGATAGCTTCGGCTCGCATCCCGTTGCCGAACGGGGACCAAGGGTTCGATCCTGCTCCAGAATGCGTCGGATATGGTCCACGACTTGATTTGTGCCATGGCTAAAAGCATCACTCAGAGCAAGGCATCATGTACCAAACAATCGTGCGAAGGAATCATCTCAGTACACTATTTAAGGATAAGTTCTAAGCACGGAAACCATGCGCGCCAACCAACTGCATTTGTACTTGTCGGCCATCGCCTACACCCTGCTGGAAGCACTGCGCCGGCTGGCGCTGCGTGGAACCGAGTGGGCCGAGGCGCAAGTGGACACCATCCGTCTACGCCTTCTCAAGATCGCAGCCCAGATACAGATCAGCGCCCGCCGCATCCGGCTGCGCTACAGCGCAGCCTACCCATGGAAACTTCTGTTTGCTCACGCCTCCGAAGCACTGCGCTGCTGATGACAGCTCCCGCCAAAACATAAAAATCAGAACTCAAACATCAAGACCTCAGGCATGCCATGCTCAAAAACCTTCGCTGACACTCCGCCTGAGACAAAGCATTCCCGGATCGCACTCAAAACCTCACACAAACCTTCTCCCCAACCCCCAAATCCGAAAAGCAAATCATCCGTCCCCAACTCTGGTGAGAAATTCGGGTTAGCATCGACAACTCGTGTCTCACACCATAAGCCGGGAGGCTCATCGGAAAATTGGACGCGCCGGAGTTGCCTCCCACATCGGCACTACCCTATAATCATCCCGCTCTGGCCCCTTCAACTCGCATCAGCAGGGACTTCGAAGCTCACGAGCTCTCGCTTGAATCCGTGTGTTTTGATCGCCCCGTACGCCACGCCGACGATCAGCCACAGCGCACCAAATATCTTGGTCGCTGTTGCCAGGTTCCACCAGATGAAGGCACAGATGGCAAAGCCCGCCAATGGGCAAATGAGGTTGAAAATCAACCCCGAAGCACCTTTCTGCTTATCGCGCAAAAAGTAGCGAACGAACGCCGCAAGATTCACTCCCATGAAGGCAATGAACGCGCCAAAGTTCAACAACTCTGCACCCATCTCATAGCTCATCAGGAAAGCTCCGCCGAGCGCCAGCGCACCAATCAGCATCACGTTGTTTGCGGGGACGCCGCTTTTTTCGTCTACTTTTCCAAAGAATGATTTCGGAAGTGCACTTCCTCGACCCATCCCATAGAGCAGTCGCGCTGCGCCCAACTGAGCGCCCATTCCCGAACCAATGTTTGCCACGAGCAGCGTCAGGTTCAGAAGGTGGAACAATCGTAAGCCTCCCACTCGCCCCGCTACCTCGACGTACGCCGTGTCGGGCTTCAAAAGAGTCTGCGTCCAGGGAGAAATCAACTGCGCGGCATACACCTCAATTGAACTTAATATGCCAGTTACCAGGCACACCAGCACGGTCGCTAGGAGGATATTCCGGCGCGGATTCTCGACTTCTTCTGACAGAGTTGATATACCGTCGAAGCCAATGTAGGTCAGCACCGCGAGTGATGTTCCTTGGAAGACGCCGACTCTTGAAAAAGTTTTGACATCGAAAAATGGGCGAGTGTAGAAGCCGGGAATCTTCGGTTCCATCCCAAAGATGTGGCGTGCTGCCGCAATCAGGAAGATCACCACTACCGCAGCCATTCCCGCAGCCATCCAATTGTTCAGCTTGGCTGAGGTCTTCACCCCGCGGAGGTTCAGGAACGTGAACACGGCGGCAAAGAACACGGCCCACACCGCGTGCGGAATCTGCGGCAATATATTCTGCGAAAGATCGCTACACAGGATGATGCAGATCAGTGGATTGAGCAGGTAATCCATCACCATGCTCCACCCAGTCAGGTACCCCAGCAACGGATTCAACTCTCTACCGACGTAAGTGTAGGCTGAGCCTGCACTGGGGTACACCCGTGCCATCTTGCCGTAGCTCAACGCGGTAAACATCATGGCCACCATGGCGATCAATATGGTGGTGACAACATGGCCGTGAGCCTTGTTAGCGATGCCGCCAAAGATGCCCATCGGCGCAATTGGCTGGATGATGATGATGCCGTAGATGATCAGGTTCCGCAGAGTCAGCGTGCGTCGCAGACGAGGAGCCCCGGTCGGAACAACTGAAACCGCAGATGACATGGTAAGTCCTATGGACGCCTGGTTCCGGACATCTGATAGTCGCAGTTGGACCGGAAGCGTTCTGCTTTTCGCCCGTGCGAGAGCCTGTCGGACGACCTCGACGATGCTTCATCGCCGTTATTCGTTGAGCATGATCGAATCTGTTTTAGGTTGTCAATCGAGTACCTCGAATGCGCCCCATTACCCTCCCGCTTGCGAGGGCATTGGGGGTGGAGCACTGTCGGTCCCCAGCTTTGGACTAATCCGTTCCATAGTAGATGTGTCTGCCACATGCTGACAGGGTCATCCTGAGTGCAAGCGAAGGACCCCAGCAATACCCAAGTCTCCCCGTGCGGCCTCAAGTTTTTCAACCCGCCATCGATTTTTCTTTTCCTCGGCCCCGCGGGATACCTTCCTTGAAACCGTTCTAAGCCGTATCAGGACAGGATCGAGCCGACCGAGCCATATCCTCGCCCCAAAACTATATTGACAACTGGTGTACACGTCTTATTGGTGTCGAATGTTTAAGATGAATTCGGCTTACATATCGCAACGCATCGTTCTGCTTTTGTTTCAATCTGCACTGTGGCGCATGGGTTGAATTCCACCTCTGGCACAAGGGATTCCGCACGTATCTGCGTGAATCCTTACATCCTCTCCATGCCCCAACGTCTCAATCCTGCTTTACAAATTTCACGAGGTGCCGGGGACGATCCACGTTCACATGATTAAGTATGGCAACATGGTATGAAAGCAGTTGCAAGGGAACAATTTCCAGCAGCGGAAGTAACAATTCGGAAGCCTTCGGAACGCTCATGACGTTGGCCTCAAAGTCCCGCGCCCACTGATCGCCTTGCGAGGCCACCAGAATGACCTGTCCGGACTGCGCGCGTAGCTCTTCGGACAAACTGACAGTCTTCTCGTAACGAATCATTGAATCGGGATCAGCCCCGTCGCAAGTCGCAATAACGATAACCGGCGTTGACTGATCCAGCAGAGCCGTTGGGCCGTGGCGAACTTCGCCCGCCGGGTATCCTTCCGCGTGGATGTAGGCTGATTCCTTAAGCTTGAGTGCGGCCTCCAACGCAATGGGATGATGCACACCACGTCCAA
>Ga0255336_101888_pt1 | contig 12430 bp, 9 predicted proteins | sample MeOH1_35cm_T3_17_FD_189102 | JGI IMG/M metagenome (GOLD analysis project Ga0255336, IMG submission 189102) | Sandy soil microbial communities from University of British Columbia, Vancouver, Canada - MeOH1_35cm_T3_179 | ecosystem: Engineered > Artificial ecosystem > Sand microcosm > Unclassified ...
CTGGCTGATCAAACAGGAAGCCGGCCGGCAGGATGAAGAACGCCAGGCGATGTTTGCGTCCGTGCGTGCTTCAAGCGATGCCGCACAGGTGTCCAGGCAATCGGCGGAAGCATCGAGACGTTCCGCGTTCTGGACGATGATCGCTGCCATGGTGTCTGCGCTAGGCGTTGCGCTGAACGCCGCCAACGCACTCGGCTGGCTGGATTGGGCCAAGCACATCTCGCACTGATCCCGCATTCGTTCAGCATCCATCCCGCACTGAGCCCGCACCGGCAAGAACACGCTTGTCCGGTAAGTTTGACTCCCACGCATTGGCATCTTTGACCGACACATCGGTCGTCTCCTCGTGCGCCGTACGACAAGAATTCGTTCGCGCCAGCGCAAATCCCGTATTTATTGAGTTCATATGATGGTCCGAGCGAGGCGCATACCGGGCGCGTGCCTGGTGACGGATAGCCTTCCATTCACTGGCAAGCTGCGCGGAGCCCGACCAACATGACAACCCTTACGACCATTTCCAGATCCTGCGCTTGTGCCGCGTTACTGCTCGCAGGCGCCGTCGCCCTGAGCGAAACGGCGCTGGCCGCGCCACCCCAGCCCATCGAATTCGTCGAAGCTGTGCATAACCTTGGGTACATCGACCTCTACGTCGGGCAGCACGCGAAGATCTTCGAGAAGCACGGGCTAACGCTGCATCTGACAGCAGCCGGCGGCGACACGCAGGCCTTCGCCGCCGTGCTCGGCAAGACCGCGCAGTTCGCGGTGGGTGACCCCACGATGGTCGAGATGTCGCGGGAGCGGGGCGGTCCCGGGATGGTCGTCGGCACGCTGGTGCAGCGTGCCCATTACTTCGGCGTGTCAAAGACCGTCGCCGCGCCGATCACCGATCCCAAGGGTTTCAAGGGACTGACCTTCGTGACCTCGCCCGATCCGAACACGAACTACAGCGTCACCAAGAAGCTCATGCAGGACAACGGGCTGAAGCTCGGCACCGACGCGAAGATCATCGAAGTGAATCCAGGCACGGAGATCGGTGCGATGCTCGCGGGCCGCGCCGACGTGGCAGTCGCGTATCAGCCGAACGTTGCGGCGGCGATCGCGCAGGGCGCGAAGGTCGTGTTCGACTTCTCGAGCTACATGGGTCCGTTCTGCAACACAGGGGTGATGGTCCTGCCCGAGTACGCGAAGGCGCATCCCGACGTGGTCCAGGCCCTTGTCGATGCGCTCGAAGAGTCGGCGCGTCTGACCTACGCGAAGCTGGACTACGCCAAGCAGGTGGCACGCGCTGAATTTCCCGACGTTCCCGGCGACGTGGTCGATCGCGCCATCGACATGGAATTGCAATACAAGATCCCGGCGCAGACGATCCCCGTCGACCAGAAGCAGTGGGCCAACCTGATGTCGATGCAGAAGTACCTCGGCAATGTGCAGGCGTCGATTGCCTTCGGCGATGTGATCGACAACCAGTACGCCGACAAGGCGGCGAAGATGGCTGCGGCCGGCAGCACGGCTGTCGCCGCCAAGTGAGCAAGGCCGTCATGCCTGAGAGAGATACCTACAACGCAACCGGCACGACCGGCAAAACCGGCGTGCCGCTGACTGCGTGCAACATCGGCAAGACCTACGGCGATGACGACGACGCGAGTCCAGTCATCGGCGACATTTCGTTCAGCCTGAAGGCGGGTGAGATCGTGAGTCTGGTCGGACCATCGGGGTGCGGCAAGACCACGCTGCTGAACCTGATGAGCGGACTCGTGCGGCCAACGCGCGGTGACGTGCTATGGCACGGCAAGCCGCTCACCGATGTCCCGAAGGGCATCGGCTACATGCTGCAGAAGGACATGCTGATGTCGTGGCGCACGGCGCTCGCCAACGTCACGCTCGGTCTCGAACTGACCGGCATGCCGCGCGCCGAACGTGAGAAGAAAGCCCGCGCGATGCTGTACAAGGTCGGCCTCGGACCGTTCCACGACTATTACCCGGCAGCGCTCTCCGGTGGCATGCGTCAGCGCGTGGCGCTGGCGCGAACGCTGGTCACCGACCCCGATGTGATCCTGCTCGACGAACCCTTCGCCGCGCTCGATTTTCAGACCAAGGTCGTGCTCGAAAGCGACATGGCGAAGCTCGTGCGAAGCGACGGGCGTTCCGTGCTGCTCATCACGCACGATGTGGAGGAAGCTGTGTCGCTGTCGGACCGCGTGATCGTGCTGACGCACCGGCCGTCGCGCATCAAGGCGATCCACGATATCCGCCTGCAGGGCGATCGCAGCGACATGATGGCCATGCGCGACGCGCCAGGGTTCGCGGCGCTGGTGCGCGAGATCTGGTCCGAGCTCGATGTGCGCATGGCTGAAACCTGACCCGGTATCTGACAAGGAAGAGAAGCATGTTCGAGGAAGCAGGCAGCGCGGCGCCGCTGGAGTCAGCGTCCCGCACACTGGCGTCCGTCAAGCGGCGCCGCGCGTGGAAGCGGTTGCGCGGCAGGCTCGCCGTCTTCGCGTGCCAGTTCGGTTTGCTCGCCGTGCTGCTCGGCTTGTGGCAATACGCGACATCGAAGCAGGCACTCAACGCGTTTCTATTCGGCTCTCCTTCGGAAATCTGGGGTTTTCTCGTGAAGATGCAGGAGGACGGCAGCCTCGTACACGATGCAGGCGTGACCGGCATGGAGACGCTGCTGGGGTTCCTGCTCGGCAACGTCATTGGCACGCTGCTCGGGTTGCTGCTCTGGTATTCGCGCTTTGTCTCGAAGGTCGTGCATCCGTTCGTCGTCGCGCTTGGGTCTATACCGGTGGTCGCACTCGCGCCGCTTGTGATCATTTGGTTCGGCACCGGGCTCGCCTCGAAGCTCGCGATGTCCACGCTATCGGTCGTGGTGGTGGCGCTGGTGATCGCCTACAAGGGTGCGACCGGAGTAGACGACGACCAGATCAACCTGATGCGCACCCTCGGCGCCGCCAAGCGCCAGGTTTTTACCAAGCTCGTGATCCCCGCATCGCTGCGCGATATCTTCGCGGGCTTGAAGCTGACCGTCGGCTTTGCGCTGATCGGCGCGATCCTTGGCGAGTTCATGTCGTCGGCCGACGGGCTCGGGCATGCCATCTTCAAGGCGGGCAGCCTTTACATCATTCCCAAGGTGTTCGCCGGCGTGGTGGTGACCATCGTCCTTGCACTTTTTCTTTCGTTTCTCGTCGGACGCCTGGAGCGTTTCCTGATGCCCTGGCACAAGTTCGACTGATCCTGCTCACTCAACGGAAACCGATGAAACCATGAACATTGCGTCCACGCACCATCAAGTAATCAGCAAGCAGCAGCTGAAATACGCGCTCGCCGCGACCGATAGCTTCATCGCGGAAGTGGTGCCCGGTGAAACCTTCGAGGTGGAGACGGAGCTGAACATCGGCGGCCATCTGATCACGCACGTGCACGAAAAGCTCGATGAAACGAAGGTGACGCTGCCCTTTGTCAACCCGGCCACCGGCCCGGTGCGGTTGAAGGGCGCGAAGCCCGGCGACATGGTGGTGATCGACGTGCTCGAAGTCGGCGTGCATGGACTCGGTTATACGGCGCTTTGGCCGGGCATCGGGATCTTTCCCGACTGGGTGCGCAAGAAGGAATTCGGCATCCAGAACCGCAACGTCGTGGTGGAGAACGGCATTGTGCATTGGAGCGATACGCTTCAGCTCGAAGCCAAGCCGATGGTCGGCGTGATCGGGGTTGCGCCGGTCGCGGGCGGCACGCTTACCATCGACAACGGCGTGCACGGAGGCAACCTGGACATCCAGGAGGTCACGAACGGCAACCGCATCATGTTCCCCGTTTTCCACGAAGGCGCGTACCTCTATTTCGGTGACGTGCATGCCTTGCAGGGCGATGCGGAATGCAACGGCATGGGGGCTATCGAAATTCGCGGTCATCTGACGCTGAGGGTGGACCTCGTGCCGGCGCCTAAACACATGACATGGCCGCGCATCGAAACGCCGACTCATATCTGCACTGTCGGTTGCGCCCGTCCACTTGACGACGCCTTGCGTATCGCCTTCGAGGAAATGATCTACTGGCTCGAGGAGGAGTACCGCATACCTGCGCCGGAAGCCTACATGTTGCTGGGACAGATAGCCGAAGCCCGCTGCACGCAGATGGTCAATCCGAAGTTCACCTACGTCTGCAAGGTGGCGAAGAAATACCTTCCGAAGCGGTGACCGTGATAAAGCAATCTTGCTTTCGAGGACAACGATCATGGATTTGCAACTCAAGGGTTTGAAGGCGATCGTCACCGGCGGCACCAAGGGCATTGGCCTCGCGATCGCACGGACGCTTGCGAGGGAAGGCGCCGATGTCGCGATCTGCGCGCGGGATGCAGCAGCTGTCGAAGCGGCGGTGGTTGATCTGAAAGGACTTAGCGGGCGGCGTGCGCTGGGCGCGTCAATCGACGTAGCCGATGGCGCCGCCTTGAAGGCGTGGGTCGCAAGCGTCGGAACGCAGTGGGACGGCCTTGATATCGTGGTCGCGAACGTGAGTGCGCTTGCGATCGCCAACGATATCGAATCGTGGCGCAAGGAATTTGAAACTGACCTGCTCGGCACGGTGAATCTTGTCGATGCAGCGCTGCCGTTTCTGGAGTCGAGCAAGGCCGGGTCCATCGTTGCGATCTCGAGTGTCTCCGGGCGTGAAATAGACTTTGCGGCCGGACCCTACGGCACCTTTAAAGCGGCGCTTGTTCACTACGTGCAGGGCCTCGCTTATCAATTGGCGTCCCGGGGTATCCGGGCCAATACGGTGTCTCCCGGCAACGTGTACTTCGAGGGTGGCGTATGGGACTGGATCGAGCACAACAACCCGACGCTCTATGCCGAGGCGCTCGCGTTGAACCCGACCGGACGCATGGCGAATCCTCAGGAGATCGCCAACGCGGTGGCTTTCTTGGCGAGCCCTGTCGCAAGTTTTGTCAGCGGGACAAATCTCGTTGTCGATGGTGCGCTCACGCGGGGTGTACAGCTTTGAGCTGGCGGTGAGCCGATCGGCTTCATGCAGTGAAAAGCGCTTTGCGGATGATGGCGTGGACACCCCAGTTGCCATCCACCACCTGGGTCACGCCAAAATCCACGGCTACCGACATCAGCGAGATCGCTTCGTCCTCGGACAGGCCCTTCGTGGACATGAGGAAGCGCCGTGTCTTGATGAAGGCGTCGCGCATCGCCTGGTCGAGCGTCGACTTCTGGTAGACCTCGCTCTGCGCATTCGTGCCGAATTCAGCCAAATAATTCGGATGACTAAATCCGTGCAAAACCCATTCATCAGCGGTCTCGACCAGCGGATAGGTGAGATCGGCGAACGGCTGGTCCGTGAGCGACTTCTTCTTGTGCAGCACGAGTTCGAAGTCACCAGTCAGCGAGCATTCGATCGCCGTGCCGCACAGCTCCGAATCGCCTTGTGACGCGTGCGGATCGCCGATCGACAGCAGCGCGCCCGGCACGCCCACCGGCAGATAAACGCTCGCGCCGCGTGCGACTCGCCAGTTGTCCAGGTTGCCGCCGAACGCCGACGGCGGAATCGAATCGATCAGGCCGTCCTGCTGTGGCGCTACCGCAATGACGCCGAAATGCGGTCGCACCGGAATGGTCACGTTCTTGAGGATGTCGTGGTTTTCGACCACCGTCGAGTGATCGACCGGCACGCCCGGATAATCGATGGTCGGATGGACCACGCCGAAGGGATCGCGCTGCGGCGTCCAGCGGTAGTTATAGACCGCACGTGCGTAAGCGGTGGTGCTGTCGACCGGTGGTTCCGCGTCGATCTCGTAGATGGTGACGACTTCGCGCGGCTTCGGTTCCGTCAGCAACTCGCGATAGTGAAAGCCCCACCATGCGGCGGCATTGCTGCCGAAAGCACGGCCATGGAACTTGGGGTTGGCGCAACGCCGCGCGTGAATATCGATAATGCGCACTTCGAGCACGTCGCCGGGCTCCGCGTGGCGAACGGCGATCGGGCCCGTGCAGATATGCACGCCGAAGCCTTCACCCGCGCCGCGGCCAAAGATCGATGCATCCATCGGACCCGCGCCTCGCCGGTTGACGTTCTTGCGCTCGGCTGTCCAGTGGAAAACGCTTTCCGCGCCGGGATCGCCCGCGACCATGCGTTCCCAATCGTCGGACGCGTGTTGCGTCAATGCCTCGATGGTGACCGTGTCGCCGCTGTCCACTTCAAGCACCGGTTTCAGGTTATGGCTGAAATAACCCCAGTGCACGGTGTTTGCCGTCGCGCGCAGCAGGTGATGATGCGGCTTGTCGCGCGGAGCGGGCGCTGCTATCTGGACCGGGTCGATGCAGGGATCATCGAGCGCAACGAGCGTATCCGCGTCCGCCTCGGCGCTCCCATGCTTCGCATGCAGGAGCAGGCCGGTCGCGTTGACCGGCAAACCACGCGAGATGCGGCGCACGAGATGGCGCGCGATCTCGAGACTCGCTTCATGACGGAACATGCGCGGCGACGCGCCGTAACGTTCACGAAAGACCCGACTGAAATGCGCAGGATCGTTGAAACCCCAACGAAAGCAAATATCGGAGACGGAAACCTTTTCGTACAACGGATCGACGAGTTCTGCACGGCAGCGTTCGAGCCTGCGCGAACGAAGGTAGGTAGAGAAACTTTGCCCCGCGGTTTCGAACAGCTTTTGCACGTACCTTGGCGACACACGTTCTTCTTTTGCGAGTGTGCCAACGCCCAGTTCGGGATCGCCGAGGTTTGCTTCGATGGACCGGCACATGCGCGAAAAAATGGCCGTCTGCGATGGCGTAAGCCCACCGAATGAACCTTTGTGCTCATGCCCGGCGAGACTAGCCACGAGGAACTCGGCAAGCGCCAGTTCCAACGGACGCAACTCGCCGGCGGAGAGCGTCTCGACACTTTCCGCTACCGACACGAGAAAACCCGAAAAGACGTGACCGATGCCGGTATCACCCGAGAGACGTGCTGCGCGTAGTGAAAACGGCGACAGCAGGCGCGCGTTGATCGCAGCCCGTGGAACTCGTACCATGAACAGGCGAAAGTTCGAGGCAAACACGAGCGATGCCGCTTCCTGTGACGATGCGTAGACGATGTCGCGCACGGCCACACGTTCGCGCAGGCCGTCGGTCACGAGCGTCGCGTCGCCGTCGAGATGCAGGACGATCATGAGGCTGTCGGTGTTATCGGCCTTGAGCTCGAGCGTCTGCGGCACGGAAGCAAGCGACGTGAGCTCGAAGCCGCCCATTGATGTCTGCGACGTCAACGTGCCGTGCAGCTTCTGCTCGGAAGCCCCGAGCCTGTGGGACCAGCCAAGCCGGTCGAGCGCTGCGCTCCATGCGCGCACACGTTCCACTTCGAGATATGACTCGGTGGTAAAGCGCGACAGATTCAAACAAGGCTCCCCAAGGAAAAGCGCCAGGATGGGGGAATCCGAAGCAACCTTCGCGCCATCGGGCGTTATGGGCCGTCGTGGGCGGGTGGTGCTGTCCCACGCGTGGCTTGCCATAGCGCAGTGCATGGATGCGCCGTTGCGGCGCATCCATGCACGATGCAGGCACTTCGCGTGGGGAACCCGTGCACGCTCATACCAGCAGTTGTGCGCAGCCAGACAAGTCCCTCGGATTTCGTTCGCATACGCTCTTGCTCGTGCGATACAACATGGCGTGCGTCGTGCGAGCCATTGTTATCAGCCACTTAGGAGCGTCTCAATGCATAACAATCTTTTCGGCCGTGGGCGACGCTTCCTGAGCGCAAGCGCTAATCGCGCACGCTTGCGCCAAGCGATCCTCGGCAGCGTTTGTCTTGCGGTCTTCCTAGTATCCGGACAGGCCAAAGCGGCGGGCCCGGCAACGCCGGCAGCATGCAAAGCGCTACAGGCCAAGTATCCGCAGCTCAAAGGCAAGACGCTCGTCAATGCGATCAATCCGCATACGCCCGGCTACGAGGCCCTGGACCCCAATGATCCGAGCAAATACATCGGCTTCGACATCGATCTGGGCGAGCTGATCGGCAACTGCCTCGGCTTTACGATGACCTACAAGCCCGTCACGTTCGCCGCCTTGCTGACCACCTTGCAGAGCGGCCAGGCCGATATCGTGATCTCCGACATCTATGCGACCGAGGAGCGCGCCAAAGCAGCCGACTTCATCACCTACTCCAAAGTGTTCGATGGCGTTCTGGTGGTCAAAGGCAATCCGAAGAAGATCACCGGCATCAACACGACGATGTGCGGCACGACGGCGGCCGAAAACACGGGCTACGTAGAAGTTCCGCTCATCCAGAATCTTGCCCCGGCATGCAAGGCGCCGGGCAAGCCAGAGGCCACGGTGCAACTCTACGACAACAATGCGAACTGTATCCAGGCGATCCTGGCCGGTCGAGCCGACACGTACATCAACGATGTCAACACGGTGGACCAGGCGGTCAAGGCGTTCCCCGACAAGCTCGAGAAGGCGACCGCGGTGACGCTGCCTTACTCGGTAGGCATCGCCGTGCCGAAGGGTAAGACCGAATTCCGTGACGCCATCATGGCGGCGCTGGTCACGGTTCAGAAGAGCGGTGCGCAGACCGAACTGCTGAACAAGTGGCAACTCGGCGCGGAGAACCTCGAAACGCCCAAGCTGATCGTATCCAACTAATGGATCTTTTCCTCCATTATCTGCGCTTGCCTTACCTGCTTCAAGGCATCGGCTTTACGATCGCCGTCACTGGCCTGGCCCTGGCCGGCGGACTGGCGGTGGGGCTGCTTCTCGCCAGCATGCAGCTTAGTCGCCTCAGGCCGCTGGCTGCCATCGCCCGGGGCTATACGGTCATCTTCCGTGGAACGCCCCTGATCCTTCAACTGGTGTTCGCCTACGACGCGTTGCCGCACATCGGGCTCAAACTGAGCGCGATGGGCGCAGCGGGTCTCGCGCTGGCGGCTAACGAGGGGCCATTCATCGCCGAGATACTGCGCTCCGGCGTGCTTGGCGTCGACCGGGGCCAAACCGTGGCGGGTCAGGCTCTGGGCATGACGCCCGCGGTTCTGATGCGGCGAGTGATCGCGCCACAGGCGATCCGCACCATGGTGCCGGCGCTCGGTAACGAGTCGGTCAGCGCATTGAAGAACTCGTCGCTGGCTTCGGTGATCTCCGTCGGCGAGCTGACGTTGCGCAGCACGCAGCTCGCCTCGTCGACGTTCGACTTTTTCTCCATCTTCTTTGCGTCAGGCCTGATCTATCTGTTCCTGACCGGTGCCATCGCCGCGATCCAGCTTGTCATCGAGGGAGCGCTCGATCTGGATCGGCCGGCGTCGCCGAACCGCTTCCTGCGCCTGCTGCCGTGGCATCGCTCGAGCCTTGCCGCCAGGCCGGCTGCCGTTGCGCCGGCTGCATCCCCGGCGGACGCACCCGGCGACATTCCGTCAGCTTTCGCGCGCGCGACGGTTTCAGACCGTGCTAAACGGTACACCGCGCTGGCACGGAACGGTGCGTCGGTGCAAATCAGCGCTTTGCACAAGCGCTATGGCGAGCAGATCGTGCTTGATGGGTTCGACCTTACGATTCGCACGGGAGAAGTTGTCGCGCTGCTAGGGCCAAGCGGATCTGGCAAGAGCACGCTGCTGCGTTGTATCAATCATCTCGAGCAGTGGGACGCGGGCGAGATACGCGTCGGAGGGCGGCGCCTCGGCTTTCGCGACGACGGGCGGCGGTTGAACCCGCACGACCTTGCGAACGAGCGCGCGAGCGTGGGCGTTGGCATGGTGTTCCAGCAATTCAATCTGTTCAGCCATTTGACTGCACGGGAAAACATCGCCGGGCCGCTGCGCTGGGTGCACGGTATGGCGCCCGCCGACGCCCACCGGCGCGCGCACGAACTACTGGAACGCGTTGGCCTGAGCCATCGCGCGGATGCACTGCCACGGCATTTGTCCGGCGGCCAGCAGCAGCGCGTGGCCATTGCGCGAGCGTTGGCGCCGAATCCTCGTGTGCTGCTGCTCGACGAGCCCACGTCGGCCCTGGACCCGGAACTGGTTGGCGAAGTGCTGGAGGTGATCCGGAAACTGGCGCTCGAGGACGGGCTGACGATGATTATCTCCACGCATCAGTTGCGCTTTGCCGACGAGGTGGCCGACCGCGTCGTGTTCCTCAGCGGCGGATCGGTGGTCGAGGACGGCCCGGCCCACGAGGTGCTCACGCGGCCTCGCCATCCGTTGACGGCCCGATTCCTGAGCGTGATGGGCGCCGACAGCAGGGTGGAGGTCGTGTCGTGAGCTGAGTGCCGTGAGTCCACTAGAGAGCCGTCCCTATCCGAACAATCCGAAAACAGACTGCCACAGCCCGCACGTCACTTCTCGAGGCCCGAACATGAAGCATCACACTCTTCCCGTGTCGCCCGCCACCGTGCATTGGGGATACTTCAGCAAGCAAGTCGCACCATGCCTGACGCTGCGGTCCGGCGACCGGGCCACCATCGAGACGCTGACCCATCACGCGAACGACGACCACGAGCGCATGATCGCCGGCGACCCCGGCGCCGAGAGCGTGTTCCATTGGACCCGGGAGCACAAGGCGGTGTCGCGCCGTGGCGCAGGCCCGACGGCGGGACCCTTCCGGCTCGGCTCAGGCGAGGGGATAGGCGTGCACCTGCTGACCGGCCCGGTGGTCATGGAAGGCGCTGAGCCCGGCGACGTCCTGGAGGTTCGCATCCTGGACGTTCGCCCACGGCCGAGTTGTCACGCTTGTCACGCCGGCCGCTGCTTCGGCTCGAACGTGGCTGCCTCGTGGGGCTTCCAGTACCACGACCTGATCGAAGAACCGAAGCCCCGGGAAGTCGTCACCATCTTTGAGCTCGATACCTCCGGCGAACCTTTTGCGCGCGCCGTCTACAACTACATCTGGACGCCACAAACCGATCCGGACGGCATTGTCCATTCGATGATCGACTATCCCGGCGTGCAGGTGGACCATGCACTCGTGCGGAGACGGGAGAACATTCTTCCCAACATCAAGGTGCCGGCGCGGCTGCATTTCGGGACCATGGGACTGGCGCCTTCCGAGTCGGACTATGCCAGCTCGACCCCGCCCAGCTATACCGGCGGCAACATCGACGACTGGCGCGTCGGCAAGGGGGCGACGATGTACTACCCGGTCGCCGTCGAGGGCGCCTTCTTCTCAGTAGGCGACCCGCATGCGGCGCAAGGCGACAGCGAACTTGGCGGCACCGCGATCGAGACCTCGCTCACCGGCGATTTCGAATTCATCCTTCATAAAAAGGATCAACTGGGCGGGACGATACTCGAGGGTCTTAGTCACCCCATGCTCGAAACGGAGCAGCAATGGTCGGTGTACGGCTTCACTTTTCCCAACTACCTGGCCGAACTCGGGCCCAACGCGCAGGTCGAAGTGGCGCAACACGCCAGCCTCGACAAGGCCATGCGCGACGCGTTCCGGAAGCTGCGGCGTTTCCTCATGACGGTGCACCACCTGAGCGAGGATGAAGCGATTGCGCTGATGTCGGTCGCGGCGGACTTCGGCGTGACTCAGGTTGTGGACGCGAACTGGGGCGTTCACGGCTCAATTCGCAAAAGTGTATTTACCGGAACGTGAGTGTGTCCCGGACCTTTGCGATAAGACTTTCATTAAAAAATACATCGCGATCCTAAGTTTTCGTGGCAAACGCCGATTCGGCCGTTTGCCTGGCGCCGCGTTTTCACCGGCGACTGCGGAATCAAAAAAAAGCACCCCGAAGGGTGCTTGATTTTGACATGCCTTTGTTTTTCTTCATTGCTCGGCCCCGACGCCCCGACCCCGTTCTCAATGCCGACTGAGCACCGATACATGAATCAGCGCGTTTCAGTGGTGACTTGTAGACGGTTTGTTTTTGAAGTTGTGGAACTGAATATAGGTCAGACGAAAATAATGGTGTGAGGAATCTTCGGCGAAGTGTGGGCTGGCGCACGCAACGCTACAGGCAACCAATATGCGGCCTGCAGGAGACGGCCAGCAGGGCGCTCAACAACAGTATCTGCCGCCCGGCGGGTGAACCGCGTAGTGACATCTCTACGGCGCGACCATGCACCGGATTCGATACTTGCCTGATCCGCCTGATCCGCCTGATCCAAAAATCATCCGCCACGGCTGCAACGAAAATACGCAAGAGATCATTCGTGCTGATCCAAGTCGGTTTTTTGACCCGATCGTATCTTGAGACATCGACGTCACCTGTGTCGTGCCGTTCATAAACGATGGAATGGGAGAACCAGCTAATGTTCCAAAATCCGATTAGGGAAGTAATCGATCTAAGTCACGAAGTCTCCGAAAACATGGAAAATATCTCGGGGTGGACGACTGCATTTCCGATGATGGATACGATCGCCAAGACAAAGCAGCTCAGTGGTGGAAAGGTGGGTTATGCAGCTCGAATGATCCTTATCTCGGAGCACACG